>Ga0172375_10001642_pt1 | contig 35639 bp, 25 predicted proteins | sample LakKiv1m_FD_114537 | JGI IMG/M metagenome (GOLD analysis project Ga0172375, IMG submission 114537) | Freshwater microbial communities from Kabuno Bay, South-Kivu, Congo - kab_092012_11.1m | ecosystem: Environmental > Aquatic > Freshwater > Lake | place: Democratic Republic of the Congo... | reverse complement strand
TAAAATCAAGAATGGTAAATCACCCTTAGAAGTTTGTGGCGTAGTCTTAAAAAGTACTGATTGGCTTAAAAATGCCGTGACTTTTTATTAAATTTATCAACCGTTAGTAGGTACGCTATCTATTTATGCTGGTAGTTTTAATCGCTATAGTCTCGTATATTTTTATTTGAATTAAAAATTTTGAAATAGGGAATTTTAGCTAATTTATTTAGGAGAGGATTGTATGATTGATGAATTTTTAGCTGGTGCAATTATTTATAACGTCGGATATTTTTTCTTAAAGATTGTAACCTTCGGCAATTTTCCAAAACAGTATTTGGCAGAACAAAAAGTAAAGATTCAGATCGTTGGAGCGTTGGTTATCTTCTTAATAATTGTTCCAATAATTTCTAAGATATTTGGAGTCTTTTGAAAAAAAAATCCTCTCAAACATTGAGAGGATTTTTAGTTTTAGACCTAAAATGTGATTCTTACACAACTGCAGGAGCAGCAACTCTGGCCCCTAATTCATTATCAAGCATATACAAACCGCTTTTATTATCGCCAATCATTTCTATCTTTTGAACTATTTCCTCAACGTTGGCTTCTTCTTCAACCTGCTCAGTTACAAACCACTGCAAGAACGTGTTTGTTGCATAATCTTTTTCGGTCATTGCAACTTCAACAAGTTTATTTATTAATCCGGAAATTTTTTGTTCATGTTTAAGAGTATCTGCAAAAACTTCCGGAATTGAATTCCATTCAATTTTGGGAGCCCCAATTTCTGCTAAAGTAACCCTACCGCCTTTTTGTAAAATGAAATTAAAAAATTTCATTCCGTGCATTTGTTCTTCGTTAGCTTGTATTCTCATCCAGTTAGCAAATCCTTTTAAGTTCTTTGCCTCAAAGTAAGCTGCCATTGAAAGATATAAATAAGAAGAATAGAATTCTTCATTTAGATGTGTGTTAAGAACCTTTAACATTTTTTCGGATATCATAATAACCTCTTATAATTTATTTTTATAAACTTATAACTCAAATATAGTCTATTTAGTTCAAAATCACTGATAGGAATAATTTCATCCACATTAGAATTGTGTTAAACTGCACACAATACCTATTAAATCAATTGATAATAAAACGTGCTTTAGCTAATTTTGTACGTTCTTATTTATTAAGATTAAATTTATTAAAGGAGTTAAAAATGGCAGTTAAAGTAGCTATCAACGGGTTTGGAAGAATTGGAAGACTCGTTTTACGTGCAATGGCAGATAAGGGCGTTTTGGGCAAAGAGATTGACATAGTCGCTCTTGTTGATGTTAGCAACGACGCAAAATATTTTGCTTATCAATTAAAGTACGATTCTGCTCATGGTAAATTTAAAGGTGAAGTAACATCTAAAAAAAGTAAACCAGAATTAGAATCGGACGATACATTAGTTATTAATGGTGAAGAAACAAAATGTATTCTTGCAACCAAAGATCCTTCACAATTACCCTGGAAAGAACTTGGTGTTGATTATGTAATTGAATCAACCGGTTTATTTACAGATTCCGAAAAAGCAAAAGGACACATTGCCGCTGGTGCAAAGAAAGTTATTATTTCTGCTCCTGGTAAAGGTGATGTTAAAACAGTTGTGATGGGTGTTAATGACAATGAACTAAAACCAGAGCATACAATAATTTCTAATGCTTCCTGCACAACAAACTGTTTAGCTCCGGTTGTTCACGTTTTGTTGAAAGAGGGAATCGGAGTTGAAGTTGGTATTATGACCACAATCCATTCTTACACCGCAACACAAAAAACAGTTGATGGTCCTTCTAAAAAAGATTGGAGAGGCGGAAGAGCTGCTGCAATTAATATTATTCCATCAAGCACTGGTGCAGCAAAAGCTGTTGGCGAAGTTCTTCCTTCAGTAAAAGGAAAATTAACCGGAATGTCATTCCGTGTTCCTACAGCAAATGTTTCAGCTGTTGATTTAACTTTTAGAGCAACCAGAGATACATCAATTAAAGAAATTGATGAATTGTTAAAGAAAGCATCTAATACATATCTGAAGGGAATTCTTGGATATACTGACGAAGAATTGGTTTCAACTGATTTTAATCACGATGAACGTTCTTCAATTTATGATTCATTAGCAACTCTACAGAATAACTTTAAAGATGAAAAACGATTTTTTAAAGTTGTTAGCTGGTATGATAACGAATGGGGTTATTCTAACAGATGTGTTGATCTTTTATTAAAAGTTGCCAAAATGTAAATATAATCTTTAAGGCGATCTTAAAGGATCGCCTTTTTAATATTAATTAGTGTTAAATTTTCTAATGTTGTTTAGTTCTTTTGTCATTTCGATCCCGATTCATCGGGAGAGAAATCTGAATTTAATAATCTGACGGATTTCTCAGTCGAAGACTCATTCGAAATGACTTTTCTAATTTACGAAAGACAACTTAGTAACCGTAAGTATTAAATCATTTCAGAATTATTAAAAATATTTATTAAAACTTGAACAGGGAAGTAAAATGAATAAACTATCAATTGATAAAGTTGAACTTAAAGGTAAACGCGTATTAGTTCGTGTTGATTTTAATGTTCCACTTGATGAAAATTTAAATATTACTGATGATATAAGAATCACAGAATCACTTCCAACAATTAAAAAAATTGTTGCAGATGGCGGCAAAGCAATTTTAATGAGTCATTTGGGAAGACCGAAAGGCGGACCAAATCCTAAATACAGTTTATTACCAACGGCAAAACGCTTAAGTGAATTACTAGGTAAAGAAGTTAAACTTGCACCCGATTGTATTGGTGCAGAAACCAAAGCTATGGTTGATGCAATGAAAAGCGGTGATGTTTTAGTTTTTGAAAACGTTCGCTTTCATCCGGAAGAAGAAAAAAATGATCCGGTTTTTGCAAAACAATTAGCAGAGCATGGTGATGTTTATATTAACGATGCTTTCGGAAGCGCGCACAGAGCGCACGCATCTACAGAAGGCGTAACTAAGTTCATCAAAATTTCTGCTGCTGGATATTTAATGCAGAAAGAACTTGATTATCTTGGAGGTGCAATAACAAATCCTAAACGTCCTTACGTTGCAATTTTAGGCGGAGCAAAAATTTCTGGTAAGATTGATGTAATAAATAATCTTCTTGGAAAAGTTGATACTTTAATCGTTGGCGGTGGAATGGCTTATACTTTCTACAAAGCTGAAGGCAAAGAAATCGGAACTTCTCTACTTGAAGCAGAGAAAGTTGATCTTGCAAAAGACGTTTTAGCCAATGCAAAAAAATCAGGAATCAAATTCTTACTTCCAACAGATGTTGTGGTTGCAAATGAATTTAAGAATGATTCACCATCAACTGTGGTAAGTGTTAACGCAATGCCAGCCGATAAAATGGGATTGGATATTGGACCTGATTCAATTAAGTTATTTTCAGATGAATTACGAAAAGCAAAAACAATTGTATGGAACGGACCGATGGGCGTTTTTGAAATGGATAATTTTGCAAAAGGTACAAATGCTATTGCACAGGTTTTAGCGGATGCGACTGCTAAAGGATCAATTACTGTTATTGGCGGCGGCGATTCTGCTGCAGCAATTACAAAAGCCGGATTAAAAGATAAAGTATCACACGTTTCAACAGGCGGCGGAGCTTCATTAGAATTTCTTGAAGGTAAAGCTTTACCCGGTGTTGTTGCATTAAATGATGTAAAATAATTTAAGGATCAGTTTGAATAATTCTTATCGGCCAAGGGGTTTTTCGTTTTTTCCACCAGTAATTAAGAATCTCTTAATTATAAATGGCATTATCTATTTCATAATGGTAATTTCAATAAACATTCGTATTTCTGATGGTGGCGGTACGCTTTATAATTTAATTATGGAATATTTTGCGCTTCTACCAATAGATAGTGGTTTTAGACCGTGGCAGTTGATCAGTTATCAGTTTATGCATCAAACGTTTTATTTTAACGTTGATGGTTCCTACACACTTGCCTTTAGTCACATTCTTTTTAATATGTTTGCTCTGTGGATGTTTGGTGCAAGTATAGAAGATGTATTTGGTTCCAAAAGATTTCTAATATTCTATCTCTTGGCCGGTATCAGTGCTGGTTTACTTCAATTATTTATCTCTCCATTGCTTGGTGCTCCTTTAGGTGCAACGGTTGGTGCGTCAGGTTCAATTTATGGCGTGATGGTTGCATATGCAATGTTCTTCCCAGATAATTTAATATTCTTATATTTTTTAATCCCAGTTAAAGCCAAATATTTAATAGGGTTTTTAATCGTTTTTGAATTTTTAATGATAGATAGTGCTTCAAGCGGTGTTGCGCATTTAGCACATCTTGGCGGAGCGTTGTTTGCCTTTTTATATATTATGTTTGATAAGAATAGTTATGTATCGCTCAAAAATCTTTTCAACAAATCATTTTACTATAAGTCAAAACCAAAACGAGATATTTTTACAAACCCTTTCAGCAGATCATCTCAAATAGATAACGATGTTCAGGATGCAAATTATTATGATATAAATAAAAAAGATGACTATGAAGTTTCTCAGGAAGAAATAGATAAGATACTTGATAAGATTAGCCAGTCAGGATATCAAAATCTTACTGACCATGAAAAGAAAATATTGTTTCAAGCAAGTAAGAAAATGAAATGAGATATAGCTCAATAATCATCGTTTCATTAATTTTCATAATCTCGACTGGTTTACTTTCCTGCAAAAAACAACCTGCTATTGATGAGAAGAAATTTGTAAAGATTTATACTGATATAATTTTAATGCAGGATACCTCTCTATCATCACAGTCAGAAATAAAAAAAGAAGTTCTAAATAGATTTAATGTTAATGAAAATGATTATGATAAGACTATTAAATATTATAACGATGAGCCCGATAAATGGCAGCCTTTTTTTGATAGTGTAATTACTTACATCGAAAAGATAAAACCAAAACCTAAGAGGTCTGATTTGAAATCTTTGCCAGAGCAATCCGAATCATTGGGTAAGAAAAATCTTTAGGAAGCGCTTCTTTTAATTCTTTCAATCCTTTTTTGCCGTTCTTAAATTTATCACTAATCAAATCCATTTTATCTTTAGATATGATTGATGAAATATCTGTAGCAGGTAAATATCCAATTATTGTTTCAACCTGCATCGATATAACAGCTTCGTTAAGCTTTCTAAGTTTTGCTATCTCATGAAGTGAATATTTTTTTTGAAGAAGATTGTATGTCTCAAGAATATTCTGGGGAATAATAATCTCTGCCATCGCTTTCGAAGTAACCTTGCCAGTGTCATAAGAATTTATCAACTCAAGAAAATCATTGCCCACTTTGTTGAACATTCGTTCGTTATAACCGGGTATGCTAAATAACTCAGATTTTGTTTTTGGTTTTTGCTGTGAGATTTTAGCTAATATATTATCCGGACAAATTATACTTGCAGATTGTAAAAACTTTTTAGATGCCTTTTCTCTCAAATCTCGCAAAGCGTGATATAATTCAATATTGTTTTCAAAATCGTTATTAGAACTAGTTACATTTTCTAAAACCACAATATTTTTTAAATCTTCTTTTCTTTTGAAGTATAATTTCTTTCTTCCATCTGCTTTTTGCTGGATTTTATTTTCAATTACTAAAACTCTAATAGCTTGTGCAACATCTTCTTTCTTATAATGCATCAAAGAATTGAAGTATTTATTATTTTTATGTTCAATCAGTTTCCCTTTGCCGAGTAGAATATCTTCAATTTGTTTTTCTGTTAGTTCATACAATTCTTCATTCAGCAAGTCTTCAATTTTTTCTTTTATGTACGATACAGAGCTTTCATTCGAACCATTTTGCTTTAGACAATTATCGCATTTACGGCACTTATAGTTATTCGCTTCCTCTCCAAAATATTTTAGTATAAAGCTGAACCTGCAATCGTTTGTATAAACAAAATCAACCATCCTATCCAATTTTTGCTTTGAGCTTATGTATAGCTCGTTAATTAGTTTATAATTCAGTTTCAGGTCCTCAGATCTTACGCGTGGTTTAATCAGCGAAATTGATTCTTTCCCATCTGCTTTAGAAAACTCAAGAATACCAAGGAATTCAAGATTAACTATAGTATCAAAAGTTTCTTGTTTTGTTAATCCGGTTTCTGTCTGCAATGCTGTTAAATCTATTGCTATTAATTTTGAAAAAATCTCTTTACCATAATTTCTTATAACGTATAAAAGTACGTCTCTCATCAATTCATTTGAGGAGCCTTTTATAAAATTCTTTAATCTGGTTTCAGTAAAAAGTATTTTTATTTTATTTACAGATCTGTATGCAGAATTTAGCGTAATGCAGCCGGCATCCTCTAAATACTTTAATGCAGAATTTAAAATTGCTCCTGATATATCTTGTTTTGTGTGAAGTTTTATATAAGAAAGATTGATCGATATTTGTTTCTCGGATTTCATTCCTATTGCAATCTGTGCAGAATCACAAATTGCATTATAGATCTTTTTGATAATTTCTTTTGTCGGATAAGAGTTAGAAATAAAATATTCATGAATGAACACATCACTGTCATCATACAGTAAAAAAGTATGAGAGTTCTTCCCATCTCTGCCTGCACGTCCAATTTCCTGATAGAAATTTTCGATCGATCCCGTAGAGTTAAAATGAATAACTAGTCTAATATCCTTTTTATCGATGCCCATCCCGAAAGCATTTGTTGCAATGATCAATGGCAATCTGTCTTCTATAAAATCTTCCTGGATTTTTTTTCTGATAATGGGATCAAGTCCGGCATGATAAAATTCGCATTTAATTTTATTTAGTTTTAGATATTCAGCTAACTCTTCGGCTTTTTTACGTGATGAAGTATAAATTATAGCAGGGGTTTTGAATTGATGAATAATTTCTAAACATCGTTCTTTTTTCCTCTTGGTAATTTCAACGTTAACGAATAGATTTTCACGTTCAAATCCTTTTATAATAACCTTTGCATTTTTTAGCCCGAGCTGCTTAACAATATCTTTTACAACTTCGGGTGTTGCAGTAGCAGTAAAAGCAGAAACCTTTTTTATTCCTGTGAACTCTATAAAATCTTTTAATTTTGTATAACTCGGTCGGAAATTATGCCCCCACTCACTAATACAATGAGCTTCATCAATAAATAAATACTGAGGATTAAGATTTTTTAATCGTGCAGCAAACTCAGTGTTTTCAAGTCGTTCAGGTGCTATATAAACCAGCTTAATCTTCCCGAAATTTATATCATTTAAAACTTTTTCAGTCTCAAAAAAACTCTGTGTGCTATTTATGAAAGCAGCAATTTCAGAAGATCTATTTAAGGAATCAACCTGATCCTTCATCAAGGCAATTAAAGGAGAAATTACGATTGAATAATTATCACTAATTAATGCAGGTATTTGGTAACAAATCGATTTGCCCGCACCAGTTGGTAGAACTGCAAGAACATTACTTCCGCGAATAATGTCTTCGATAATCTCTGCTTGTCCTAATCGATAACTATCGTAATTAAAATATTTTTTTAATGCCTTTAATGGACTCATCTATTAATTGTTTTTAATGTTTGTCGACAAACTTGTCGGGGAATATTTTTAACACGCTGTGCAATATTTACGTTAATAGTGTATTAAAAATACAAAAAAACTATCTCTCAATTATTTTATTATTGGTCTGATTTCTGATATATTTTGTCGCGGAAATATTAACTAGAGGAGATAAAGAAAGAATGAATTTTTTGAAGACGATTTTAGCTGCATTAATCCTATCGATATATACAGCTGCCCAGGTTCAATATACGGATATGCTAAAACCACAGAGCATTTATACAGAAGCACCAACTGAAGTAAAATCGCGTAAAGCGTTTATGCGAGAATGGTGGTTCTATGAGCAGAGAGCTTATCCAGATGATTTTATTCCGAATGATGCTTATAAAAATTCTCTTGAGCAAAGAGAAATACTCAGACAATCAAATGAACAACTATTACTGACTGATAATAATTTTGATATCCCAACTTTTAATTGGGTTACATTAGGACCAACACCTGGTGCATATTTTAATTATGGAAATATTTCTAGCAGAATTGTCAGCGGTGCTTTTGATCCATCTAATGCAAACATAATTTATATAGGACCAGCAAATGGCGGTGTTTGGAAGACCACAGACGGCGGTATGTTTTGGTTTCCATTAACAGATCAAGAAGCTTCTCTTTCGATGGGTGCCATTGAAATTGACCCAACTAACACAAATACAATTTATGCAGGTACCGGTGAAGCAACATACAGCGCAGTATCTTACTATGGCAGAGGATTATTAAAATCAACCGATGGCGGCAGCACCTGGACACAGATTACATCCGGTTTACCCTCATCAACATACTTTTCGCGTATTAAAATCAGACCAGGAAATTCATCTCAGCTTCTTGCAGCACTTGGAAATAGCGGATTGTACAGAAGTACAAATTCAGGTACATCCTGGACGCAGATTTTAAGCGGCAGAATAGATGATGTAGTTTTTTCTCCAACAGGCGATACAGCCTTTGCTGTTGGTGGAAGTAATGGACTAAGAAGATCAATTAATGGAGGTAGTTCTTTTTCTGCATATGGAACAGGACTAACTACTGGAACAAGAACACATTTTGATCTGGCAAAAACTAATCCTGCATTTATGTATGCAGCAGTTTACAGCAGTATAGTAAGTCTTTATAAATCTACTGACTATGGAGCAAACTGGTCTCAGCTAACAACCACAACGGAATTTCAGAACCAAGGCGGGCAAGCCTGGTATGATTTGTATGTCAGGGTTAATCCCAAGAATCATTTAAAGGTTTATGTTGGAATGATAGATGTTTTTAGATCAACCGATGGAACGAACTTTACGAATATTACTAATGGATACTCTGGTGGTAATGTACATGTTGATCAGCATTTTCTATTTTTTCATCCAACGCAAGAAAATACGTTTATAGTCTGCAACGATGGTGGAATTTGGAGATCAACTGATAATGGCGGTGTGTTTACAAATCTCAATCAAAATCTTACACTTACACAATTTTATAGAATTGCAGCAAGTCCTTTTACTCCAAGTCGTATTCTGGGCGGAACTCAGGATAATGGAACTCAACAAACATACTCAGCCTTAAACTGGGCAGCAGCTTACGGTGGAGATGGCGGGGAAGTGTGTTTCAATCCATTTAATTCTAATTTTATTTTAGGTGAAACACAGAATGGAGGTATCTTTCGAACAACAAATGGCGGTTCAAGTTGGTCTAGTGCTACAAGTGGATTAAATATGAGCGAAAGTGTAAGCTGGGTGTCACCAATTCTTGCTCATCCAACAACGTCCGGAACATTTTATACAGCTCGTCAAAGAGTATATCGCTCAACAGATAATGGGGGAAACTGGACAGCGATTTCTGCAAACGTAAATGGAACAAGCTCTGTAAGAGAAATGGCAATTAGTAAATCAAATCCATCTGTAATGTTTGCAACTTCCGGAACTTCTGTTTTCAAATCAACTGATGCAGGATTAATATGGACTAATGTAACTTCGGGTTTACCAAGCAAAACAATAACTTCAGTAAATATTTATCCTACTAATTCTGATGAAGTGTTTTTAACTTTTTCCGGATTTGGAACGAGCAAAGTTTATAGATCATCAAACGGCGGAAGCACTTGGGTTTCAATAAGCGGCAATCTTCCAGATACGCCAGTGAATGATATCTATATTCATACGAACAATCCAGGGTTTCCAAATACTTATTTTGTTGCGACTGATGTTGGAATATTTTTAACTGAAAATAATGGAACAAATTGGGTTGAAATTTCCTCTGATCTTCCAAACACAGTTGTTATGCATTTAGATTATTCACCTTGGAATCAGATGCTAAGAGCCGGTACACATGGAAGAGGAGTTTATGAAGCTTTTGTTGATTTTAGCATTCCAGTTGAATTAATTTCTTTTACCGCTGCTCAGCAGGAAAAGAAAGTTGTCATCAACTGGAGAACAGCAACAGAAACAAATAACAGTCACTTTGAAGTAGAAAGGAAATTTAAGAACCAGGAATGGGAAAAATTGGATATCGTTGCTGGAGCAGGAACCATAACTGAATTTAGAAATTATTTTTATGAAGATAATTTTGAATCATTACCTTATAACGGAACCGTACTTTATAGATTAAAGCAAGTTGATTATAATGGAACGTTTGAGTATTCAGATATTATAGCTGTAGATGTGGAATTCATTCCCACAGATATATCTATTTCACAGAATTATCCAAATCCATTTAATCCAATTACCACCATAAAATATTGGCTTAGTGTTGAGGCTAATGTAAAAATTAGCATTTATAATTCGCTAGGACAGGAAGTTGAGGAGGTATTTAATAATATTCAGAGTGCAGGTAATTATTCTGTAAGCTGGAATGCAGAAAGTTTCGCATCGGGTATTTATTTTTACTCTTTTGAGGTTATAGATCAAAATAACAGTTTGTTACATAAGGAGATGAAAAAACTAATATTACTTAAATAATTAAATTTATTTTGGTTAGGGGCTGTTTAAAGTTTGATTTGTCAAAAGTGAAGATTTTACTTTTTGATAATCAATCATTCTTTGGACAGCCCCTTTTTTATTGTTAATTTTGGATGTGAAAAATGGATTTGCTTTAGCAATTGGATGAAGGAAGTAAATAAAAAAGTTTTATACCGGTCAATCACAATTCAGTTTTATATTTAACATCAGGGGATGATAATTCTAAAACTTCATCATCTCATATTAAATATTTAATTAGTTACAAAATGATCGGTGCAGCTTTCTCCAATTCAAGTATATAAAACCACATTGATATTATAATTTATTAGAAGACTTTAACTAAGGATTTTTTATGCAGGAAGAAAAATTAAGATTAGAAGATTTGTTGGAATCGTCAAACACAGCTAATGATGATGAAAGAATTAATAATGTTGCCATAATTGGCGCAGGAATAATGGGGCGCGGAATCGCTCAAACTGTTGCCTCTATGGGATTGGAGGTAGTAATTATTGAGTTAGATTCTGAAAAATTAGAAAGTGCCAAAGAAAAACTTAATGACAATATCGATAATGAAATAAAACGCTGGGCAATGACAAAATCGGATAAGAAATCTATCTTTAGCAGAATTAAATGGGAAACCGATATGAACGCAGTTAAAGACTGTGAAATTATTATCGAAGCTGTGCAGGAAGATTTTGATTCGAAGGTAAAAGTATTTAAGCAGCTTGATAAAATTGTAAACCCGGATGCAATTTTCGTTTCAAACACATCTACTCTCAGCTTAACTAATATTTCTGAATCACTTTCCAGACCAACTAAAGTTATTGGGATGCATTTTCTAAATCCAGTTCCAAAAGTCCCGATGGTTGAATTAGTAAAAAGTCTTCACACATCAAACGAAACAGTTTTAAAAGTTAAAGAGTTTGCTTCAAGAATCGGTAAAACGCCTGTTGAGGTTTATGAATATCCGGGATTTATCACAACACGTGCAATCGTTCCTCTCATTAATGAAGCAATGCACATCCTGCTTGAGGGCATTGCAACTGCAAAAGATATTGATACTGCATTAAAACTTGGATACAATTTTCAATATGGTCCGCTTGAAATGGCGGATATGATGGGATTGGATGAAGTTTTAGCCTGGATGGAAACTTTATGGAAAACACTCGGGGAACCAAGATACAGACCAAATCCTATGATAAGAAAACTTGTGCGTGAAAGAAGGCTGGGTAAAAAAACAGGCGAGGGTATTTTTAAATACGACGAACATGGTAATAAAGTAAATTAAATTCTATTGTGATAGAATAATAAAATTGGAAATAATATTATGAAAGTTTTAGTTCTTAACAGCGGAAGCTCATCAATAAAATATCAGTTTATAGACACTGAAAAAAAAATAGCCTTAGCTAAAGGATTGGTTGATAGAATTGGAATGGCTGGTGCGGTTCTCGCGCATCAAAGATATGATGGCAATAACATTAAGATTGCCGGTGAAATTCTTGATCATCAAATTGCAGTTGAGTATGTACTTGGTGTTATGCTAAGTAAAAATCATGGTGTTATTGATGATAAAAAAGATATAGATGCCGTTGGACATCGTGTTGTGCATGGCGGTGAAACATTTTCAGGGTCCGTCTTTATTACCGATGAAGTTGTAAAGGTTTTGCAGGATAATATTGAATTAGCTCCTCTGCATAATCCACCAAACATTAAAGGTATTCAGGCTTGCCAAAGAATTTTACCGGACACACCTCAATGCGGTGTTTTTGATACAGCGTTTCATTCTCATATGCCGCCCAAATCATATTTGTACGGAATTCCGTATGAACTTTATAAAAAATATAAAATCCGTCGTTACGGCTTTCATGGAACTTCGCATCTTTATGTATCTAACCGCGCTGCAGATTTATTAGGAAAAGATATTAAAGAATTAAAAGTTATAACCGCTCATTTAGGTAACGGGTGCAGTATGGCTGCAGTAAAAAACGGGCAATCAATGGATACTACCATGGGATTCACTCCGCTTGAAGGCCTTTTAATGGGCACACGCAGCGGTGATCTTGATCCATCTTTAATTTTATATATTATGGGTAAAGAGGGTTTAACAGTTGGTGAAGCAAATACTTTACTTAACAAACATAGTGGTTTGATTGGTATAAGCGGCGAGAGTAGTGATATGCGGGAAATATTATCAGCGGTTAAAGATAATCAGCAAAGATCAAAATGGGCATTTGAGATATTTTGCTACAGAATAAAAAAATATGTTGGTTCTTATGCCGCAGCCATGGGTGGTCTTGATGCTCTTGTATTTACAGGGGGTATTGGTGAAAATTCAAAAGAAATTCGTGAAGAAGTTTGCAAAGACATGGAATTTTTAGGAGTTCATTTAGATGATTTAAAAAATCAAAATGCTGATGAAATTATCTCTACTGAAAATTCCAAAGTTAAGGTAATGAGAATTCCAACTAACGAAGAATTAGTTATTGCGCTTGATACTGCCAAAATAGTTTCTGAAATGCAAAAATAATTTTTATAAATAGTTCCAAAGGTTGATTTATGGATCTTGGAATCAAAGGTAAGGTAGCTTTAGTAACTGCTTCCAGTACGGGAATTGGTAAAGCAGTGGCAGAAGCTTTAGCCGAAGAAGGATGCAGCCTTGCAATATGTTCCCGCACAAAAGAAGTTCTGATTGAAACAGCTCGGGATATAAAAAACAAATATAATGTTGAACCATTCTGGGGTGTATGCGATTTAAACCAGCAGAAAGATATCGAAAACTTTTTCGATGCTGTTCAAAATCATTTTGGTAAGGTTGATATTCTGGTTAACAATTGCGGTGGACCCATACCAGGATTTTTTCGGGATCTTTCAGAAGAGGATTGGGACCAGGCAATTAAACAAGTTTTGTTAAGCGTTGTTAGATTTTCTAATCTTGTTGTTCCCAAAATGATTGAGCAGGAGTGGGGCAGAATTGTAAACATAACTTCTATAGCTGTAAAGCAGCCTGTTCATAATTTAATGCTTTCAAACTCGCTGCGTGCTGGAGTAACTGGATTTGCAAAATCATTAAGCAATGAGTTTGGAAATAGGAATATTACTGTAAACAATGTTGCTCCCGGTTATACTTTAACACACAGATTATATGACCTAGCAGTTAATCGGGCAAAAACTTCGGGTAAATCTCACGAAGAAATTTTGGTTGAAATGGCAAAGGATGTGCCTATGAACCGGCTCGGAGGTCCCGAAGAAATTGCCGCAATGGTAGTTTTTCTTGCATCACAAAAGGCTAGTTATATTACAGGTACTACAATTCAGGTCGATGGGGGTTCGACGCGAGCAATTTTTTAATTCCTAAATTCTATTTCAAAATACTTCCTCATAAGTAGAGGACACTATGAAAAAACAAATCGAGTTAGCCATAACTCCAGATGAAATTAACCTTCCTGAAATCCTTCTAATTAAATCTTCGCAGGACCTTAAGCTCGAAAAAAACAAAATATCGACAGTTTTGCCACTAAAAAAATCTATTGATGCAAGAAGCAGAAATATAGTTTTTAGAATTTTGGTGAATGTTTATATTGATGAAAAACCTGAAACGAAAAAACCCATCGCCTATAATCCAGTTGGTGATACGAAAAAAGTAATTGTTGTTGGATTTGGTCCAGGCGGTATGTTTGCTGCTCTCAAATTAATTGAGCTTGGAATTAAACCTATTATTATTGAACGCGGAAAGGATGTTCAACAGCGAAGAAGAGATATAAGAGCAATTCAGCAGGATCATCTTGTAAATCCAGATTCCAACTATTGTTTTGGTGAAGGTGGTGCTGGTGCTTACAGTGATGGTAAACTTTACACTCGATCAACAAAGCGCGGCGATGTAAATAGAATAATAGATATTTTAATCCGGCACGGAGCCGATCCTGAAATTGCTATTGATACTCATCCGCATATTGGTTCTAACAGACTTCCTAAAATAGTGGCAGCAATAAGAAAAACAATTTTGGATAACGGCGGAGAAATATTTTTTAATTCTAAAGTAGATGATTTTATTTTAAAGGATAATAAGCTCATTGGCGTAAAAATAAATTCACAACAAGAAATGTTTGGTGATGCTGTTATCCTTGCTACCGGGCATTCAGCACGTGATATATATTATTTACTTAATAAGAAAAATGTTAGAATTGAACCTAAACCATTTGCAATAGGTGTTAGGATTGAGCATCCACAAGCATTAATTAATGAAATACGATATCACACGAAAGAAAAACATCCTAATCTGCCTTCTGCAGCTTACACTCTTGTTACGGATGTGGCAAAAAGGGGAGTGTATTCTTTCTGTATGTGTCCGGGAGGAATTATTGTTCCAGCTGCTACATCACCCGGTGAAATAGTTGTGAATGGAATGTCTTTGTCAAGAAGGAATTCTCCTTTTGCAAATTCCGGTTTTGTTGTTGAAGTTACAGAGCAGGAATGGACGAAGTATGAAAACTTTCAGCCGTTTGCTGCTTTAATGTTACAAGAAGAACTTGAAAAGAAAGCATTTGAACTTGCAAATAAAACACAAAGCGCTCCCGCACAGCGTGTTACTGATTTTACATCAGAAAAAGTTTCATCATCATTACCTAAATGTTCTTACATTCCCGGACTTACATCTGCGCCGTTGCACAAAGAACTTCCTCAATTTATTTCATCAAGACTGCGAAAAGCATTATTCGATTTTGACAAGAGTATGCATGGATATTATACCGAAGATGCTGTTCTTGTAGGCGTTGAGACAAGAACCAGTTCTCCGATTAGAATACCACGTGATAGAGAAACTTTAATGCACAATGAGATTTTAGGTCTATTCCCATGCGGGGAAGGTGCAGGATATGCTGGTGGAATTGTTTCTGCCGCAATTGATGGGGAGAACTGTGCTGCTGCAGTAAAAAAATTCCTTGAATAATTTCTAAAGTATACTGAAATAATACAATGATTTATATTCAGTCTTCAGTCTTATTTGCTTTAACTCTAATATCATATTTGTTTGATAGTTTATTTTCATTCATCTGCAAATCTACTTTAATACCTGTTTTGTGTAAATGAAAATCTAATGTTGTTACAGTATCAACATTAAATCCTTTTTTCAGAGATGATGAAATAAACATATCGATTTCTTTTCTTGTGTCCTTCTCAGTATCCAGAGTTTTTGTTGCTTCAGCCTGATAAATACCATTTGCATCCGCAACAAATATCATTGTGCTGATATTTGTTTTATAGAACATGCACATCATAGTAGGGTCACTATTATCCTTATGAACAGGGTTTCCGTATGTTTTTATCACATCACCTTGTTTTTTACCAATCATTTCATGCACTTGAATATTTTGTGCGATAATTGATGTTGTAAAGAATAATATGAACAAAGAACAAATATGAAGTTTGATATACTTTTTCATAACAACCTCATAAAAAAAGTTATAAAATAATTTGTTAATGAAATGGTTTTTGAATTGATTGTAGAATTGTAATCTCTTGATACAGGAGTTTTTAAGGGTAAGCCGATAGAAATAATTATTAACATTTCAGAATCAGCTAATATTCGTTAATTAATTTTAATTCATTTTGCCTTTAATGTCAATCTATCTTTATAAATAAAAAATGGCTCATTCCTGAGCCACTTTAGTTAATTCAAAAAATATTTAAATATAATTTTATTTTAAAAGTATCATCTTCCTTAAAGAATTAAAAGTACCGGAAGTTAATTTATAAAAATATATTCCGCTTGTTAATTGAGAAGCATCCAATTCAACGTCGTAGCTTCCAGCAGGTTTTTGTTCATCCAATAATGTTGCAACCTCATTTCCAAGCACATCATAAACTCTTAGTGTAATTTGTCCTTCGGCCGGAGTTTTAAATGTTATTATTGTTTTAGGATTGAATGGATTTGGGTAATTCTGTTCTAATATAAATTTCTCTGGTATTCCCAGATCCACTGCAATAACATTTAAGTATTCGAAAGACCCATCAAAATTTACCTGTTTAAGACGATAATAATAGACACCTGAACTTACTGATTCATCTAAATAGCTGTAAACATTTCTGTTTGTGCTTGTTCCATTTCCGCCGATAAAAAATATATCTTCATAATTTGAACCGTCTTTACTTCTTTGAATTGTAAATCCTGAATTATTTGTTTCTGTTGCTGTGTACCAGTTAAGCCTTACATTACCATTTTCAATATTAGCATTAAATGAAATTAATTCTACGGGAACTACTGTGGGTATGAATCGATAAATCTTTCCATTAAATGATACGAGATACAGTTCATTATTTTCATCAACACCAAAAGAAGTTATAGTGCCAGGAGCAGTTGTTATTTGTGTACTTGTGGCAGGATTGATGCCATCATAGTTAATTGCCCATACACGCGCACTTACATAATCTCCGCAAATATATTTTCCATAAAGTTCCGGAACATTCTCTCCGCGATAAACATATCCGCCAGAAATTGAAAAGCCGAGCGAGTGTGAATATTCCCAAATTGGATTTTCATAAGTCCCATTACACCCGCTCAAATTATAAGGATGATTTCCTTCATAACATCTCCAGCCGTAATTTTTCCCATTCTGAATAATATCGACTTCTTCCCAATCACCTTGCCCTACATCTCCGGCCCACAACCATCCGGTAACTGGATCAAAACTAAATCTCCAGGTGTTTCGCAATCCCCAGGCATAAATTTCTTTTCTGATATTTACGTTTGAACTGTCAACAAATGGATTATCAGTAGGTATTCCATAATTAAATGGTGCTTGTGGATTATCAACATCAATTCGAATTATTTTGCCAAGTAAGTTTGTGATATTTTGTGCGTTGTTTTGTGGGTCACCACCAGAGCCGCCATCACCAGCGGCAATGTATAAATTGCCATCCGGACCAAATGCCACACATCCGCCATTGTGATTTGAAAAAGGTTGATTATATGTGAGAAGGATAAGTTCTGAGTTTTTATCTGCTGAATCAGGATTTGTAGCTGAGACCTGGAATCTGGAAATCACTGTTCGGAGTGGACTTGGTGCTGTATAATTAACATAAAAGTAACCATTGGTCTCATAATTGGGATGAAAAGCTAAACCAAGTAATCCTGTTTCACCACCTGCGGTAACGCGATCAGAAATATCCAAAAAAAGTTTTGTCGTATTTACGTTAGTTTGATTTTCAAAAACCCTTATTCTACCACCTTGTTCAACTGCAAATAATCTGTTGGTCCCATCACCTGAGTTTTGAAGATCGAGAGCACTTGAAAAATTTAAGTTTGGAAATGCTACCTCAAAATCATATTGTGCAAAATTATTTATCTGCACAATTATCAAAAGTAAAAGTATGTATTTCAATTTGCCAATCATGTTTTTGCCTTCTTTTTAGTTGTTGATTTTTTTACTGTTAATTTTTTCTTTGTTTTATTCGATGTCTTTTCTTGTTTCGCTTTGTCCGTTTTCTCTTTCCCTTTCTTTGGTTTTGCTTTAGTTACAGTTTCCTTTTTTTGCGCTACTTTTTTTGGCAATGCTTTTTTTACTGATTTAATTTTTTTAGCAATTTTAACTTCAGGTATAGAAACTAATTTTTCAACTTTGTATTCACTCTCCAAAATTTTCTGATTAATTCTTGAATAATTATCATAAGCAGTTTTTAAAGAATCAATAAAAGTTTTTTTGGAAACTTTACCTTTAACAACGTTAGTTGAAATCAGTTCATGGCATGAAATAATAAACTGCGATTTTACAAGATATTCTATTCTTTCTTTGTTAAAATATTTTATGTTTTCATATTCGTTTATCTGAACAAATGAAGCAATGATATCCTTCTCAAATATTTTTATAAAGTATCTATCAGTATTTTCTGCAATGGAAAAACTGGAATTAAATAAAACCTTGCATAATTCATAGCTCTTACCCGCATCATCGTATCTTAAGAAACCATAAATTTCAAATAAAGGTTTCCAGATTAAAAGTTCGTCAAAGAATGTAGATTTTGAATCGGAACTATTTATTGATTTTAATATTTGGAATAAAATTTTATTTATCAATAGTAAAGCTAATGTCTTCTTTCTTTCGATATCATTTTCAGGATATAAAATCGATTTTACTTCTCCAAACCATTTTGCTGGTCGTTTTGTTGTCGAGATTTCTAAGAATACTTTATTAAAATCTTTAAATGAAGTTACAGCAGATTGGATTTTACTAATCAATTCCGATTGCGAAGTATTTAGTGATTTTATTTTGCTAAGATTGTTAATTATCCGGGATAATTCTTCATCAATTTCAGGAATATCAATCTCCCCTTTATTAGAAATATCTAATGCTAAAAGTAATCTGCTAAACTTAATAGATGTGAATAGATTTGTAAGAGAATTATGGAATGGTGCAAGGTTCATCTCACTTAACGAACGCTCAATTGAGTAAACGCCTTTTCCGTTAAGTTGATCGTGAAGTACTTTAAATCTTCCATCAGCATCATAAACTTCCCGGAAATCCAATAGAACTTTTCTTTGATAACCCATCAAGTGAAAGAAAAATCCAGCCGAGCTTATTTCTGCACCTGAAACAATAAACTCTAACTGCTGAACGTAATCTTTAAAGATATAGTAATATCCATAACCAGAATTTATTCCAAGTGCTTTATCGATTGTAGTTGTACTTGTTCTGCCTTCTTCACCATAAGCTCGTTCACAACTTCCAGTTACATTTCCAATTGCTTCAATGTAAGAGTTATTATAAATAACCAGCGAAACTTCATTGCCGCTTCTGTTAGTGAATACAAAAACATTCTCATTGCAGTTACCTTGCTGATCATAAAAATCATATAAATCAAAATTATCAACCTGACTAAATAAATATCTTTTCTTTGTTAATGGAAAAATTTCTTTTTCATGTCTTATAACTAGATTATCATCAGTAAACTCTTCGTAGTAAGCTCGTTTATATTCCATTCCATATTTTTCAGAAAGACCTTCAACCTGTCCGTGTGCAAACATTGGTAAGCCAGGCAAAGTTATAAGCATAGTTGCAACACCAAAATATTTATCACCTTTACCAAATTGATTTATTGCAGTTTCTTCATCCGGATTACTCATAAAGTTTACATATCGTTTTAAGATTTCCGGATTGAATGCAAGGGTGTTCTTAATAAGTAACTTGTACTTTTCGTTTTCCTCCTTCATAAACATATGCATAAAGGCACTGTTATAAACACGATGCATACCAAGCGTGCGAACAAAATATCCTTCCATCAACCAGAAAGCCTCAGCGAGTAAAAGAGTGTTTGGCATTTCTGCATTAATTCTATCAACAACTTCGCGCCAGAATTCTTCCGGCATTATTGCATCGAACTGTGAACGAGTCATTGCATAATCAGATCGCGATGGAATAGCACCACCGGAACCGGGAATTGGAAACCACAATCGTTGATAATGCTTTTTAGCAAGTGTCATCGCTGCATCAAATCTTATGATTGGAGTTTTACGAGCAACATGCATTATTGTTTGAATAAGTGATTCACGTACTTCTGCTTTCATCAAATCAAGTTGAGCAGTGTCATTCCATGGCATATTTGTTCCATCATTGCCATGATAAATGTATGTGCGATCGCCGGTAAATTTATCAAGTCTTTCAAAAACAACAGCCGCATCGGTTCTTGAATAGTATTGGTCTTCAACTCGTACTTCAACTCTTTCATCATCAGAAAGATTTATTCCGGTAAACTTATAATTTGGATAGGGCGGCACTTTGTTCTGAATAAAGTAATCCGGTTTTTCAACAACCCATTTAGAATAAATTCCTGTATGATTTGGAACCATATCGCTTGATAATCTAATTCCGCGCTGCCAGGCACGTGTTTTCAAATTCTCAAATGCTGCTTCACCGCCAAGCTCATTGGCAATTACATAATCGTATAATGAATAGGCAGAAGATGCGGCTTCAGGATTGCCCATCATCTGTTTGATTTTTCTTGATGCTGAACTTCTTTCCCAGATTCCGATTAGCCACAATGCAGTAAAATTCCAACGTGCAAGAGTATCGAGTTCTGCATCAGGGATTTCATCAAGTCTTTTAATTTCTCTTCCGTATTTTTTTGTTAGCTGATGCATCCACACAAAAGCATTCTTTGCAATCATCACAACGCGCGGCATCCAATCGATATCAACTGTAAATCTATTTACTTCTAGTTGATAATATTCATACTCTTCAGGTGAAAGTTTTTTACCCGCGGCTAATTTAGCTCTAAGTGAATCAAAATATTTCTGATCAGCTTCATAAGATGGAACAGGCGGCGTTCCTTTTTCTCCACCGCCGTGCTGCACAAAGAGTTTATAATCTTCGTGAATTAAGTCTTTACCGGAAAGTATTTTGTTTAAAATTGCTTCATCAATAAATTCACTCCAATTTGATCGAATAAAATCAAGCTGTTCTTCTATATTGTACGGACTTTGAATGATAGGTTTGCGTAAAAACGAAATTAAATTGAATCCACCGATCTTTGGTGCACTTTCAAAAAATAATTCTGTTTGCTCGATTACTTCTTTGTACTTTGTTTCTTTAGCTAGTTTTTCATCAGTGTAAAGTTCCTTTAATTGATATGTAGCAGGATTAATATTTTCAAGATTTAAAATGATAAGTTCTTCAAGAAGTATTTCTCGATTGTACTTGTCTTCAGTTTTACCTTTTAAATATTCAATCGCTTTAATTTTGTTTTGATAAACGGGGAGTGGGGGAAATTCTTCAACAAACTTTAATAGTGTCTTATCCAATTCATCTTCAGTAAGATTTTTCTTAAGGTAATCTATACTATCCCTAAAAACACCTTTTTTATTTTTATCTTCATAAGTCCGGATAAGCAGATGAAATATTTCATGCAATAAACCAAGAGCATTTATTTGTCCGGCTGTCACCTGGAGATCAAATTTGCCTTCATCTCTTCTAAGAGTGTTTATTTTTTCTGATAATAATCTTGCGGTTGGAAAATCTGAAATAACCAGGTTGCCCATTAATGCAAATAAGTTCTCTTCAAGTTTGTATTTAATTCTTGACTCTTTTGTAACGTGAAAGTAATAAGTAATCATAATGTTTTACTAGAGATTAAATTGGGACAGAATGTCAATGATTTGGTATGAAATATAATAAAATATCAGTAGAAAATGATTGCTAATTGTAGGGATTGATCTCTTCATCGATCAGAATGTAAAAACAAAGTTAAAGGTACGAACGGGAGTTCGTTCCCAACAAAATAAAATTAAGGATGATAAGCTATACTTGAACCTATCCAGGTTTTATTTTTATTAAAGTCCACACCCATCATTTTTCCTTTGCTTGTGCGGATAAGATTGTTTACAAGCAAAGGTTTATCATTTTTATTTTCCCATAAAAACATCATACGGATTTCAGACTTAGAAAATCCATCAGGAGTGTCGATCAAAGGTGCATATTCTACTTTTTGTTGTAAAATATAATTGCTTCGGTTTTCAATCGCATCAAGTTTTTCTTTTGTTACTTCAACATCAACGCCAAGTCCGGCAAAAGAGAAAAGAGGTTTTAAAACAAAATCACTAATGTTATCAGGATATTTTTCAATATCATTTAAGAAATAACATTCGGGTACATAGTTGCCTTTTAACATCGGTAAAGAAAATTTACTAATCTTAAAAAACCAATTTGGATGCCCAGCCCATTCAGCATCAATCTCATCTTTAAAATCAAAATCAAATTTTATATTCTTGCGCTCCAATTCATCAAAGATTACACGGTTGTAAATCCGTTTAACCTGGATGTCTTTGCCATCTTTAGCATAGAATAGTTTTTTGCCGCGCTTTTTTATTTTTGATAAGCATACAGTAGTAATACCTGTCAACTCTTCAGTGGCAGCAAAATCAATTCTTGTTTTTTGCTTCTCTGGTTCGATTTCAAGAAGAATAACATTTTCCGGATCGTGATTACCAAGAATAATTTTAGTAAGTAATGATCTATAAGAGGTTTTGTTTAATCCGTTGAAGTAACTATGAAATCCAACAGGAATATCAAAATGTTTTCTTAAAACATCGTTTAGATAAACCTGGAATCCATAAAGCGAAGGAAATGCCTGAAGCTCAATTAATTTTGGCAAGAACTTCTCCCTGTTTTTAGTTATTGCAAAATCAATTTGAAAAAATGGCGGATGTTCAAAATCATTTGGAACTTTTAAGTTTTCTGGAATTGCTGCTTCAGATTTTTTCAAAAAATCTTCTTGCTGAAGCTGAGCTATCACATCATCGGAAGCCTTTATAAGTTCACTTGTTAAATCTCTGCTTAAAAAAAGTGGAGTTTCACATACACGAAAATCTGTTGGATATTTAAGAACTGAATTAAGATCATCCAGATATTCCTGATAGACTTTTTCTGAAAAATCATTATTAAACTTCTCTCTAATTTCAGGAATCATATTTAAACCGTAATTGAGATTAAATCGTTTATAGCATTATTTATAAATGTTGGAATAACTGTTTTTCGTGTAAGTTTTATCTTATCGGGATGTTCAAGCAAGCTTATCATTTCCCAATATCTGTCTTCATTGTAACGATCGATTATAAATTTCTTTCTCTCATCCTGTTTAAAGTGATAAAGCATACTTTCAGGATCAGCTTCAGGATGAAATTGTGTTCCAACAATTTCGTTTGAAATTCTGATCGAAGTGATTGCTGGATTATCTTGATTTTCTTCTTCGGGAATTTCCCAGGAAAGAATTTTTGCACCAAACTCATCAATATTTTTTTGATTTGGATTTACGACTTGCCAGTGTCTTATATCCGCAGCGTAGAAAGGATCAGTTAAATCCTTTAATATTATATCTTTTTTGCCCGCTTCAGTCTTTCTGAATGGCATAACACCAAATGAATTTATAAATCGTTTATTTACTTCACCGAATTGAAAATATCTTGCCATCATCTGAAAAGAATGGCAAATGAAGAAAATATATTTTTTTTGTTCTGAAGTTTGATTGTGATTCCAGATTTTATCAAGCAGTGTAAAATAATCTTTATCCCATTGCTTATCTTCATCCTCAAAAGGACTTCCGGGTCCTCCCGAAGAAATAAAAATATCATAGTTTAAATCCGGTACATCGCCTTTATAACGGGTTTCAAAAACATCATACTTCAAATCGATATTTGAATTTTTAATTCCGGCATCAGCGACAATTTCTTTAATACAACGCATACCTTCGTTACGCTCGTTGTTGTAAAGATCAATTGTTGCAACTTTAATTTGTGGTTTGTTCATAAATAATTTTTTAAAACTGTAAAAACAGTTTGAATCTTTCTATTATTTGCGTGTGCTGTCCCTAAGTTGATTTCGTCTGTCATTCCCGTGAAAACGGGAATCTAAGTACCATAAAACAAAATAGATTTCCACTTTCTCCCGAAGGGATGCCTATGGCAGTGGGAATGACAAATTCTTATCTTTAACTTTAGTTTGAATAATTTATAATTTTAATCCGTAAATTGTTTCTTCAATAATGTAATCAACAACTTTGTGTATGTCGTTTGTTTGATTCCATACTGCAAGTTGTCTATCCGCACCAGTACCTGTTTCTAAAATTTTATGGATATAGTTGATCTCTTCTCTTGATCCAAGTTCATCAACTACATCATCAATAAACTCTAATAGTTCACCTGCAAGAAGTTTAAAATCAACTTCCTCGTTCTTTCCAAAGTCAATTAATTTTCCGCCAATTCCATAACGGGCAGCACGCCATTTATTTTCTGCAATAAGAGCTCTGCGGTATAATCTGAATCCAAGATTCTGTTTGATTAGTTTATGAAGTTTTGCAACTAGCGCTTGCATGACGGCGGTAAGTGCAATTGTTTCATCAACCCGCATTGGAATATCACAAACTCTAAACTCTAATGTTTTAAATACTGGATGAACACGAATATCCCACCAGATTTTTTTTGCGTTGTCTATGCAGCCAGTCTTAACAAGCAAGGCGATATACTTATCATACTCAGAAACACCGTTAAAGAAATCTGGAATTCCAGTTCTTGGAAATCTATCGAATACTTTACTTCTGTAAGATTTAAATCCCGTGTTTCTACCGATCCAGAATGGGGAGTTAGTAGAAAGAGCAAAAATATGAGGAAGAAAATATCTTGCTGCATTCATAATGTGGATAGCCACTTCGCGGTCTTCAACACCAACGTGAACATGTAAACCAAAAATTAAATTAGCACGAGCAACTTGCTGCATATCATCAACAATAACTTTGTAACGTGGATGCTCGGTAATTTTTTGGTCTTTCCAATGAGAGAATGGATGAGTACCTGACGCGGCAATTCGCAATCCATTTTTCATTGCCAGTTTTGCAAGATCTGTTCTAAGCTTTGTTACCTGATGTCTAGCGTCTTTCACATCGAGGCAAATATCTGTCCCCATTTCTACAACGGATTGATGCATTTCTGCTTTTACATTTTCAGCAAGTATCATCTTTCCATCTTCAAGAATTTGCTGGATGTGCGATTTTAATTCCCGGGTAACGGGATCTACAATTTGAAATTCTTCTTCAACTCCGAGTGTAAACAAACCAGCTTCAGCCATAGAGATTCTTCTTTCTTATTTCAAAGGTTTATTATTTGCAAACGATGTAACAAATGAACCCCAGGTAAGATTGTTTTGATCAGCTTTGTGTGCCTTTGCTTTTCTGATTGCCATATTAGCTGCGGCTTCCACAATCCATTCAAAATTTTCCTGACCAACAGAATTCAAATCAGCATCAGGAGCCGGATTACAGAAATCTATCGCGTATGGCACACCATTACGAATTGCAAACTCAACTGTGTTAAAATCATATCCTAAGGCTTTATTAAGAGCAAGTACGCCATCACGAACGTTATCCAATAATTTTTTCTCAAGCGGTTTGGGATTTCTTACATAACGAAATTCGTGCGGTTGTCTTGGGTCATATTGCATAATGTGAACATCCTGTCTATCTAAACAATAACATCTAAAATATTCTGTAAAAATAATTTCTTCCTGCAGCATCATAACAAGCTGTCCGGTCTCATTATAAGCTTTAAAAAATTCATCAAGATTATTTAGCTTATAAACATTTTTCCATCCGCCACCGGCAAATGGTTTAAAGTAAGCAGGAAAACCAACGTAATTAAAAATTCCTTCCCAATCTAATGGATAAGCAAGATTACGGAATGATCTTTCATTTGTATCAGTTGGATGCTGGTTAGACGGGAGTATTACAGTCTTTGGAACCGCAACTCCGATTTTTGTTGCAAGTGCATTGTTGAAAAATTTATCATCAGCGCTCCACCAAAATGGATTATTAATAACTGCTGTTCCGCTAATCGCAGCGTTCTTTAACATTGCACGATAAAAGGGAACATCCTGAGAAATACGGTCAATTAAAACATCATAGCCAATTGGCTCACCCTGAATAATTTTATTAATGTGGGCAAGTTCAGCGGTTATTCCACTTTCTTTTTTGCTGTTAACTCTATCAACAAAAGCCTGTGGAAAAGTATTTTCCTGACCAAAAAGAATTCCGATTTTTTTCATTTTTTAACTCTCTTATTTATGATTCAATTTTGTGTGTGTCATTCCCACTGCCATAGGCATCCCTTCGGGAGAAGGTGGGAATCTACTTTTTAAGAATATGGATTCCCGTTTTCACGGGAATGACAAATAAATTTTTCTAACTTAAAGAATTAACTTAAACTTTAATCTTGTTTAAATAATCTACAAACATTTGTTTCCACCAATTCCAATCGTGACCGGTATTTCTTCTAACATCCAGCCAATGTGGAATATTTTTCTTTGTTAAAATTTCCGAAAGAATTTTGTTTTCATCAAGGCATATATCGGAATCACCCGTGCCCAATATAATTCCCATCTTTTTAAACTTTTCCAAAATATTATTATCACTCAAGTTTGCAAGATAATCAGGTGGATTATTGAAATAACAATTATCATCATAATATCCATCCAAAAATCTTTTTATATTGGATGCGCCGCCCATAGATAATAAATATCCAACTTTATCCGGATTACGGAATGCAATATTTGCAGAATGATATCCACCAAAACTACAGCCGGCTAATCCAACTTTATCAAATCCTGTATCCTGAAAAGCAAACTCAATTACATCATTAAGAATTACTTCTTCATATGCTAATTGAGTTTTTACTCTATCCGCAGGATGAATGTTTTTATTGTACCAGCTTAAACTATCCATACTATCCGGACAATAAATTTTTACTTTGCCAGTATCAATTAAGTAAGCTGCTGCGTTTATCAGTCCAAAATCTTTTGCTTGATAGTATCTTGCTCTAGAAGTTGGGAATACAATTATAGGAAACCCTGCGTGTCCAAAAACCAACATTTCAAACTCCCTGCTAATAAACTGGGAGTGCCATTTATGATATTCTTCTTTCAAAAAATCCACACGAATTAAAAAAAGGAAAGAGATTGATGATTTGTAACCAGAGTCTATATCAATCTTACTGCTTGCTGGCAAATATATGAAAAAATGATTTTAGATCAATCTTTCAAAACATTCTGTACAATAATAATCAGTAACAAATATGATTGAATAAAAGATTCATATTTGAATACTAAAATCACTATTTTTATGCTTCAATTATGAAATCACAAACTCAGCAAACGCCGCTAATGGCGCAGTATTATAAGGTAAAGCAGGCTCATCCTGATACTATTTTGTTATTCAGGGTTGGGGATTTTTTTGAGACTTTTGAAGATGATGCAAAGTTAGCTTCGAAAGTTTTGGGAATAACACTCACAAAACGATCAAACGGCAGTTCAGGTGATACACCGCTTGCAGGATTTCCGCATCATGCAATTGATAGTTATTTACCAAAACTTGTTCGTGCTGGTTACAGAGTTGCTGTTTGTGAGCAAATGGAAAATCCAAAATTTGCAAAGGGAATAGTTAAACGCGAAGTTGTGGAAGTTGTAACTCCCGGTGTAACTCTTTCTGATAAACTACTCGATCACAAAAAAAATAATTATCTGCTTGCGATTTCAATTATAGATCAGATTAGCGGATTATCTTTTTGTGATATTTCAACGGGTGAGTTTTATGTTTTTGAAATCCCATTGTCTCAACTCGGTGAACAAATTGAATCTATTAATCCATCAGAGTTTTTGATTCCAAAACGTGATAAAGAATTTTTGAGTAAGCTGATTGAAAGAATAAATCCATCTTTACGAATTACAAAACTTGAAGATTGGATTTTTAATTTTGATTTTGCAAACGAACTTCTAAAAAATCACTTTAAAACTGTTACACTTAAAGGTTTTGGAATTGAAAATCTTACAGCAGGTATTATTGCTGCCGGAGCAGTTTTAAATTATCTAAACGAAACTCAAAGAGTTAATCTTTCTCATCTAAATAGAATTTCACTTTACAATCCTTCCGATTACATGATTCTTGATCACTCGACCAAGAGAAATCTCGAAATAATTTTTTCTATGAATGATGGCGGAAGAGAAGGATCATTAATTTCTATATTGGATAAAACTCAAACCGCAATGGGCGGCAGATTATTAAAGAAATGGATTTCTGCACCTTTGCGTGATCTGGATCCGATAAAGAAAAGACACAACAGCGTTGAAGAGTTATTAAAGAATAAAAAAATTAGAAAAGAGTTAACAGAAAATTTAAAAGAAATTGGTGATCTTGAAAGATTGATTTCAAGAATTTGTACTTTGCGCGCAACGCCAAGAGAAGTTGTTGCTGTTAAATCATCTCTACAAAAGATTCCAGGAACCAAAGAATTATTAGAACAACTAAAAGTATTAACACTAAAAAATATTTCTGAGCAGCTTGATCCTTTAGAAAATATTAGTGGAAAAATTGCAACCGCAATAATTGATTCTCCGCCTGCATCAGTAAATGAAGGCGGAATAATACGCAACGGATTTAGTCCTGAACTTGATGAACTTCGAGATATTTCTTTACACGGCAAAGAATGGATTGCAACACTTCAGCAAACTGAAAGAGAACGGACAGGAATTCCATCACTTAAAGTTAATTTTACTAACGTGTTCGGTTATTACATTGATGTTAGTAACGCACATAAAAATAAAATTCCAGATAACTATATACGCAAGCAAACACTTGTAAACAGCGAGCGTTTTATCACTCCAGAGCTAAAAGAATATGAAGATAAAATCTTAAATGCGCAGGAAAAGATAAACGAACTTGAATCCCAACTGTTTAATGAGATTCGCGCCATCGTAGCAAATGAAGCTGAGATTATCCAAAAAAATGCAAGACTGATTGCAATGCTGGATTGTCTTAATAGTTTTGCTCAATGTGCAGAAGAATATAATTATGTAAAACCAAATGTTGATGAATCAAATAGAATAAATATTGTTCAAGGTCGTCATCCCGTTGTGGAAAGAATTCTTGATCCGGGAAATAAATACACTCCCAATGATTCTTTACTTGATAATTATGATCAGCAAATTATTTTGTTAACCGGACCAAATATGGCTGGTAAATCTGTTTACTTAAGACAAGTTGGTTTGATCGTGTTGTTGGCGCAAATTGGTTCATTCGTACCGGCTAAGGAAGCAAGCATCGGAATTGTTGATAGAATTTTTACTCGTGTTGGTGCAAGCGATAATATTACTGCTGGTGAAAGTACATTTCTTGTAGAGATGCAGGAAGCAGCAAATATTTTAAATAATGCAACTTCTAAAAGCTTAATTTTGTTAGACGAAATAGGTAGAGGAACAAGTACGTTTGATGGAATTTCAATTGCGTGGGCGATAACGGAATATCTTCATGAAAATCCAGATATTTCTGCAAAGACATTGTTTGCAACTCATTATCACGAGTTGAATGAAATGGCTGAACTCTTTCCTAAAATAAAAAATTATAAAGTGGAAGTTCGTGAGTATGATGATAAAGTTGTGTTCCTTCACAAAGTAAATCCAGGCAGAGCGGATCATAGTTATGGAATTCAAGTTGCGCAAATGGCGGGCTTGCCATTGTTTGTTACCAATCGAGCAAAGGAAGTGTTGGATAATCTGGAAAGTAAAGAATTAACTCCTTATGAGATTAAGAAAGAAAGATTAAAAAAATTAAAATCTGAAAATGATAATCAAATAAGTTTATTTGAGTTTAAGGATGATGCATTGCGAAGCGAGATTAATAAAATGGAGCTTGATAACATTACTCCATTAGAAGCATTAAATAAATTAAACGAACTTAAAAAGAAGATGAAACAAGATGGTTAAAAAATATTTATTGTTATTGATAACTGGTTTAATCCAATTTTCATGCGGTAATCATGAAAGTGTTGTAAAGATTGATGAGCAATTTGTTAGTCAACTTCAGCAGGAAAGAGAAAACAAAGATTGGGAATTACAGTATGATTCCTATTCACCATTTAAGGTGGACACAACTGCTAAGTTTGAATCATTAAAATATTATGATGCAACCGGTGAATTTATTTTTAAGTCCAAACTTTATAAGAATAATTCACAGGACACCATTTCAATATTCGGGACACTTGGCGAAGAAAGAAAAGCGATAGTTGAAGGATTTGTTTTACTTAATTATAAAGGGGAAGATCATAAGCTAAACATCTATAAGAGTTTTGGTCCACAGGGACAAAGTTATTACAGCATCTGGTTTACTGATCAGACAACTGGAAAGGAAACTTATCCTGTTGGCAGATATTTAGATTTCAAATTAAGTGAAGATCCTGAATTTATTTATGAGATAGATTTTAATAGAGCTTATAATCCATATTGTGCTTACAGTGATCTTTTCACCTGTCCTATTCCCACAAAAGATGATTATCTTGATTTTGAAATTAAAGCGGGTGAGAAAAATTTTCACACAGAATTAAATACGGAGAAAAAGTGATAGTTGTTCTTGAAAAAACCGTAAACGACAGACAGCTCGAAAATATTATAAAGCATCTTGAAGATTTTGGATTTGCAATCCATAAATCCACTGGCGAAGAACGAATGATACTTGGCGCAATTGGTGTTCAGCCAAATTTTGACGTGCGTAAAATAAAAATACTTGATGGCGTTGAAGAGGTTTATAGAATTACTGAGTCATTCAAGCTAGCAAGTCGCAGTTTTAAAAAAGATGATACTATTATAAAAATTAAAGACGTTGTAATCGGCGCAAACGAAGTTAGTGTTATTGCTGGACCTTGTTCTGTTGAAAGTGAAGAGCAGATAATGATTATTGCTGAACTTGTAAAAAAGAGCGGAGTGAAAATACTACGCGGTGGTGCATTTAAACCTCGCAGCTCTCCATACTCTTTTCAAGGATTAGGAGAAGAAGGATTAAAACTTTTACGCAAAGCTGCTGATGAGTTCGACTTATTAGTAATTACTGAAGTGCTTGAAAATTCCAAGATTGATTTGATTTACAAGTACACGGATATTTTTCAAGTTGGTGCCAGAAACATGCAGAACTACTCATTGCTAAAAGAACTTGGTACTGCTAAAAAACCCGTAATGTTAAAACGTGGACTTTCTGCCACCGTTGAAGACTGGTTAATGTCTGCAGAATATATTTTGTCAAACGGCAATGCAGAAGTATTCCTTTGTGAAAGAGGAATAAGAACCTTTGAAACATACACCCGAAACACTTTTGATATTTCTGCGATACCAGTTGTTCATAAACGCAGTCATTTACCTGTGTTTGCTGATCCTTCACACGCAACAGGATTAAGGGATAAAGTCATTCCAATGGCTCGAGCTGCTGTTGCTGCAGGTGCAGATGGTTTAATGGTTGAAGTTCATCACGATCCTGAAAAAGCTTTGTCTGACGGACCGCAGGCATTACTTCCAAATCAATTTGAAGAAATGATGACTCAAGTTAGGTTAATAGCAAATGTTATTGGAAGAACTATGTAAGCCAAAAGTGTTACTTTATTTTTGTTGTTTTGTTTTTACTAAAAAAACTTATCTTTGCCTCAAAATTTTACCAGGAATAAATGAGCTTCAAAATAGTCTTTAGAAAAATATTTTATATCTTTTTATTACTAATCTTAGTAACCCAGTATTCTTTCAGCCAGGAAAATCCTTACAGAAAAATTAATAAAACATTTTATCCTGATGGAACAATAAAAACTGAAGGCGATTATTTGTATGATCAGCTTGAAGGACACTATAAAGAATTTTATCCCAATGGTAACCTTTGGAAAGACTGGAACTATGTTAACGGAAGGGAAGAAGGAATCTCTACGTGGTATTTCCCCGATGGAAAAGTAAGCATAGAATGGAATTACATCTTTGGGAAAAAAGAAGGTGTATCTAAATGGTATTATGAAACCGGTGAACTATGGTCGAAGCAGCAATATAGCAATGGCGTACTGCAAGGTGCGACTTTAACTTATTATAAAACCGGCGAGTTACAGGGTGAATGGAATTATGTTGATGGAGTTCTGCAAGGCATTTCAAACACATTTTATACTAATGGAAATGTTGAAGTTGAAAGAAAGTTTGTTGATGGAAGACAGCATGGAACTTCAAAAGTTTTTCACGATGATAAATCATTAGCACTTGAAGCATTCTTTATCGATAATAAATTGCAGGGTGATGTTTTAATTTATGATAAGATGAAAACACTCCGCGTGCGTGATACTTATATAAACGATGAGCTTATAAATAGAGTTAAATTAGATTATACGGGAAAAGTAGAATCTAAAGAAGAACTTGTTAAAGGTTATTATCCATCGGGCAGATTAGCTGATGAAACTTATATGATTGATGGATTAAAAGATGGTCCGATGAAGACTTTTTATGAAAGTGGTTTCCTTAAAGAGGAATGGAATTTCAAAAAAAATAATATTGCAGGAAGATCATTGGAATACTATGAAAACGGCGTGTTAAAAATCTCGTCTGATTATGTTGATGGCGTTAAGAGAGGTAATGAAAAATCATACTTTGAAAATGGAATTCTTAAAGCGGAAACAATCTATGAAGACAATCTTAAAAACGGTATATGTTTAACTTATCATCCCAACGGAAACCTTGAAAGCATTGGTAACTATGTTTTAAATCGTATCGAAGGAAGCTATAAATTATACTTTGATAACGGACTTCTTGAATCTGAACAGACAATTATCAACGGAATGAAAAACGGAAAACGAAATACTTATTATAGAAACGGTGCGTTGGAAAAAATTGAGAACTACATTAATGGCAAATTAGTCGGCTGGGTAAAAACTTATTATAACGATGGCTCGATGATGAAAGAAGAATATTATCAAGAGGGACGAGTTCAGCGAAGTAAAATGTATGGACAAAATGGACTTTTAATATCGACTTATGGCTACAATTAAATTAAATATATTATTGTCATTATTTAAGTAAATAAATATCTTTCCCACAGAAAATTCCTAAATAACTAATCATTCAATCAAGAACGAGGTAAGAAATGGACAATTTCTTCAGGATACTTTTATTCACTCTATTAATTTCATTTCATTTTGGATTTGCTCAAACAAGTTCAGAAAGTTTATGGAGTAATGTTCATGAAGCGCAAATAGTTACAGTCGGTGAAAGACATATTGTACCGCAGTTTTACCGCACAGTTAAACTTGATGTTAATGGGATGAAAAATTTTCTATTAAAAGCTCCAATAGAATTTTCTGATGAAACAAAATCTAAAATTGTAATACTTTATTTACCAATGCCTGATGGTTCAATGCAAAAATTTTCGATTGTTGAATCACCAATTATGGCGCCAGAACTTGCAGCAAAGTATCCTGAAATTAAAACATACCTTGGAAAAGGAATTGATGATCCTTATGCATCTGTAAGATTTGATTTTACCATGCACGGATTTCACGCAATGATTTTATCACCCGATGGAAATGTTTTTATAGATCCCTATAGTTTAGGGGATACACAAAACTACATCTCATACTATATAATAGATTATATTAATTCAACTAAATCATTTGAATGCGAAGTACTTTCAGATGAAGGCAGAATTAATGAATTAAATTATTTAAAGGGGAATCAGATTCTAACACCAACCGGTCCTCAACTAAGAACATATAGAGTAGCTGTTGCTGCAACAGGTGAATACACAGCATTTTTTGGCGGCACAGTTCCGCAAGGGTTAGCGGCTGTTGTAACTAGCGTAAACCGCGTTAACGGCGTATATGAAAAAGAAGTTGCGGTTAGAATGGTACTTGTAGCTAATAATGATACTTTGATATTTACAAATGCATCTACCGATCCTTATACAAATAACGATGGTGTTGCAATGCTTGCACAAAACCAGACTACTGTTGATGCAAGAATTGGTTCTGCTAATTATGATTTTGGCCACGTTTTTAGCACAGGCGGTGGAGGGGTTGCTTATCTTGGAGTTATTTGTGTTGCAGGATTGAAAGCAAGAGGTGTAACTGGTTCTGGAGCCCCAGTTGGTGATCCGTTTGATATAGATTATGTTGCTCACGAAATGGGTCATCAATTTGCAGGAAATCATTCATTTAATGGGAGCGCCGGATCTTGCAGCGGAGGTAACAGAAATGCGTCAACAGCGTATGAACCGGGAAGCGGTTCAACAATAATGGCTTATGCAGGAATCTGTGCACCACAAAATTTACAAAACAACAGCGATCCATATTTTCATTCAATAAATTTTGATGAAATTGTTAATTATACAAACTTTGGAAGTGGAAATGGATGTGCAGTTACAACCGCAACCGGTAATTCTGCTCCAATAGTTACAGTACCAACGGGCGGATTTTATATTCCCAAAAGTACACCATTTTCGTTAACAGGTTCAGCAACTGATCCAAATGGGGATGCACTAACTTATTGCTGGGAAGAGTTTGATCTTGGTCCTGCTGGCGCGCCAGGAACTCCTTCAGGCAACGCTCCAATTTTTAGAAGCTGGAATCCAACTACATCAACTACAAGATATTTTCCTCGACTTGTGAATTTATTAAACAACACAACTGTAATTGGAGAGATACTCCCAACTTACGCAAGGACTTTAACATTTAGATTTACAGCCAGAGATAATAAAACTGGCGGCGGTGGAGTAAATTATGCACAAATGCAGTTTAATGTTGATGGAAACTCGGGACCTTTTGCTGTAACTTCACCAAATACAAATGTTACCTGGGCTGGCAGTTCTTCCCAAACAGTTACCTGGAATGTAACTAATACTAATGTAGCTCCTGTTAACTGTGCTAATGTAAATATACTTCTTTCTACAGATGGTGGACAGACTTTTCCAACAGTTTTATTAGCAAGCACACCAAACGATGGAAGTGAATCAGTAGTGATTCCAAATACACCAACAACACTAGCAAGAATTAAAGTTGAAGCAGTTGGAAATATTTTCTTCGATCTTTCTAATGTTAATTTTACGATTGAGGAAGCAATACCGGTTGAACTTATTTCTTTCTCTGCTCAAAGAACTGATGCTGGAATTGAACTTAATTGGAAGACAGCAACTGAAACCAATAACTCTGGTTTTAGTATTGAAAGAAGTCGTGATGAAAATAACTTTATGCAAATTGGATTTGTTAGTGGTAAAGGTACAACTACTGAAATAACCAGTTATAATTATTTAGATACTGAAATTGAAACTGGTAAATATTATTACAGACTTAAACAAATTGATTTTGATGGTACATTCAAATACTTAAATGTAGTTCTTGTTGATGTTGGATTACCAAAACAATTTCAATTAAGCCAGAATCATCCAAATCCATTTAATCCATCTACTACAATTAAATTCCAGTTGCCTGTTGATGCTAATGTAAGAATTGAATTATTTAATTCTATTGGACAAAAAGTATCAGAGTTGTTAAACAGTGATTTATCAGGTGGGGTTCACGAAGTAACATTTGAAGGTTCTAATCTTTCCAGCGGAATATATTATTACACGATGAGTGCAATTGGTAAAGATGGAAAGAATTTTACTGCAACAAAGAAAATGATCCTGATGAAATAGCGACATTTGTCGCCTCGTATAAGGTTAAATTAGTAAAAACAAACGAGGTGACAGATGATAAAAAGAAGAAAGTTCTTAGACAGAAGACAGATAAAAAGTTCAGAGGGAGAG
>Ga0172375_10001641_pt1 | contig 35663 bp, 34 predicted proteins | sample LakKiv1m_FD_114537 | JGI IMG/M metagenome (GOLD analysis project Ga0172375, IMG submission 114537) | Freshwater microbial communities from Kabuno Bay, South-Kivu, Congo - kab_092012_11.1m | ecosystem: Environmental > Aquatic > Freshwater > Lake | place: Democratic Republic of the Congo... | reverse complement strand
TCCCGATCCGGTCTGTCCAGAATAAAGCCGGATCCTTAGACATTAACTTAATTAACATAGCGATAGCTAACATTGGAACGCTCAATAGGATTATTAAAAACAACGCCAAAATTAAATCAAAAAATCGCTTGACCATGTTCATTATGGTTTAATAACCTCTTTATTTTAATTTTGACTGCCGCTTGGCAAATTAACCCCACAGTATATCTTTTAGTCATTATATAAAGGCTGAGTAACCCATGCAGATATTTTCTAGAAGCCAAAGCTAGTTCTAAATAAAAAAATATGCTTTTAACAAAACAAACAAAATTAGTTTTTGTTGATCTTAGATTATAATCCGGAACCTTCTTATGCATATGCTTTAAAATAAATAATTTTGTTAAGTCTGATTTCTTAAGATCACTGCATTTAAAACCCGAGAAAACTTTGCCATCTATTTTAATTAAGTTTATTTTTGTTTTCTCCTTAGCAACATTCATAATTTTATTGCCAATATCATTTCTACAAATAACCGCAGTTAAATCTGATTTTTCAGTTTTATTTTCTCCTCCTAATCCCCACCACCAGCTGCCAAACGAAACGTCAGCCAAATCAGCTCTTGAGTCACAGCATAATATACACCTTTGAGGAATAAAAACAAAAGGTAAGCGAAAAATAGTATTCCAAAACCTCAAATGATCCACCTGTGTTATTTTTTCATGTTCGATACGCATCATTCCAGGAGGAAATTCGCCCCGGCGATAATCTATTCTTTTGATCTCCTTAACTTTAATCCCCATTTGTTTCATAAAATATTCAATCCCCGTAAAAGAAGGCACGCCGGAATCACAAAAAAGCCCCAAATGCAGGACTATTTTTCCCTTTAACTCTTTATGTAACTTTTCAGCTTTCCGCACTCCCTGAATGTGGCATGGCAATCCCACAAACGCAAATTTCTCATCTTTTTTGGCATTAAGAATCTCTTTTAAGGCAACATTGACTGCTACCGGAGAAAACTTTGAGCCGCTGGATGCCATAATCTCTTCTTCGGTCCTGGCAATAAATGGTTCCGGCTCTAAGGGTCTATCTTTTTTCATTCTTGTCACTAATGCCCCATCGATAATTCCTTCCTTCAAAGCAAAAATCAACACTTGAGTTACCAAACCGCCTGATGAAGAATTAAATCGTAAGTTGCCATCCGTAGAATATCCTGCGTAGCAATTGCTGTAATTACCTAAACGCGTATCTTCAGCTTGCTTACCAAAGATAAATTCTGATAAATCAATAAAATCAACGCCATGCCCAGGACACGCTTTATAACAAACCCCGCAATTATTGCATTTTGCATCATCAATTATCGGTTCGTAAATTCCCTTAGACCAATTAATCTTCATAACTATAGCATTTTTCGAACAAATTCCCGCGCAGGTTCCGCATCCTGTGCACAGGCCATCTTCATAAACCTTCCTGATGTTAATCTTTTGATTATTCATTCCACAATGATTGGTTACCATAAAAATATTCCGAATAAACAAACCTAAAAAGGATGAGGATTGGAAGCCGGATTGCTTTTTTGTTTATAGGCTGTCCGGATAAACTCTACAGCCATCTCTACACGTTGATTAACCTCATTTTTAACTTTTTCCAAGCTTAACCGGATTTCTTCTTTACGTAGCAGAGTATCCTTAACTAATGCCTTGGCTTTTTCAACCGTAAAATCTTTCACGCTGCTAGACCGGCTTACCTGGCGAATCAATTCCATATATCCTTGCAATTTAGGCTGTGTATTAACTGTAATCGTCGGTGTGCCAGCCATGGTTGCAAGAATAGAAACATGCATCCTAGTGCTAATAAATAAATCCAATTGACCCAACATGCTTTTAAATTCGCTTGGAGCATAATCTTTTAAAAGCAGCACCGCATTATCATAGCTATGGAATGCTCCATGTAACTGGCAAGTCAATTCCCAGTCTCCGATATCATTTTGGAATGTCCTATTGGCCAAAAAGAATACCACGGTACCTTTAAATTCATTAATAACCAAATGGCAAAGCTCCCCCATAGTCAGAAAATAGCTCTCGTAATCTATCTCTTTCCATTTTGATATAGCCATCCCAACCAGCGGCCTCTTATTAAAGTTAACTCCTTCAGCTTCCAAAAGTTTTTTTGCCTCAACTGAAGAAACCTGGGCTTGATTTACAGCTACATCCGGAACCAAAAAGATTTTTTCAGGCTTAATCCTTAGCTGCTGAACTGTCGCAAGAGAAAATTCATCCCTAGGCATCACTAAATCGCACAGATTCAACACATAGCTTACCATATACCTGGTAAAACGTTTTTTTAGCGGCCCGATGCTCTGCGGAAAAAGAACTACAAACTTTCCCATCTTATGAGCTAACCAATAACCAAAAAGAAAAAAAGGCACTCTTTTCCACTGGCTATCTTGCAAAGCTTCCCCGCTAATACTAACAACCATATCTGCATTTCTATACGCACTAAGAGCGGCCAGCTTTTTTTTAGAAAAAGTGTAATTTTCTGGACTGATTTTAATCCCTAATGGCTTTAACAAAATAAAATTAAAGAAATTAGTAAATATCCATAAACTTTCTCGGATAATCCAGATAATCTTTTTTAACTTAGTAAAACTCGAAAATTGTTCTGCCCATAAAGTCTCCAATGTGCTGCACCCAGAATATTTACCTATAGAAACAGGGTCAAAAGCTAAAATCGTAAATTCGGCTTCCGGAAACTTATTTTTTAACTGATGTAGCGCGCTATCAACTAAAGCTAAATTTCCTATATGTTGAGCCGAATAAGCATCAATAAGTAAAATATTCATAACGCACCTAACTTTAAATTCAGAAACTTATTAAAACTAGCGATTAAAAAGAAGGTTTTTATATTGCTTTTCACTAAAAACATACATTGCTGCAATCCAAATCAGGTATATCAACGGGAAAGCTATTCCGGCGATAACTACCCCAATCAAACCATAAAAATAAGCCCCTAGATAATTCAGCATAACTCCGATAATTGCTGTCACAATTTTAGGATAGATTAGAATTTGAGTATTGGTTTTAACGAGAAACACAATGTTGATCATCTGACCAATCGCCAAAAGGCCTCCCGATAAAACTAGCCAAGGCAGCAACGAGGATACCAAGCGGTACTCTGGGGCGACCACTAACGAAAAAATTTTCTGGTGAAATATCCAAGCCAGCGCTACAAATATAACCGTAGCAATAACCGCTACTAAAATAAGTAAATTATTCAATCTAATCGTATCCGCAACTCTATCTGCATCATTACCCGAACCTACCCTGCCAAAAAGTACGGGCGTAGCAAATTGCGAGGCTAATCCTGAAACTACAACAATCGGATAATAGCCAAATTGATAAAGAACGGCATATAACCCAACATCCTTAATCGAAGCAAAAGATAACAATGCCCATCGGCTAGAAGCAAGCTGCGCCCAGGCGAATAATCCCCATATGGAAAACGGCCAAGCATAATCAAATATCTGCTTTGTATATTTGTTTAATATCTCTACCGGCACTGTTTCGTTAGTCATTACCACCGAAGCAGCAATTTTGCTTTGGAAAAATCTTAACTGTGAAACTAGAATTATTACAGAAGCAATAATAAATCCAAACATAACAATAGAACTATAGTGGCCCCATAAAACAATCAAGCCTACCGGGATAAAAAAATGCAACCACTGCTCTATACCCTGATGCAAGGCGACAATCTTTCTCTGCCGAGCAGCATTTTGAATATAGTCTAATATAATATTGTAACCTGAAAATAGTGAATATATAAAAGCTAAAGGAAAAAGCCATAACCACTTTGTATAACCAAACACAAACAGCCCAATAGTTGAAATAACAGCGATAATGATAATGATAGCTGTACCTTTAGTTAATAAAAGCTTAACTGCTTTAATAAAAAGGTTAAGCCGCCCTTCTCCATACGCGGGCGCAAAGAATCTTAAAAAACTCTGGCCTAAAGGAGTAAAAATTATCTGCTGCACTATCATGACGGTAGTCATGCTAATATCTAAATCACCATAGAGCGAAGCACTCAGCCTATAGGTAAGTAACCGAACGCCAAAAATACCCCCGGTTACAACCATTAACTGCCCCAAGCAAATCCAAACTAGTTCAGCAGACAATTTTTTAAACCGTAATGTCATAATATCCCTACCTTATTAGAACTTATCTTTGATCCGCCTAATTGTAACAATGAGATTTAAATTATGCTGTTCATGACTTATGATACGCGACAGTTTCCTGGATACCTTCTTTAAGAGTAAAAGGCGGATTCCACCCTAACAAATTTCTAATTTTACTACTATTTACAATAAGAGTCCCGGTTAACCTCTGCATATCTTCTACCCTTCCTGCAATTTTACACAGCCCTTTCAAAATACCCGGATGTAAAGAAAACAAAACTGTATTTTTATGCATAGCACAAGCAATCAACTTAATTAAATCCGGCGTAGAGATATCGTCTCCGTCGCTAACTAAAAAAGTCTCACCTGCAGCTAAAGGATGAGTAACGCAAGTAATAATTGCATCTACTAAATTACCAAGATAAATAAGGCTGCGCCGATTACTAATACCCTTAAATGGTAAAGGTAGCCCGCTACCTGCTATTTTAATAAGAGTTTTAAAATTTGCTTTCACTCCCGGACCGTAGACTAATGGAAAGCGTAAAACCACTATTTCCAGGTCAGTTTCAGCAGCAATAACTGCTAAAGATTTTTCAGCTTCAAGCTTGCTAATACCATAAACATCTCTGGGCTCCGGAAGATCATTTTCAGTGTATGCCTGCAAAGATTCTTGTCCGTTTACTTTGATTGAACTAATAAAAATAAATCTTTTAACTCTCTCCTGCGCCGCCATCCTAGCTAAATGCTCAGTACCCAATACATTAAGTTTTCGAAGAGCAGATAACCAACGCTCCCCTCTATTAGCTGATATATGCGCCATCCCAGCAAGGTGAATAACCACATCAACTTGCTTCAACGCCTTTTTCCAATCAGTCTGAGGACCGATATCTCCAATCTGAACTACTTCACAATCAACGGGTAACTCTATATCTTCTTGCCGGCAGGTAATTCGTAAAGCAAAACCAGATTTTTGCAGCGACAAAATTAATGCTTTACCGATAAAACCTGTCGACCCCGTAACTAATACCTTCATATTTCATCCTTAATAATACTGCTTTAATTTACTAATTAAACGTGGATCGAGATGGTGCACCTGGGCCAGTGATCACCCGCTTATCCCGAGAAAAATGAAATTCCAATATCTTAAAAATTTCCCTTAACCAAATACCAATCCTAATAATTAGGCGTAATGGGTATAAATGCTGCCGGGCATAATAAATATCGTAAAATTTTCTTAGCGCTTTATGCAGAGCACGAATTTGCTGAATCCCGTTCTGATTAATTGACTGACTGCCATAATGCATTACTACCGCTTCCGGCACATAGTATATTTTTTGTTTATGCTGGCCAAGCATATAGCAATAAGAAAAGTCACCGAAGAATTGCTCAAATCGCTCATCTAACATCCCGAATCTTTCCCAGGTCTGGCGACGAATAATGAAAGCTGTAGTCCCAAGATGAGGAACCATCTGAGTACGATCATAATCAATACTCGCAAAGTAATAGCGATTGGTAATTGGATTATTCGGCCAAATTTTATGCAGATTAAGCGTCTGGCAGATCATCGGAAAAACTCCGGCAAAATTACGGATACATTGCTGGAGTGATCCATCAGGATTAATAAGCTTCGGTCCGGCAGCCGCCACATCGGTATGTTCATCCATAAAGCGCACCAGCTTAGTAAAAGCTTCAGGCATTAATTTTACGTCGCTATTTAATAACAAACCGTAGCGTCCGGTGGCCGCACGCAACCCCGCATTATTGGTTCCTACATATTTCAAATTCCGCTCATTACATATCAAGCGCACCGCAGGAAAAAGCTGGCGAACCATTTCCGGACTGCCATCTTTTGACCCATCATCTACAACAATAACTTCAAAGGTAATTTGCGAAGTATTCTGGTAGATAGATTGCAAACATTCTTTTAAAAATTGTTTAGTATTATAACTCGCTACAATTACCGATAAATCACACCCTGGCATTATACCCTCGCTAAAATTGCCACCCTCTAGTATTTTATAAATTCCTAGACTTTAATTCCTTTTCCGCACTAAGTGTTTTATCTTCAAAAACCGGTTGTCTTCTAGCCCAAGCTACAAACTGCACCAATCCGGCATCCAGATTAGTTATTTTCCAATCCGGCCACAACTGATATAACCTAGTTAAATCCGCCCAATTATGTCGAATATCCCCCACCCGAAACGCGCCTGTTACAGTAACCGGCGAACAACTTTTCCAATATTGCTTTAGGCTACCGGCCAGATCCAAAACAGAAATAGACCGCCCGCTACCGACATTCAACACAATACTAATATCTTTCAATTCTATAGCCCGAGCACACGCCTCTACGGCATCATTAACAAAAACAAAATCGCGGCTTTCAGCGCCATCTTCATAAATATTTACCGGCAAATTCTGCCGTAATTGATTGGAAAAAATAGATAAGATTCCTGTATAGGGATTTTGTAATGACTGACCTGGGCCATATACATTTTGAAAACGCAAAACTGCAACGGAGATTCCCTGGGCTTTAGCCATTGTCAGCGAAATTTGTTCCTGGGCTAATTTCGAGCAGGCATATAACGATGCTGGAATTGGCGTTGCCGTTTCCGGAGTCGCTATTGCCTGAGCCAACCCATTACACGCCGGACAAATAGGAGTCCAGTGCCCCGCCTGAAGCTCTGGCTTCAAACGCGGCTGAGCCGTAAATAAACCACAACCACCCTGACATTTATACAGCCCTTCCCCATAAATAGCCCTGGAAGAAGCCAAGACTATTTTTTTTATAGTATTTTTTTTATTTACCAGCACATCCCACAATGCCGCAGTACCTCCGACATTTTCATTTACATACCTGCTAATTTCATACATAGATTGGCCAGTCCCGGTTTCTGCTGCTAAATGCATCACTGTATCCTGGCCCTGGATAGCTTTAATCCAATCTTTTTTTACCGTAACATCCCCTCGTATAAAATTAACTTTATTTTTAATCTTCCGGTATAAAACAGAATTATCCGGGCACCTGCCATGAATTTGTTGTTTCAAATTATCTAGAACCGTCACCTGATAACCTACTGATTTCAAATACAACGCCAAATTACTTCCGATAAAACCAGCTCCTCCGGAAATTAAAATATTTCTATTTTTTTTCTTCATTGGTTTTTTCCCATTTATTTGTCTTGGAATCGAATTTTTTTATTAAATGTGCCGGATTCCCTGCGGCAATCGCATACTCGGGGACGCTCTTAGTCACCACGCTATTGGATCCGATAATTGAACCTTTCCCAATCGTAACTCCGGCCAAGACAGAAACAGACTCTCCTATCCATACGTTATCCTCAATAATAACTTCTCGATAAAACAACGGTCTTTCTTTAGGGATAGTTAAAGGATGACTATCATGCTGACTGCCAGAATAATTCCCATGGCTTGAATCAGAGATGTAAACCTTGCCTGCGATAAGCACATTATTACCAATGGCAACTTTCTTAACTCCTGTAATATGGACATAGTCATTAATTTGGACATTCTCACCGATAGTAATTACATTTGATCTTCCATCTGATGGGTATGCCTCAATGCGACAACCTCTACCCGTCGTAAGTCCTTTTCCATAATTAATAAATTTTTTACCGCGCATATCAAATGGAAAGCGTATTAGACGAGCCTTTGGATAAAACAGCTTACTCCTAATCCATGAAAACGAAAGTTTTAATGACCCAAAATAACCATACTGCTTAATCATCTTTTTAATCATAGCTTACTCCTAAGTTTCGGAAAGACTTCTTAAAATAAACTTTTCACCTTAATTTACTTACCTATTTTATCGGTAACTTCTTTAGGTGATAATAAAATCTCAAACAAACCCTTCCAGTTTTCAGAAAATGGCGGAGAAATTATACCCGCAACAGTTTTATCGTAAGCATTCTTTTTATTTATTACATCCTTCATTAATCCCGCTAATTGCTCTGGGTCATCCGGATTAAAAAATTTAACCAAATCATACGTCCCCAATGTCTCATGCGCATACTCTAAGTCTGCCAGTAAAATAGGTTTCTTAAAAAAAGCAGCTTCGGTTATCGGCAAACCCCAGGTTTCCAATTTTGAAGGAAAAATTATACAACTTGCGTTTTTATAAAAGCCAAAAACTATCTGCCGGCTTTGAACACCCATGAATTTAATGTTCTTAAGATGGCTAAAAGAATTAAAGATATGTTTTGAATATCTATTTTCATCTCCAGAAATGGTAAATTGGACCTGAAAATCATGCCTTCCTTCTTTTAATAATAATTCCGAAGCTTTACAGATAACTTCAAAATTTTTAAAAACCCTAGGCAAGGCAGGATAGATAAAAGTAGTAATTGATTCAGGCGATAGAGGACCCTGTTCCCAAGAACTACCCAGATCAACCTGCGGGTGCGCAACAATAATTTGCTCAGCCCCAGTTAGCTTTTTAAACTGATCCCTTAAACAATCCTGTTGAACGATAACAAAATTATTCTTTTTTATGTTGAAGGAATATAAATTCCGGTAAAACATATTGAACAAAGCAAACTTCGGAGCCCAAAAAACATCCTTAAAAGCTAACTTATAAAATGGAGCTGGATTATGGCAATAAACCGCCCGGATATCCGCCTCCACATTAGGAGTTATATCATGCAAAGAAAGCCACAGAAAAGGCCTAAGCTCCTTAGATAAACTTAAAAAATAGAAATACTCATAATATAAACGCACAAGATAAGATTTCTTGGCCAAAGGAAAAGAATAGAATTTTATATTTTTATAATCAAAAACCCGCCGATCATGGACTAAGGCAATAATTTCGTACTCAAAAGACAAATTAATGGAAAGATACTCCAGGCACCCTCTTAAAATAGCTAGCGGCCCCCCCTCGGTGAAATTAACTGCGGAAATAACTATGCTTCTTTTTGCTTTTTTATCAACTATCATATTGTTTTAAGCAGGCGTTTTTCCAACCTGAGTATTTTTGTATGTAAAATAGTATAGCCAAATAAAAAATAAAGAACCGTTATAAAAATAATTACCCTGCCTTAACAGGTTTAAAATAAACAAGCAAACGATCGCATTACTGACAGCCCAAAGGTTGTGATCCCTTACTTTAGAAACATAAAACCTAAAAATAAAATAGAAAAATAATAAAACTCCCAACAGGCCTGTTTCCGAAAGCAGTCTAAAAAATAAACCCGATGCGTCTTCTTTGTTCAAAATATACTTGATTTTATCCGGATCAACCACTTCCGAAATATAGCGATCAAACGACAAAGGATGACTCCCTAGTCCTGAACCTGATAAAGGATTATTACGAAAACTTTTATAAGCAACAAAACCATTACTGCAGAAAGTAAAAGTAGTCAAATTAGCCTTCTCCAGCAGTGTTTTACCCATGATCACATTGACCGTATCATTAATTCTTAACTTAATACTAGGCAAAGTTTGATAGGCCGTAAATCCCAAGGCCAACATGACCAACGCACATAAAACAATTAACTTTATCTCCTTATAATTCAGCATAATTAAAATAAAGGAAAAAATAATTCCCAAATAAGAAACTAATGAAAATGACAACAAAACACATATAATTATCAACCAGCTTACTTTCTTACTAATAAATAATTTTGCCCTTCGGATAATATTCAAAATAGAGATAAATAAAGCCGGGGCCATGGCCGCACCCAGATGCGCAGGTTCTTGCATAATCGATGTAACCCTAAGAATCCCGAATTCCACATGAGGCGGCACTTTCCGAGGAATAAAATATCGAAAGTCATAACCTGCTTCAAAACCCGCCAGATAACTAATTTCCTGGAAAATACCAATTAGGGCAACTATGCAGGCAATTTGCAGGTATACACGAAAAAGAACATCAACTTTGTTCTCGTTTAAACAAAACAATAGGTAATAAACTACGCCATTAAGAATAAACCCAATTAAAACTTTTAACAGCAAGAGAAAAGAATTGTTGCCTTGAAAAACGCTAATCAGAGAAATGAAAAATACAATTACCAAAATATAAAGAAAATTCCGTTGAATATTCATTTTTTGATAAAAAAAGGCACAGGCTAATAAAAAACCAATCATAAATATATAACTAATATAAAAATCAAAACAGCCGCTATAAAAAACGAATCCTCCGGTAAAAATATTGGAAATTAATAAGTAATTAAATAATTTTTTCATTTAGAATCTCTAAACCTCAGTATACCCCGTTTGCGCTACTTTGACTTTCTTTTATTTAACCATAAATAAATTCCGCTGCGGATCAGTTTACGTTTGAGCAAAACTGCGATCGCCACTAAACCTTTATTCCTGGAAAAAAAACGGCACAACTCAATCATCACCGGACTATACCCAAAAGCAATAAGCCTATTTCTAAATTGCAGCCATAATTGTTGATCATCAATCAAAGATACGGCATGAACTATCGTATACCAGGGATGCTCGCGTGTCATTACCTTTAAAAATGATTTCCTTAAGTCCCCATCTTGCTTAAAATATTTATCCGCTAGTTTTAAATAACCATCAAAATCCAAAAAAAACCTTTTTACTAATCCCCCGGGGGGTTGAAAACTCTCATTATCACCGCGCCATAACACCAAAGAATTTATTAAATATTTCAACCTGCACTTGCGTTTAGTAAAAGAAATAAGCGAAGAGGCAAGCGCATATGCCGTTGCCTGGAATTCCTGATCAAATCCGGTAATCTTCCATTCTTGACGCCGTAGAACAATTGAACTCATATAGCTAAAAAGTGCACCAATCGAATTTGCATTAGCACAGTAGGTCTTAAATTCTTCTGGATCTGCCAAATTAAATACCCTATCTTTAATCTTAGTAGATAGCCAAGACATTTCTCGATAAGGAATCATTCTCAAACTGCAGGCAGTTATGTTGCATAAATAAATCTCATGCCCGGATTCAATCTCCTTTAGGATCGTTTTAATTGCTCCCGGTTTAAGTAAATCATCATCCGAAAGCATCCAGCAATATTGGCCACGGGCAAATTCAATCGTCTTAGCCATATCCTGATCCACGCCCATATTTTTCTCAGAACAAAAATAAGATAAATTCTTAAATTTCCTTTGGTACCAGCTAACAACCTGAGCGGTGTTATCAGTAGATGCGCCATCCACGATAACAATCTCGACGTTATCGCTGGCTTGCGAAATAATACTTTCCAATGTCTCCCCGATGAATCTGGAACGATTATAGGTAGGAATACAGATAGAAAGTTTTATCTCTACTATAGAATTTCCCATATTATGATTTTCTACCCACAGGCACAATTTCTAAATCCGGCAGTGGGAAAACAAGATTAAATTGTTTATATTTTTCTTGGGTTAGAAAAAAATCCCTGAAATGCCAAGGCAAAACAATCAAGTAATCCAGTTTTCTTTCAAGCATTTCGTACTCCGGAATAATCGGTATCCAGGAACCCGGAGTATAACACCCATATTTCTCAGCGTTCACTTCAGCAATAAACGAAATATCTTTGGCACTCAAACCACAATATTGCAGCAAAACATTGCCTTTTGTAGAAGCTCCCAGTGCCGCCACCATTTTACCTTGCACATGTACAGTTTCAATAAAAGCTAATAAATCGTTTTTAGTTTTCTCAACCCTGTTAGCAAACATCTGGTAAGGCACCAGGGTATTTAAGCCTTCTGCTTTTTCCAAATCAAGTATTTTTTGTACCTGTGGTAGAATAGCTAAACTACCTTTTGATTTTGATACCATAACTGAAAAACTTCCTCCGTTAATATCATTAAATTCAACCTCAACGATTTGAAAACCCACTTTTTCAACCATCCATTTAATCTGCTGCAAAGCATAAAATTCCAGATGCTCATGACAAACAGTATCATAAGAATTCTTCTTCAGCATCTGCGGCATATAGCTTTGTTCAAAAACCCAAACCCCGTCATCTGCTAATACCTCATATATCTGCCGCATAAAACCCAGTGGGTCCTCTAAATCATAGAACATTGAAAATGAAGTAATCACCCTGGCCTTTTGCCTTGGGAAACGTTTCTTAACTAAAGCTGCAGAAAAGAAATCCGCAATTAATTGAATATGCGCAGGATAATAACTATGGAATTTTACGCCAGTTGGATCAACTCCAACCAGAACTAAACCGGAGGCCGGATATGCCTGTAAAGTCGTGCTATCATTACTGCCGATATCGATAATCAATTCACCCTGGCGTAATTTAACCTTTTGGAGGATATTCTTTACCTTGCCATGAAGGTGTAATACCATGCTTTTATTTAGCCCGGAACGATAACCATAGTTGGCACCATACATCTCCCCCAAATCATATGAATGCTGAAGTTGTAGCAATCCGCAAACATCATTGTCTCCTATACACTTAACCAGGCGCAGCGGACCAGCGGTAACCTTAGCGCTTTTTTCACGAGGAAACACGCCGGTCAACATCTGCTCTCCTAAATCCAGGACTTTCTCCAAATGCTTATTGCCGCAAATCCTACACTTTTCAACTTTTTTATACATGGCTTTATTTTATCAAATGGTAGATTTTAGTAATTAACTTAGACAATCTAGCAGGTAAATGCTTGTTTTTAATCCGCCTCAATAAAGATATTGTCTCTGAGAAAGTCGAAGGAATATTAGGATCCTTACCGGAATTGACTGAATTGAGATATTCTTGATAAGTTACATTTTTTGATTGGAATTGAGGGGTTAATAAATCCCTACACTTTTCAAATGAAAATGGGAAATTTAGAAACTGGTCATAATATTTCTCCAATAATTCAATAGCGCAATCATTAAGTAAAAATAGTTCAAAGATAATAATTGCTTTCAAAATCTTTTCTGGAATTATAATGTTTTTCTCATTATTATTCAAAAAATCCCTTATATAAAGAGCATTGCCGGTTCCTACTTGCCCTCTTAAAGTTGCGCCTGGTATTACTTCCCCGTGTTCATTGCGGGCCTGGGAAACATAGGGGAGCGTGTTTCTCTGGTATTTATGAATTTCTATGTCAAAAAGGGAAAAACCCTTCTTCCGCAAAAACTCATCAACTTCTGAAAAAACAGAACAACCTTTATTGCAACGGAAAAAACGCACTTCTGTTTCTACTGCAATCACCTGGTCAACGGTATCCAAACCACCAACCATTACATCCAATTCCGCACCTTCAACGTCTAATTTCATAAAATCAAAGTCCTTAATTTTTGAACTTGATATAAAATTGCTTAGCGAGTCAGTTTCCACATCAATTTCATCAACCACTTCTAAATTCTTCATTCCATCTGTTCTTTTCCAAAATTGTTCATCTGGAGGATAGAGCCCGCAAGATGCCGAGAATTTAGTTATGTAAAATTTTTTCTTTGACTTTTCTTTCCAAACAAAACCATTTATAAACTCCCAGTTTTTAAAAAGCTTATTTAGCCGTTCGCATTCTAACTTATTCGCTTCGAATCCAACATTTTTTATTATAGCTTCCACGGGAGCAAAATACGGGGGAATACCACCCCTGGCCCCAATATCTATTACATTAATTTTAATATTACTAAAGTAACCATTTTTAATGAGTGCTTGCGTAAAATTAGGTGACAGGTTAAACTCAGACATTTTTTAACTCCTCCTGAAAAACTGCTCAAAATATTCTGCTTATCTATTCTTTACTGAATAATTCGGCATCTACCATCATTTTGACCATCTGTTCAAAACCTACTTCCGGAGCCCATCCTAATTGTACTCTCGCCTTTTTCGGATCACCTACCAACTGCATCGGTTCATCCTCACGATAGGCGCCGACATCCTGACGCACATAGCTACGATAATCCAACTTTAAATATCCAAAAGCTACTTCGCAAAATTCCCGCACCGAATGAACTTTACCGGTAGCAATCACATAATCTTCGCCACGCAATTGCTGCAACATCAGCCACATCGCACGCACATAATCACCGGCAAAACCCCAATCGCGACAGGCAGCAAGATTACCGAGAGCTAGTTCAACAGCCAGCCCTAATTTAATTCTCACTGCTTCCTGAACTATCTTCTTAGTAACAAAAACCAAACCTCGGCGAGGACTCTCGTGATTATACAAAATCGCCGAACACGCAAACAACCCATAACGTTTTCGGTAAATATTTATCATCGAATGCGCGTAAAGCTTGGCTGCGCCATAAGGCGAACGAGGATAAAATGGCGTTTTCTCCGATTGCGGGGATTCTATCGCTTTACCAAACATCTCGCTGCTGGAAGCCTGGCAAAAACGTATACTTATATCTACCTGCCGAATAGCTTCCAAAATGCGGGCAACCGCCACCCCATTGATCTGCCCAATACTAACCGGATCATCAAACATCCCTTCGCCTGATGAATACGCCGCGTAGTTATATACTTCAACAGGATGAAAACGCGACAAAATGTCTAAAATTGTAGCCTGGTCTAGCATGTCCCACTCTATCACTTCAATTTTATCAATTAACGAAGGAACGAGTTTATCAGAAACCTTTTGCCCGACATTGGCGATACCAACAACACGATATCCTTTAGCCAACAAAAATTCTGCTAGATATGAACCATCCTGCCCAAAGATACCCGTGATCAACGCCGTCTTCATCAAATACCCTTCTTAAGTCAAACTTGTTTCTTTAAAGCTAAAAAATTAGCATATAATGAACTGTGTTCCTGAGCAATATTTAACCATTCATCCTGGTCAATATCAAAATCAGAAACACGGCGCCTTCCGCCATAATCAGCCAATGCTGATTTCATCTCTTGAATATCATCAACTCTTGCAAAATAAACATTATCTTTTTTATCATAACCATTCTGGGTAGTTGATGTAGTGATGACCAATGCCCGGTTTAATATTGCCGCATGAATAGAAGTATTCCATTCTCCACCACCATCCCTAAAGGGGAAAATTACAGCATCTGCCACCGCCAACAACTCAGCCACATCGGCAACCGGAAGAAAGCCAGTAACCGTCACTTTCCCTTGCCATAATTCAGAAGAAACTAGATTCATAATTTCACGGTAATAATCCCCATGCTCATCAACTTCTCCGGCAATAACTATCTGATCCATATCAGGATCAGCAATTTTAAATAACAACTCAACACCTTTATGCGGATAAACAAACCCAAAAAAAACAACCAACCGTTTTTGTTTTTTTAGATATCGCTTCCTTAATGTTTCAATCTTCTGCTCGCTTAGTTCAACCTGTGGAATGCATGAGGCGTTTTGTATAAGTAACGGTTTTTTCCCCCATAACGCCCAATGCAATACGGGATTTAAAATTCTTACTTGATATTGAGGCCGAACCACCACTAATTTCCCGGGTATAATTGATATTAAGAGAAGCTTCAATGCATCTCGACGGCTAAACCCTTCATGCCAAGTCTGCACGATTTTCTTACCCATAAAAAAACAAATCATCGGCAACAACCAAGGCAACCACCCATTGCCATAACCTTGAGTTGGATATTGAATATGCACAATATCCGGGGACCAACGCCGTATAATTTCTCTAACCTTAGGCGCCTCGGATAGCCGCCAGGTTTCCATCGCCGGGAAAATTTTAACGCCTGCTGGCTGGAAACCTTGACCGCCCAAAACACTCGTAAGCACCCCGACTTGAATTTTAGAATTACTCGCTAAGGAATTGGCTAAATTATAACTATAATCGCCAACTCCGCACTTCATCGCAGGATAAGAACCAGTAATTAACAATAACCGCATATTTAGATCAGTTTAGTCAATACTAACCAGGCAAAGGTATATTGTTTCCCCCCGCAGGCAATCGGTTTATCCTTAACATCATAGATCATCTCGCCGACCGGAAATAAGCCATAGCTGGCGGCGTCAGCAACAAAGCTTTTAATTTCTTCCTCTGAGAAAATTTTCCAGTCCAACCCGAAATATTGTAAACCAGACGTATCAATTTTTTCCTTCCAATAGTCAAATGAAGCAATAAAATATCCACCTAGCTTCAAAAGACGCGACACTTCTTTTAATAACCGTTGTCCGTTAAAACCATGCTCAATAACTGAAATTGAAGTAATCACCTGAAATGAAGTATCATTAAAACCTGTATGCATAAAATCAGCAGTTACGTAGCGTATAGTATTTTGATACGGCATCTCCGACAATTTCTGATTCAGGTCTGCTCCCGTTAAATTTGAATAACCTGATTTATGTAATGCAACAATAAGCTCCGATGCGTAACAACCAATATCAAGTATCGGTGCATTATTTGATATGTGGCTATCAAGAAAATCCAAACTTAGAAATACATCCCAACTTTTTACCTTATCCCCGATCGCCATCCCTGGCTTAAGCTTTAATTTTCTCAATAAAGACTGCCCTGGACTCTCAATGAATGAAACCTTTCGATTCAGCAGCTTTAGGCGCGCCTGGTTAATTTGAACTTTATCTTGTAGAACTTTCAAGGCCATCGTTTAAACTTTCCCTAGCGATGCTTTTTAATCAATTCCTGCTGCTTGGCAATCTTCAAATCCTGATGCACCATCTCAGTAACAAGTTCACGAAAAGTAATTCTAGGAATCCAGCCTAACTTTTCCCTTGCTTTACTTGCATCTCCCAGAAGAGATTCTACCTCTGTTGGCCGAAAATAACGCGTATCTACAGCAATAATTTGAAGACCCTTCTGATCATATCCTTTTTCGTTTACTCCGCTACCTTGCCAGGAAACTTGAATACCAAGTTCGCTTGCCGCCAACTCCACAAATTCACGCACACTGTGCTGTTCTCCGGTAGCAATAACTAAATCTTCCGGTTCAGGCTGCTGTAACATCAACCACTGCGCTTCCACATAATCCTTAGCATGCCCCCAATCACGCTTGGCGTTTAAGTTCCCCAAATAAAGACATTCCTGCAATCCTAATTTAATCCGCGCCAAAGCCTGAGTAATTTTACGACTAACAAAAAGCTCCCCGCGTACAGGAGACTCATGATTAAATAATATCCCATTACAAGCATATATCCCATAAGCCTGGCGATAATTAATTGTAATCCAATATGCATAGAGTTTAGCAACGGCATATGGTGAACGAGGATAAAATGGAGTAGTCTCTTTTTGAGGAGTTTCTTGGGCAAAGCCAAAAAGCTCCGAAGTAGAAGCTTGGTAATAACGAGTTTTCTTCTCTAGCTCAAGTATTCTTATTGCCTCAAGCACCCGAAGGGCTCCTAATGCATCAGAATCAGCAGTATATTCTGGCTCCTCGAATGACACCGCCACATGGCTTTGAGCTGCCAAATTATATATCTCATCGGGTTGCGTTTGCCGAATTACCCGAATTAAGCTTGAGGAATCAGTCATATCGCCATGATGAAGGAAAAGGCGAACATCCTTTTCATGAACATCATGTAAAAGATGATCGATGCGCGCAGTATTAAATAAAGAAGCGCGTCGCCTTAAACCATGAACAGTATAGCCTTTATTTAAAAGAAATTCAGCAAGATATGCCCCATCCTGCCCCGTAATTCCCGTAATTAAAGCAACTTTTTTGTTTATCATTTTATCTCCTTAAGCTAGCCTTTATGCGCAAGCCGCTTGATTTTTCTACAAATAACAGCTGGCAAAAACAACTTGGCGAAAAATCCCATGCTTATACGTACAGCATAATATAAAAAAGTAACCAAAACTTTTGTTTTCGGCAATCTATATTTCTTTAATATTCTTAGTTGTTCCAACATGCCCTGGACGAGATGACTTTCCCCTATGCCCCCAACTTTTCTATGGACAATTAATGAATTTTCATAATACCCCATGCCTGCGGATTGATGAAAACGTAAAAGCCATTCAAAGTCGCTAGCGTATTTGTAATTCAAATCAAATAGCCCAGCGATTTGAAAACATTTTCTTTTCATTATCATACTCGGATAATTAAAACATGGGGATCCAGACATTAGCGTCTTTGCATAATCCTTGTCACCTCTACACAATCTGGATGTTTCTCCATCTTTATGCATTACCATATCACCAAAAACAAAATCAGCGCCTGACTTTAAAAATGCCTGAACCGCCTTTTCCATAAAATCCGGTCCAATCCAGTCATCTGAGGATAGCCAGAATATAAAATCACCACGCGCCAAACTTATTGCCTTATTGTCCGCGTCGGATGTCCCATAATCTGATTCGCTAATCCACACATCAATTTTATCATCGAATTGCTTAATGACTTCCAAAGTACCATCAATAGAGGCACCATCAATAACGATATACTCAATATTCGGGTAGGTTTGATTCAACACAGATAATATTGTTTTTTCTAATGTCTCCTTACGGTTTTTTACAATAGTATAAACAGTTACCAGCGGCCGTTTGGGATCGCTTTTCTTTTCCATAACCGAACGACAGCCACCCATTTGTCGAAGAGGATGTTTAGGTATTTTTAAATAATCATCAATAGTAGGAATACAATTCTTTCTATTCATTTTCTTAATCCTAGGAGCCTGTGCTTTATATACAAAGCGATTCTTTTAGCATAGCTAAAATATAAAGATGGTTTTCTAATCCCGCGATTTATCCGCGCAAGGATTGATCTTCTAAAAGTATCCTCAATTTTTTCCATGAACAAAAAACCGCTGCCCCGCCAACGACCCCGAGGACCCTGAGATGCATTAAGTATATTTTTATCTAAAAAAGGCTTTACTGGTTTATTCCGGCTAAAATGAATTTTACCATTGCTAGTCCAAAGACTCTCTAGTAACGTTCGATCATGTCCCCAAAATTCACTGCACAAGAAATTCCCAGCGTTTTTCCCCCGGTCTTCATCAATGATTACATCGCTGATAATAACACAACCTCCCGATGCATAAACTCTCATCGCAATATCAAGATCCCACATTACTGCTATAAAATTACTATCTATGCCGCCAACATTATTAAAAAGCTTCTTAGACATTAAAGCACACGCAGGCATTATTGGCGAAGTAGGATCAGAAATATTAAAACGATGTGTAAAATGTGATTCATCTATGCCGTTTGTAGTATACCTACATGATAATAATAGTTTTTCATTATTATATTTCTTATAAGCTTTGTAAAGCTTATCCAGTGGCCTAAGAGTTTTAAACATACAATCATCGGCGATATTCATGACTAATTCAGCGCTACTATTCCTATAGGCTATTTCAAGGCATTGGGTTGGCTTTACCAATGATTTGATGAAGCGAAAATTCTTTGGTAGCTCGTAATTCGGAGGGTTAGGGCCAACAAATATCAACTCAAAATCAACCTGATTATCACCAATACTATCATACAAACTCATCCAATTCTGCGGCCGATGCGCAGGAGCAACAATGTCAATTTTAGGATTCATACGTCACCTATTTCATTCATTATCTTCTGTAATTAGCTCAGTTGTCCATTTAAGCTTAGGACGGACTGCCGGTTCAATACCCCATTCATAAGGATACGCACCCCGAGCCCCACCAAGATCATGGCTGTCGTTAATATCAATACTCACAACATCCTCCAATTTTATGTGGGGAGATACATAAGGAGCAAACGGTGGAGAATAAATCCATAAATTAATGCTAAGTTTTCCCTCATTTAAAAAATCACCTGGGATATAACAAGAAGTTTTATAGCTACCTACTGAATAAGGTAGCTGCTTACCCCATGAGCCTCTAATATAATTATCCATTGATGCCATAATATAAGAACCGAGGGCACCAATAAATTGAGCTGATATCGCTAACTGCGCTTCCTTATACACTTGAAATTCTATTTCTAATTTTAAAGGATCTCTAACATCAAAATTTGAACACACCTGCCCATCATCACCAACAATACGCACAGCACGCAGCCGGATGATATCGTTGCCCGGCGCCTGAGAAATTTGCGGCCAGCTGACCTGCTGATTCAAATCCTTACTTTTTAAGTAATTTCCTATCGCATTACCGCTTTCCCCATCAAAAGCTATCCTTCCATGACTTAATACAATACATCTCTTACACAGTCTTTGAATCGCATTCATATTATGGCTGACAAAAAGCACAGTTCGGCCTCCACAAGCCACATCATCCATTTTTCCCAGACATTTTTTCTGGAACTCTGTATCGCCTACAGCCAAAACTTCATCTACTACTAAAATCTCAGGCTCCAAATGCGCAGCGACCGCAAAGGCTAAACGCACATACATACCAGATGAGTAACGCTTAACCGGCGTATCTAAATACTGTTCTACTTCAGCGAACGCAACAATTTCGTCAAACTTTCTTTTAATTTCCGCCCGGCTCATTCCAAGGATAGCACCATTAAGATAAATATTTTCTCTGCCGGTTAACTCCGGATGAAACCCCGTTCCTACCTCCAGTAAGCTGGCCACCCGCCCCTTAATGGTTACCCGTCCGCTTGAAGGGGCGGTAATACGGGAAAGGACTTTTAGAAGCGTACTCTTACCCGCCCCATTACGACCAATAATCCCAAGCACCTCTCCTTTTCGTATTTCAAAATTGATGTCTTTAAGCGCCCAAATCTCCTCTAGAGTATCTCCTTGAATAATCGGATTACCTTTCAACAAATCCAATGCCTTACTCCAAAGCCCCCTGGTGTTTTGCACCAACACATCACGCAGCGCTATATAGCGACCGCCCTTAGCCTGATGGCCAATAACATATTTCTTACCAAGATTTTCGCTCTTGACAACAACGCCAGCCATTTTTTTATTAGATTTCTAACTAATTAAATTAAATCTGCAAAAGAGTTTTCCATTTTACGGAAACTCCAAATACCCAGCCAAAGGAAAAATATAATCACAACAGTACTTAAAATAAAACCCGGCCAATAAATCGGGCTATTCCATCCTAATATGCACCAACGGAAACCATCAATCACCCCCACTATGGGATTAAGACTATAAAGCAAACGCCATTTCTCCGGAATTACACTGCTGCTAAAACCCACCGGTGAGATATAGAGGCCAAATTGCACAACAAAAGGGATTATGTAGCGAAAATCCCTATACTTCACATTAAGTGCAGTAATCCAAAGACCGGGGCCTAAGCTGGCTAACAAGGCTAAAATAATAAATACGGGAAGTAATAACAAATTCCAGCCTGGCAGAAATCGATAGTAGCCCATCATTCCTAAGAGAATAATAAAACTTATAAGAAAATCAACAAACGCGGCAACTACCGTAGAAACAGGAATAATCATCCGGGGAAAATAAACTTTACTGATTAGCTTCTCGTTACCGATCAAGCTATTAGAAGCTTCACCCAATGATACAGAAAACAGAGACCAAGGAAGCATGGCTGCAAAAACCAACAACGCATAAGGTGCGTTTCCGTCACTGGGTAATTTTGCTAAACGCCCGAAAATTACCACAAACACCAGCATCGTCAAAAATGGGCGGAGGATCGCCCAAAGGACTCCGATAATCGTTTGCTTATAGCGCACTGAGACATCCCGCCAAGCTAAAATTATAAAAAGCTCGCGATATCGCCACAAATCATTCCAGTAATTTTTTATAGTTCTATCTGACTCGAGTATTATAGTTTCATCATGCATTTTTTATAAAATCCCCTGCTTTCATCAAATTCTGAGGAGTCCCAATATCAATAAAATTATTTTTACGGTAATATCCATAACAATCCTTTCCCGCTAAGACTGGGAATAAATCATGCTCCAAAGAAAAAACCTTATTTGCGCCCATAAGGTAGAAAATCTCCTGTTCCATAAGGTATATGCCGGCGCTACAAAAGCTGCCCTTAACAGGTTTTACTTTTTCGTTAAATTTAATAATCTTTCCCTGACGGTCCAAAACTACTACTCCATAATTTTGGTCATTTTTTGGCTTAGAGAGGACAACCGAAAGTACCGCTTTTTTCTTAAGATGGAATTTATAAAAGAGCGGAAGATTTAATTTGCAAAAAGAATCCCCGTTAATAACTAAAAAAGGATTGGATTTTATCAAAGGTTGGGCGTTCTTAATTGCTCCGCCTGTGCCTAATGGCTCTTCTTCCTGCGAAAAAACTATTTCTAAAGCATGTGAGATTTGTTGATAATGTTCTCTTATGGCATCCCCCATATATCCAGAGCAAAGAATAAACCTTTTTAAGCCAAAACTCGCCACATATTTAATAAGTATATCCAAAAAGGCTACACCGTTAATCTCAGCCAGAGATTTAGGCCGGTCATTTACTACCGGCCTTAGCCTCTTACCCAAGCCTCCGCATAAAATCACTACATCAATATTTTCCATATCTTCCTAATAAAAATCCTGGGTTGAATACATAATTACCTGACTACCCAGTTTTTCAAAAGAAAAAGGCACATAGAGTATCTTATTTAATTTTTCCTTTATCTTAAGCTGAACTTGCGGCTCGGCAAATATTAAGATGAATCCTCCACCTCCGGCACCTAGTAATTTCCCACCCAGCGCCCCAGCACTACAGGCGGATTCATAAATAGCATCAATCTCTCCGGTAGAAATCATTTGAGTTAGGCTGCGTTTAATTTGCCAAGACTCATGCAATAACCTGCCAAAATCCCGGATATCACAGGAACTGCTATTAAGAATATCTACTGCCTTATCAACCATCCCCCGTATCCCCTGCAACTGGCTTCTTAATGCCGGAGTTTTTTTAATCTGTTCTGCCGCAATATCGGAAGCATTTCGAGAAAATCCGGTAAAAAACAACATCAGGTGACTCTGTAATAATTCAATTCTTTCTTTGGGTATGGTTATCGGATGAACATAAAATTCATCTTCACCTCCGAACTCGATTTTATTTAAACCCCCGAAAGCAACTGCCACCTGATCCTGGGCTCCTACACTCTCCTTGATCAAATTATGTTCTACATAAATTGCATCACGCGCTAATTGCCGCTTAGTAATCATCCTGCCTTTAAGAGCATTTAAAGCATTTAGAAAACCAACGGTAAAAGCTGAACTCGAACCAACCCCTGACCTGGCCGGAATATCACTAGTATGCACCATCTCAACCCCATGCTCAATATTTGCGAATTTTAAACATTCCCTTACAGAAGGATGCTTAACCTCAGAAACGCTCTGTGTTTCTTCGCGTTCCACGTAACGGATACGGTATTTATGGTTAAAAAAAGGAGGCAAATACCGGCAATTAATATAACAATATTTATTAATCGTGGTGCTCAAAACAGCTCCGCCGTTTTCTTTATACCACAGAGGATAATCCGTCCCGCCTCCAAAAAAAGAAATCCGTAAAGGGGTGCGCGTAATAATCATCGGCTACTCCTATACCAGGTAATCGTCTTTTTTAAGCCTTCTTCAATTGGCGTTTTTACCTCAAAATCCAAAACCTCTTTGGCTTTGCGCGGATCAATCACCCGTTTAGGGATCATCACCGGCTTGGAAGTATCAAATTTTATCACCGCGTCTTTATACCCATCTATATTAAGCATCAGGTTTATCAAATCCTTTAAAACATACTGCTTACCGCTGGCAATATTTATAAAATCAAAATGATCGAGCTTTTTCATCGCCAAAACCATCCCATCGATCATATCGTCAACATAAATAAAATCCTTGATATCTGAGCCATCCCCCCAAATTACCATCGGATTATGCCTCTCCACAACCCGCCTGATCAAAGCAGGTAAAACATGCGAAGTTTCCCATTCAAAATCATCATATGGACCGTAAATATTAGCCGGCCGCAGCACAATCGTCGTCATGGGTTTTTTAATTTTTGTCGCGTACATTTCACACATAATCTCGCTAAAACGTTTCATCCAGGCAACGATAAAATATTTATTATAAAATTCATTAGTCACGTCGTTTTCTGCGGCAGGATGGTCAGTCACAGGATAAACAGTGTTAGAACTAATAAATAAAAACTTCTTTACGCCAGCTGCATAGCTGGCCTCCAGCATTAAAGCATTCATCATTAAATTAGGAGTCAAATGTACCAATGGCGTTTTTTCCATTACCGCCGCGCCAGAAGTATTGGCCGCACACATAAAAACATAATCCATGCCTGCTGCTGCCTTTTGACAATCTTCGGATTTTGTCAAATCGACTCTTAGATATTCAATCCGCTGGTCTTTAACTACCGGTTCTTTGCGGTGAATGGTCGCCCGAACCTTGGCGCCTAAAGACAACAAGCGCGAAATTAAATTAACCCCGACAAACCCCGTGCCTCCGGTTACCAGAATATTTGCGCCTTTATACACCACTACCTCCATCTCTTTTTGATAAAATTGGATCCTTAACCGGCCAAGATAAATTTAAAGACGGGTCATTCCACATTATTGTAAATTGCCCCGGGCGGTCATAATAAGTTGATTGTTTATAATGAAAGATTGCTTGTTCACTAAGTACCAAATGCCCGTTTGCAAATTTTGGCGGAATAAGCACTTGCTGCCTATTCTGGTCTGATAACGTAAAGGCCTCCCATTGACGATATTGAGGTGAAGCCTCATCCCAGTTCACCACCATAAGATAAAATTTACCATATAAACATGAAATCAACTTCCACGTTTTTGAATCTCCATGCAAACCCCGCAGCACATTAAATGAAGATGTGGAAATATCATCCTGCACAAACTTAACGGTTATCCCTGACTTTTTATACAACTCATCATTATAAAGCTCTACATATGTTCCGCGGAAGTCTTTAAATACGGTTGGCGGCGTAATCAACAGGACACCGTCAAGCTTTGTTTCTTGCACATCCATCAGTCACTCCTTCACTAAAATAATTCTTACGTTTTAAATATTCATCTTGATTGGCCATATACCATTCCCAGGTTTGTTTGAGTCCTTCCAACAGCGAAGTTTGAGGGTCGTACCCTAAAATCTTACGGGCAAGAGAAACATCCATTACCCTTTTGGGAAATCCTGAAGATTTAGTATTATCAAATCTGTAGTTAAAAGAAACTACCTTGTTTAGCGTTTCCACAAGCTGCCGGATGGTATAACCCTGGCCGCTGCCTAAATTAACATAGCGGCCTGCCGTGCCATGATACAATGCTAAAATTACCCCTTCGGCTACATCTTTACTGTAGGCAAAATCCCTGATGGCTGTGCCATCCCCCCAAACTACTAAAGGATCTTCCTTATGGTAAATCCGGTACATCAAAGAAGGAATCACCATCGCGTTTTTAGGATCAAAGTTATCCCCTGGGCCGTAGACATTGCAAGGCCTTACAACAGCAAAATTCTTTAAACCATATTGGATCTGATATGCCTCTACCTGCATTTCTGCCATGCGTTTAGCCCAACCCGGGAACATATCCATCGGTGGCTCGGTTTCTAATGTTGGCGATTCTTTAAAAACTTCAGCACTGCCATAGGCGCCGATAGAACTGGTATAAACTACCTTTTCGACCTGATTAATCCGGCAGGCCTCCAGCATATTGGTATTCATCATTAATAAAGGAACAAAAAAACTCGCCGGTTTTGTCTTGGTAACCTCAATTGAGCCCTTGATCCCGGCAACATGAAAAACAAAATCCATTCCTTTGGTTGACCCTTTACAAAAATCAAAATCCATCAAATCTCCCAAAAGATGCTCTGCCTTAACATTTACTTTGATATTATCCAAAGAGATTATTTTTACATATGCTCCGGTATCACAAAGAATATCGACAATCTGCCTGCCAATAAGCCCAGTACCACCGGTAACCAATACGCTCTTTTTATTAAAGTTTCTTAACACTTCTTCTTTTATCATTATATTCCTTTTTTTAAAAACACTTACTTTCTCCCCCGTCAACTAATATCGATGCGCCGTTAAGTAAGCTGGCTTGCTCCGAGCAAACAAACGTAACAACGCTAGCAACCTCTTCTGGCGTGCCTAAACGCCTTAAAGGAAATTTTTGTTTCAACATTCTTTCAAATTCTTTCAGGTTATTCTTTCTTTCTTTATCCCATCCTGTATCCGATATCATAATACATCCGGGTGCGACACTATTAAAAGTAATTCCGTCTTTTGCCAATCTATGATTTAACGCCAAATTCTTCATAAGCGCAGTTTGGGCAGCCTTAGCTATATTAAACCAGGGAAAGCCTCCGCCTTCACGCCCATGGATAGAAGTAATCGTAACCACTCTCCCCCATTTTTGTTTGCGCATAAATGGAATTACCTTCATGGTAAAACGCATTGCGGTTAAAGCATTTTTATTATATACATCAACCCATATTTTTTCAGGCGTCTTCTCAATAATTTCATCACCCCATCTACCTCCGCCGCCGACATTATTAATCAAAATATGAAGTGATCCCCATCTTTTAATCACCAAGTTCATCACCTTCTGGATTTCTTTAGGATTTAATACATCTGCGGATATGGCTAAACTATCTACCCCCTTGGTTTTAATTTCGGCTACTGTCTGCTGAAGTTGTTTTTCTCGCCGTGCACAAATAGCAACATTGCAACCCTCTTGAGCCAACGCTAATGCTATTGCGCGCCCAATTCCATGGCTCCCGCCAGTTACAAGTGCATACTTCCCATCGATTCCTAGATTCACCCTAATTCTCCTTCTTTAATTACCACATTTCACAAGAATAACTCATTACTCAAATTGGTACATTATCACGGATATACGCCGGAATTGATCTCTTCCCATTGAAGGCAATAACCCAAGCCCAATATCTAACTCTTCCTTCAATTAAATCATAATCGTACTCTCCGGTCCTGCAGGTGCTTTTCCGTAACCTAACCGGCTTTAGCAACTGCCCATTAGAAATATCCTGAGCTAACTCCGAAGGACTCGGAGTAAATTTTAACCTATTCTCAATAGCATCTTCAAGTGTCTGGTAAACCTTTCGATTATTTTGACCATCTGTCACAACGCGGATCCTTGCTGTTTCGACATACATACAATTTTGTGAAAAAATTTTGTTGATCACTTCAAAATCTTTTTCAGAAAGTTCAAAATCTGCGGCTGCAGCATTTTCCTTAACATGCTTAGGATTCGTGGCCTTAGGTATAGCAACTACACAACGATGAGAAATCAGCCAATTTAAAACAATCTGAGAGATAGTCTTCCCGTATTTATTACAGAGCGCGATTAGTAAATTTGTCTTTTCTCCTCCCGCCGCTATGCGTCCCTGGTCTAACGGACTATATGCTATAACCGTTATACTTTTTTGCTCACAATAGGGCAACAAGCAATCTTCAATACTACGATCAAAAAGATTATACTCAGCCTGAAGAGAAACTATAACATTATTGGATATCTCCAACTCTGCCTTTTGTAATTCCTGCAGAGTAAAATTACTAACACCAATATATCTTACCTTGCCTTCTTTCACGAGCCTTTCCATTGCACGCATAGTTTCCCCTATGGGAACTCTAGGATTCGGCCAGTGAACCTGATATAAATCTATGCGCTCTATATTAAGCCTGCGAAGACTTCCTTCGGCAGACTTAAGCACCCCGGAATAAGAGCTATTTTCCTGTGAAAACTTTGTCGCCACAAAAACATCGTCTCTTAAACCTTGGATTGCCTTTCCCACTATTTCTTCTGAATATCCGTTACCATATTCTTCGGCTGTATCAATAAAAGTCATCCCTAGATCAATCCCCAACCTTAAAGCTTCAATATGGCTCCTGTTTGCAACTAAATCTTTAGCAAGATGCTTTCCCACTCCCATGCAACCCTGACCAATCGGTGATATTATCTGCTGAGTCTTCCCAAGCCGTTTATTTTTCATCTATATCTATATTGTCCTCCCTACCACTATCCTCTAATTATATAAGCCGGTATAGGCATATCATGACTATAGGCAATAATCCAAGCCCAATATCTAATACGTCCATGCAACAGATCGTAATCATATAAACCAGAACGATCTTTAGTTGATACTAATTCAACTGGTTTTAATAAACTGTCGGTTTTAATCTCTTGAGCAAGAGCTGCGGGACTGGGCTGAAGGTCATACCTATTTTCAATTGCTTCTTCCAGAGTTGAATATATACGATGAGACTCATCGATATCGTAATCTACCACTCTAATCCTGCGCGTAGGAACTAAAACCGGATCTCTCTTAAATGTTTCATTAATCTGGTTTATATCAGTTATGTCAAGGTTAAAATCAGTGGCAATAACACTCTCTTTTAAATGATTCATATTCATAGTCCTAGTTAGGGCAATAACCCCTGAATGAGAAATTACCCAATTCAGAATAACTTGAAAAACATTTACTTTATGCTTTTCCGATATTAAGTTAAGTACTTCTTTTTCCGAATCATTAAAAGAAAGAGTCCCTTGATTTAATGGGCTATAAGCAATTACGGTTGTTTGATTCTTTACGCAATGCGGAAGCAAATCTAATTCGATTGCTCGGTTATAAAGATTATATTCTGTCTGAATTGCTGCTATTTTCTCTATCCCCAAGGCTGACTGCGCCTCTTTTAGCTGGCTTAACATAAAATTACTAACCCCAACAAATCTAATTTTTCCTTCCTTCAGAAGACGAGATAAAGCAGACATAGTTTCTGAAATTGGAATGGTAAAATTAGGCCATTGCACTTGATATAAATCAATATAATCTGTTTTTAGCCTTTTTAAGCTGCCTTCAATAGAATTAATTACGCCTTTAAATGAATTATTGCTAGGTCTAAATTTAGAACTTATACAAACCCTATCCCTAAACCCTCTAAGAGCATCACCCAATACTTCTTCAGCATGGCCATCTTCATAATCTTCTCCAGTATCAAAAAACGTTACCCCTAACTCTATACCAAAACGGAGTATATCAATACGTTGTTTAATCCTCTCCGCAGTAGCATTTTGATAGCTGCCCGCCCCAATACTTCCTTGACCGATAGAGGAAATCTTAAATTGAGTATTCCCAAGGTTTTTATATAACATTGATTTTATATTTTACAATGCAAAATAATTTATTTACAATGCCAAACCAATAATGAATAGGAGTCATGAAACATGCTACCAAAGGAAATCCTCTGACAATTAGAAATTTCAATTATTCTTTCACGTTGCAATTGTTTTAATCGTGATAAATAACCATCCAAATAGTTCCTTTTTTTGTCATATTGGATAGCGAGATAATCTGTTAAACAATTCTCATCATATAGTTCTACAATAGACTCCATATGGACAACCACTGCGGGGCGTTTACAAATTAAGAATTGCAATAATTTTTCGAATTTATTACCAAGCTGCTCCATAGCCCCCATAGTAAAAACACCGCAAGTTCCATCCAGAGGCAGACGATCATCCGGTGCATTGAAGTCAAAAACATGGCTGGTGATATTCCAACCCCTATCTTTAACAAGCTTGTCGATTATTTTCGACGAAGCAACTGCCCAGTCTAATCCATGTAATTGTTTCTCCGGAAATAGCTTCGCTAGGACGGGGAGGTGTTGGCACGAACCACAACCGAACTCATAAATTGACTGGACATCTTTAAAATATTTTTTAAAAACCCAATGCCGGTAAACATCAATAACATTAAACTCAAAATTATCATCAAAGGGTTTTACATATTCACAATCTAATCTCAAGATCTTTTTAGATTTAAGATATTTAGGAGTTAATGAAGCGACGTCTTGATTTTCTTGGTACTCTCGAGCATTCTCCAACCAGCCTTTTTCCCAAATATTTTTTTTATCAGCTCCCGAGATCCATAAATTATCAGAATTTATACGCTTTAGAATATCTCTAATCGCCTGATCACGTTCTAATGAATTTAACTTCTTGTAACGGAAATCCATCGAGTTAATAATATTCCAGCAATCAAGGGGCATATCCTCAACAGGAATACAAAAAACACGAGAGAAATCTTCTAGGGTTAAAGTGTTAAACGCGGAACAACTTAATTCCGATGGTAATTTAAATTTGTTTAAAATCCTTGAATACCATTTCTGGTTATTGTAATCAAGAAAGGTGGCCCTTTTGTTGCATTCCTTGGCCTCACCAAACTCTATCATCAGGATATTTCTTAAATAATTGCGTAACCCATTTAACTCTTGGGCAAATTCCAGTAATGCATAATATCGCTGCGGCTCTTTCTTCATACGGTCTTTGCTATACCAGACCAAAAGATTAGCTTGAGCTAAAAGCATAATAATCCTAACCATTTGTCCGGTCAGCTTTATCTGCCTTTCTCTTATGAGCATATCTATATCACAAGAAAGAAAATTTAACTCTCCAGTACAAACATTTCTCTTGTTGCCAGAATAGAATACTTCTTTAATTTGGTTAATCGTTACACTGTCGATTAAATCTACCAGGGTGAGCTTATATTTACGAGGACTTGTTTCTTTCTTTTTTGCACAACTATCTCCTTGAGTTGCTAAAATACTCATAAACCAACCATCTAAATTATCGGTTTCCACATTACTTTTTAACGCAGACTTTTCGTTAAAACCTGTTTCTTTAAGCAAACGATTCTTAATCTGATTGCGTAATCCGTTAAGCTGATGACCTAACTTCATATTCTTCTGAAAAGATTCATTTTCATTCTGCATAACTTCTTTCGTCTGCCAGATATGCAGATTAATCTGGGCCAACGCAACTAGTAACCGGATAAAACCAGCATTAAGCCCTAAGCTATTTTTTTTAAAAATTAAATTTAAATCATCTTCAATATGATCCATCTCTTCGGCAAAACTTAAATCTGAACCGGGCAGCAAAAAGTCCTTAATCTGATCGATTGCCAAGCGATCTAGAAGCTCTGATAATGATGATTTCAGTATAGAAGAATTAACCATGTAATTCTTTTCCTCTTCGTTTAGCTAACTCCGTATTAGCAACAAACCACTCAATTGTTTTTCGAATCCCTTCCTTGAGTGGCGTCTTGGCTCCAAACCCCAATATTTCTTTAGCCCGCTGAGTTGCTAATATTCTTATTTTATCGCCCGTGGGCCGGCTTAAATCCCATTCAATTCTTGGTTTTTTAGGAACAACAGCTGTAATCGTTTCAACAACCGATTTTACTGTGCAACCTACTCCGCTGCCTAAATTAATTGGTAGACACGGCGGTGCTTTCTCTAAAGCAAGCAGCATCCCTTCTACTGCATCTTCAGAATAAATGAAATCACGAACAGCAGAACCATCACCAGCAACTTTCACTGGATCTTCTCCGCTAACCATTCGGCTAATCAAGGCTGGAATAACATGAGCCGTAGATGGATCAAAATCATCAAAGGGGCCATAGACATTCGAAAGCCTAACAATTCTGGGGGCATCCCAGCCATATTCATGAAAATAAGCTTCTGCTTGGGCTTCTCCGGCGCGCTTGGCTATTCCCATATAGCGATCATTAGCCTCTGGAGGGCCTTTCCAAACATCATCTTCGTGACGAATACCTAAAGCAGGATATTGTCCAATACTACCAACAAACATATACCGCTTAACCCCACAACGAAAAGCAGCTTCCATCATATTCGTGTTACACAATAAAAAAGGAACATACGCACTTGCTACTTTAGATACGCCTATTTGCGTATTGCCTTTAACAGCCATTAAATGAAAAATATAATCTTGACCTTCCGCAGCTTCAACGCAAGTCTTATAATCTCTTAAATCTCCCCAGTGAAACATTGATATATCAGGTAACACTGCCCTGGCTCGTTCCTGGCTGTCTATAGAAACAACTTTAACCTTCGCCCCCTGCGCAAGCAATCTTTTAGTCAAAATAACCCCAATAGTACCGGTACCGCCAGTAATAAGTATTTTTTTACCCTTATACATAATAATCTCTTTTAAGGATTCACTTAAAAAACAAAACCTTATTTAAAATGGCCCCTTAAATCTTTTCTCATGACTATAAAATTCAATTCCTTCTAAACTTACGGGCTTTACCCCCAACATATCTTCAACTGCCCTAACAATATTCTTAGCATTAGGATAAAATTCATTTTCCAAATGCCTAGCTGTCGGGCAAGGGGTAGGTGCAAACCCAATTCTTCTTACTGGGGCTTTAAGCTTCCCGAAACATCTGGCAGATATTCGGGCCGCCGCCTCCGCGCTAAAACCGCAGAACTCCCAATCATTGTCAACAACGATACACCTGCCGGTTTTCTCAACGGAAGCAACAATTAAATCTTCATCCAAAGGGACAATTGTCCGAGGATCAACTATCTCAACGTTTACTCCGGATTTCGCTAATATATCCGCCGCAAAAACCGCCTCCACATTCATCCATGAAGTTGCTACAATCGTAATATCCGTCCCCTTGCGTAAAATATTCCCCTTTCCGAAAGGTATTGTATAAGGTTTTTCAGGCACTTCTTCTTTCTGCCAATAAAGCCACCGGTGCTCAATAAAAATTACCGGGTTATCATCCCGAATCGCTGAAATAAGTAACCCTTTAGCATCATAAGCGGTCGTGGGAAGCACAACCTTCACTCCCGGAATATGCGCAAAAGTTGAATACATGCTTTTACTATGCTGAAAACCCTGCCCCCAACCACGCCCGATTATGCCCCGGATAACCATCGGCACCTTTAATTTCCCGCAAGATGAATAATTACAACTCGAAAGCATATTAGCGATTTGGTTAAACGCTAAAAGCATAAAATCAATCCTAATATGTATATGTATCGGCCGCATACCATTAAGCGCAGCCCCTAAGCCAAAGCCCGTCATGGCATCTTCCGATAGCGGAGTATCAAAACAACGTTTCTCTCCAAACCGTTCTATAATCCCGGTAGTAGATCCAAAAATGGCCTTATGATCAGGAACCCCGATGCCGTAGACAAAAATTTTTTCATCTCTCTCCATTTCCTGGACCATAGCTTCCCGCAAAGCATCACAGTAAGTAATCACTCTCATTGAAAAACCCCTTTATATAATTCATCGCGCCCGCTCAATTTCGCATTTTTCGCATTCGTGATTGCCGATACAATCTTTTCGCTAATTCCGTTTTCTATTTTAATAATTTTAGCTTCTTTGCAACCATCTTTAAGAAGCTTAGAACGCTGCAAAAGCACAGGATCATTTTTAAACCATTTATCAAACTCACTCTTACTCCGATACCCGGCATCAAAATCAAAATTAATTCCCACATGTTCTAGATATCGATAATATTTAAAATTCATAAAATATGGCTGGGGTTTATTCCGGACTCCAGCGATAGCCCTAGAAACAAGATTGTGGATTTCTTCAACATCGGTCGAATCGCTTTCAAGTACCCGGCAATGAAACTTCTCGATAATCCTGGCTATTGAATCATAGCCTCTGCGCTCTCTTACTCCGGTATGTACAGCAAGCTCATTGTCTTCGCATACAAAAATTACTGGTATTTGCATTAAACTAGCAATGTTCATACTTTCCCAAAAAGCCCCTTCATCTACGGCCCCATCTCCGAAAAATACCACCACCACTCTGTCATTCTTGTTAATTTTGTTAGCCCAGGCACACCCCACGGCAACCGAAATATGAGCTGAGACAATCGCCGATGTGCCCATAAACCCTTTTTCCGGTAAACATAAATGCATTGATCCGCCTTTGCCTTTCAAAGACGACGTATCCTTAGAATACATTTCAGAAAAAAATTCTTCAACCTCTCCGGTCTTGGCCAAAAAGCCGGCGTGAGACCGATAAGTAGTAAAGATTTGATCCGCATCATTCAAGGCGTGACAAACCCCCACCACAATCGCTTCCACCCCCATAGACATATGCATCGGAGTTTTCATTTCATCTTCACAATAAACTTTCCGGATATTCTCTTCCGCGGAGCGGATTAAATACATTTTCCGGTACAACTCAAGATTTAAATCTTTGCGCATTTAGTTTTTCCTTTTTTATGTCTGCCAATATTACCTGATGTTTCTGTATAAGAAACCGCATCAATATAGCGATTTGATAACCAAGGTATATTTCATTGTTGGCGATCTTTTCCAAAGCCTCCTGAAACGAAAAACACTCCACCGATAAAATTTCATCGTCATGCTTAGACCTGCCGTCAAACTCTTTTTGAGTAAGATAAATTAGGAAAATATGCGCCAACTCCGGGGTCCTGGGAATTAAAACTAAAGGTGCTTGAAGCTGAAACCTGTTCAAGTCAGCTATATAAATCCCTGTTTCTTCCGCCAGCTCCCGCTGCGCAGCCTGAGCAGGAGATTCACCAAGCTTTGAGCCTCCGGCCGGTAATTCCAGAGTATTATCAATAATTACCGGGCGCTTAACTCTGACTATGACCACAGAACTATTATCAACAACAGGCAGAATAAGCACCTGAGGATGCTTACTCTCGATGGTAAAATAACCTCCACGGTTAAAAACGCAAAACCATGGATTTTCATGCACTTTTTTAATAGGTGTCAAAAAAGTACATTGCGCCGAATTCAATCTGGGGTCATCTATTTTATTTAAGTTCATTTAACGTGTTAAAAATTGCCTTCCTGATTTTACCCTGTCTCTCCAATAATCCAGCAGGTCCTGCATCGTCTTCTCAAAAGGTATCTTCGGTTCCCATCCGGTGTGATCCTTAAATTTCTTGGTATCGGGAACCTGCAGATTGGCATCCAGCGGGCGCAGCCTGCTTTTTTCTACCTCTACTTTAATATGTTTAGCCGTAGAAATGGAAAGCAAATAATCCAGCATTTCTTTTACGGAGCAAGTATAGGTGCCGCCAATATTATAATACGCTCCTGCTATCGGATTAACCGTTACCAGCATAAAATACGCCCTGACTGCGTCGCGAACATCCGCCCAGGTGCGCAGAGAATCTAAATTTCCGGTTTTTACTACCGCCGGAATCATGCCCAGCTCAATCATGGCGATCTGTTTAGCGAAAGTTGACTCGGCAAAGACATCGCCCCGGCGTGGCCCGGTATGCGTAAACATTCTTGTCACAACAATCTTCTGGCCATACGCTTCAGCATGAAACCGGCCGATTAAATCCGTGCCTGTTTTTGAAATCGCGTAAGGCGATGCCGGATGAAAAGAGCATTCTTCATTAATCGGCAGCTTCTCTTTAGAGACTCTTCCAAAAACTTCCGAAGATGAACAAACATGGATAACCGGATTAATCTCCGGGCATTTTCTCAATGCTTCCAGCAACCTTTCAGTTCCCAAAATATTCGTATCCAGAGTTTGCAAAGGAGAACCGAAACTTGTCAGCGGGTAACTTTGCGCGGCAAGATGGAAAACGTAATCCGGGCGGCATTCTGCAACGGCATTCTGCAAGGAAATATAATCGCACAAGTCGCCATAGATAAAATACAGGCGGTCTTTCTTATTGGCCCGCTCAATAAGATGCTGGACATTATCTAAAGGGCTGCGCCAGCGGCACATACCATAAATATCCCAGTCGGTATTCCCCAATAAAAAATCAGCCAAATGCGAACCAACCATGCCGGTAATGCCGGTAATAAGCGCTTTTTTAATCATTTTTTCACTAGTTTTACTGCACAAAATTCATGCAAGAATACCGCGACCATCCCAAGAAACGAACTAATGAAGATTAACAAAGCGAAATTCTTTTTCTTGTCAGAATTTACAGGATCGGGAAAAACTCTAGGTTGCGCTATAATTTTTAGATTAGAAATAAAACTCCTTCTGATATTTAACTTATCAATTTCCAT
>Ga0172375_10001638_pt1 | contig 35689 bp, 35 predicted proteins | sample LakKiv1m_FD_114537 | JGI IMG/M metagenome (GOLD analysis project Ga0172375, IMG submission 114537) | Freshwater microbial communities from Kabuno Bay, South-Kivu, Congo - kab_092012_11.1m | ecosystem: Environmental > Aquatic > Freshwater > Lake | place: Democratic Republic of the Congo... | reverse complement strand
AGGCTGTATTTGCATTAACCAGCTGATGCCTGCCGCAAAGCCCTAACCTTAACCTCCGGCATCTACCTACTACCAATAATTTTACGCCCAGGTTTTTACATCTTGCGCGTATAACTACCATTGCCTCTCTGTTTTGGGGTGCGCTAATAACCACGGCTTCCCTGCCTTTAATAATCCCCGCCTTCTCCTGAGCTATTTCTTTAAGGGTTTTACCAAGTTTATCCGTATGCTCGTAGCTTATCGGAGTAATAACGGAAATAACTGCATTAACCGCATTAGTGGCGTCAAGCCTTCCGCCTAGGCCCGCCTCTAGCACGGCAAAATCAACTTTCTCCTCCTTAAAATATCTTATCGCTAAAGCTGTATAAACTTCAAAGAAAGTTAAAACCCCATAAGAGGAAATACGGTTATACTCTTCTACCGCAGGCAATATTTTTTGAACCAGATCTTTTAATCCGCGGCGGGAGATCATCCCCTCAAATTCATTTTTCCTACGGCCGGGCAAAACACGGATCCTCTCCCGAAAATCGGCTAAATGCGGTGAGGTATAAAGCCCTACTTTATATCCTGACTCTTTTAATATATACGCGATAAATGCGCATGTCGAGCCCTTACCTTTTGAGCCTGCAACATGAATAAATCTCATCCCTTCCTGGGGGTCGCCTATAAAACTTAAAAAACCCTTTATGCGCTTAACCCCTAAAGATTTTTTATAGCGGTATCTGCGGACGCTCTCATAATTTATGAATGATTCAAGGTATTTGACTACTTCAGGGTAGGTCATCTGCAGCACTTTTTAACTTAATGCCTAAAGTGCCTTATGCCGGTTGTAACCATGGCAATTTTATACTTATCGCAAGCCTTAATTATATCCGCGTCAGCAATTGATCCTCCTGGCTGGATAATCGCCTTCACCCCGGCCTTATGCGCCCAGGCAATAGCATCCGGCTTAGGGAAAAATGCATCTGAAGCCAGACAGGACCCTTTACCTAGAGGGCCGGATTTTTTCTTTGCTATCATTACGGAATCTACCCTCGACATCTGCCCGGCACCGATACCTACAGTTTTAGTGCCGCGGGTTAGAACAATCGCGTTTGATTTAACATGTTTAGCCACTATCCAACCAAATTTCAAACTCTCTAACTCTTTATTGGTAGGTTTTCTTTTTGTTACCGCCTTAAAGCTTAAGTTCAAACTTTCCAGATCTTTATCCTGTAAAAGTAACCCTCCGGCTACACGCTTAAAATCTTTTTTTTCTATAATATCAAAGGCGACAATATCTATAATCCGCAGGTTTTTCTTGTCTTTAAACAAGGCCAAGGCTGCAACATCAAATCCCGGAGCAACTATACATTCTAGAAATCCGCTCTTTTTTACGACTTTAGCGGTTTTCAGGTCCATCTTTCGGTTTAAAGCCACTATCCCGCCAAAAGCAGAAAGCTTATCGCACTTCCAGGCATTTAAATAAGCTTTATCCAGCACATTATCCTCTGCCGTACCGCACGGATTATTATGCTTTACGATAACTGCTGCGGGTAGGCTAAATTCTCTTACCAGCTCAAGGGCAGAACTTAAATCTAAAATATTGTTAAACGAGAGCTCCTTACCCTGTAATTGCCTTAAGCCTGCCAATCCAATATTCTTCCCTTTTTCTTTATAGAAAGCTGCTCTCTGGTGAGGATTTTCCCCGTATCGCAAATCCTGAATTTTCTCAAAGCTAAGGCATATCTCACTAGGAAATTCACCCGGCAAAAGAAGCGTGTTAAAATGTTGGCTAAGATAATTATAAATTGCCTTATCGTACGCGCTTGTATGGCCAAATACTTCAACCGCAAGTTCTGCCATTAGCCCTTCGGAAAGAAAACCTTTATTTTTCCTTAATTCATTAATAATCTGGGAGTATCTGGCAGGATTACAGACTGCCGCTACAAAACGATAGTTTTTTGCTGCGGAACGCAACATCGCGAGCCCGCCTATATCTATATTTTCGATAATCTCCTCTATCGTTACATTCGGCTTGTTAACCGTCTCTCCAAAAGGATAAAGGTTTACAACAACTAAATCAATGGGAGAGATTACATGCTCTTTTAGGGCTTTAATGTGTTCCTGATTATCTCTTAACGCAAGAATCCCCCCGTGGACTTTAGGATGCAGCGTTTTAACCCGGCCATCCAACATTTCTGGAAACTTTGTCTCATCAGAAACCTCTTTCACCGGTATATTATTATCCTTTAGAAGCCTTGCCGTGCCTCCAGTAGAAATAATCTCTACGCCGAGATTATTTAATTCTTTAGCTAAATTTAATGCTCCGCTTTTATCCGAAACACTGATTAATGCGCGCTTGATCCTAACCATTTATAGAAATCTCCCTTACTTATTTATTAAATCTGAAATTAGCCAGATCGCAATCTTGCATTACATAATCCTTTTGCTCCAAACGGAGCTTACCAGCCTGCTTTGCCGCGGATTCTCCATTACATTCAACAAAGTCATTGAAGCTGATTATTTCAGCACGGATAAAACCTTTTTGTATGTCAGAGTGTATCACCCCGGATGCCTCCCATGCTGTAGCGCCTTTTTTAATTATCCATGCCCGGGTTTCTTTTTCTCCGGTAGTAAAAAAACTTATAAACCCGCTGTTTTGGAAAACCCTTAGGATAACTTTATCTTTATCTTCTATCTCCTCTCTCCCCGCCAAAACAACTGGCTTTAATGTAACCAACCCATACCCCGAAATAGCTTTTTTTTCTTCTTCGCTTAAGGATAAGGAAAGAAGAAACCCCTCTTTCTCCAGGGTATCTTTGAATTTAAGCAGCACATTTTTTTCAATAGAATCTACTGATTTTCCCAGCCGATTCTCCACAAACTCAAGGTCGGCCAGTATTAAATCCGTGCGCGAATCATTTAAAACCAATACCGCATCAGCATCTAAAACTTCTTTTTCTCCGATTAATTCTACCTGGATATAAGTTTTTTTCTTTGACTTAGTGATTCTGTCAACCTGATCCAGCCGCTCGTCTTTAATATTTTGTTTACCTACCGTCAAATCAGGTATACCAAATAAGCAAATTTTCATAAAGCCCTACTCTTCCTGTTTTTTAGTGGATTGATAATGCGCAATAATAGGCGAGGAGACCTTATGCGGCACTTCTTCATAATGGGAAAAGTGCATTACATAAACACCCCTGCCAGCGGTAATAGAGCGTAAATCATTGGCGTATTTAAACATTTCAGATAATGGGACCTGGGCTTTCACTATCTGCTGTTTGCCTTTAATCTCCATGCCCATAATTCTTCCCCGACGAGAATTAATATCTCCGGATATAGCTCCTAAGAACTCCTCGGGTATATATATCTCTACGTCCATTATCGGTTCAAGCAAGACCGGACCTGCCTCCATCACAGCCTTCCTCAAGGCCATAGCCCCGGCAATCTGAAAAGCCATATCAGAAGAGTCGACCTCATGATAGGAGCCATCTACAAGCGTAACCCGGATATCTTCTATAGGGTAACCTGCCACAGCCCCTTCTGAGGCTGCCTGCCTCACGCCTTTTTCTACCGAAGGTATAAAATTCCTCGGTATAGCTCCTCCGAATATCTTATCTACAAATTCCAGCCCGCCTCCCCTTGACAAAGGAGTAACTTCAATCCAGCAATCTCCGTATTGCCCGCGGCCGCCGGATTGCCTCTTAAATTTACCCTGGACTTTCATACTTTTGGTAATAGTCTCTTTATAAGATACCTTGGGCGTGCCTAACTCTACCGAAACATTAAACCTCTTTTTAAGCCTGCCTACCATTACCGATAAATGGAGATCGCCTAGACCTGAGATAATCAGCTCCTTAGTCTGCGGGTCATGCGTTACCTTAAAGGTGGAATCTTCTGCCGCAAGTTTATGCAAGGCATCGGATATCTTTTCCTCATCTTCGCGCGACTTAGGCTTTACCGAAGCAGATATCGCAACTTCGGGAAAAATAATAGGGTCGAATAAAAACTGCTCTTTCTCCTGGCAGAGCGAATCCGAGGCCCGGGTGTCTTTTAGCTTAGCAAGCGCTATAATATCGCCGCAAGAAGCGCTATCGACATTTCTCTGCTCTTTACCCTGCAGAATATGAATTTGGCCTATCCTTTCTTTTGTCTTCCTGCTTGTATTATAAAAACCTGAGTTAGAGGCAATAGTTCCGGAGAAAACACGAATCAGGCTAAGCTGCCCCACATAAGGGTCTGAAATATTTTTAAAGACAAAGGCTGAAAATGGAGCATCGTCTTTGTAGACTACCTCTTTCTTTGCTTCGGGCTGCAAAGGATTAAACGCAATAACCGGGCTTCTCTGGTAAGGGCTTGGCGAGTACTGGATTATATCATCCAGCAAGTCTTTAATACCCTTATCAGCCAAAGCCGAACCGGATATTACCGGAAAAAGCTTGCGCTTAATTACCGCATTGGATAAACCACCCCTGATTTCTTCGGCAGAAAGGCGCAAAACCGCCAGGTATTTTTCCAATAAGCTATCATCGCTCTCAGCGATTGCCTCCATCAATACCGGATCTTCTAAAGATTCTATAATTACGCAATTCTTGGAAAAACTGGACTTTAAGTCTGCGAGTACAGAATTGACATTAGCCCCTTCTTTATCTATCTTATTTATGAAAAACATGCACGGCACATTCGCGTCTTCCAACATCTGCCAGGCCTGTTCTGTCCCGACTTGAACTCCGCTTAAAGCATCTATAACGATAATGCCGCTATCTACCGCCCTTAACCCGCAGATGACCTCGCCTCCAAAGTCCGCGTACCCCGGGGTATCAATAATCTGCAGGCGCGTTCCCAGGTAATCGCAGAAAACCAGGCTTAAATTTATAGAATTCGCTCTTTCTATCTCATCAAAACTGTAATCGCTTACTGTCGTACCGTCTTCGATTTTTCCCTTGCGCGTCGTAGCTTTACAGAAATATAACAGGCTTTCGGCAAGTGTGGTTTTTCCTGACTGGGCATGTCCTAAGAGGATAAAGTTACGTTTCTTATTGGCATCCATAGTTTTTTACTCCTTCTATAGATATATAAAGGGTAGGCTCTGCCTAGAATAAGAATAACTTATAAATTATATAATGATAACCGGATTAGGTCAAGAGGCAAAACTAGAGAATTACTCAAGGTAAGTATATATTTTACCCTTGTAATTACGCAAGACATATTTCCCCTTTGCCTGAGAAAGGATGTAGTTAGGGCCTACGGGGATCTTACCGCCTCCTCCGGGGCCGTCAATTACATATGTAGGCACGGCATAACCTGATGTATGCCCGCGGAGCTTCTCCATAATATTAATTCCTACGGAAACAGGCGTTCTGAAATGCTGAGTCCCCCTGACAGGATCACACTGGTAGATATAATACGGCCTTACCCTTATCTTAAGCAGATCATGAACCAGTTTCTTCATAATATACGGCCGGTCATTAATACCTTTTAAAAGCACGGTCTGAGAACCTAATGGGATGCCGGCTTCGGAGAGCATATCACAGGCAATCTCGCAACGCTTAGTGATCTCCTTAGGATGGTTAAAGTGGATACTTATCCATATGGGAGAATATTTCTTTAGCATATTAACCAGGCTTTCGGTAATACGCTGAGGCAAAGTTACAGGGATACGCGTACCAAGCCTTAAAACCTCTACATGGGAGATAGACCGGATCCTCTGGATTAAATTTTCTAAGATTTCATCCTCTAAAATTAAAGGGTCACCTCCTGAAATAAGAACATCGCGTATTTTACGGTTACTCTTAATATAATCTATGGCTGCATCAAACCTGTTTACATTATTTGATTCTTTCTCCTCATGGTCTCCTACTAAACGCCTACGCGTACAATGCCGGCAATACATTGCGCAGTGTTCGGTTGCGAGCAATAAAACCCTGTCCGGGTAACGGTGAACTAAATGAGGGGCTGGAGAATCCCTGTCTTCAGCACAAGGATCAGTCATTTCATGAGGAGAGACAATGTGCTCCTGCGCTACTGGGACAGCCTGACGACGGATAGGGCAATTGGCATCTTCAGGATCCAAAAGCGTACCCCAATAAGGAGTTATCGCCATAGACAGCCTCCCCTTAGCCTTATCAATCCCTTTTTCCTCCTCCGGGGAAAGATTAACAACCTGAGAGAGCACATCTTTAGTGCAAATTCTATTTTTTATCTGCCAGTGCCAATCTTCCCAATCGAGCGGGTTGACGTCTTTATAAAGAGGTATCTGCTGGTAATCGCGCGGCCTTCTCGTAATTCTTGTGACAAATACTGTTTCTTGTTTTATCTTTTGGTTTTCTGTTATCTGAAGGTTGCTCAATTTAACCCTTTCCTTTCTGAGGCGCTTAATAGTATGGCCTCAATAAGATCTTCGTATTTCATCCCGGCAGCGTAAGCCATTATCGGAAAGTTTGATTCCTTAGGATCTAACCCCGGTAATGGGTTTATCTCTAAAACATAAGGTACATTATTTTTATCCAGACGTATATCGGTACGCGAAATATCCAGGCACCCAACAGCCCTATGCGTCTTAAGGGCCGCTTCTTTAACCTTCTCTTCTGTCTCCTTATCTAAACGGGCAGGGCAATGAAAAGAAGGGGTAAGCCCGAGGTCCTTATCCCCTTGGTATTCCTTCATCCTCCACGAATAAAAATATTCCCCGCTTAAGTTACAATCAGAAAAATCTATCTCCAGTATAGGCAAAACGCGCGTCCTTCCGTTTTCCAAGATTCCAACCGTAAGTTCTTTCCCCTCTATAAACTCCTCTACCAGGGCATCCTGGTTATAGTCCTTTATGATCTCCTGCACCTTATTTAAAAGGTCGCGTTTATTGTTTACCACATTTGCCTTGCTTATGCCTTTTGCAGATCCTTCGCAATTCGGCTTAACGATCAAGGGAAAAGTTAAAAATTGATCCAGCTCCTCGTTACCCTTGGAAAATACCTGAAAATTCGGAGTAGGAATATTTTCCGCGCGGAGTATCTTCTTGGTAAGCGCCTTATTCAAGGCTAAGGCCAAAGAAAATGTACCTGAGCCGGTATAAGGTATATTTAAATAATCCAGTATCGCAGGCACTTCCGACTCACGGAATTTCCCTCGTACCCCCTCGGCAATATTAAAAACCATGTCTACGTTCTTTTTACTGAAATACGAAAAAAGCTTAGGGTACTCCACATCGACCGCCTCAACGCTATGCCCTTTCGTCTTAAGGGCGAAAACTATTGACCCGATTGTTTCTTCCGAGTCGTATTCGGAAAAGTAATCCGGGGGCTTGGTATCGTCTTTCTTTTTTAAATTATAGGTGAGTGCTATCTTCATTTAATTTAAGTTATGCCTTTTTAACGCGCAATTTAAAATCTTTCCGATTATATCTTCATAAGTAATACCTACTGCTTCGGCAACCAGCTTAAATACGTCTTCCGTAGCTAATGAAGGTAAGGGGTTAATCTCCAGAACATAAGGCTTGCCTTCCTGGTCTACGCGAAAATCAACCCTGCCGAAATCACGACACTCAACTGCACGGTAAGTCTTAAGCGCCAGCTCATTAATATTGTTCCTTAATTCCGCTGAGATCTTAGCAGGACAGATATATTCTAATCTATCCGAGGTAATACGGGCAAAGGTATAAAATCGATCATTAAGCTTAAGCTTTCCGTCTATCTTAATCTGCACTACCGGCATTATTTCCAAAGACTCATTCCCCACTATAGCCACAGTAAACTCCTGGCCGGAAATAAACTCTTCAATTAACGCCGGCTGTTTATAGGTATTAACAATATAATCTACCTGTTGGCAAAGCTCTTCTTTATTTGTCACCCTGGAACTTTCGCTTAAGCCCTTAGATGAACCCTCGAAGCGCGGTTTGACAATTAAAGGGAATTTATAATGATTGGTTTGTTGTAAATGTTCGCTGGAGTTAACCTCGAAGAACTTAGGGGTAGGTATCTTGTCCGCTATAAAAATCTTTTTTGCCATAACTTTATCTAACGTCAAGCCTAAAGTCAGGGCATCGGCTCCGACAAAAGGAATACCGGCCATCTCCAGAATAGCCGGGACCTGAGATTCTCTGTTTCTGCCGAATAGCCCCTCGGATATATTAAAAACGATATCTACCTTTAAAGAACCCAGCCTATCGAGAAGATTCCCGGCATTACCTATCCTCTCAACCTTAAAGCCATTAGTCTCGATGGCATCTGCGATAACATCAATCGTAGAAGGATGGTCGAATTCAGCATTAGCGTCTTCCGGATCACCTTCCTTAAACTGATAATCTGTCTTTAAATCGTATGTTAACCCGACAATTTTCATAGTATTCTACAAAAAAGGCTCTTTTCAATTACAAGAGCCTTAAGAAATTACCGTTTATTTTTCCAATTTAAGCTTTATCCCTCCTTAAAAACTGCACCAAATATTGTATTCATATTATTTTTTATCACAATATATTGTTCTTGTCAAGGAGTTTTTGATTTAAGGATGGCCTTAAAAAATTTGTTTTATCGACGGAAAAGGCTATTTGCTGAACTCAACCTTGCCCCAACTCAATAAATTATTTTTAAGGATAATCACTACACCCAACACGCCTTTAATCTGGCGCGCAGAATCCAGCGCCCTTTGCAAATCCTGCTTAAAATTAATGCGATTACAGGTGGCTGTAGCTACAGCATCGGCTAAGCTCGTGCTTTTGGATAATATTACAACACTGTCCGCCTGGCCAAAACTTAAAGAATGGCCGATTGTCCCTGAAGAAGTGCATATGCCCAGGGGCATATCTTTTGGCCTTATCTTAAGGCAAAGGTTACTCCAAAGCTTGGAGCGCCCGGAATAAATCCCAACTAAACGGGACTTTCTCGTTTTTAAGAATATGTCCCCTCCGTTTTCTATGATAACGTCTTTGTACCCTTGCCTTAACAAATCCAAACCTAAAAATTCGCATATCGCTCCGGCAACAGTAGCCATAGGTCCTACATCTGCCTTTTTAGACTCGTCTGCCATTTTCTTTATAATGAGCGGTGCTTTTAGCTCAACCGGCAAAGGCCTAAGTGCGGTCAGAAAGCGATGGTCTTTCTCAATATACCTTTCTATGTCCCAACGATAAGAACCTATTTTGTCTTCGATAAGTTTTTTTTCCAGGGGTTTATTAGTAGTAACCCTGATATCCGTCTCTTTGGCGATTATCTGTGTTACATAAAGCCCCTTATCCTTAACCCAGTCCCGGTAGAACCTTCTCTGATATTTGCTAGTTTTCATGTTTAACTTAAAACTACGCCTGACCCGATAAGGTCGTCTTTCAGTTTTTTGGCATTTTTAAAAACAAAACTATTTATAATGAGCGCCTGAGCACCTTTAACCAGCTCCTGGCGATCATCAGTATAAAAAGCCTCTTGCGGGCTTACACCCAGCGCTTCAAGTGCTTTAACATAAATCTTAACGTCCGGCTTCACCAACCCCATATTGCAGGATGCGAATACTGCATGGAATATCCCGAATATCGGAAAGTGCTTCTTTAGATACTCATAGTGCAGTATATTGATATTCGAAAGCACCGCTATCGTATATTTATCCCTGAGCCTGTTTGCCAGGCTATAGACAGAACGGTTCTTGGCACTTAAAAAGAATACTTCGTTCCATATCGGAACAAATACCTTATAAGAAACTCTTAAACCTAACAGATCCTTAAGGCGCAAGAAAAAATCTTCCGGTAAAATTTTCCCCTCTTCAAAAAGGCTAGTTATGTTTGAATCCAAAAGAATAGACGGTATCTCTTTGTGGCTTACGCCGCAAAAATGCGCTATCCTTCTTGCGGCAATGCTATAATCAAAGTCAACCAGGACATTGCCTAAATCAAATAAAATTGCTTTTATCATCGCGCTGATTATTAATTATTCTTTTCTTCCGGCTTCTTAAATAAATCCAAAAACCTGTCTTCGTACTCTTTATATACATTCCATTTATCCAGCTCTGCTTTAAGTTCTGCTGCTCTGGAGATATCAGACCTGGCCGAGGAAAAAAGGTCTTCGATCTTTTGCTTTATTGATAAAGGGAGTTTGGTGAGCTGGCTTAAGGAATGCTTGATTTTTTCTATATCATCTTCGCCGATTGGCCCTACAGACTGCCCCCCAAGCTTTAAATAATCCAGCAGCTTATTAATTTCAGACTCCATGGCCCCGGACTGCTCTGATAATTTTGAGAAATCAATATTAAAACTGATCATCTTTGATAATGCCTTCAGCACCGCGCAGGATGCTTTGGGATTATCTATCTGTATAGTATAAAGAGGTATTTCTCCCAAAAGGCAAAAACCTTCTAAACCTTCCCTCCCCGCTATCCCTAAGAATAACCCGTTCATCCCGCTTATCGCTCCTTCAGATAGGGCATTTAATCCTATCTTCTTAAGCCGGTTACTTATCCCAGAGGATGTTGCGGCAAACCAGACTCCGGGATCCTGTGTATGGTCTATCCCCAGAGGCATCGAAGCAAAGCTAACAACTGTCTCGACTTTTAAACTTTTAGCCACCTGAATAACCCTACGCGAATATTCATCTGCCCGGGCTAAATCCGGCTGGGCATTACTGATAAAGATAATGAAATCGTTTTTACCGGTTTTATTCTTATAATAGTAGAATTTACTGTAAGGCAAGTCGGGAACTTTTAACACCCCCTGCCGGACCAGGCTGCTTGTAAGATAAAAGAATTCTTCGGAGGGAATGGAAGCAAACTCTTCTGCCTTTAACTGCTCTACTAAATATGTCGCTGCCCTAAAAGCTACTTCTCCCATCCCCGGCCAAGCCGCAATCAAATAAGGCTTCTTCAGGCGCGGCTTTTTAACAAATCTTACGCCATCCATTTTACGCTCCTACTTTTGGTATGTTTTTAAAAAGTATTCTAAAGCTAACGTTCCTTTATAAAGGCTGCTTATTTTAACGTATTCATCCGCGGCATGCGCACAGGAAGAAACCCCAAAGCCTGTGGCAACCGCCGGGATCCCCTTATCCTTAAAGAATGTTATCACCGTAGCGCCTTCGGAACCTTTAACCTTAGGATTAATCCGCAGATAACGGAAGGCCCTCTTTAAATAATTAACCAAAGGAGAACTCTCCGAAATAAGATACGGTTTCTGCATCCCGGTTATTTCTATTGTAAAGCTGCGTGAGCGTTTCTTTAATATGCTCCTCAACCGGGACAATAAATAATTATAACTAGTCCCGGGAAGAAACCTAAAATCCAGCTCAAATTCGCACCAATCTGCAACCACATTAACTTTATCTCCGCCTTTTATGGTACCGATATTAATTGTCGGGGGCTTTAGGTGCTTGTTCTTTTTAGAAGGCAGCTTGAGTTTCTTTATATCGCTTATAACATTAACTGCTGCGTCTATAGCATTAACTCCCAAATCAGGGTATGCCCCATGCGCCTTCTTCCCCTGTATCTTGACCTTAAGATGTATAAGGCCCTTCTGCGCAATTATAATTTCAAAATCATCCGCATCCAAAACTAATGCCTCATCAGCCCTTAGTATCCTCTTATCCAAGAGAGACATAATCCCTAAACGCGAACCGGATTCTTCATCTGCCGTAGCGGCAAAGATAAGATTATACGGCAAAACTGCCTTCTCTTCAACTATACTCTTTATTGCTATCATAAGAGAGGCTAGATTGCATTTACAATCTGTAGCCCCTAACCCGTAAATTTTATCTTGTTCTACCTTTGCTGAAAAAGGATCAATGCTCCAATTCTCCCCCGAAGGTACAGTATCAAGATGAGGGGTAACAATGAGCGAACGCCTGTTTTTACCCTTAAGTAACGCAATGACATTTGAGCGTCCGGACTTAAACTCGTAAATCTTAACCTTAAGCCCGAGCTTCTTAAGATAACTGCCCACAAATAAAGCTATCTTTCTCTCTCTTCCCGGAGGATTTTGAGAATCGATACGTATCAAATCTTGCGTTAACTTTATTAAATTATTGCGGTTAATCATTATGATTTAAGCGGGCAGACAAGGCACCTTGGCTTAGCCTTTAAACAGAAATCTTTCCCCAATCTTACCAAAAGCGCGTGGTATTCATTAAATAAATTCACATCTTTTCTTAAAGTTTTCATAAAGAGGAGCTGCATCTCCTCATAACCGGAACCTTCCCGGATAAACCTGTGCCTGAGGAGAAATCTTTTAGTGTATGCGTCAATCACAAAGACGGGTTTTTCTAAAGCATAAAGAAGTATAGAGTCCGCGGTCTCAGGACCAATGCCATTTATCTCAAGCAGCTCTTCCCGCAAAGACTTAACATCAACTGAAGCCATCCTACTTACGCTGCCCCTGTAGTATTTAAGGAAAACTTTTAAGAAATTCTTTAAACGCCTGGCCTTTATATTGTAATACCCTGCGGGCCTGATTACTTTAGCTAATTTCTTATCGGGTAAATTATAAAGTTTCTTCGGGCTCATATATTTTCCTGCTTTAATATTCTTTATCGCCTTTTCCACATTAAGCCAGCTTGTATTTTGAGTTAATATCGCTCCGACAATAACCTCAAAACGGCTTTGCGCGGGCCACCAAAACTGCGGACCGAAACAAGCATAAAGCTTACGGTAAATTAATGCCAGATTACTCTTCAATCCTTAAGTTCCAGAGGGTTGTAATTATAATACGCAAAAATAGTATAGGCTGTCCCAGCGAGAGAACCCGTAGACTTTCCTTTAGGAGTAAACCAGCCATGGCCCGTATCTACAAAATCCTGCGTGGCATAAGGCAAACAACTCTCTCCCTGGCCTGAAGGAGAAGGGCTTGATATAATCATATTTCCTAAAGAAGACAAATATTCATCTGCCTTAAGCCTATATCCCCTTGCCTTGGCAACCATCCCCTTCTCTAGATAGAAATCTTCCATAACCTTAAAAGCTACCACCATCTGAGCTGTCCATTCAGAAGAAACAACGCCTCCGCGGGCAACATGTCTTTCAGGAGCAAAATCAAAACCCTTAACCTTAATCTTCTTGCCCTCGGGGCGGGTATAATCCACCTCAACCGAACAGTTACTCTCAGCAAACTCCATTATCCTATCCGGGCTCATCCCCATCTTCTCAAGCCTGGCTGGGCCGACAGCGGCGATTGACCAGGCATAGGTATCTGTGGCTATAGTAGAATCACCTTTGCCCCGCTTAATCGGCTGATCAGACTTATCATACGTATGATCTGCCAGCCACTTTAAGACCTTATTTGCAGACTCCATGTATTTTCCTTTGCCAGTTATTATATAAAGCATATTAAAGAAAGCATAGGCATCGAGGTTATGCTCCGTAGCATACCACTCAACAGAAGGCCCTCCGCGTATCCCTCCTTCTTTATCCTGCCCCTGCAACCGTATTAATGCCTGCGCTACATCTTCAGCTAGACCTAAATACCTTTTATCCAATGTCTTGTAGGTATATTGCAAGGCAGCGATACCCAGCCATATATTAGGTCCGCTGTGTACGATATATTCAGCCGGATCTCCGTCTTCGACATAGTAGGCATTTAAAAATAACCCGTCCTTTTTCTTAGCGTGAGTAAGAAAAAACTCAAAGATTTTATGCGCATTTGCAAAGTCTGAATAATATGTATAAACCTGCGCAGCCAGGGACTGATCGTAAATAAAAGCCCACCCCTTGGTATCTTTGTCACCCTCAAAACTCATGACTAACCCGGTGCGCGGGTTTTGGTGCACTTTAATCCATTGGTACATCCTGTCCGCATTCGCCTTTTCCAGCGTTGCCCTTTTTTTATCCAAACGCATAAGCTCATCTGTTGCCACACTCTCTTTTCTCCCCGCTAAGGCAAGTTGTTCTTTTAAGGCGTTTTTCTCTTGAGCCATGCTGAAGATAAGATTATTTAAGTCTTCTAACTTCCTAGAGTACTCTTCCGGAACCGTCTTAATCTGATCTTCCAGTTTTGATCTTTGCGCTGTTGCTTTTATAATACGCAACTCCAAATCTTGCATTTGTATCTTAAGGTCATCTTTCTCTCTGCTTATCTGGGCTAAATTCTGTTTAACTGTCCCTGACTCTTCAATTACATTGAACAACTGCTTAACTAAAGCCCTGTTTCCCTGGGTAAGCTTGATGTTAATCAAACTGTTTACTACAACAAATAGGGACAATAAGACAACCGCCCCCAAAGCTGCCGGAAGGATTATCTTTCTTGCCCACGCATACCGAATAATTCTTCTGTTGAGTATTGGATTAATATCTTCATAGCAGATGCCGACAAGGTATCTGTTCGGAGTACCGTGTATATTCCTCATCCATGCTATGCGTGCCCGGGCGTTTATGGGCTTCTTAAATGAAGGCAGTTCTATCGCCAAAGAGATCCGGGCCTGACGGGCTTCAATAATTTTAGCTAACGACGAGTCAAGATTATTTAAACAAAGACAAATCCCACCAGAGCTTACATTATTAGTAAAACCCTGCAGCCATCCGGATATAAAACGGCTGCCGTCTAAACTCTCAAGGCGTATCTGAACCGGCAATACCGTATCCAACCGTAAATATTTACGTTGCTCCTCGTTTAAATACTCATCTGCTGCCATATTACTCTCTCTTCTCCAAAACCACTCTCTGCTTCACTGCGCGAGCCAAACCTTCAACCGCTTTCTTAAATTCAACGTATTCGCTTAAGCCAATTCTATTCTTTTTATCAAAATTTACCTGCTTAAGCCATATTTTATTTCCCTTAAATGAGTACTCCTGGCTGAAATTAAACCACGGAGTATCGCAGATAACATTCTCCGGCATATATTTTATCATAAAATCACCGGGCAGAACAATCTCTAAGTAAAATTCTCTTCTATTCAACAAACCAAAATCAACCGGGTATCTACGGCTTTCTTTAGTAATCAAAGATGTGTCCACCGCGGATAATTGCGGCATAATTCTTAAGTTACCGGCGTTGACAAAATACTCCGGCCCGCGGAAACTATACCGCAATATAACCGGAGTATCCAGATCTTCAAGGTTTTCAATATTATAGCTGTCCAGTTTTGCGCCTATTGAAAGGTCCTGAATGATATTTTTCAACATATCTTTTATTAGTTCCGGCTGGGTATAAAGCAGCCAGTACCTCTGCCCCTGGTCGTACACACCCAGGGTAAAATTTATCTTTTCCCCGGAGATAGATTCATCTTTTTTAATTTTAAGCTTGAGTTCCTGTTTGATTAAATTATTTTCCGATGGCTTAAGGGGGATCTTTTCAAGGCTATACCCTTCTTCTTTAAAAACCAGCACGCTACGGCCCTGATCCCCTAAAGGCAGATCGCCAAAAGAACAGGTCTCGGCGGTAGGGTCAAGAAATATTATTTTATCTTTTAAGTATACGGCGGCAATACAGTGATTGAAGATACCCGAAGGAAAATCCTCATTCATGTTATAATAACTCTTGGTAGAGATCAGCACCGGATAAGCCTTAAGCCCTGCCTCTCGTAACATAGTAACTAAAAGCACGGACTGATCTTTGCAGTCCCCGTATTTATTCCTGAAGATGTCCCCTGCTGAATGCGGCTCATACCCTGCCTGGCCGTATTCTACGGCAACGTAACGAATCTCCCTAGCGCAGAAATTATATATTGCCCTCGCCTTGTCCAACTCGGAATGCCTAGCCTTTACAATCTGCCGGACTTTGTTCTTTATCTGGGGATCAGGCATTATTTTATCTTTCGCAAGACTCCACCACCAGTTGTACACATTCTGCCAATCAAAAAATGTAGAAAAGAGTACTGTGGGGTTAATTTCCACGTCCGGCGGCATTCCGGGCTCGGGGATAATCTGCGGTATATTCTTAAACTTCCAGCGGTAAACAGACCTTTCTCCTTTCCCTGTTTTTTCCGGTTTTAACCCTGCCGCAAAATTATTATACTCCTGATTAATAAACTTTAGCCTCAATGCTTTATCTTTAGGAATAGTAACACTGAACTCAGCGGCTATAACCGGTTCATACCCCTGCAAGGGATAACTTAAGAAAAAATCTTTTTTATTGACTAACTGGCTGCGCTTAATCTTTAATTTATACTCCAGGACCGAACCAATAGCTACCTCTGGGAAAGAAATAATAAATACCCTAGCGTTGCTGTATAAAGGAAAATTCAGGTATTTTGACACATCGCGAATATGCCTAGAGCCTACATAGGTTACGCTTCCGTCTGCCTTGATTGTCCGGGCAAAAATAAGTTCCACCTTCTCAAATGTAGAATCATATTCTATTAAAGACTCTGCGAACCCCTCTTTCCCCCGTTCATTTAATATTTTAACCAGATAATGCACGCTTGATTCAAGCGTGTTATTTTCGTTAATCTCAACTCCTTCCTCGGCCAAAAGCACAAGGGCTCCCGCCTGGGGGTAATTGCTGCTGCCGGGGGCTGCGGATATTATTTTTGCGATTTTAGAGTCTTCGCGCCTGATATTTACAAAAACATTCTTTTTTTCAATCTCTTCAACCCGCAAAATAGCCAGTGGCTTGAATTCTTTACCCTGTATTTTTCTATAAATTTTAAGCGCCTGGTCAAAAAGATTTAGGCGTTCGCAAGTTAAACCGAAATAATAATAGTATTCATCATCTTCAATGTTTCCGCGGTTAAATATCTCCAAGGCATCTGTAAACTTGCCCGTCCGGTAAAAAGACAGTGCTAAAAATTTCGCTGCAAGAGAACCAGTGGATTTCTTAAAAGTTTCTGCGGCTAAATCATACTCCCCGCGGCTAAAATAAAGCTTACCCAGCTCAAAATAAAGCCCGGAGGGTTCTTTTGACTGCAGGATTAACTGCTTATAGGACGATTCGGCCCTGCGGTAATAATTATCCGACTCTCTAAGAAGCTCTTGCGGGCTGTCCTGGCTAAATCCCAGGGTAACTACAAGAGCAATAAACACTGCGAGGTTAAAATAAATTATTAAACTTTTTCTTATTAGCTGCATGTTAATTATTCTACACCTATAACTTAAATATTGACAATCTTTTCTAATTTAAGCGGCGAGCCGTTTTTTCTTGCGATCATCTCTTTAAGACTGTAAAAAACCTCTTGCGCCAGGCGCACATCAGATAGCGCGCGATGCTCCTGTTTAATCGCTATCCCAAGCCTCTTAGCAACACACCATAATGCGTAAGACTGCAAACCGGGGATGGTGCGGCGGGCCAACTTTAATATATCTATAATCGGGATATCTTTTACGGCGGCTAGGCCCAAAAACCTTAATTCATTATTTAAAAACCCCAAATCAAAACCAGAATTATAGGAACACAGGCAGCTCCCGCGGATAAAATCCATGAATTTAGGGATAACTTCCGCAGGGAGAGGCGCAGATATAAGCATCTCTGCGCTAATCTTATTTACACTAAAGGCCTCCGGAGAGACAGGGCGGCCCGGGTTGACAAAACTCTCAAAAAAAGATAAATTGCACCTGCCTTTAAATCTTACCGCGGCCAATTCTACAATCCTATCCCCCAAGCTAGGGTCTAACCCCGTCGTCTCGGTATCAAAAATTGTAAATTCTATTTTTTCGATATCATCATCCATTTCTTCTCACAGAATAAGCCGGCAGCAAAAATTTCGGATGGTAGGACAACTTAACTTTTTTCAAGTTATCTAATCCTGAGTCATCCATAATATTGATATATTTATAATCTTTAAGTTCTCCGGAAAACCTTGAAAAGATAAACTGCGCTAAACCCTTAATGCTTAAATCCGTAATTTCGTATAAAATGCAGAAGGTGCCTTTATTTAATTCAAACCCGAAAGTAAAGGCCTTAACCTTGTTTTTTATTCTTACCAGGCTCCCTTTAAAACCCAACCGGGAATAGTTTTTTAATGCTTCCCCTAAAGCAGTTTTGCCGTCTTCGAGCATACCACGGTATATAGGACCAGGGTTAGATATTTTTCGTTGTTTCTCCCAAAGAGAATAAAGCTCCAGGCACTCCTTACGGTTTTTAAAGGAAATAGGCTGGTAACGATATTCAAAATTTTTGCTAAAGTAATTGCGGCTCGCGCGCTTGGATTTAAATTTGTTGCCTTTTAACTCCTCTAAGTCCTGGCGGCAGCAGATGTAATCGTATGATTTTAAAGGGCATTCGAAGCCTAAGTTGCGGTAGAACGCTAAATCTTTCTCCTCCACATTTTCTATATGCGCAAATTCCGGATTCTTATTTAACCCTGCCAGAATATCAAAAATGCGGGATAGCGTCCGAGGATTATTTTTATTAGGTAAAGGGGGCAGGTATAAAAAACCTCCGATTTTATCCCGGAAGAAGATACAAAGGCTATCCTCTATAACAGCCCAGGTTATAGAGAATAACTTATTCCAGATATAAATATTGGCGAAGGAATACACCGATAACTGATGGGTATCTAATTTCAGGTAGCTATCAAATATACTTTTATCCCGGACTGATAATTTATTTAGACGCATCACCTAATTCCAATTCTACCACGTCAAGAACATCCTCGTAGGCCGCGAGGATCTGAGGGTTATCTTTCAACATGCAAAGTTGTTTAGAAGAATTAAGGTATTGCATTAAATATCCGGAATATTCCTTGAACTCCCCCGAGTTGATCTTGCTTTTAACATAAGGACAGTTTAAATCAACCGTGAGCAGGACTTTTTTATTACGCATGCTTAAAAGAAAAGGATACAGCTGGCATTCAAACGGACGTATCCGATAGATCTGGCATTTATTATCCTCGCTTTTAAGAAAAGGGCAGAAAAAACCCTCCTGATTCGGAGAAGGGACTAACTTGAGCCTGCGGTTTATAGAAAGCGATGCTGCAGGAATACCTTCTTTATCTATTAAGCTTAAGACCTCTTCGTCTAAAAGACAGGGGGACCATACCGAATCATCCTCTTTAAACCTACAGCAGCCTTGGCACTTCAAGCAAACTTCGCTGGGGACAAACTGCTTAATCATTTAACTATGCTCCCTGGCTTTAGCGGCCTTTCAGGGGTGATAATAACTATGCCGGACTCATCAGAACCGGCGAGCACCATCCCCTGGCTCTCTACGCCCCTTAATAATGCCGGATCAAGATTATCTACCAGCACGACATATTTTCCTAAAAGCGTATCTTTATTATAAAAATTTTTTATCCCGGCGACAACCTGCTTTGTTTTATCCCCCGCATCTAAAGTTAAGACTAAAAGCTTATCCGCATTAGGATGGTCATTAACTTCCTTGATCTGGGCAATCTTCAATTCCAGTTTTCTAAAATCTTCTATCGACGCCATATACCCTCCTTAAGATTAACTTAAAATGATCTCTCGTTATCTCTCTTGTTTAATGCCCTAATAAAAGCTTCGACCACCCTCGGGCTAAACTGGGTTCCGGAGCCCTCTTGCAGCCTTTTTTGCGCCTCTTCCCTGTTTAATGCAGGGCGATAAGAACGTGAGCTGGTCATTGCGTCATAGGCATCGGCTGCAGAGGCTATCTGCGCAAATATATTAATTTCTTCGGCCTTAAGTTTGTCCGGATAGCCTGATCCGTCAAAACGCTCGTGGTGCGACCTTATCACGCTTAACATCTCTGAATCCAAAAAAACAGGCTTAAGTATCTCCTCCCCTGAAGCCGGGTGCTTATGTAGAATATCCCACTCACCCTCAGAGAGAGGGCCTTTTTTATTAAGTATATCCTCATGTACTCCGAGCTTACCAATATCGTGTAACTGCGCGGCCTTACCTAATAAATCTATTTTTTCAGCGGGAAAACCCATTTCTAAGGCGATCTGCCGCGAGTATTCGCTTACCCTATCAGAATGCCCACGGGTATACGGGTCCTTTGCCTCAAGGCTGCGCACCATAGACTGGACTACCCGGTAAAAATATTCATCCAGTTTCCTGCGAGCCTCAACTAAGGCTTTAGTCATCTCGTTAAAAGAGCCGCCCAGCTGGGCAATTTCATCTGCTCCGGAAACCTTAACTCTATAATCAAGATCCCCCTGCGAAATCCTTCTTGTGCCAATAAGAAGTTCGCTTATCGGCTTTGTAACCCTTCCCGAAAGAATAAACCCCAACCCGAAAGCAAGGATAAGCCCTAATATTAAAACCGCAAAGCCGCGGCGGTATAATCCCAGCCGGGAGAGATATACATCATTCGCGGAAATATCCACGCCAAGAATCGCGATTGTATCCCCCTGCCTATTGCGTATCGGCGCATAACCGGAAAGGAACATTCCCCATTCATCATTGCCAAGCTTTTTATCCGCCACCGGGGCATAAAAAGCATCGAACATTTGAGGGAAACTCCGGGCATCATATTCGTCTCCCGGATAAGCGGTAACCTTAAGTCCTTTCTTGCTATTGAAAACAGGGTCGGGATCAGCCACAAATTGTAAAATCCCTGCCTTATCGGTTCTTGCCATCGCATAGATATACTTTATCAGCAGATTAGATTCCTTAATCTCCTTTAGCTTGCCGGCAACAACCTTATATGAACCGCTTTTTACCCCTTCGGGGTTAAGCGGAATTTTTGTCAATTCATTCGCGTCAATTCCCAAAGCGGAAACTTGCGCAATAATTTTCAACTTGTCTCTAAGCTGATTAAACTGGGAGTCCAAACTATATTTATAGAGGATAAAATTACCCGCACCTGCGGAGAATAATATCGCCAGGATAAAGAAAATGGTAACTTTTGTACGAAAACTTTGCAGGGCCTTGGCTAGCATCTTCATAATCAATTATCTTACTACTAAATATTTTTTTTGCAAGCATGGTAAGGCAAAAAAACAGTCGTTTTTTTACCCCGAGCCTTGAATTATTATGAATTGGGTGTTATACTTTAGCTAGCCTTGAGAGAATTACTAGTATTTCGGGCAAAATGTGAGGTACGCTATACCTCAACCTAAAGGGGCGAGTGACCCGAAGTATCTCAAGGATCAAAAGACTTCGCCCCTTTTATTAAATAAAAAAGCCGTAGGTTAACTACGGCATTTTTGTTTCTGGCGGGCCCGACGAGATTTGAACTCGCGGTCTTCAGATCGACAATCTGACGTGCTGAACCAGGCTGCACCACGGGCCCTTAAAGTGCACTAATTATACGGTTTTTTCTTAAGAGCGTCAAGAGTTTTAAATCTAAAGTCAAGCAAGGATTATTTCGCACTTTTGCTTTAGGGCATACCTCTCAGGTTGCTGAATTGGCTTTAAATTTATGTGTTTAATCAGCCCGAAAATCCAAAGGTTGAGGCTGTGCTCGTTCTTAAAGTAGCCTTGTATCTTAATTCGCCTTCTGATCTCCTCCAAGAAGCGCTCTAAGTGATTGGTGGTTGATATGGCAGAGCGCACTTCCTTTGGAAAATCATAGAAGTTAAGCGTGTGGTAGAACTCATCCTGGAAGCATTTGACGGCCCTTGGCTCAAGCCTGCGCCAACGGTTAACGAATATCCTGAATCTCCTGATTGCCTCCTGCCTGGAAGGAGCTTTATAGATATGGCTGGCCTGTTTAGACATTTTAGGCCGGTGTTTGATCTTGTGCCGGATATTTCCAAGCAGATTCCTTAGCTTATGCGTATAGCAGCGCTGCCTCGGGGTATAAGGATAAACGGTGTTGGCTGCCGCAATAATCGCCTCTGAGCCGTCTGAGATGATCAACTCTAAGGCCTTGCCTTGTATTCCCCTGCGGTAGAGGTCATTCAGAAAAGATGTATATTCTTCTTCGGTCTCGCCTTTAGCCAGCTTAAAAGCGATAATCTCCTGCTTACCGTCCTGGGTTATGCCTAAGGCAAAGAAAATCGGCCTCTTTTTGATGTCTACCTCTTTGATATGTACCCATAGGCCGTCGATAAAGATAAAGCGGTATTTATCCTCTATGGGCCGGGATTGATATTCCCGCAATTCATCGCCGAGGCCTTGCATAAGGCGGGATGCCGTTTGGTGGCTTACCGAGTCGCCGATAAAAGCCTGGAAGAACTTTTGTTGCTTGCGGGTTGAGAATCCAAGTAGTAAGGATAATACGATCATATCGTCGAACTTCTTACGTCTTCTCTGGTATTTGGCAAACAGGTTATAAACGTATTCCCGGTTTTTCTTACGGACCTTAGGAATTAAGAGCCTTGCCTTGCCAAAGGTAGTGGTGAATACCCTTGGATAAGTCCCGGAACGGATATCCTCGCGCTCATCCGTCCTTTGGTATTCTCCGGCCTTAATCTGCTCCCGGAACTCGCCGTTTATTGAACGCTGGAAGAACCCCTCTACCATAAGCCTTGCTTTATCTTCTACGTCATCAGGTTCCATTTGATTTACAATGCCCATCTCGCGCAGATTACGCTTTACATACTGCCACTGCTTTGGTAGATTACTGGTAGAAAAATCTACTGACTTTGCCATAGGCGTATCCTCCTTTGCTGGCCCGTAAGGGCTGGTTAGGCTGCTCGTAACAACCTAAGAGGATATGCCTATTTTATTGTTTAAGCAATGTCAAAGTGCGAAACTTATTTTTACATTATCAAATCTAAAAAAATAGTTGCAAAGCATAATTAATCTGCTAAACTGTTTTTGAAAGGAGGGAATATGAAGAAACTTAGTTTAGTAGCAATTGTTTTATCGTTTGCAGTTTTACTAGTGGGCTGCGCAACACCATTCCCATTAGGAAGTTTTTACACGGAAATCAAATCACCTGCAGCGGCTGCCAGCGGTCCTGTAACTTATAGTAAAGTTGGCACAGCTTCATCTACTTCTATTTTAGCAATCGTAGCAACGGGAGATGCAAGCATAAAAACTGCAGCAGCTAATGGCGGAATTAAAACCATTAAATATGTAGACTACGATGCCATAAATTATCTTGGCATTTACGGTAAATACACCACCACTGTATACGGCGATTAATTAAAACGCCGGTCAATAAAAAGCAGGCACTTTAAAAAGTGCCTGCTTTTTATTTTACTGGTGGGCGATAGAGGACTTGAACCCCTGACCTTCTGAATGTAAGTCAGACGCTCTAACCAACTGAGCTAATCGCCCTATAAATTTAATTTATTTTAGCTTAAAATAACAATGATTGCAATAACACAATCAGTCTATCTGCTGCGCGGTTAAAAATACAGATTTGCTTAAAGCATCAAAGAAATCCTGATAGGCTTCAGGAGAATTTATGGCTTTTATCCCGTACTGCGCATTTGCCCTGACTAAAAGCTGGCTCTTGTCTTTCTCCCTTACGATAACCGTCATCTTCAAAACCTGATTATTGGAAAATTTAGTTGCGGTCACAATCCCTAAATCATAATCTGCCTTGGTAATTACAAAATCGAGGTCCTGCAAAGTAGCCATAATGCTGCGCATCATCTTTTCTTTATTGCCTGTATCGAATGCCCTTGTCTGCACACTGCGTAGCTTCAACTGGTTTTCATTTAAATCAAGGATATGCTCCTCTGCTGTGGTTGCGCAACCGGATATCAAAAGCACTGCGAATACTACAGCTAGAAACTTAACTTTTCTACGCTTCATATTTTATCCGCCTCCAAGAATATAGACTTTGATAATTTATCAAAAAAACCTTCGTATATTTTAGGGTCTTTTACTGTCTCAAGCCTAGATACCTGGTTCATCCGGTTAAAAATAACCCTCTGAAAAGTCACCCTGACTGCCACCTGGTTGCCTTCAAGATTAAGCCTGGTAACACAAGAAACCAGTATTGTCTGAACAGCATCTATCTGTGACATTGCGTTTGAAGAAGACCCCCCTGCGGCGCCCAGGATATCAATGAAAGCTGCCATAGCAACCTGCCCGGGGATAGTTGGGTCTCTTTCTTTTGAGCCAACGGTTAATCCGAGTTTTTTCTCAACCTCGCTTAACGTAAAACCCATATCCTGTAGAACGCCGGCAGTAGCAGAGAGGACTTTTAATTCATCTTTCGTATCAAACTGCCTCATCTCTATCTGGCGCGCCTGCAGATTACCTTCAGCCGGCCTTAAGGCGCTGGGAGAAGAAGTTACGCACCCGGCAATAAGAATACTTAACCCGCCCATAAAGACTAAAATTATTTTCTTAAACATATAAAAAGTTAAAACTTAGAGGAGTGATAGCTAAAGTCGCGCACCTTGCCTGCATTATCAAATTTTATGATAATAGTGAGCGTCCTCTGGGTAGAAGATGCTGCTCCGGAAGAACCTGCTCCTCCAAATAAAATTAAAGATGCACCTGCCTCGCTATTTGAATAACTTACATCTGTAGCTACCTTATCATAAACCCAAACCTCCCTGCGTTCTTCATCAGTACTAACAATATTTGGAGAACCTAAAATCTCTGCGACCTGCGCAGAAGGCATGCCGACTTTAATCTCTCTCTGGACTTTGCCGACTGTAATCCTGTCTCCAGTATCATCCTGGGTTAACTGGCGATGCCGGGCTGCCGAAGCACATCCTGAAATAAAAAATAGGCTCAAAAAGAAAATGAATATTTTTTTCATCGCTGCCTCCTTTTTAATTTGGTAATTTAACCTGCCAGCTTGCCTAAAAGCCCCAGAGAAAAAGCCATGACAAATAACGCAACTGTTTCGATAATCCCCAGAACTACAAGATAGTTACCAAAACCTTTACCTGTTTCACCCATGGCATCTGCAGCACATGCGCCTGCCTTACCTTGCATAAGCGCGGAAAAACCCATTGCCAGCCCGCAAAAAAGACCCACATCCCAGGCGTAAACGCCCTTACTTACCGCTTCAGCCATTTTATTCATCAGTATCATCCCGTAAATAGTCTGGGTTAGCGGGGCCCCGACAAAAACAAGCAACATAAAAGAGGCGGGCTTATTCTGGGTAAATGATTTTTTCCATGCCCCTACTACAGCCATACCTGCTACACCTGCTCCAATACCTGAACCAACCGCAGCTAATCCTAATGCTGCAGCTGCTCCCAAATCCTTAAACTGTGAAAGTAATACTGTGTCCATGGCAACTCCTTTTTTAGTGGCTATTTTTCAGTAAGCGGTTTATAACTAAACCCACTCCATTTTATATCCAAATGACTGCAAAACTCAAGCACATTCAGCCTGACTCCATGCACAAGGATAGAGAGCGGGCCAAGAATAATATTTAAAATATGTCCTACCAAAAGTATGATTGAAGTCAGAAACCCTGAGGCTAAACTGCTAAATCCGATATCAGAAGCCATATTATTAAACGCATCAGCCACGGCTAATGTTGCCAAACCAACTGCAAAAAGCCTGATATAGGAAACAACGTCAGTAAAGTTATTCATGATATTAAGCAGCAAAGCCCCTAAACCGCTTCCAAAGGCTTTAATAATATTCTTCTGCGGATGGCTAAAAAACACAACAAACAAGATTCCGGGAACAAGAAGATAGAGATAAAATTCCGGTAAGGCATCTCCTAATACGAGCATTTTGGCGATAAAAAATACTGTCCACAATATCAGTGTCCAGCCTATATCTGCTAAAAAAGATAGTGCCGGAAATTTTATCATTGCCCTCCAACCATGCGCTATGCTTAAATGTAAGGCACCCAGAAAGAAACAGAAGGCCTGCATATTCTTGTCATTACGCAAGAATGGCATAAGCGGTTTAAACCAGGCAGGTAGCCATTCCTGCCCGAAAAAAGTAGCGGTCAGAAGCCCCCAAGTAACCGCGCAGCCGCTTAAAATATACAAAAGTATAAAAACAGATCTGTCTTGAAAATTCTTTTGCCATTTTTTCTGGGCTAATAAAGTAAACAGAAAATAGACTGCGCCATAACCGGCATCACCGATTAAGATTCCGAAGAATATCGAGAAAAAAATCAGAAACCAAAGGCTTATATCTAGCTCTTTATAGCCGGGGATAACCTCAATTACCCTGAATACAGGATTAATAATATTAATCCATTTAGGGTTACGCACCAAAGTCGGGACATTATCATCATCTGAGGGATCGGTTATTAAAAACCCCCATCCTTCCTGCCGGGAGGCATTTTCAATAATCTCTATAGAATCAAAAGGAATATATCCTTTTATATATAAAAGGCCCTCCTCCTTTGACATCCCCAAAAAAGCCTCATAAAATTCGATCTCTTTTGAAACTTTATTTAAGGCACCCTTTAAAAAATCAAGATAGACAACGTGATTCAAAAGCTCTTTTTTAATTAACTCTGCGACCTTATTATCTTCAAGGAACCTTGCTTGCATTTTGCTTAATGAGTCCTTAGGGTATTCTATCTCTTTAAATGGAATTTCTACCTCACCCTCAGATAAAAGAAGGCAATTATTTATTCCTCCCTGCTTTGATACTTTCCATAAATAAACGCCCTTGGGTAAATCCTCTATCTGTTCATCAGATAGTTTAAATAGGCGTGCGTTTATCCCGCTTGCCCTTAAGCTCTCAAGATCTTGCGGCTCAAAATCACCCCATTCCTTAAAACTTTCGATTTTGGAAATAAGGTTTACAGAGTAATCGTTAAGCTGAAGGTAGCGTTTATGCAAATCAATGATATGCAAAGCCAGCATACGCCAGTCTTTTGAGGTATTTTCTTTAAAATTACGATCTGTCTTGTCTTCCGGATTAAGTAATGATATTGCCTGTTTAAGTAAAGCAGAGTCATTATTCAAAATATCAAGCTTATCACCCTTGGGAGGGTTTATATGTTCGATGTGCAAAAGCCTAAGCTTCCTAACCTTCTCAAGCAGATGAGTAGCATCTTTATCCTGCGTTACCAAAACTACCTTTTTCATTCTTACAATCATGCTGCTATTCCCTCTAAAGATAATTCCTCAATCTTGCGCTTGGCAATTTTGCTGCGGCCTACGGCATTGGACATCTGGTCTCCGATATAAATCTTAATCAGACGGATATTCTCCTCTGCCTCTGGAATTTTTACCTTCTCAAAAAGGTTTACCCTTTGCGTAGTTATATTTAATTCTGTACGCAGAATAGAAATCCCTTTTTCGATAATATATACCTGTGCCTTAAGAGAAGCGATCTCCCTTAAAGAGTCAATACCCAGATCCAACCATAAAGGAGCCTCAAATAAATCATAATCCGCCGGAGGGAATACTGCCTCTGTAAAAACGGGTATATCTGTTCCGGCTATATTTATTAACCTGGATTTGGCCTCTATGATCTTTAAGAAGGATTTGATATCTATATTTTCTTCGGCAAGAAGTCCTGCCCAGGATAATGACTGCTTGATTTTCATATTCAAAGAGGCAACCTTTTCTTCAAGAAGAGAAATTTGATGCAGAATCTCTAGCTGTAACTGCTGTTTTTTTAGCTGCAGGGTAGGTAGATAACGTTCGTATTGCTTTAGGGCATCCCGCTGTCTCTTTAATTCCCCTTTTGTAAATTTTATCTTGCCCATATTTCTATATCTTAGGCCAATATGCCTCAATCACTGAGCGCTTTATCCCGGTCTCCTCGGAAGTAAATACTCCGGATAGGATTTTCCATCCTAAATCTAAAGCCCCCTCCAATGGGATATTCACTTTCAAAGACATCAACTCTTTTTCAAATAGCTTACCGTATTTAAGCAGTTTTTCATCCCACGGGCTCATCTTAAACCCCATTGCCTGTTTTTCAAGCGTAGAGCGGTAGTCTGCAAAAAGCTGTATCATCGTATCCATTAAAACCCTGTGATCTGGCCTGGTCCTGCCATTTACCTGCTGTTTTAGCCTTGAAAGAGAGCCAAAAGGCTCGATAACCCCTCCCTTAAGGTAAAACTGGCCTTCAGTAATATAGCCGGTATTGTCCGGAACAGGATGGGTAACATCATCCCCGGGCATAGTAGTTGCGGCAAGAATAGTAATTGAGCCTGCGCCTTCAAAATCAACTGCCTTCTCATACCGTAAGGCTAATTGGCTGTATAAATCTCCGGGGTAGCCGCGATTAGAGGGAACCTGTTCCATGGTTATGGCTATTTCTTTCAGCGCATCACAAAAATTAGTCATATCGGAAAGTAGGACTAAAACCCGCTTACCCTTTAAGGCAAAATCCTCAGCTACAGCCAGGCTTATATCAGGAACTAATAAACATTCAACCACAGGATTAGCGGCGGTATGAATAAAAAATACCGAGCGGGACAAAGCCCCGTTTTCTTTTAAGGTGTCGCGGAAGAATAAATAATCGTCATATTTTAACCCCATGCCTCCTAAGATAATAATATCAACCTCGGCCTGAATAGCTATGCGCGCCAAAAGGTCATTATAAGGCTCTCCGGCGATAGAGAAGACCGGCAGCTTCTGCGATTCTACCAGCGAGTTAAATACATCTATCATCGGGATACCGGTACGAATCATCTTATCCGGAATAATCCTTTTTACCGGGTTAACTGACGGGCCTCCTGTATCTATAAGGTTATAAGAAAGCCTGGGGCCTTTATCAAGAGGCATTCCGCTCCCGTTAAAGATGCGCCCTAAGAGCTCTTCTCCGCTTGCTACGCGCATAGGATGGTTTAAGAAACGTACCTTATCCCTTGTGGATATGCCGCGGCTTCCTGCAAAAACCTGTAAGGATACCTTCTTGCCGTCTAAGCTTATAACCTGAGCCAAAGATACCCCGCGGCGGGTTGTGACCTCGGCAACATCCATATATCCTACCCCCTCTGCCTCCACCGTAATAACATCTCCGGATATCTGTATAATATTGGTGTAAACCCTATTCATTTACTACACTCCCGGGGTTTTTATTCTCTTTAACAATCAGGGTTATTTCTTCTTCTGTTTTCTTAAATTCATCGGTTTCAAACGCCGCGCTGTTCCATCCCTTGAATAGCTGTTTTAATCTCTGAAAAAACTGCAAGGCCTTGACTTTATCCTGAAAATTAAATTCGCTTTCTAAAATATCACGGATAAATTTAAACACATACTCCTGCCGGTTTTGCGCAGTAGCCTCATCAACGGCATCAAACGCATTCTGTTGAAGATAGACCGCATCAAAAAATTCTCCCTTAAGATAAGTGGTGTAATCCTTAAGGGATGTGCCTTCCTCTCCTATTACTTTCATCATCTGGAGGACATTGTTGCTTTTTATCAAAAGCGAATGCCCGGTTTCCCTGTCTTTTTCATCGATGAAACTTTGATATTTGCTCCAGCTTATTAAAGGATCTATCGCCGGGTATTTCCTGGCGTCCGAACGCTCGCGGGATAAACCATGAAAGGCGCCGACTACCTTTAAAGTCGCCTGAGTTACTGGCTCCTCGAAATTACCACCGGCAGGGCTTACTGTCCCGCCGATAGTAACAGAACCTGAATCTTTATCGTAAAGGCTTACTATCCCGGCGCGTTCATAAAATGAAGCGATTCGTGATTCAAGGTATGAAGGAAAAGCCTCTTCTCCCGGTATCTCTTCAAGTCTGCCGGACATCTCGCGCATTGCCTGCGCCCAACGAGAAGTAGAATCTGCCAGAAGCAATACATTAAGCCCCATCTGCCTGTAGTATTCAGCGATAGTTACTGCCGTATATACACTTGATTCTCTGGCAGCAACAGGCATAGAGCTTGTATTACATATAATCACTGTTCTATCGCTTAAGGGTTTGTTCGTCCTAGGGTCAATAATATTAGGGAAAGTCTTTAAGGTTTCGACTACTTCTCCTGCACGCTCTCCGCAAGCAGCGATAACCACAACATCCACCTGGGCATGCCGGCTGGTTAATTGTTGTAAAACAGTTTTTCCTGCTCCGAAAGGACCGGGGATACAATATGTCCCTCCTAAGGCAACAGGAAAAAGAGAATCTATTAAACGTATCTTTGTCACTAGTGGCTTGGCGGGCTTCAATTTTTCAGAGTATGCGGCAATGGGGATTTTAATCGGCCACATTTGACGCATAAAAACATCGCGCTTCTTTCCGCTATCATCCTTTAATTGCGCTATCTTTTCATCTATAGAATAATCTCCTTCGCCGGTAACATAAGTTACTTCCCAGAGACCCTTTAAATCAAAAGGTGCCATACAGTAATGCCGGATTATATTCTCCGGAACAAAACCTATCCTTTGCCCGGCAATTAATTTTTTGCCAACTTCAATTAGAGGGGTAAAATGCCACTTTTTTTGTTTGGACAAAGCCTCAAGGTAAATACCCCTTTTCAGGAAAAATCCGCATTCTTGCGCTAACTCCGGAAGGGGATTCTGCAGGCCGTCAAAGATCTGCCCAAGCAAACCCGGACCAAGCTCAACAGAAATCAGCTCACCTGTGAACTCAACCTTATCACCAACCCTTAATCCGGTTGTGCTTTCATAAACCTGCATCTGGGCCAATTGTCCGCGCACCCGGATAACTTCAGACTTAAGGCGTTGATCTTCATGCAGAATATAAGCAGTCTCATTTTGTATAACCTCTCCTTCGACAAAGACGCTTACCATATTCCCATTAATCCTAGAGACATAACCGGTTCTTATGTTTTGCATATAAGTGCTATTTTAATACCTCCTCTAAAAGCTTGTTCTTATCTGAATTGCGAATTTTATCCCAGCGTACCAAAATCTTAAGCTTAAGCGCATAAGTAATTAGCGCAACTATATCAAAATAGTGGCCTCTAGAAACTTCATCGAGCATGCGCCAACGTTCTAAATCCAGCATTTTTTCAGCCTCCAATATATTATGGCTACGGTAGGCTGATACTGCCAGATGAGTTATTGAAGCAGGCGCATACGTATCTGCGCGTGAATATTTCATGAGGTCAACTTTTTTTCTGGCTGCGCGGGGCTTAACCAGCTCATTGCGTAAAACAAGATTAAACTTGCCCCACTCTTTTAAACCTGCAATGACACTATTATCAACTTGGTAGTCAAAACCAGCAAGCACATGCCTCATCCTATCTAAATCCCTGATTGAAACCGTCCCAGAGCAAATATTCAAGAATTCATCCAGAGAAAAAGGGGATTTTACACCGAAATAAAGTGCCGGCAAACTAGAGATTAAATACGTGTAATAAGATGGCATGTTTTATTTTAAATCTAATATACCAGAGAGTTCTTTATTAAAAGAGTTGCTTAAGACATCTGCCAGGGCTTGCTCTGAGAAATCAAAATATGATTTGCCTGAATCAAAGCTTATAGTAAAACCCTTGGATATATCTTCACTAAATTTAAATGTTATCCCTTTTGCTACTTCTTCTGATAGCTGGCTTAGCAAAGATTCTTTCATTTTGGCAAAATCATCCTTGCTGAATGTCAGCTCTATTTTCTCCTTGCCCAAGTGATCCTTTATAAGAGAGTTGATTATCCTAGACATTTCATGGGCAGTTAATACATCAGAAACTTTACGAATAATTATCTTATGAAGCAAGGCATTAATCTGGCTACGCAAGGAGATAAGAAAATCCCTGCCTGCCTGCTTTAATAATGCATCAGAGGACTCCCTCTTTCTTAGGGATTCCTGCTCTGCCTTGCTAATAAGGGCAGCTGCGTTAACCTTGGCTTCCTGCAATATTCTATTGGCCTCCTTTTTAGCCTCATCTATAATTTTTAACCTTTCGTCTTTAGCCTTTTGGATCCCCTCTTTTTGAATCTTTTCTATCAACACCTTAATCTCTTCTGCCATATATCTCTCCTGATAATGCTTTTGCCGCATCCCTAGAATCAACCGCCTCTAATATCGGTCTACCCACAACCAAGAAATTACTTCCGGCAGAGATTGCCTCTCTGATAGTGGTAGTCCTTCTCTGATCATTCTTAAAACTTCCCTTAGCTCGGATACCCGGGGTTACAATAACAAATTTTCCCTGTATATTCTTACGCAACATCGCCGCTTCCTGCGCAGAGCAAACTACGCCATCCAATCCACACTCTATCCCCATTTTTGCTAAAATTAATACGTCGCTTGACTTTGCCTCTTTACTGGTTAAAACCGTAACTCCGATTAACAGGGGTTTTTTTATACGCAACCTTCTGGATTCCTCCTTTGCAGCCAGAACAGCTGCTTTAATCATTTCTTCATCCCCAAGGATATGTAAAGTCATCATCTTAACCCGGTGTCTAACTGCCACCCGTACTGCTCTGGCGACAGTGTTGGGAATGTCAAAAAATTTTAAATCCAAAAATACCTTAGCTCCTTTTTTATTGATAAACTCTATAATCTTAGGGCCGCACGATGTAAACAGCTGGCTTCCAACCTTAAATATCTTAATAAAAGGATAAAGATTATTAATAAGGCGTTTGGCCTTCAGAAAATCGTCTACATCAAGCGCTAAGATTATTTCAGCTCTCACAGATAAGGCTCCCGGTAAGACGGTTAATACTGTGTATATTATTAACCTTAAGGTATCTTTTCAAACCGTCTATTATTTCAACGGTTATCCTCGGATTGATAAAATTCGCCGTCCCTACACTTATAGCAGAAGACCCGGCAATAAAAAATTCTAAAGCACTTTGGGTGTTTATTATACCACCCATTCCGATAATTGGAATTTTAATCTTATTATAAACTTCCCAGACCATTTTTATAGCTACCGGCCTTATCGCCGGTCCGCTTAGGCCGCCAGATACCTGTGCAAGCTTTGGCTTCATACTTTTGGTATTGATACTCATGCCTGAAAGAGTATTAATTAGAGAGACTGCATCGCTCCCGGCTTCTTGTGCAGCATAGGCAATATCACTAATACAGGTAACATTGGGAGACAATTTGGTAATCAAGGTTTTTGAGGTAACCTTACGCACAGAGCGAACAAGTTGATATGTGGCGTTCTTATCCTGTGAAATTAACGCGCTCTGGCCTGCGACATTAGGACAGGATATATTAAGCTCTAAGGCATCGATACTATTTATCCTGTTTATCCTTTTTGCCAGCTCTATAAATTCACCGGGGGTATCCTCGGAAGCAATACTTATAATTACCGGAACTTTTAGTTTATTTAAGAAAGGGAGTTTTTCCTTTGAAAAAACCTTCAAGCCCGGGTTCTCCAAGCCAATGGAATTAAGCATCCCGCAGGGAGTTTCGCAGGTGCGAGGAGGAGGATTACCCAGGCGTGGCTGCAAAGTTACAGTCTTGGTTACAATAGCTCCGAGTTTTTTTAAATTTATAAAATCTTTGAATTCCTCGGCATAACCAAATGTACCTGAGGCCACCATGACCGGATTCTTTAATGTTAGTTTCCCTATCTTAACCGAAAAATTAACCTTCATCCTTTTACCATATTAAATCCGAGGCATTGAATACCGGACCTTCTTTACAGACTCTTTCTAAACCGTTCTTTGTTTTCACTACACACCCCAGACAAGCTCCTATACCGCAACTCATATGCTCTTCTAGAGAAATTTGCGCAGGTAAACTGTTCTTGATGGCAATACCGGATAGCTCTTTAAGCATGGGCCTTGGCCCGCACGAGTATATAAATACCGAGCTGGGCTTTATTATTTTAGAACGCAATATCTCTTTTAACAAATCTGTTACCCTACCCTTAAACCCCACAGACCCGTCATCAGTAGATATTTTAACATCACAACCGGCATTGCGAAACTCTTTTTCGCATAAAACTTGGCCTTTGTTCCTTGACCCGATCAAAACAATCTTATTTTTTGCTTTAATCTTTCTGGCTAAAAACAATAACGGCGCAATACCTATGCCTCCTCCAACAAGAATCGACAGGCGCCTAGAAGAAGGCGCAAGGGTACAGGAAAAAACATTACCCAGCGGGCCGATAAGGTCTAAAAAATCACCTTTCTTTTTCCTGGCAAGTGCGGCACTCCCTTCCCCGACAACTTCATAAATAATCTCTAAATTTCTTCCGTTAATATTATTTATACTGAAGGGCCGGCGCAAAAAAGGCCTTAACCCGTCTGTTATCTTAATATTGATAAACTGCCCGGGCTTGGCGTCCTTTGCCACAGAAGCAGCGGACATAATACAGCGCCAATAATCCGCCTTGATAACTTTATTAAGAATTATCCTTGCTTTTATCTGCACCATTGAATTTATTTGTAATATTAATTAGGTGAACCATCAGGAACAGAAATAAAAGAAAAACGATAGCTAAGTATGCCAGCTCGCTTAAATAAACCCTCAATCCTCCATTACGCAGATCTTCGAATGATTCAACCAGGGCAACTAGGGCTAAAACTGTAATAATAGAGCCGGCCTCTTTTTTTATCCACGTAAATTTTAGTGGCATGTATTCATGTATATCTCTATTGAAAAACGCATTTATCGAAGGGAAGACGCGTTGGGGTACTTTTTGACAGTAAGCTGTATATTGCTCATGAAACAATAATGCCAGTTTTTTTTCTTCCTTGTAAATTAATATGATGTAACGCGCAGCGAAAAAACACAGGAAAATCACTACTACCCATAATTGGAAAAGGATAAGAACAACTCCAAAACCGATTAAAATTATCCCTAAATACATAGGGTTACGCACTAAAGAGTACGGCCCGTTTTCTACTAAACCGAACCCGTTCTTTGAATTTTCAGATTTAAAGCCCCTGGATGATACTCTAAACAACTGTCCTAAAAGTATAAAGGCTAGCCCGAAGATTTCTAAAGCCGAATCCATAAAACCGGGAGTAAACCTCCGGTAAAAAAACCCGGGGAACGCTGCTAAAATCACGGTTGCCACAAACATAATTATACCATTAATCTTGAGCCTTTTTTTCATATCTACTTCTGACACTTAGGGCAAAAATATGTGCCTCTTCCGCCTAATGTGCTCCGTTTTATTAAAGTTTTGCATACAAAACAGGGCTTATTCTCTCTCCCGTATACCTTATGATACTTTTTATACTCCCCCTTTTCTCCGGATAGCCGGACATAATCATCAACTGAAGAACCCCCGTAACGAACAGCCTCATTTAATACGTGCCGCATGGAGTTAAACAACGATTCTTTTTCTTTATTTGAAAGGCTCCCTGCTTTGCGTTCCGGGTTAACCTTGGCGCGAAACAAAATCTCCGCAGCGTAAAGATTGCCTATCCCGCAGATAAACTTTTGATCCATGAGTAATGGCTTAATCTTGGTTTTTTTGCTGGCCAGCATATCCTGGAACTTTACCAATGTTAAATCATTTGGCTCAGGCCCTAACCCTTGGATAAATTTTAATTTTCTCCAATCATCCAAAAGTCTTAACTCCGCAAACAGCCTCTGGTCATTAAAATCAAGCTTTTCGTTTCCTGACAGCTGGAAGGTAACCTTCGCCTTGTCTCCTCTTAACCCCGGATAAATTAATTGCCCGGTCATCTTTAGATGGATTACCAAAGATTTAGCATTAGAAAGCTCCAGTATTAAAACCTTGCCCTTGCGCAATATCCGGTTAATTCTTGCCCCGCATAAGCCTTTCTTGAAACTTGACAATGAGGGCTCGCGTATAACTTTAGGGTTATGCACGCATACACCGGTGATCTTCTTCCCTATAATTACCTTTTCTAAATCTCTCTTTATAGTCTCTACTTCCGGCAGCTCCGGCATCTTCCCTCTTTATATGCTATCGCTTACTTTTTTTATGGTATGACTGCAAAGATTTTACCCCTAAGTCATTTTTTAGCAATACTTCTATGCCATTTACCGTTGCCTGGGCGGCAGAAATACTGGTAGTATAAGGAATATTGTACAGTATTACATGCGAACGGATTTTAACTTCATCCTGGCGAGGGATCCTTCCCGAGGGAGTATTAATTACCAACTGTATCTTGCCGTCCTTCATTAAATCCAGTATATTTGGCCTGCCTTCGGCTATCTTCGGTAAAACTTTTACTTTAATCCCGCTTTTACTTAAGGCATCGGCTGTACCCAGGCTTGCATAAATATTAAATCCTAAGTCTGCAAGTT
>Ga0172375_10001635_pt1 | contig 35722 bp, 34 predicted proteins | sample LakKiv1m_FD_114537 | JGI IMG/M metagenome (GOLD analysis project Ga0172375, IMG submission 114537) | Freshwater microbial communities from Kabuno Bay, South-Kivu, Congo - kab_092012_11.1m | ecosystem: Environmental > Aquatic > Freshwater > Lake | place: Democratic Republic of the Congo... | reverse complement strand
CCAGGATTAACTTGCTGTTAAGCTCATGTATCATCCGCCAGTTCTGATATCCGGTTATCTCCAGCCATTTCTTATCTCCCCCCATTGCCTCACCAGAAATGTACTGCAGTCCTAGTATCAGCACCAACATCAACCAGTGGTTCTTAACCGACCACATCACCGTTTTTGTTACCATTGTTTTAATCTTTTCCTTTTCCATATTTTTTTTATCCTAACTTACTTGACACCCCTCTACAATCTGCTAACTTAGATATATATGATCCAAGTTCTTCCCACCCTAAAATATTCCTACTCTGACCTTGAGCCTTACATTGATGCCAAGACCATGGAGCTTCACTACACCAAGCATCATCAAGGGTACATAGACAAACTAAATGCCGCCCTTGAGGGTACTAAGTACGCTGACCAACCCTTAGAGCAATTGTTCACCAAACTAGACTCATTGCCTGACCCACTCGCCTTATCCGTTAGAAATCATGGCGGAGGACACCTCAACCATTCTCTCTTTTGGTCAATTCTTACTCCCGACAAACAAGAGCAATTGCCCAATTTGCTTTCCTCAGCCATCAACTCCACCTTCACGGACTTTGACACCTTCAAACAGCAGTTTACCCAAGCTGCCGCATCTCACTTTGGTTCCGGCTGGGCCTGGCTTGTTAAGGACAACGATCATCTAAAAGTTATTACCACTCCCAATCAAGACTCTCCCCTAATCCAAGGGCTTACCCCGATCTTAGGTCTAGATCTCTGGGAACATGCCTACTATCTCAAGTATCAGAACCGCCGAGCCGAGTACATCGATGCCTTCTGGAATATTGTTAACTGGTCTCAAGTCGAGCAGAATTTAAATAATGCCTAGCAAGCTTATACTCCCCATTCTTGCCTCGCTACTCTTATCCGCCTGTTCATTAAATCCCGTCTCAGAGCTTACTCCCACCCCCACCAACACCATCTCTCCCTCGCTAAATCAGGAAGCTACTCCCTTTAAAGAACCAGAAAACTCCACTCAAGCCTACACCATGGAAGAAGTTGCCACTCATAACTCCGCCGACAGTTGTTGGTTAGTCATTGAAGGCAAAGTCTATGACGTCACTTCTTTTGTCTCCAACCATCCTGGTGGGGAAGCCATCCTCGAGGGTTGTGGTCAGGATGCTACCACGTTGTTTAATACTCGCCCTATGGGTTCAGGCACTCCTCACTCAGATGGTGCCCGGATCACTCTTGAAACCTACCTTATAGGCACGCTTGAATAAGAACCTATAGTCTTGACTATCACCAAAATCTTATAGTATAATTTCCGTCACGGCCAACTTGTGGCTGAATGTACATTTCTAGATGGAGGAGCAAAACATGGATCAAAAAGATCTGGCCAAGGTTCGTGAAATCGCTGAATCGGGCGTTCCCGGTACCATCATCACACTGCTTGAGCTTCGGGCCATCTTCGCCGCCGGAGTTGATCCCGACGAGATCACCCAGGCCTTCGGCGGGCAGGCGCATTACTGCGACTGCGACAACGAAGACTGTCCCGGCGTCGTCATTGAGGCCAATGGACGCGAACTGGTCGTTCCCACCTTTGCGGCCATCGCCGACCTGCGCGAAATGACTCCTGTCGAGTACGTTGACTCGATCTTAGAGCAACGTCGGCAAGTTGTCGAACGCGCCATCGAGCTGTACCAGCTCATCGAGGACGCCGAGGAAGGCGACCTTGAGGATCTGGACCTCGAAGCTGAAGACCGGGAAGTCGTCGAGCTGCTGGATCAGATCCGCATCAAGATGCTGCGCGGCCAGCTGCTCACGTCCCTTGGCGACATCGCCCACATCCTGGCCAATCGCCTCTAGTCTCGTCTCCATCACCCTGGCGGGAGCTTGTATCCACGAGCTCCCGCTCTTATTGTATATACCCCATTGTGTAAACCCTTTTTGTATAAAAACTACTCATTGTCCAATCAAATCCACTGATTCTTTTAAAATTCACTCACTTAGAGGTATACTCACCCCATGGCCAGTAAAAACAAACCCACCGTTGTCGTTATCATCCCCACTTACAATGAAGCCGATACTATCGGCGACATGATCACCCACCTTTTTACCAAGATATTCCCCACCATCAAGGATTACCAGATGCACCTGCTTGTCGTTGATGACACCTCTCCTGATGGCACCTACAAAATTGTTAAGAGTCATCAAAAGAAATACCAAAATCTTCACCTGCTGACCAATCCCAAAAAAGCCGGCATTGGTTATGCCTACATCGTTGGTTTCAAGCACGCCATGACCAAACTCAAGGCCGACTTTATCGTCGAGTTTGATGGCGACTTCCAGCACCCACCCAAGATGATCCCCCAGATGCTTGAGCAAGCCACTCAAGGCTTTGATGTTGTCATTGGTAGTCGCAAAATCAAAGGCGGCAGCAATCCCAAAGGTTGGGGTTTCAAGCGCGTTATGTTCTCAGAGCTTGGTGGTTTAGTCGCCCGCTTCATTCTCTTCTTCCCGGGTAAAAATTTCTTAAAAGTTACCGATCCCACCACCGGGCTTAGGTTGACCCGAGTCAAAGGCTTTCTTGACCAGGTTGATTTTGATCACTTCTACAGTCTTGAGTTTTCCTACAAACTCCAACTTCTCTACCAGCTAATCAGCCTCAAACCTAAGTTTAAAGAGCTACCTCTTCAATTTGGACTGCGTGAAAAAGGGGAGAGCAAGATCAAGGGTAGTACTTTAGTAGATAGCCTAAGAACAGCTTTTCTTACCCGTATCAACGATCCAGCCACTAAGAAGTTCTTGAAATTTGCCATCGTTGGCTTCACCGGCTTTGTCGTCAACTCTTTAGGCTTAGAGTTCTTTAGAAGAAGCGGTCTGGCTGACTCTCTCTCTGCCTCCTTTACTGCTTATACTTCTACCCCAGGATTAAGTTTGCTTGCCAATCCCAACTCCTGGTCAGGTGGCTTGGGTGCAGAGCTTGCTATCATCAGCAACTTTATATTAAACAACTTCTGGACCTTCTCCTCAGATCGCATTACCAATCCCTTCAAGTTTCTCTACAAGTTTCTCCAGTTTAACCTAACCTCCTTTGGTGCCGTCATCATCCAGTTTATAGCCATCGGTCTGGCCACTCTCGCCTTTGGTGACACCACTCTGGTTCGCCAGCTTGCTTTAGTCCTCTCCATCGGCTTTTTAATCCTCCCTTACAACTGGCTCATGTACAATTTAGTCATCTGGAGGAAATAATGGCCACTAAAGCAAAAACCACCACCACCGAGGAGTTTAAAGTTTCTGGCGATCAGCTGCTTAAAAAAGTCAAAGATTTGATTCATCAGGGCAACATCCGTCGCATTACCATCAAGGATCAGCAAGGAAAAACCATCCTTATCATCCCTCTAAGCATCGGTGTTATCGGTGCAGTCCTTGCTCCCCCTCTGGCTGCCATTGGTGCCGTTGCCGCCCTCATAACCGAGTGCACCATTACCGTCGAGCGGGAAAAATAGCTTTTCATGATTCGCTTAAATAAATATCTCTCCCAGCAAGGGCTTGCCTCTCGTCGCCAAGCCGATACCCTTATCTCCCAAGGTAAAGTTCTGGTCAATGACCAGCCCGCCAAACTAGGTACCACCATTGATCCTGACAAAGATACGGTTAAATTCTTAGGCAAAGTCGTTGTCTCAAACAAACCGGAACTCGAGACCTACCTTGTCTATAAGCCGTTAGGTTACGTCTCTACCACCAGCGATCCACAAGGCCGACCCACCGTTACTTCCTTGGTCAAAAGCTCTACTCGCCTTTATCCCATCGGTCGTCTCGATCAGGACTCAGAAGGTTTGATTCTGCTTACCAATGATGGTGACCTCGCCTACCGTCTTACTCATCCAAAGCACCATGTCCCCAAAACATATCATGCCCTAGTTACCGGCAACGTTACCCCTACCAAATTAAACCGTCTTCGTCGTGGCGTCATGCTTAAAGATGGCCGCACTGCCCCTGCCCAGATTGAGGTAATCAGACCTCAAGGCAACAAGAGCTTGCTTTCCATCACCATTTTTGAGGGTAGGAATCGGCAAATCCGTCGCATGTTCTCCACTCAGAAGCTAGAGGTTGAGAAATTAAAACGAGTTGCCATTGGTGAACTTGAGCTTGGTGACCTCAAGCCGGGAAATTCAAAAAAGCTTGACCCCAAAGACTTGTCTAGTTTGCTACACTAGATCAAGAACACCAATTAGCTGCTCTGTTAATGAATACACTCTTTGTTTCTTTGTTACTCTCTTTTCTTGTGTTTACCTCTCCCTCTGTTATTTTTGCTGCCAATGATAACGCTCAACAGCAGGGTAATACCAACACCATTCAGGTTCAAAACCAAGGCGAAGATCAGCAACTTGAGGTAGTCAATCAACAGCAACAGCAGGAATCCGGTGATGCCACTACCGGAGGACGCAAATCGGATGTCAGTATTGCCAACCGAGGAGCCACCGCCAGTGAGCATTTAAGCATTGTCGCCCAGCAAGTCGACAACCTTCTATCTTTCCCTGATCGTCGTGGCGGTATTGGTGATCAAGTCAGAGTCATCGCCCAGGAACAAGAGCAGATTCAAGAGCGGGTTCGCGAAAGCCTAGAACAGCTCGAGAATCGCCCTCGTTTCATGGTCAAGCTGTTTGGTCCCAACTACAAGGCTATCAACCGGCTTCAAGCCACCATTGAACAAAATGAGCAGTTGGTCGAAGAGCTCCTCATTCTTCAGGAAAACGCTCTTTATCCTGCCGAGAAAGAGGACTTGGGCTCAGCCATCACCGCTCTTGAGCAGCAGAATACCCTTCTTTTCCAGCAGATCCAGCTTTCCTCTGGTGACAACGGTTTCCTTGGTTGGGTTTTCCGCTTCTTCTCTCAATCTGCTCCTACTTACAGCAGCATTTAACATTTATATCCCCACCTCGTGAACAAACCTCTCCGCTTAATTATTTCCCTTGGTACACCCTTGTTAATCGGTTTTCTTGGTAGTTACTTCACTACTCCCAATATCCCCACCTGGTATGCAACCTTGGCCAAACCAGCTCTTAATCCGCCCAGTTGGGTCTTTGCTCCTGTCTGGACTATTCTCTATCTACTCATGGGTTATGCCTTCTACCTCACCTGGACTCAAAAAACCAAGCTTAACAAGACCCATGCATACGCTCTTTTCTTCATCCAGCTTTTCTTAAATTTAATCTGGTCCTATCTCTTCTTTGCTCTTCGTCTTCCCCCTCTGGCTTTAGTTGAGATCATCATTCTTTGGTTAGCCATTTTACTGACTATCTTTAAGTTTAAAGCCATCAACAAGCTGGCCGCCTACCTTCTCATCCCCTATATCCTCTGGGTTAGCTTCGCCACCTATCTTACCTTCCAAGTTGTATTGCTTAATTAAATCGAGACTATTGTTACCTCGACGCGTTTGCACTGATCACACAATCGAAGTTTATGATGATAAATATTGAGCCAATTCGCTCGCTTTCCATCCTATATTCCGCACTAAATTACAACGGATATGACAAAGAAAACAACCCAAAGGGTATGCACCCACTTCGTGTCTGGGTTAGAAAAAAATTAAGTTTGAAAAAAATAGACAGGTTTAATTTTGAGTGGCATCCATATCAGTACACTAAAGCAGTCTTAACAACCGATGACCTAGTTCCTACTCAGTCAACTAACAAAGATTTTCTGCCAGCAATTGACTATCTAAACAAGTTCGCTCAAGACTCTGGCTTTGACGAAATCTGGCCACGAATTGAAAGTGAGACTAATGAAGTGCTGGATCAATACAGGCCATTAATAAAGGAAACCATCAAAAAAGTTGATGATTGTTTTGATATGGACAAAGAAGCCAAAAAGATGTGGTTTTCTGTGAATTTACTCGAGTCATTTCTAAGAGGTTTCTCTATTCAAACCAAAGACAAGGCTGTTATTATCACTGGACCATCAGATAAGCCCAATATCAGCAACTTAATCCACGAATACATTCATACATATCTTCACAACCAAAGTTTTAATAATCAGATTGACGACCAAATCTACAGCCAGATTCCCAAAGATTTGCAAAATAACTACCCCAGAGAAATCATTACAGAAGAATGCTTGGTTCGAGCCATTGAGGTCTTCCTGAGCAAACACGGCAACATATCAGGACAAATTGAATTAGATAATCAGGCCAAATCTCTATTATTCCCCGAAATATACTTAAATAAACTAGAAGATATTAAACCTGAAAAAATCTCAATCAACGTATTGCAACAAGTCTTGTAACCCAATTTATATCACTAAAGATACTGTCCCCAGTTATCTATCGCCATTGTGTTGTTAAGTATAAAGTTCCAGCTGTATAGCAGTATCGGAATTACCAGTAGTAGCAGTATTACCTTAAACTCTTTTTTCTTTATTTCCTCCTCCCATCCAATCAAAACCAGAGGAAAGATGGGTAGAATATATCGGGCAATATCTCGGTGGGCCACTAGCAAGGTTGAAGCAAAAAAGACGCCACTAAAAACAGCCAATTCCTTCAAGTTTTTCTTCCACAGCTTCATTACTCCCAGTCCATAGATTAGCCAGATAAAGATGATTTCCTCCAACCAGAACTCACCCGTCCACACCTGTCCCTTGGGAGCAAAGATGCTAAATGGAGGCAGGAACAAATGGAAATTATCACCGCTATTAAAGTAAGCCCAGAAGTCACCGGTTTGTAGATAGTAAAAGTAAAACAGTCCCAGCGCTGCCAGAGGCATTAGCAGTAGGGGATAGGCATCAAGCATTTTCCTCATCTCCACCCTTCTTCTTGTCCACATCTCAATTAGGAAATACAAACCATAGCCTACAAACAGCAATATCCCTGGCGACTTAGTCAACTGAGCCAAGGCTCCAAACAAACCTGCCAACCAATACTTCTTCTCCCTAAAGTAAACCAAAGACATTAGGATAAAAGCGATAAACCATGGTTCAGGACTACCCACCGCTTTCACCACCACCCATCTGGCTGGTAGTAGCAAGAACACTACACCAAACCAACCCATGTTTTTAATCCCTACCGACTTCATTAACTTAAAGAAAGCCAGAGTAGCCAGAACACTTCCAAGCAAGGTTGCCACCAGCATTGCCCAAGTTCCTGGCATTACCAAGTCAAACACAGACACAATGGCAGGATACAGCGGCAAGTGAGCTGGATAATACTCAAGCGGTAAAGGATTGGAAAAATTATTTCTAATATACTCCCCGTCATACCAGCTCCTAGCAATGATTAGATAGTTAGTTCCATCAAAGTTGGCAAACACCGTCTCCATACCAGAAGAGAAATCAAAACCCCATCCAGGCAGACTCTCAATTCTTAACCAAAACGGCGACCACAACAGCAAAGTTGTTACGATGGTAAGTACTACCACCATCCATCTGCTCGAGTATCCTTTAACTAATGACCTCATTGTTTCTAATCTTACCTCATTTGCTATACTAACAACCAATGCCAGCTGTAAACAAAGTTCCCGAGCTATCTCTCTTTCTTCCTGCATATAACGAGGCCGATAACATCAAGAAAACCGTTCTTGATGCCGACAAGGTTCTAAAAAAAGTTGCCCGCAAGTACGAGATCCTCGTTATAGACGACGGCTCCAAAGACAACACTGGTGCCATTGTTAAATCCTTAATCAAGAAAAACAAAAACGTTCGCCTCATTACTCACAAACCCAATCGAGGTTATGGCGGTGCTTTTAAATCAGGTCTTTACGGCGCTCGCTATCAGTTGGTTTCCTTCATCGACTCCGATGGTCAGTTTGACTACTCGGAAATCACCAAGTTTATACCCCTCCTTAAGGACAACGACCTAGTCATTGGTTACCGTATCAAACGCCAGGATAACTTCTTTAGAGTTCTTAACGCCAATCTCTGGAAGCTCTGGATGTGGTTTCTCTTTGGTCTCTGGGTCAAAGACATCGACTGCGCCTTCAAGGTCATCAAGAAGCCGGTCATCGACAGTATTACCTTAACCACCGAGTCAGCCCTCACCTCAGCCGAATTTCTCATTCGGGTTCGCCAAGCTGGTTACAAGTTAGCCGAGGTTGGTGTCCACCACTATCCTCGCACCGCTGGTGAGCAAACCGGCGCCAACCCCAAAGTCATTCTCAAAGCCTTTGCTCAGTCTCTACGCCTCTGGTACCACATGAACTTAAGCTAATCTTAATTAAAAATGAAACTTCCCCGCTTTCTTCGCTCCATTCCCCGTCAAGAACTTTTCTTCATCTCCCTCATCCTTCTCCTTGCCTTAAGCCTTCGCCTCTACCGCATCGACGGCTATCTTACTTTCCTAGGTGATGAAGGCCGTGATGTCAGAGTGGTCCGCAATATTCTTCAAGGTGATCCCGCCTTTATCGGTCCCCAGACCAGCATCGGCAATATGTATCTAGGCCCTCTCTACTACTACATGATGGCTCCTTTTTTATTGTTATGGAACTTCAATCCCGTCGGTCCGGCTATCATGGTTGCCCTGCTTGGTACTCTGACCATTGCCTTTACCTGGTGGGTTGGTCGTACCTGGTTTTCTCCCTTAGCCGGTTTGATTGCCGCCTTTTTCTTTAGCATCTCCCCGGTTGCCATTATCTACAGCAAGTCCTCCTGGAACCCCAACCCCATGCCCTTCTTTGCTCTCCTTGCTTTCTGGTCTCTCTACCAAGCCTGGCAGAATCGTCGTTTCATCTACCTTCTCGTCTTAGGTATTAGTGTCGCCTTCGCCCTTCAGATGCACTACCTTGGTTTACTCCTCTTCCCCCCTCTTGGTCTTCTTTGGTTAGTTGCCCTAAAACATTACTGGAACACCAAGGATCGTTACTCATTTGTAAAGTTTAGTCTCTTGGGTTTCCTTTCTTTCCTTCTGCTCATGAGTCCTCTGCTTCTTTTTGATATTAAACACGGCTTTCCCAATTACCAGGCCTTTACCACCTTTTTCACCAATCGCCAGACTACTATTAACTTAAATCCGCTTAACTCAGACCGTTTCCTGTTGGTCCTAAACAAACTCACCGATGATCTAGTCATGGCCACCTCTCACTCATATCTGACTCTGGCCAGTGTCACTCTTATTGTCCTCTCCCTCTTCTACCTTATCCGCACCTCCAAAGACAAAAAAAACTTCCTCACACTCCTCCTCTGGGTCGCTACCGGGTACCTGGGATTGGTTGTTTACAAGCAACACGTCTATGCTCACTACTTTGGATTTCTTTTCCCTGCCTACTATCTCTTGTTAGGTGTTCTTCTCTCCCGCCTTATCTCCTCCTCACTACCAGCCCGTTTCCTTGCTATCACTTTACTTCTAGCCCTCTCCTATATATATCTCCAACACTCACCCTTACGCACCCCGCCCAACAATCAGCTATCAAGAACCCAAGCGGCTGTTGATCAGATCATCTCCGCTAGTGGTGGTAAAGAATTCAACTTTGCCCTCATCGCCAAGCGAAACTACGACGAATCCTACCGTTATTTCTTTGAGCTAAAACAAGCACCCTTGGTTAGGGGAGAGGACCGGCTCACCGACCAGCTTTTTGTCATCTGCGAGGATGGTGATGCCTGTCAACCGGAGGGCAATCCTCAGTACCAGGTTGCTATCTTTGGCCCCGCTCATGTAGTTGAGTCTTGGCAATTAGACCACCTAAAACTCTACAAACTCGTTCCCAGTCAATAAAAACCCTGATGGGTAAGGTCTTCCACCAGGGCTTTAAAAACTTCACAAGATCAAGATCGCCAACACTTGGGTCGCCGGATAGAGTAGGCTGACCACGATCAGCAACCAGCCCAAAGCCTCGACCCCTTTTCCTGGATCCTCAGGTAAGCGCTTACTTGCCATTAGATCAACAACTCCTTCGGCCAGAAAAATCATCGAGATGATCCACAAGCCAGCAGGCTCGCCGATAGATAGCAGAAATACCGCTACCATCAGCACAATGGCCAAGAACATTGTCCACGCTTTCATTTCTACTCCAATCACTATAGATAGAGCAATGCCCCGTATAATATCCTAAGATATAGGTCTAAATCAATCTTGGTTTCACAAACCTGTACAATAGCCTTGTTAGCCATCAATATATTTATGAGTGTTCCCACCCCAGTTCTTAAGGCCATTATCGAAAACGACAGCTTCCTAGCTCATGCCCACTTGGGTCCTGATGCCGACTCCATCGGATCGACCTTGGCACTTAAACTAGGCCTTGAATCAGTCGGCAAGGTTGTCCATATTTACTGCGAAGACACCATCCCTGAATTTGCCTCCTTCCTGCCTCATATTGACCAGTTTGCTGTCTCCACTCTTGAAGATGCTCTTAAAATCTACGACGCTGATATCTATCTCTCTCTCGACTCAGCCAAATGGGGGCTTATAACCCACCACACCCCGGTCCCCGAGCTTCACCTGCCTTTGGTTAACATCGATCATCACTCCGACAACCATCTGGATACTCCATTAGCCTGGGTTGATAGTCAGTACAGCTCCACCGCTGAGATGGTCTTCCATCTTCTCAATGAATTGGAAATTGATATCACTCCCCAGATTGCTACCTGTTTACTTTTTGGAATCCTGGGCGACACTGGTGCTTTCCAGAATCTTAATACCGACAGCAACTCTCTGCGAATCGCTGCCATCCTCAAGGACAAGGGCGGCGACTATATCCAATGTCTGATTGAGCTGACTCGCTCCCAAGAGTTTCTTGAGCTCAAAGCCTGGCAGCCTCTTTTAAAGAATCTAACCCTCTCCTCTGACGGAAGTTTTGTTTACTCCACCCTCTCACCAGAGGAGATAGCTTCTCTAGAAAAATCCCCCCAAATAGGCCTTTTTGCCAATGCCATTATCGGCAAGATCAACGGCACCAAGTTTGGCGCGGTTCTAGCTGAAAAACAGTCAGGCATCACCAAAGGAGCGCTGCGCAGCCGTCATCCCAATATCGACGTCACCCTCATTGCCCGCCTTCTTTCCGGTGGTGGCCACCCCGGGGCCGCTGGTTTCCGCTTACTCAAACCCCTAAAGGAAGCCAAGCAGGATTTCCTCAATGCAGTCGAATATTTACAAAAACAGGGTAAAATCTAGAGTATGGCCAGCAAACCTCAGGTCTCTATCGTCATCCCCAACTACAACGAAGAACAAAACATCAAACGCGGTGTCTTGGGTCAAGTTGCCAACTATCTCTCCACTGCCAAATTCACTTATGAAGTCATCATCTCCGATGACGGCAGCAGTGATTCGAGTCTAGATTTAGCCCTTGCCTTTGCTCGCAAGCACCCCCACTTTAGAGTTCTAAAAAACCCTCACGGTGGCAAAGCCGCCGCTGTCTATGCAGGTATCAAAGCAGCTAAGGGTGATGTTGTTCTCTTTACCGACATGGATCAAAGCACTCCTCTAAAAGAAATCGAAAAGTTGCTTCCTTGGTATGACCGTGGTTATCAAGTGGTTTTTGGTTCCAGAGGAAAGTCCAGAAAAAATTTCCCTTGGTACCGCCAGCTCACCTCCTGGGGCTTTCGTTTTGTCCGTCAGATCTTCTTACTTCGTGACGTCACCGACACTCAATGCGGCTTCAAGTCCTTCAAGACCAAAGTAGCCCAGCAAATTTTCCCCAAGTTAGAGATCATCAATAAGGCTGGTACCACCAAAGGCTGGGTCGTCTCTGCCTTTGATGTTGAGCTTCTTTTTCTTGCTGAAAAATTTGGCTACAAGCTCAAAGAGGTCGATGTTTCTTGGCGTGATGAGGACATCGCCACCAACAAATCCAAAAACTTCTTTAAAGAATCAACCGATATGTTAAAGCAAATCCTGCGCGTCAAGTTAAACGACCTAAAAGGCGTCTACGACTAATATGGCTACCTCCTCACTTAAGAACCAACTCCGCCAACTTCTTGCGCCAAAAACCTTTCTTCTTCTTATCTTTCTCTTCGCTCTCTACTTTCTCACTCGGCTAATTAATCTAGACACCATTCCTGTTTTTGCTGACGAAGCCATCTATATCCGCTGGGCCCAAATCATGAAGAACGAGCCAACCCTGCGTTTCTTGCCTCTCTCAGATGGCAAACAGCCTCTTTTTATGTGGCTAATCATCCCTTTTCTTAAATTTGTCTCAGATCCAGTCATCGCCGGCCGTCTTACCTCAGTTGCCGCCGGTTTTGGTACTCTAGTTGGCTTACTCGCCTTAGTTTGGTACATCACTCGTTCCAGGTTTTCTGCTGTCTTAGTCGCCCTCCTCTATATCCTCACCCCCTACACCCTCTTTTTTGATCGTATGGCTTTAGCTGATAGCCTGCTTGCCATGTTCTCTGTCTGGTCGGCTTTTTTTGGTATCTTGCTTATCAACCACCCTCGGTTGGACTTAAGTTTATTACTAGGTTTTGTTTTGGGAGGAGCCTTTATCACCAAGTCACCCGGTTTATTTTTTATCCTTCTTCAGCCCACATTGTTACCCATCGTTACCACCCGCCGCAAAACCCATTTCCTAAAAATTCTAATTGGTTGGTTTATCGCCTTCCTGCTTGGGTTCGCCATCTACAACATTCTTCGTCTAGGTCCCAATTTCCATCTTATATCCTCCAGAAACCTAGACTATATCTTTCCTTTCTCTGAAGCTATCACTCACCCGCTTAATCCCTTAACCGGCAATCTTAAGGCCACCTTCTCTTGGTTTACCCTGCTTCTTACCTGGCCTGTCTTCATTCTTCTTTTAATCGCTCCCTTTGCCAATGCCAAAAAATCTCCCTATATCTTCGCCCTTATCTTCTGGAGCTTGCTCCCCCTCCTGGCCCAAGCCTTTGTTGCCAAGGTCTATACCCCCCGTTACCTTCTTTACATTATTCCTCTCCTCTTAGTCGTTGCCACCATCTCACTCTCAGACCTAAGCAAACGTCTTAAGCCTCGTCTTTTCTCACTCTTGTTAGTTTTGGTCTTCGCCTTTCTCGGGTTTTCCTCATTCACCCTGTTAACCAAGCCCACCCAGGCCAGGCTGCCTGAACGGATGCGCTCCGGCTATTTCCGCGAGTGGACCGCCGGCTACGGTCTTAAAGAGATTGCCGCATATCTTGAACAACGCTCCCAGTCTGCCACCTTGGTTGTTGGCACCGAAGGCTACTTTGGCACCCTGCCTGATGGTCTCCAGATCTACACCGAAGGCAAGCCCAACATCACCGTTATTGGCGTCGGCCAACCGGTCACCAAGTTGCCCGAATCCCTTCTAAACTCTCTTGAAGAACACGAGGTTTACCTGCTGGTTAACAACACTCGTAATCTTCTAACTCCTATTGAGTTAACCAGACTAGAGCCCATCGCCACCTATCCTCGCCTACCTCCTCTCTCGGGTGAGGCCGAGTATCTTGAATTTTTCCGACTCCATCTCCACCCGGTCCGTTAATTTGGTAAAAAATTTAAATGTCCCTACTCAAACGCCTTAAATCCTCCCGTCTTGCTATCCTCATCCTTCTTTTCGTTATCTCCATCCCCACTTTTATCAAAATGGCCAGACCTGGTTACTTCCCCATGCATGATGATATGCAGGCCATGCGCGTCCTCCAGCTTGATCGCTGTGTTAATGATGGTCAGCTGCCCTGTCGTTGGGTCCCAGACATGGGCTATGGTTACGGCTACCCCCAGTTTATTTTCTACTCACCCCTGCCTTACTACTCCATGGAGGCCTTTCACCTGCTTGGATTTTCCTTGCTCGACTCAGTCAAGATTGTCATGAGTCTAGGCTTTTTACTAGCTGGTATGACCATGTACCTGCTTGGCTCCTCACTCTGGGGTAGAGCAGGCGGACTTCTCTCAGCCATCCTCTACCTCTACGCTCCTTATCGTGCCTCCGACCTTTACTCTCGTGGAGCAGTAGCTGAGTTTACTGCCATGGTTTTCCTGCCGCTAATTTTTTACGCCATCAGAGAATTTATCAAAACTAAGCAGACCAAAAACTTAATCATCCTCTCCCTTTCCTATGCCGGCTTACTCTTAAGCCATAATCTAACCACCCTAGCCTTCACTCCCTTGGCCGCCACCTGGGGTCTTTTCTATCTCTACCATTACCGTCGCTTTCGCCTGCTTCCCCACCTTATCTTCTCCGCTCTACTTGGAGTTGGCCTATCTGCCTTTTTTGTCCTCCCTGCTTTCTTTGAAAAACCCTTTGTTCATTTAGAGACCATGACCGTTGGCTACTTTAACTATCTAGCTCACTTTGTTTCCCTGGGTCAGCTTTTCTTCTCCTCTTTCTGGGGCTTTGGTTCATCCGAATTAGGCCCCTACGATGATCTTGGCTTTGCTATTGGTACTCTTCACTGGTTCTTGCTTGGTATTGCCCTCATCTTTGCCCTGCTTCGTTTTCGCCGTCAGCGCCAATATGCTCTGCCGGTTTTACTGCTTGGACTTTTCTTTATATCCTCTGTCTTCATGACTCACCAACGCTCCGTCTTTATCTGGAACAATCTGCCCTTCTTAAAATACTTCCAGTTCCCCTGGCGTTTTCTAGTCATCGCCACCTTCGCCTCCTCTGCAGCCGGCGGTAGTCTGCTTGCTTTCACCTCTCATCTGCCCACTCGCAAATGGTTACTTATTACTCTTTCTTTCCTTGTTATATTTCTTAACTTCAATTTCTTTAAGCCTCAGTCCTGGATTAACATCACTGATCAGGAAAAGTTCTCCGGCCCTTCTTGGGACAAACAGATGACCATCAGCATTTTTGACTACCTACCCATCTTCGCTAACATGCCTCCTTCTCAACCTGCTCCCAATCAGCCAGAGTTGCTTGAAGGTGCTGCCACAGTTACCGACTACCAAAAGGGGAGTCACTGGCAATCAGGCAATCTTGAGGTTATCTCTGACCAAGCCACCATCCGTCTACCCCTCTTCTATTACCCAGGTTTTACTCTCACTCTTGACAACAAAACTCATCCCTTAACCTACGATAATCCATTGGGTCTTATTACCTTTACCACTCCTCAAGGCAACCACTCCTTCCATGTCAAGCTTGAATCCACCCCGATACGCCGATTCTCTGATATCCTTACTCTAGCGTCTCTAGCTTGTTTAATTATTTTCTCAATCCGTGTTTACAATCAAAAAAAGAATTAAAATCACTCCCTTCCGGCTTGGGTTACTTCTCACTATTCTAATTGCCTTATTAGCCAGCCTACCTCTCTTTAAATCTGGCTACTTCACCATGCACGATGATGTTCAGGTCATGCGCCTTTACCAGATGGAACGCTGTTTCCAGGATGGCCAAATTCCTTGTCGCTGGGTACCTGACATGGGTGGCAACTACGGCCACCCCCTCTACAATTACCACCCCGTTTTTGCCTATTATCTTGGTACTTTCTTTCGCATCTTCGGTTTTTCTTTTATAGCCATCTCGAAGATACTCTTTTTACTTACCTTTTTACTTCCCGCAGTCTTCATCTACCTACTGGTTAATGCATTCCTAGGTGTTCCGGCCGCTCTCTCGGCTGCCGCCTTCTTCACCTTTGCTCCTTACCACTCTCTTGATGTTTACGTCCGGGGTGCCATGACCGAGTCCTGGGGTATCGTCTTTTTCCCGGCCATCTTCCTCTCCCTCTATCGTTTGTCTCAAAAACCTAAAAAACCTCTCTACTTTATCCTCTCTACCCTAAGCCTTACCGGTCTTTTCCTGGCTCACAACATCATGACCCTGCTTTTTGCCCCCATTGCCCTTGTCTGGGGTCTTTACTGGTTTATTTCCAACGGTAACTTAAAATACCTACTTCGTCTTATATCCACTTTTGCTCTAGCCGTTGGTCTCTCTGCCTTTTTCCTGCTTCCCGCTTTCTTTGAACGCCCTTTGGTTAAGATTGATACCCTAACCACTGATTACTACAACTTCCGCCACCACTTTGCTTCTCTCCGCCAACTCTTTCTTGATCGCAGCTGGGGTTACGGTCCTTCCCGTCCTGGCCCTGAAGATCAACTCTCCTTCCAGTTAGGTTGGCCCCACTGGTGGCTCTCTGTTGCCGGTCTTTGTGCCTCACTTATTTTGTTTGTTAAAAAGCGTTCCTCAACTCTGGCCAAGCTAGCTCTCTTTGCCTCCCTACTATACATGGCCTCTGTCTTTATGACCCACGCCAAATCCGTCTATCTCTGGGAGTTGGTCCCCTTACTTTCCTTTGTCCAGTTCCCCTGGCGCTTTTTAGGTATTGCTATGTTTGCCGGAGCCCTTCTTTTCGCCCTTCTCTTTGCCCTTATACCCCCTCGCCTCCGCTGGCCTATCTCTCTGCTTCTCTCCGCCGTCATAGTCGCTTTAAACTTTAGCTACTTCACTCCCGAAAAACACTTCCCCAACATGACCGATCAACTCAAGCTCTCAGGTGAGGAGTACCGCATCCAGTCACTCGCCACCATCCTTGATTACATCCCCACTCAGGTCAAAGAGCATCCAGACACCCTAGCTCCTGCCCTACCTTGGGTGGTCGAAGGTGAGGCAGACATTAGCCAGTTCCGCAAACGTTCCAACTTCTGGCGTTTTACCGTCAACAACTCCAGCAATCAGCCGGCTGTTGTCAGAGTCCCCGTCTTTGATTTTCCTCACTGGATCGTCTTACTTGATCAGCAGCCCATTGAGTTTCATTCCAATAACCCTGGGGGAGTCATTGAGTTCACCATTCCTCCTGGTCAGTACACCGCCGTTGGTCGTTTCACTAACACACCTTTAAGATCGGCTGCCAACCTAATCACTCTCTCAAGCTTTGCCATCCTCCTTATCTTCACCATTCACACCGCCAAGAAGCATGAAAACAAAAAATAACTGGCTGCTGTTTCTTCTCCTCACTCTTCTCTTTACTCTGCCTGCTGTCTTTTCTCTTCTCCATCACCCCTTTTTCACCTTTCATGACGAGACTCAGATCGTTAACATGCACCAGTTTTTCAAGACTTTAGATTTAGGTCAGTTTCCGCCTCGTTGGGGTTTAGATTTCCACTTCAACTACGGCTCACCTTTTCCTGCCTTTTACTACCAGCTCCCATATTTCTTAGGCTACCCCTTCCATCTGGCTGGTTTCTCTTTGGTTGCTACCTTCAAGATACTTTTAATCCTCGGCTTCTTTGTTGCTGCCTTGGGTGTCTATTTCCTTGGGACAAAGCTCACCACTCCTTTCTTAAGCCTGGTCGCCGCCGTCATCTATACATATACCCCTTACCGGGCAGTCGCCAGTTTCGTCAGAGGTTCACTCGGGGAGTCGTTTGCCCTAGCTCTATTCCCCTGGGTCTTTTTGTTTACTTTAAGACTCTTCCAAAAACCCAATCCAAAACGAGCTGTCCTCGCCGGTCTCTCTTGGTCTGCCTTGATTCTGACTCATCAGCTGGCCACCGTCTTCTTCATTCCTCTCCTGCTTGGTTTAAGTTTGTTTCTCTTGATCTGCAACCGTCGCCTCTTCTTTCCGCTTGTAACCACCAACTTGATTGCTCTCTCCACCTCCGCCTTCTATCTCCTCCCCTTACTGGTTGATCGTTCTCTTATCAAACCCTCCAGCCCTTTTAACTTCTACGATCACTTTCCTTTTCTAAAGCAGCTCATCTACTCTCCCTGGGGTTACCGCGCCTCGGTTTGGGGCATTGATGATGGTCTTTCATTCCAACTAGGTTTGGTACCTCTTTTTCTCCTTGTCTTTATATACATCCTCACCATATTCAAAGTCAGGCGATACCAAGACAAACTCAATCGCAATATTTTCCTCTATCTGCTTTTAGCCTTCCCTGCCACTATTGCCTTAATGAACATCCGCACCTCTTTTTTCTGGGATGTCTTTCCCTTCACTCAGTTAGTCCAGTTCCCTTGGCGTTTGTTAATGATTACCACCTTCTTGGTCCCAGTCATCTTTCTTTTGACGACTCCTTTAATTCCCAAAAAACTAGTCCTACCTCTAGGCCTACTCTTGCTAGTAGCCTCTCCTCTCTCCACCATTCGCTTTTTCCAACCCGGAGAGATCTATGATCGGGATGACAACTACTATCTCCACCGCTATCTTCCCAATCAAGCCCAAGGAGATGAGTATGAGGTCTCCTCGGCATACCTTGAACATACCGAGGATTACGTCTCCCTGCCTCTTACCGCCACCAGACCCACCAGTCTGCCTGATCAGCTCTTAACCGCCAAGGATCCAGATACCCGCATTAACATTCTTGACGACAATCCCTTTAACCCTCGCTTCCAGGTCTATCCATCCAATGCAGACACTCTTACTCTTCATCGTTTTGCATATCCCAACTGGCATGTATATCTGGATGACCAACCAGTTGAATACAATGTAGACGATCTTGGCCTTATCACTTTTGATGTTCCTTCTGGCTCTCACTTTGTCACTCTCAAGTTTGAAAAAACTCCTCTTCAGCAGTTATCTGATCTAGTTACCCTTGTTGGTCTGTCTGTCTCCTTTCTTCTCCTCTTTCTGCCTGTGTCGAAGAAACAAAAAAAATCAAAAACCAAACCCTAAGATTTCTTTCCCATCATTACCAACCCGATGCTACTAATCAAACCAAAGGCAGTTGCTGACATACTTACAATGGTTACATATCCGTAGCGTAAGACAAACTGTTGTGTACACGAAGCCGAGTAGCCCGAAACAGAACACGGCACTATCTCCACTCCGGACACCTGAACATAGTAGTGGTACAAAGCAATGATCAAACCCATAAGGCTCATTACCAGCATGTAAGGCAAGATGTTCTTGTCTTTTTTAAGGATTGCTAGACCTAAGATTAGTACCAATGGATACATCAGAATTCGCTGATACCAGCACAACACGCATGGATCATATTTCGCCACCTCTGAGAAAAACAGACTTCCCATCGTCGCTATTACCGCCATCAACCAAGCCAGTATCAATCCATTTTCTTCAATCCACCGGTACACTAGTTCTGCTCCACCAATCTTGACCCCTTTTCTTCTAAGTAACCACCCCAACCAACCCACTATTAACAATACGTCCACCAAAATTGTTCCTTGAGTTAATGTTTCGGTTACTTCTTCAATCAACATCCTTCATATTTTACCTCATCACTTTTATCCTCATTTGGTCAAGAAACTGATAGAATCAAACCATGTCCGAAAGCCAACCAGTGGAGCTTGACCCCGGCACACCCGAAATCGATCTCCATCAGGTCAAGACCCGTTCTATCTCCGGTGTTCTCGCTCTCACCTCCAGAACTTTCTTAGTTCAGGTCATTTCTTTTATAGCCACTTTCTTTCTTACAGTCTTTCTCTCGCCCCAAGACTACGGCACTTTTTTTCTGGTCTCCGCTGTTGTCAACTTTCTTACCTACTTCTCTGACATCGGTCTGGCTGCTGCCCTAATTCAAAAGAAGGACAAACTCACTCGCCAGGATCTAACCACCACCTTCACCATCCAGCAGTTTTTGGTTCTTTTGCTTCTCTTTCTTCTTTTTGCCAACACCGGGTTTATTAGAAGCCAATATCAACTCTCCTCTGCCGCCATCTATCTCATGTGGGCCTTAGGCCTATCTCTCTTTCTCTCCTCTCTTAAAACCATCCCCTCCATTCTCCTAGAACGCGATCTTCAATTTAACAAACTGGTTGTACCTCAGATTTTAGAGAACCTTGTTTTTAATCTCTCCGCTGTTTATTTCGCCTGGAAAGGCTGGGGGATCAACACCTTCACCTTTGCCGTTCTAGCTCGTGGATTTACCGGCCTAATCGCCATTTACATCATCTCTCCTTGGAAACCGGGCTTAGGTCTAAACAGGCAGTCTCTTAAAAAACTGCTCAACTTCGGCCTTCCCTACCAAGCCAACACTTTCCTGGCAGTCATCAAGGACGATGGTATGACACTTTTCTTAGGCAAACTGATTGGTCAAACCGGTTTGGGTTACATCGGCTGGGCCTCTCGCTGGGCCAACATGCCCCTACGCTTCTTCATGGACAACATCACTAAGGTCGCTTTCCCAGCCTATGCCAGGGTTCAACATGACCCCCAGGTGCTTAAAAAAGGTATAGAGAAAACTATCTTCTATCTCGCCCTGGTTTCCTTCCCTGCCTTTGTTGGCATGGCCGTTTTAGCTCTTCCTTTAGTCAACACCATTCCCCGCTATCAAAAATGGCTACCTGCCTTAATCCCTCTCTATCTCTATCTCTTTAATGCCGCCTGGGCTACTATCTCCACCCCTTTAACCAATGCCCTTAATGCCATTGGCAAAATCAAGATCACCTTCAAATTAATGATCATGTGGACAGTTCTCACCTGGGCCCTCATGCCTTACCTGGCTGTTAAGTTAGGTTTCGTTGGTGTCTCTCTGGCTGCCGCCATTATCGCCACTAGCTCCATCATCGTCATGTATGTCATCTATCGCTTGATCAAAGTCAACTTTATCCAAGCCTTGCTTGCTCCCACCTTGGCTAGTTTCTTCATGGGCTCAGCCCTACTTGTAATCACCCCATACCTCACCTCCCTGCCTCGCATCATTGTCACTATCTTTGCCGGAGCCTTCATCTACTTTATTTCCCTTTATCTTCTTCAAGGCAAGCAACTCTTTCTTGATCTCAAGAATCTTATTAAACCCAACCGATGATCAAAAAGCTCACTCTCTCCATTCTTACCATACTCTCAACTCTTTTCATTGCTTCTCCAGTTCAGGCCGAGTCTAGTCTCTCCTTCACCTTTCCAGTTAAGGTTCCAACTACCAAACAACTGGAGTATTTAGGTCTACCCCAACGCATCAACCAACTAGCCACTCCATCAGCTACTCCTATCACCTGGTTACTTAACTACGATACCTTAACCTCCGCCACTGCCTCTGCCTTCTTCACTGATTTAAATTTATCCTCTGAGCAAGAGCTTGGAGTTTTACTTGAAATTACTCCCGTCTTTCTTGAGAATGTCGGGTTACCTCGAGCCATCAATCCATCCACTGCTCACTTGATCAACAGCTATCACCCCGAGGTTCGCTATCAGATCATTGACCAATATTTTTCTCTCTTTAAACAACTTTTCGGTCATTATCCTCGAGTCATTGCCGCCCCATATCTTGACGCTCTTTCATTAAGTTACCTAACTGATCACTATGGCGTTAAGGCGGCTCTGCTTAATCTTCCCTCATCAGGAAACCTTACTCTTGATCACTACTTCCCCTATCCTTACTTTCCCACAAAACACAACACTCTCATTCCCTCACCTGATCGCGATCAGGCAATTAATATTATGGTTTCTTTCTGGCAGGGTCTTCCCAGTAACTCTGATTTTGTTTCACTACTTAGTAATCCTCGCCATCAGTCCTCCCTCATTTCCTTTGGTTTGGAGGAAAGTTTAACCGTTGACCAACAGCTTGAGGTTTTACCAGATCTTTTCACCTCTCTATCTTCGCTTGAATCTCTCACCACTGTTGGTGATTTCGCTGACCACTTTCTTATATACAATCCCTTAACTACTCCCACATACCTTTCCTCAGGTAATCAGTTCACTACCTACGCCAGTCCTTACTATTTCCTCACCCTTGATCGCCAAAAGAGTCAGCTCACCTCGCTAGTTTTCTACAATCACTACGAAACTGAACCCTTTCTCTTTGACCGCAACCCCAACGATTTTCTTAATCTAAATACCTACCCACTTGTCACTCCAGATCAGCCCATCTCTCTCTCCACTCCTCTTCTTGATTACACTCTTACCCAAGACTCCTCCTTTTCCTACACTCTTTCTTTTACCGATTACTTCATTAATTTAAAGCCAAAAAGTTTCACTACCAATTTAAACCTTAATCTTCCCTCTCATCCTCAGGTTAACCTTATTACCTCAGGTGCTAATCAAACTTTCTCGGCTACTTCCTGGCGTCCATATTACACCCCCTTATTCACCTCGATCTTAAATATCGCCAAACTTACCACTCTGTTTCTATTCCTCGCTTATCTTTTCAAATACCCACCCAAGCGTTTATTCAAACTCATCTCCCGCCATTTCACCACCTTTATCATTCTCCTCTTTGGTACCTTTATCTGGTCGCTTACTATATCAAGAAGCGGCTCTCTCACTCCATACGGCTTAAGCTTCTGGGGTCCTCACAGCCACGATGCTCTCTTCCATCTCTCCTTAATCGAGTCCTTCAAACAATCTCTCTACCCTCTCATCAACCCCAATCTTATAGACACCACCATTCACAACTACCACCTTCTCTATGACTATCTACTAGCTCTCATCTCCCTTCTGTTTAACATCTCGTCCCTTGATCTCTACTTCCGCCTCATTCCCCCCCTACTTGCCTTCTTCATTGGTCTTACCAGTTTTACTCTGTTGCGTCGCTGGCACTACTCTCCCTCCCAAGCCCGCCTTTCTCTAGTCTTTGTCTATCTCACCGGTTCATTGGGTTTCATACCCCATTTCTTCCAGAAAGGTACTCTTTGGGGTGGAGAATCCATCTTCTGGATGCAGCAAAACATCTCCACCTTGATCAACCCTCCCTTCGCTCTGTCCTTACTTATCCTCCTGGTTTTCCTAAATCTCTATCACTCCTGGCATGATTCGCTTTCATTAAAACGCCTCCTTATCCTTTCCTTGATCGGTGCTCTGCTCATCCAGGCCAAGGCTTACGCTTCTGTGCTACTAATCTTTGCCCTCTTTGCTCATCTATCTCTCTCTGTCATTACCACCAGACGCATCAACTTCTCCCAGTTGTTACTCCCCACCTTCCTGCTTGTCTTCTCTGTTCTTCTCTTTCTACCCACCTATGCCTCCAGCGGCTCTCTTTTCCAGTTTGCCCCTCTCTGGTTCATCCGCTCCCTAGTCTCAGCTCAGGATCGCCTCAGCCTAGAGTCTTTTGCCAGCGCCTGGCAGGTCTACCAAGCTACCGATCAATATCCAAAACTTCTCCTAGTTCACATCACCCTTACTCTTGTCTATCTCCTCGGTAATTTGGGTATCCGCGTTCTAGCTCTACCCGCTTGGTGGCAGTCATTCTTTAAGTCTGCCTCACAGCCTCTAGTTGCCTGGATCATTCTAGCTGGTCTGGCTGTACCCTTTGTCTTCATCCAGTCCGGCAACTCCTGGAACTCAATCCAGTTCTCCTACTACTCCCTCTTCTTCTTAAGCTTGCTCTTAGGCCCCCCTGTTGCCTCACTTCTTTCTCGCTCTCACACCTTACCCAAGTTTTTGATTTTACTTTTTCTTGTCACTTTTCTGACTTTGCCCACCACCATCGGTACGCTTAAGGAGTATACTTCGCTTAAGCCCTCCACCTCGATCACCCATCAGGAGTTAAGAGTTTTAGATTACCTCTCTCGTCAGCCTCATTCTAGAGTCATCACCCCGGTTCACTCTCGCACTCGCCGTCATCCATACTCTACTCCCATACCAGTACATGCCTCCGACAGCACCGCCTACATTCCCGCCCTCACTGGCCACCAGGCTCTTTTTGCTGATGAGGTCAACCTAGAGATCATGGACTACTCATATCAAAAAATCCGTCAAAACAATCTCCGTTTCTACAACACCACCGACTATATCTTCCCCACCGACTTTGTTAGACAAAACCAGATAGAATATATCTACCAGACATCACAGGATCATATGAATACAAAAGACCTCTCTACCCACTTTGACACTATCTTTACCTCTGGTAATTACTCACTCTTAACCCCCAAAATTAAATGAAAATCTCTGCCATAGTCAACACCCTCAACGAAGAATCAAACATTGCCGATTGTTTAGAGTCTCTAAACTGGGTCGATGAGATCGTCGTTGTTGATATGGAATCAGACGACAAAACCAAGGACATTGCCTATCGCTACACCAAACATGTTTACAACCACAAACGAGTCGGTTACGTCGAACCAGCCCGCAACTTTGCCCTAAGCAAGACTACTGGAGACTGGATTCTGGTTCTTGATGCTGATGAGCGAGTACCCCATCCATTAGCAGCCAAGCTAATCGAGATTGCCGAAGCTAACCAGACCAACTTTGTCCGCATTCCCCGTCAGAACATCATTTTTAACAAATGGATCGAGCACTCCCGCTGGTGGCCTGACCACAATATTCGCTTCTTTAAACGAGGCCGGGTCGAGTGGCAAAACGAGATTCACTCCATTCCTGTCACCCACGGTGAGGGCCTTACTTTAGATCCCAAAAAAGAATTAAGTATCACTCATTTCCACTACACCAGCATTGATCAATATCTAACTCGTCTTCACCGCTACACCGATATCCAGTCCAAAGCCTTGATCGAACAAGGCTACAAACTAGACTGGCCCGATCTGGTTACCAAGCCCATCGCTGAGTTTCTCTCCCGTTTCTTCGCCGGCCAAGGTTACCTGGATGGTCTTCATGGGCTGGCTCTTGCCACTCTTCAGGCGTTCTCCGAGTTCATCGTCTACCTTAAGGTCTGGCAAGTTCAGGGTTTCAAGACTCACGCCGGCCAGCAGTTCATGGATCAATTTGAGTCCCTAACCAACGCTAAGCGCAAAGAGTTTTCCTTCTGGATGATCACCACTCACCTGGAGCATACTCAAGGCTGGTTCAAGCGCCTCCTCCTAAAAATCAGGCGCAAATTACTTTTTGTTAACTAATATGCGTCTTGCTGTCGTCATCCTCAACTACAACACCCCAGGTGACACCATCGCCTGTCTTAAATCTCTAAAACAGGCCAAGCTTCCTAAAGGTTTACATGTTGAGACAACTTTAGTCGACAACGCCTCCACCGACGACTCGGTTGACCTGATCAGATCAAAATTCCCCGAGGTTCGCTTAATCGAAAACATCACCAATCAAGGTTTTGCTGGTGGCAACAATGTTGGCATCAAAGCCGCTCTGGAGGAAAATCCCACCCATATTCTCCTTCTTAATCCTGACACCTTGGTTGACCAGAATTTCTTTGTCAGCATCCTCAACTCAGCCATTACCAATCCCAAGGTGGGTATTGTTACCCCCCTTATATACTTTGCCAAAGGCTACGAGTTCCACCAAAAATATGCCAAGAGTGAGTTAGGCAAGGTTGTCTGGTCGGCTGGTGGTCAGCTCGACTGGGCCAATGTCTACGGCACCAACGCTCACGTTGATGAGGTTGATAAAGGACAGTTCAAACAGATTAAGGATACCGACTTTGCCACTGGTGCCTGCATGCTTATCCGCCGCCAGGTTATCGATCAAATCGGTCTGCTTAACCAAAACTACTTCCTCTATCTTGAAGACTTAGAGTTCTGTCAACGAGCCAAGAGAGCAGGTTGGCGTATTGTCTTTGATCCTAGTATCAAGATCTGGCACAAGGTTTCTCAGTCCTCTGGTATTGGTTCATCCTTAAATGACTACTTCATTACTAGAAACCGTCTTTTGTTTGGTCTTAGATATGCCCCTCTTCGTACCAAGCTGGCTTTACTAAAAGAAGCCATCCGCTTCCTCATCTCTGGCCGTCCGGCTCAAAAAACCGCCGTTGCTGATTTCTTTACCTTTAAATTAGGCAAAGGTAGCTTCCTTGGTCGCCAATCATAACTTACAATCAATCTATGCCCACACTATCAGTCATCATCATCACCGGTAGCAAAGCCCACGAGATTCTGCCTACCTTAAAGATTGCCAAGAAATTTGCCGACGAGATTATCTTGGTTGATACCGGGGCTACTGACAACACCGTCAAACTAGCCAAACCTTACTACACCAAGTTAGTCAAAACCTCTGGTACTGACTTTTCTGCCTGGCGCAACTTAGGTGCCAAATATGCCCATGGTGACTGGCTTCTCTATCTTGATACCGATGAACGGATCCCCAAGGCTCTAGCTGGTGAGATCCTAGCCACCATCAAAGAGCCGATCCATGATGCCTACACCATTCCCCGTCACGAAATTTTATTAGGCAAACATCTCCAGCACTGGCCCCACCCCCGAGTTTTGCGGCTAATCAAAAAAGCTTCTCTTAAACGTTGGCGTGGCAAACTCCACGAACAGCCCGAGCTTATCGGTACCGTCGGCGACTTAAAAAACTTCATGCTCCACTTAACCCACAAGAATCTTGATGAAAACATCAACAAGACTCTAGAGTGGTCCCGTCTTGAAGCTCAGATGTTGTATAGCTCCAACCATCCTCCCATGAAAGGCTGGCGTTTCTGGCGCATTCTCTTAACCGAGTTCTACCAACGCTTTTTCAAGCAGGGTTTGCGCAAAGACGGAGTCGAGGGTAACCTAGAAGTTCTCTACCAGATGTTTTCCCGCTTTGTTACCTATGCCCGCCTCTGGGAGTTGCAGCGTCAACCCTCGTTAGAGAAAAGCTACAAAAATATCGATCAAAAAATACTCGATGAATGGAGGCAATAGCTGATATATATGCTAGATTCTCAACCCAAAACCGCCGTCATCTTTGATCCCTACCTTGACACCCTAGGTGGGGGAGAGCGTTACACTCTCACTGTTGCCCAAACTTTACTAAATCAAGGCTACCAAGTCATCCTAGCCTGGCGTGACCAAGCCACCCTAAAACAAGCTACCACTCGTTTCGGTCTACCTCTTGAAGGGTTAGAGTTAAGCGCCGAGTACTACAATCTCTTTTCTCAGAAAAACTCGATTTTGTCTCGCTTTTCTGCCCTCAAGGATATTGATCTGGTTTTCATTGTCAGCGACGGCAGCGTTCCCATTCTTTTTGGTAAAAAAACCCTCCTTCATTACCAGGTTCCCTTTACCTCCATCAACCGATCTCCCTGGCTTAACCGTCTCAAACTCTTAAGTATTAACCATATTGTCGTTAACTCTACCTTTACCAAGTCAGTTATTGATCGCACTCTACACACCACCAAGAGCATCGTCCTTTATCCTCCCATTGATACCACCGCCTTTACTCCAGGTAAAAAACAACCCATCATCTTAAACGTTGGTCGCTTTACTTCTCCCTCTCACTCCAAGCGTCAGGATGTCTTAATTTCAGCCTTCAAGCAGTTAGTTGATGGGGGCCTAACTGATTGGAAACTGGTTCTAGCTGGTGGCCAGACTGGTTCGGACACCCAGCTTAAAGCTTTTATGACTCAGGCCAAAGGCTACCCCATTGAGTTTGAGATTAATCCTGAGTTTGATCACTTACGTCAGCTTTATGCTCACTCCAGTATTTTCTGGCACTCAGCCGGTTTCGAGGTGGACGAAGTCATAAATCCGGAAGCCGTCGAACACTTTGGCATGTCTACCGTAGAGGCCATGGCCGCCGGTTGTGTCCCTGTGGTTATCAACAAAGGGGGACAACCCGAGATTGTCACTCCTGACACTGGTTTCTTATGGAATACCATTGATGAGTTGGTTACACAGACTAGGCGGTTAATAGGGGAGCCTGAGAAGATACTTGAGTTATCTCAAAATGCTCAGAGACGAGCCTTAGATTTTAGTGCGGACAGATTCCAAACTACCTTGATGAGTTTGGTTTAGGTTAATAACAAGAATTTACTGACATAATTTTTACCCTGCAGAGTAAACAAGACAAAGAACTTGAACAGTTTTATAACGAGGTGATGGAAGAATTAGGACAGTTCTTCGGGTTCAGCTGGACAAAAAACAAACCCAAGGTTTTCCTTGTTCCGGACAGAAAAACCATTGATACTCTACGTGAAGAAAAAAAACCTAATTGGTTAGTTGGTGGAGGCGGTGCCAGAGAAGGTTATGTTTTTGTTCTGTCACCAGAAAACTTTGAAACAGAAAGCAATCATCAGTATTCAGACGAAGAATGGCGAGCCTTACTTAAACACGAATTAGTCCATTGTTTTTATCACGTGGTAACAGGTTTTATCAGCAGACCAAGATGGTTGTGTGAGGGGGTTGCCACCTGTTTATCAGGACAAAATGAATGGATAAAACCGGTACCAAAATTTAAAGACTTCCTTGATGACTACGCCACTGCCAGCAAGTCGGCATATCGCGAAGGCGGGTTTGTTGTTGAGATTCTCCTAAAACAGTTTGGCAAAGAAAAGTTAATAGAGTTGCTTGAAAAGATTAAACAAGAAAAACCAGACGAAAAAAGCTTCAGTAAATTGTTCGAGTCTGTCTATGGTATCAAGCTTAGTTACCAGGAACTAAACAAACTAAAAGAGACTAGTTAAACCTCAGCCAGTATTATCTGCCAGAGTAATGCTTTTGCTTGTATTCTCACTCATTTTTTCACTCGTTGTTATTGGCAAATAATGTATACTTTGCCTCAATAAAGGGGTGCGGTGATCTAGTCAGTGACTACTCATTATCAAACCACGAATTGGTTGTTTTAAAAACCGAAACATGGCCATTTAATTGGATGAAATCAAAAAAATTCTCTCTTCCCCTTCTAATTTTGATTTTACTGACTTTTCTAAAATTTATCCCTTTTATTTTCCATCAACTCGTACCCATCCCTTTTGATCTTCTTGTTGGTGCCTACTATCCATGGCTTAACTCAAAATGGGGCTATGTAGTTGGAGTCCCTGTAAAAAATAGCGTGGTTACAGATGTCATCTCGCAGCTATATCCTTGGCTTCATTTAGCTAAACAACAGATTCTTTCTGGTCACTTACCATTATGGAATCCTACCTCTTTTCTCGGATATCCATACTTCGCCAACTACCACTCATCGCTTTTTTATCCAACCAACATAATCCTTTTGTTTGGTTCTCTTCCCTACATGCGCACAATTCAATTGATGATTCAGCAGTTTCTCTCCTTGTCCTTCATGTTTCTATATCTTCGCAGCATAAAGATATCAAAACACTCTGCCATCTTCGGAGCTTTTGTGTTTGTATCATCCGGACTAATGATGACAGACTTCGAATTTGCATCAGGGAGCAAGGCGTTAACCTGGCTACCCGCATGTCTCTGGTTAATCAACAAATACAAAACCACACTTAAGCCAACCTACTTGGCCGGGTTATCCTTCAGCTACGCGATACTTCTTTTGTCAGGCCACTTTCAAGTAAGCCTCTATGCCTCAATTATTATTCTCATTGCCACTCTTTACATTGGTAGAAAAGAAAGAAAGACTTTACTTTCCCGCTATCTAATTGCTCTCGTTATTGGAGCCGCTCTTGCTTCCCCCCAACTTTTACCCACGATGGAACTATTAAGCCAATCTATCAGGCCGTCAGATGACTACATTACTCAAGTAAACTACGGTATTCTTCCCCTAAAACACTTACTCACTACCTTCATCGCTCCCGATCTTTTTGGTAATCCATCTACAAATAACTATTTCGGATTCTGGAACTATCGGGAGTCAGTAGGCTACATCGGTATTATTCCTTTCTTCCTCGTCCTTATAAGTTTCCTTAATCGCAGGTACCGCTTAATCAAACTTGGCTTTATCTTCACTCTAGCTTTAATTTTCATTCCCCCTATTGCTTATCTACCATATCAATTAAAACTTCCCTTAATCGAAACCGCCGCAGCTTCACGGCTTTTATTCCCCTTCGCTTTTTTTGCAGCTACTTTAGCCGCCACAGGGCTTGATAGGTTATCCAAATCCCAGAATTATGTAGCTAAAGTACTTGCAACACTTTGGTTTATCTTTCTCTCGGTTTTCACCTATTATTTTTTCCAATTTCTCGGCTTTAAACTTTCACCACACCTTAGCTCCGCAACCAATTTATATCTAGAAAGCCTTGTTTCCGTCCGAAATTTAGTCATTCCACTCGGACTAATTTTATCTCTCTCCTTAACCATTCTTGTATCTCGTTACTTCAAACACAACAAACTCAGCATTAAGCTTGTCGTGTTTGTTCTAATTCTTATTACCGTTGCAGACCTGTCCCGTTTTCACTACAAGTTCACCCCCTTCACAAATCCACAACTTGATTTTCCAAACACCCCTACCACCAAGTATCTTCAAAATCATCCAGGTAGAATTATTCAACCTTCATCAATTATCTTCCCTGCCAACACCTGGACCCCGTATGGTATCTCAAGTCTGCTTGGCTACGACCCTTTATACCCCACCCGCAATGGAGTATATTTTTCCGCCATTAACTCAAATAGTCCCAATATCGACATCAATCCGGGGCGCTATCTTGATAGCATCAACAACTTTCAATCGCCGTTGATTGATCTAGCTTCCGTTAGATACGTTGTTGCTATTAAGCGCAATAAATCCGGGCTAGATGATGTTGCTGGCCAAGTCGATTACAGGATTGATAATCAAAAATACTACCCTGTTTTCGAAGACAAAGTAGTTGCAGTCCTCGAGAATCAAAATAGATATCCCTATGCCTACATTTCCTACCAGCCAATCAAACTCTCTTCTGATTTAGAAGTACTTACCAGCCTGTTAAATAATCAATACACTTATCCCGCCCTATCGACCCAATTAGTTCAAGACTATACTAACCAATCACAACCACCTACACTTATTGATTCACAACCCAACATCGTCGGAGAATCAAATTTTACTTTCACAGCAGAAGAAAAAGGACTGCTTATAGTTTCCAAACCACATTATCCTGGATGGAAAGCATTTTTAGACGGTAAGCAGGTTCCAATAATTTATACTAACTACCTCTTTACTGGTATAGAAGTTCCATCTGGAAATCACACACTTTCTCTTAGATATCAGCCCAAATCCTTTTATATTGGAATTATGATAAGCCTCGGCTCGGCATTTACTCTTTTGTTCTGGACAATTAAAAAAAGAAAGTCTGACAATTTTGATATACCGCAGACTTGAGTCATCCTTTTCTCTCTTAACAATCTCTTTACTCTCTCTGGAACACTACTGAGATTAAAAACAGCAGCGAGCTGCACAAGATCACTGCCAATCCGGCCGGGATCCCCATCATCTGATAGGCCATAATTCCCATCACTCCGGCCAAGCCACCAGCTATAGCTCCACCATAAGCATACTGCTTCATGTTTACACTCAAGTTCTTGCTTGTAGCCGCTGGTATAGCTACGATCGCCGCTGTTAGCAAGCTACCCACAATCCTTACTCCCAATCCGATCACTACCGCTACTGCCAGAAGGTAAATCAGGTTAACTCTGCCAACATTGATCTTCTCAGATCTGGCAATATCCTCGGATATAGCCGCAAGCACCATCTTCTTATAAACTCTCTCCACCATTACAAAAGCAATTAATGACAGCACTACGCTTAACAAAGCCGCCTCAACACTTAATTGGGAGATGTTTCCAATCAAAGCAATCTCTACCTCCTCTGCTGGCAAGAACAAGAAAGTCAATGCTACCGAGCTGGTAAACACAATTGCCGTTAACGCCTCCATTGGCAATCTAGTCTTTCTCTCAAAATACCAAATCAACAAAATACCCAAGATCAGTACCAAGAAAGCACCAATAGACACATCAAATCCGTAAAGTAATGCCAGAGTGATACCTGGCAAGGTCAAGTGTCCTAGCGGCCCACCAACCAAAGCCATTCTCTTAGACAGCATCAAGGTGCCCAGATACCCAGCCACCGCACCAATCGAGCTGGTCATAATCATTGCTAGTAATATCTTGTCGTCCATCATCTGTATTTATGTTCGTAATGTTTAATTCCGGCACCGTACAACTCCTCCAGTTTTTTAGTTGTTAGCAGTTTTCTAGGCGGTCCATAACAAAGCCCCTTCTGGTTTAAACACAAAACATTATCCGCATGCTCCCAGACAATGTTTAAGTCATGAGTCACCAGGATGATAGTCATGCCATATTTTTTCCAAAAACTGTGAAGCAGAGAATAGACCGTTTCTGTTCCTCCTACATCAATACCCGAGGTTGGCTCATCAAAAATTAGCACCTCTGGTTTCTTGGCCAACGCCCAAGCAATATTCAGTCTCTGAAACTGACCAGTTGATAGATTAGCGATTCGTCTCTTAGCCATTTTCTCATTAAGACCTACTGACTCAAGATTCTCTTTCACCTCTCTTATATCCACACCCTTAAGACTAAAGAAATCCTCCACCGTCAGTGGCAGCATCTCTCTTCTCATCAGTAACTCGTTTGGTGGCAGATAACTGATTTTATTACTCGCCCACCTTATATCCCCCTGATACGGGATTGACCCCAACAAAGCCTTAAGCAAAGTTGTCTTACCAGCGCCATTCGGTCCCAACACTATCAACACCTCACCTTTCTCTACCTGAAAACTTAAATCTTTAATGATCTCCTCGCGATTTAGCGTCACCGATAGATTGCTTACCTCTAAAATATTTCCCTTTTTCATTTCTTTATTTTCTCTCATTTTAGTCCCTCCCAGCTACTGCCATTTTCTGGGCGCATTCCTTACAAATTCCATAAAACTCCAACACATGTCTCTCGACCTTAAAACCCTTCTTTAGGTAAATTTCTCGACTTAACTCCTCAGCTACACATCTGGTCATTTTCTCTATCTTGCCGCACTTCTCGCAAACCAAATGGTGATGGTGTTTTAGTTCAGCCGATTCATAAGAAACCTCATTAGGGAAAAGAAACACCTCGATAATGCAGTTATTTTCCAACAAGAACTGAATCTCTCTGTATACAGTTGTCTTATCAGCCTTTACCTTTGCCTTGTTAAGTATCTCCTCAACCTGTCCGGCTGATAGGGGAGTCGGGTTATCAGCAAAGACCTTGATTATTGCTTTCCTGATTTTGGTCATCCTCCAACCTTTGTCTTGTAAGTTCGAAACTGTTATATCGTAATTCATATGTTGCAACTAACTTGCATTTGATTATATCCCTCCATCTCCTACAGTCAAGAGTTAATGCAAACCAACTGCATCTATATTTGACAACCCGCTACCTCTTTGTTAAGACTGGACTTAAGTTAATAAAGTTATCCAACAATATGTCAACAATTAATCCTCAACATATTACCACCCAACCCTCAAATCTTAATTCATCTCCTGTTTCAAATCGTAAGACCTTCTTTCTCCTCTCCTTTATATTCCTCTTTCTAGTTGCCTTTTCTTTTGGCGCCTACACCCTCTTCAAGAGCAACTCAGTCAGTCAGGACAATATTACAAATTCACCTATCTCTCAAGACAAGGCTCAGGCCACCATGATCCTCATCGAATACAAGGATACGGTCGGCTTGGTCAACTTTGTTAATGAATTAAAACAACGCCAGATCCCCGGTCTTCTTCACGTCTCAGCTGACTTCGTGGAAGCCAATTGTGACACTATCAACCAACTTTTAAAACACAACATGGAGATCATGGCCTCCATTGACGGAGTTCTTTGGGACATGCCCTATGACCAACAAAAAGACTTAATCGCTGATGCTGTTACTCGCATTGAGAGTTGTACCAACCAACCAGTCAAGATTATCTCTTCCAAATACATGGCTTCAGACATCACTACTCTTCAAGTAGCTCAAGAACTCAATATTCCCTACATAACTGCACGAGGTACCACTGATGCCAAAGCCACTGTTTATCAAATCGAAGGCTATACCACCAAGATTCTTTCAGTCTCCAATATTCCCGACGTCAGATTTAAATACGGTTCTCTTTGTGACTACTCCTTCTTCGAGCGCTCGGGTCAGCCCCAGGACATGCTTGACCAGTTAACCTGGGCCATTCAACCTCTTACCGACAAAGAAATAGCCATACTAGGTCCTCATCATCGGGTTACTCCGGTTACTCACACCAATATCGGTGGCTATCTCAAGCCTTGGATGGAGATGTGGATCAATTTCTGGGACACCACCACTGATCAGATTGACTGGGTCGACCTTGATACTCTAATGGCTGATCCTGACTGGATCTTGCCCGACTGGCAGCTACCCATCAACAAGAACGCTCCATATACTCCAGAAAAAATCAGACCCCTGGTTTCATATGACGAAACCGAGAAAATATCCAATCCCTGTCGGATCGAAGACTTAAGCGGAACAGCTCCTGCTCCTACTAGCACCCCAGCTCCCACTACTTCATCCGCAGTTAACTCAGATCAAACCTTAGTTGTCTTTCACAACAACCAAGGCCCCATGTGTCTGGAGTTCCTAGAGTTTGTTAAATCAAACAATCTCTTAGTTGAGCAACACCTTACCACCGATCCCGACTTCTCTACCCAGCTTTACACCTATCAGTCTCGGTTTACCCAAAGCCGGGGTGTTGATCAAAACTTTGGTTACTACCCGATTATCTTCATTAATGATCAAGCCTACAGCGGTTTTAACCAAGACGTCAAACAAGCCTTATTAGATCAACTTTCCCTTTAACTAGCCTGACTCTCAAGTCTGATCGCCTTACCTTTAATCAAGGCCTCAGCAATCTTCTTATTTGCCCTATCTAAAATTCTGGCAAAGGTTGGTTGGGAAACGCCCATCTTCTCCGCTGCGTTAATCTGATCCATTTCCTCTACCTCATACAGTCTTATCGCCTCAACCTCATCAGCCATTAGCACTACCTCACTTAACTGGTGCATTGGCACTCCTCGAGGTTTGAAGTAATTTACCTGAGCGGAAAAACCAATCCGGCGGGGTACTCTTCTTCTCATTGCTTTATTTTACTCAGCTTTAAGTTTTTCCTCTTCTTTCTTAACTTCTTCCAGTTCTTTTTCCAAAGACTCTCTGTAAGTAGTTACAGTCTTGAGCTGTTCTTCTTTACCGACCTCTTGGTTATTAAAACCAAACCAGCCCCTACCTCTCATGGATCGCCATCCACGTTTCCGTCCTAATCCTCCTCCGCATGGTCCCATTCCCCTTCCGGTTCTTGGTCCTGCTCCCATTGGTCCTGTCATATCTAGTCTTGGCATTTTTTACCTCCTTAATATTAAATAAATGAATATATATTCATTATATTCTTAATCTTTCCCATGTCAATACTAATGTAAAGACTGTTTTACTTGATAATTAACTGTATAAATAGGATCATCAAGCCATGTTTCGCATTAAAGCTTCCCGTCTACCTCTGCTGATCTTGCTTATCTTTACTCTGATTTTTTCTTTTTACAAACTCGACAACTTCTATCAACTCAACTACGACCAAGAACGTGACTACCAAGTGGTTCAAAAGATACTTTCAGGAGATCTCACCCTTATCGGACCACAAGCTGTCTCTACTGCTGGATTCTACCTAGCTCCCTGGTACTATTATCTGCTTGTTCCCTTCTTTGTTCTTTTCAATGGCCATCCTCTTTTTGCCGCTTACTTAACTGGTCTGGTTCATCTGCTTACCACTCTTGCTCTTTTTCTATTTCTCAAAAAGCATACCAAGCATGAACTTGTTGCTCTTGCCTCAAGCTTACTTTACGCCTCCACTCTTCATCGCACGGCTTGGAATGTTATGTTCATTCCCCTCCTCTTTATTCTTTTTCTTAATCTACTCCTTCGTTCCCGCCAGACCCCCAAGAGCTTCTCTTTGCTTTTGTTTTTGGTCAGCCTAGGTATTCACTTTCACTTTCAGTTTGTCTTACTCGTTCCTTTCTTGTGTGTGTACTACTTGCTTAACCGCCCCAAACTTCCCTCGTTTAGGTCCAAAAACTTTGCCCTTTATTTTATTGCCCTTCTCATTCCTCTCCTGCCCCTAATCGCCTTTGATCTACGTCATGATTTCATTAACTCCCGCTCTTTCTTAAACTTCTTTGGTTCTGCCCTGACTACCTCATCAAATTTGCCTTACTTACAGTTACTTCGTTTCTCTGCCCGCAACATTATCCGCGAAACCTCTCTCTATACCCCCCTCCCGCTCAACCTCGACTATATCTTTCTCCCCTTAGCCTACATCGGTTCCTTAATTGTGGTTTTTAGGAAGAAAAGATCTCTTCTTCCCTTAGCTCTTTTCCCGTTAATCTCTCTCTTTGCTCTTTCTCTTTACTCACCACCCACCTGGCCCGAGTACTATCACCTCCTTGCCGCTCTCTCCTTCATCATTCTT
>Ga0172375_10001634_pt1 | contig 35743 bp, 12 predicted proteins | sample LakKiv1m_FD_114537 | JGI IMG/M metagenome (GOLD analysis project Ga0172375, IMG submission 114537) | Freshwater microbial communities from Kabuno Bay, South-Kivu, Congo - kab_092012_11.1m | ecosystem: Environmental > Aquatic > Freshwater > Lake | place: Democratic Republic of the Congo... | reverse complement strand
GGAGGCCGGGGCTTTTGAGAAAGAAAAGAAAATGGATTATTTTTCATTACGCCTCCGGCGCCGTCTTTTACCTGGCTTGCGTCGCGACGAATTGGCTTGTCCAGGGGGTCTATCCCTATCCAACGGGTTTTTTCCCCCGGGCCGGTTTTCTGGAGGCGGGGTTTATTGTCTGGTTTTATGCCGTCATGATTTTGTCTTTCATCAATTTCATTCAGGTTTACCGTCATGAAAAAGTGCCGCTAAAGAAGAAAAATACGAAATTCGTCTTTGCCGCTTTTGCGATCGGTTTTTTCGGTTCTCTCGAATATCTCCCCAATTACGGCATTCTGGTATTTCCCGTGGCGTTTTTTCCCATGTTCATTTTTACCACAATCATGGGGTATTGCGTGATCCACTATCGCCTCATGGATATCCAGACTGTCATCCACAAAACCATCATGTGGATTCTGGCTTCTTCGGTCATGGGCGTCCCTGTTGTCGCATTTTGCTTTTTCCGCCGAGACTGGCTTTCTTCGCTGCCTCCCGCCGGGTTCGTCGGTTTCATTGCGTCCCTTTTCCTCCTTGTCGTTTTTTATATCCGCCATGTCCAGCCTCGTATCGATCATCTCTTCCAGAGGCGTCAGTGGGACCTTACCCGCGCCCTGGAAAAGTTCACGGATGAACTGGTGTATTTGCGCGATATCGAGGAAGTGGTCGGGCATATTTTAAATACGATTCAAACGATTTTTTACGTTTCCGATGTCTCTTTGCTGTTAAGGAGCTCAAATACGGAAGATTTTCGCCTGATGCGCCGAGGTCAAGCGCAAGCGGCGGGTTTTTTCTACCGAATGCCCGCCGATTTTCTGGAAGGGCTTGAGGCCAATGATACGGTGGTCCTTGAGGAGTATGTCGGAATCGATCCGCGGTTTGAAGCGTTTTCCGATACTGCGCGGACTTATTTCCAGGCGATGGGGGCCAAAATTTGCGTCCCGATGATTATTCACCAGAAATTGATCGGGGTACTGAATATCGGGCAGAAGGAAAATTTGCAGTCTTTTCGCCCTTCCGAGATTAATTTTCTCGCGGATTTGCGCCGGAGTGCTGCCATTGCGCTTTCGAATTCTCTTCGGTTGATTGAAATGCAGGAGAACCTTCGACGCTGGAACGAAGAGCTGGAGGAAAAAGTGAAGCAAAGGACTCACGACCTCGAACAGGCTCAAAGCCAGCTCGTGCAGGCCGAAAAGCTCGCGACGATCGGAACGTTGGCCGGGGGAGTCGCGCATGAGATCAATAATCCGTTGACGGCGGTTCTCACCAATGCGCAGCTTTTGAAAATGACGCTGACGGACTCTGACGATCAGGAAAGCGTCCGGCTGATCGAAGAAGGGGCGAAGCGGTGCCAGGGGATTGTCCAGAAATTGATGAAGTACGCCCGGAAACCTTTGGAAAGAGAAGTGAGCGAATCGGTGGATTTGAATCGCGTGATCGGGAACGTGCTTGCATTTCTGGGCTATCAGCTTGAGCAGGAAAACATTCATGTGTCGAGCCGCTTTGCTTCCGTTCCGCGGATTCGGGGTGTGGCGAACGAGCTGGAGCAGGTTTTTACGAATCTTCTCCTGAACGCGAAAGATGCGATCAAGCAACGGGGGGAAAAAGGGACGATTGAGATTTTGACATCCGGGACCGCGGGGGGCGTCTGCGCGGAAGTCCGGGACAGCGGGGTTGGGATCAAATCGGAATATTTATCCAAAATTTTCGACCCGTTTTTCACGACCAAGGAAGTCGGCAGGGGAACCGGCCTGGGGCTTTCCATTACCTACGGGATTGTGGAGAAGCACGGGGGGGCTATCCGGGTTGAATCGAAGGAAGGAGAAGGGACTTCTTTTCTGCTGACCTTCCCGGTTGAGAGGGCTTCAAGATCTTCCGCGGAATAATGCTCAGGTAATGACCGAAAAAGCCGATTCTTATGAATACCTAAAATGACGTTGTGGCCCGGTATCCTGTTTTTCAGCGTTTTTCTTTTTTTGGTGCAGGGGATCTTTGTGTTTTTCAGGGTGTCGCGAAGATCTCTGGGCTGGGCTTTTTCGCTGCTTTGCCTGGCCGCGGCAGTCCGGAGTTCCGGTTTCGGTTTCGCGCTTTTTCCTGTTTTGCCATTCAAAGAATTCTCGGCTGATTTTTTCCGAATAGGCTATGCGGGACTGTTTTTCCTGCCCACCGCTTACTATCATTTCTCGTGGAAGATTGCGGGTTCGGAGAAAGACCGTCTTTTTGTGGGGCTGGCGTATGCGGCCGCCGGATTTTTTATTTTGAACCTGTGGCCGGGCTTTGATCTGATCCATGGATCCTCTTCCGATGCCTGGGGAACGTTTCCCCAAGCGGGCGGGATGTTTCCTCTGTTTCTGGTTTTTTCGGCGGTTTTACTGCTGAGGGCTTTCGCCCTTTTCTCGGGGCTCCGGAAATCTTCAAAAGGAATCGCCTGCGCGAGGCTGCGATACTTTTTTGTTTCTCTGCTGCTGCTCCTTTTTTCTTTCGCGGATGTCGCGACCGCGTACGGTCGAAATTTCCCGCCGGCCGGTTCGCTGTTTCTTCTTCTGTCGCTTGGGTCGGCGGCTTACGCTATAACGGCGTACCGGCCGGTTTCTGCCGATTTTATCGTTAAGAAAACTTTTCTTTTGACTTTGCTGCTCGCGCTTTTGATCGGGGGGGGCGCCGGCGCCGTTCTCTTTACGGGGAAATGTTTGTCGGGCTTGAATTTGCCGATCAGCGAATATTGGATTTACGGAGTTTTTATTTTTGGAGTGGTCCTTTTCTATGATCCGCTCCGGGGCTGGCTGATTCGCATGACGGATCGCTATCTGTTCCAGAAGAAATACGAGTCCGAGAGAATTCTCCGGGATGCCTCGCGGGGAATGACTCAGATCGAAAGTCTGGATCGTCTGGTGAAACTGGTTGTCTATTTCTCGACAATGAGGATGCGGGTCGCGAATGCCGCGGTGCTGCTGTGGGAGGAGAAGACGCGGTCTTACCGGGTTGTCTGCCGGCGAGGTTATCGGGCCGGGGGAGAAGAGGCTCGCGGGAAAGTGGAGTTTGTCGATCGTATGGCCATTTCAATCGAGCATCCCCTGATTCAGTATCTTTCCCGGGAGCACGGGGTTTTGGAGATGGAACGGACCCGTGAATTTTTGCTGACCGGCCGCGGACCGGGGAAGGGACGGAGGGAGCCTTTGCCGGCCTATGATTTTCAGGAAATTCTCCGGAGAATGGAAGAGCTTCGGGCTGTTTGCGTGATTCCGAGTTTCCTGGGAAAACAGCTTCGCAGCGTCCTTTGCCTTGGAGAAAAAAAATCCGGAGAGTGTTACAGTGACCGTGATCTGGATGTGCTCTACACGCTGGCGCAGGAATCTTCAATTGCGGTCGAAAATGCGAGGCTTTGCGACGAGGCGATGAGCAAGACGAAGGAGATTGAACGCATCAATCAGGAGCATGCGGAAGCGTCCCGGAAACTGAGGTCGGCGCTGGAAGAGACCGAAGAGGCGAATAAAAAACTTCGGGACGCTCAGGCTCAGTTGATTCATGAGCAGAAGATGGCGACGCTGGGGCGGCTTGCGGCTTCCGTGGGGCATGAAGTGAACAATCCTCTCACGATCCTGTCGATGAATATCTCCCGGATGATTTTGAAATACCGGAAAGATCCCAGTCTTCGGGTGGCGGACATTGCCGACTTTTTTGAGAAAATGGAATCCAATATTCAAAGGATCAAAGCGGTGGTGAACACGCTGACGGGGCTTCTCAAGAAATCGGAGAAAGGAAAATTCGAGCCTTTGTCTCTGAAACTCGTGATCGAGGAAACACTTCCGCTGGTTCAGTTCCAAACCTATCTGGACAATTTGTCGGGGACGGACGTTGAATTCAGTATTCCCGGAAATCTTCCCCTGATTCACGGCAATCTCGAACGGCTGCAGGAGGTTTTCCTGAATCTTTTCACCAATGCGTATCATGCGCTTTCGATTGAGAGAAATGACCGCCGAATCCAGATCAGCGCGTATGTGAATGAATCCGACCCTAAACACATCCACGTGGATTTTTCCGACAACGGATCCGGAATTGACGACGAGACGGTTAAGAAAATTTTTAATTACGGGTATACCACAAAGGGGGAAGGGAAAGGTTCGGGGATCGGGCTTTACATGTGCCGTTATATCATCGAGCTCCACGGAGGCGAGATCAAGGTGAAATCGAAAAAAGGCGAAGGCACCACGTTTACCTTGACGTTGCCCGTTTATGAGGAAGGCGCGAAATCGGATTTACGTGATTTTTCGAAAACCGCGAAGAGCTGAGAGGGCATCAATGACGAAGAAGATTCTGATTATCGATGACGAGGAGGGGATTGTCGAAGAGATTGAGGATTTTTTTCGTGAGGAAGGGCTTGAAACTTATACGGCGGGCACCGGGCAGGAGGGGATCGCCCTTTTAAGAGAGAAAAATCCGGAAATTGTTTTGATCGATCTGAAGCTTCCCGATATTTCGGGCCTTGAAGTGCTGAGGGTCGCCAAAGAGCTGAATCCGGCCGTTTGCGCGATCGTCAACACAGGCTATGTGGACCAGGAGATGGCGGATCGCGCCGAAGTCTTGGGGTGTGACGTTTTTCTTTCAAAACCTTTTGATTTAGGAAGGCTGAAGCAAGAAGTTGACCGTTTGAGCGGAGCGTCTTCCTGAACAGCCGGCCAAGTCTTGGGAGCTTGCGCATGAAACGAAAAATCGTTTTGGCGATCGGCCGTGACCGGCAAAATCTCGATTTTCTGGAAGATTATTTCTCCGATACACGTTCTGAATGTGTGATCGCTGCGCCGGAAAACGGAGTCCGGGAGTTCCTCAAGCATCGTCCCGAATTTTTATTCGCGGATTTAAAAGGACTTTCCCGAAAAGCCTGCGCGGAATTAATAAGTGGAATTTCACGGGAAACGGAAATTGTTTTTGGGACGAATATCCCCGAGGACAGGGCGTTCCCGTCAGTGATTGCTCTCGAAAGTCCTTTTGAGATCCGGACGTTTCAGAAAGTAGTTTTTGCCGCGGCGCATTTTCCGGACGTCCTGAAGGTCTTGACGATCGATGACGACCGGGAAATTTGCGAAGGGATCAAGGAGTCTCTTGAGCTTCGGAAAGGGCCTGCATTCCGGGTGGAATCCGCTTCGAACGGGTTTGAGGGGTTCCGGAAAATTGAGTCCTGCCGGCCTGATGTCACAATCCTGGACATTAAAATGCCGGTTAAAAACGGCCTCGATCTCTGCCGTGAGATGAGGCGAAAAAACCCGGAGCTTCGAATGATTGTCCTGACCTCCACGGTCGGCGCCGATGAAATTCTTGAGCTTCGCAAGTCCGGGGTCCCCTCCTTTGTGGAAAAAGGCTCTTCCGGGAGTTCTTACCCGGAGCTTGTGAATTTGATCAAAAAACAATGGCTTTTTTCGTAAGAAACGTTCAAAAGTTTTGTGAGATTTTAGACGTTAAGTTCGGCAAATCCACTTCCGCGACCGGGGTTTGTCCGCTCCGGCGCCGACTCACATTGAAATTAACACGAGTAATCTTTCATGGAAGTCGGTGCAGTCCTCAACTTCGATCGGAAGTTTCTTGATAAAGTGGTTGGGGACAGCGGAGTCCGACCTCCTGCGCTCTCACCGTTCGGACTGGCGCTTTGCGTCAGACCAAGTTCCGAACGGTTGCGAGAGCTCGCTCCAGTCAGATTTGCCGAACCAAAAGATATCTGCCTTTAATACGCAAAGATTTACGCCTTGTTACTAAGAGCGTCTAGAAAAGTAGCGTCCCGGTTTCCGCTGAACGGCGGAATTTCATTTGCAAGGCTTCGCACTCCCCGTTTGGATCTTTGAGCGGGCCTCGGAGGATTCCCTTTACGCTTTTTCTGCGCCGGTTTGTTTCGCGTGCCGGTTTAACCCCGTGTCCCGATTTCCCGGATCAGGAGTTCAGGTTCAGGAACGAGGGGATGGTGATGATGAGGGCCGTTGCTTCACGCAAAAGCGGATTCGAAAACTGATAATTTAATCTTCCGTCGAAGTAGAGGGTCTGGCCTTCTTTTAGAAGAAATTCTTTTCTCTCCAGCGAGAAATTCAGTTTTCCGAGGACCCCTTGCAGAAAGACCTGCTTTGGCAAGGCGAGGGAGTTTGAATTTACGGTCCCCTTGCTGTCGACCAGCAATTTTCCGACGAAAAACGGCGCCTGCCGCTCCAAATACGCGATGATGCGAAACCGATTTTTGGGATATTCCAGAGAGAATTCTCCGGTTTGCGAACCGACGCGAAGGCGGCTTTTTTGTTCGGATTCAAACAATCCAAACAGGTTTTGAAGGCTGAGGCCGAACACTTCCGCGAGATTTTTCAGGTTGAGAAGGGTCGGATTCTGAATCCGGCCTGTTTCCATGGCGGCAAGCGTCCGGGGATCCAGAGCGGCTTTTTCGGCGAGTTTTTTTTGGGTGAGGCCGGCTTTTTTCCGAAGGTCTCGCAAAATTGAACCGATGGGGAGCGCTTCTGTTCCGGCTGTTTTATCCATTTTTTGTTCCGAATTTTTCCAAGCCCGAAGTATACCAGAATCTCCGGAAGGCTTTCCTCCGCGGATGGGTTCCGAAACGGCAATTCTAATTATACTAGAATTTTGCCTATTTCAAATAGATTTCCCGCAAAATTTATCCGGGCGGGATTGAGTACGGGGGGAGTTTCAAGATAATGGGAAGCAGCCGGAATGGCCGGTTGAAACGGAAGGGAGGAAGGGTATGAGGGAGGATGAAGAAAAACTGGCGGTGGTTCAGGATTCGCCAAATCTTTCGGCGGAGGAGGTCTTGGGCGCCGTGAATCTTGCGGAATTTGCTCTGAGGCAGGGGACGGGAGGGGATTTCCCTCGGGCCGCGATCTGCAGGCTTTGCGCGCTTGGGAAATCCGTAAAAGATCCCCTGTTGCATTGCAAGCTTCGGGTGATTTTGTGGACACTGGACCGGCTTCCTTACGCTCCTCCGGTTTTGGTGGGGAAATCATTGGAAAATTTGCGGGCTGTGTCGGAGTCTCTCGGAAACCGGGGAAAGGATTAAAGCGCGCGGGAGCAGGGGCGGATTGAGAAAAGATAGAAAGGAGACAGGGCGATGGATTTACCGGAATTTCGTTACTTGATTGAGGATATTTTTGAAGTGAAATGCGGTTGGCCTGCCCGGGAGTGCCGGGAATGGGCCTCACGGTTGATACGGCAGAATACGGGAGCTCGAAGGGTGGAATCTCTTCCCGGTTTTTTGATCGGTGACGCACTGCTTGTGGTGAAGGAGTCGGAGGGGGATTCCCCCAGCCGGTTTTTGCTGATCGATTCCCTGGGAACAAAAAAAATCGAATTCAAGAATGAGCGAGCCATGGAAGGTTCCGGCGTCAGATCCTGATCGGACGGGTTTTCTTGAATGGTTCCGAAAGTCTTTCGGAGGTTTTGGCGGAGGCTCTCAGGAAAATGATGCTTTTGCCGATATAAAAATGAGATAAAAATGCTTTTCGGAAAGAGTTTGGAAAGAGATTCGAGTTTTAATCTTGAAACGCTTTTTCACGGGATGTTTTACCCCCGGAGGACAGGATGTTTGCTTGCATTAAGACCGTCACATGTTATAATCCCCACTAATACTCTATAGCATTCGTATGCTAAATATAGTGGCCCTTTCATTTTTAAACGAAATCAGGAGATTATTTCTTAAAGAAACATGAGTGCCGTGCGTGCGATTCTCTTGATTGCTTTGGGGATGAGTGTTTGCCTTCCGGTTTCTTCCCCTGTTTATGCGGACGACCTGGCGTCTGAAAATTCCACGTCAGATTTCGGCGCTGCGGTAAAGGAACGCTATTTGGAGCGAAAGAACCGGCATCCATCCGCTGATCCTGCCGAGCCTGAGAAAGAAGCCCTTTCTCCCGAAACCGGGAATGCTCCCGTTGAATCCCAAGCGATTCCGCTTGAAGCGGTTAAAGAACCGCCCTCGGTCATTGAGGAAAAAACGCCTGAATGGATCATGACGGAAGATCCGGCGCTCCTGAAGGATAAAGTCCGGCAAATGCGGCGGGAAGAGAAGCAGAAATTCCAGGAATTGACGGATGGGTTCATAAAAAAAATTGTGACTGAAGAAACAGTCCTGGCGAAGGAGCAATTTCTGAGAGGCGGTCCGAGGAATCTGGATGAATGCGTGCAGCGGGCCATTGACGCTTCGATGCCGGCGAAAATGGCGAAGGAGCGTGTCAAACTTTCCAAGCAGCGGATTATTAAATCTCTCCGGGATCTTTTTTCCGCGGTGAATTTGGAGCTGGAAACCCGCCGAGGGTCTCTTTCCGATCAGGCTTTCACGGGAAACAGCTATCACATGCAATTCAAACAGCCGATTTTCCACGGCGGCTCCCTCTGGCACACGTACTTGAAAGAGGACGCGACGCTTCATTCCGCGGAGGCCGAATACAACAAAGTGACTCAGGATCTCGTCCAGAAGGTGTCCGAGGCTTATTTTGACAGTCTCCGGGCCGAGCAGGTGCTGAACGATAAGCGTGAGATACTGAAAATGGCGAATGAGATTTTTGCCATGACCAAGCAGAAGTGGGCGGAGGGACTGATTTCCGAAATTGAGTATCTGAACGTGGAATCGAGACAGAGTCAGATTGCTCATGACGTGGAAAAAGCGAAAGAGGATTATGAACTGGTCCTTCTGGAACTGCAGAAACATTTGAATCTGGCTTTGAACGAAAAAATCGAACTGTCCTCTTTTTATGATTACGGCGCGGTGATGGACGGAGCCCGGAAGCGTTCCGAGGAGGAACGAAAGAGCGAGAACGGCGATCAGTCAAAAGCTTCCGTGGACATTGAAAAGCCGGTCGAGCATTACTTGCAAATGGCGTATGATCACCGACCGGATCTTAAGCAGGAAGTGAACCGGTTGCGTGCGAATATTATGGCCAAGCGGGTGGCGGTGGGAAAACTTCTGCCGCAGACGGATCTGGTGATGAAATTCGGGGAGTTGGGGGAGTCTTATACGGATCTTGTCAAGCATCCCACCCATCATCCCGAATGGCAGTGTGCCGTGGAGTTGACATGGAATTTGGGCGGAAGTACCATGAAGTATAATTACGATCGGGATCAGAAGGCCCCGAGCGTCAGCCAGTATCAGGGGGGGCAGGGAACCTTTACGACGAAAAATTCTTTCACGGTGGCTCTGCTTGATAATCTGGAGGATGTTTACCGCGTGAAAGAGGCCGAAATTGAAATTCTGGATCAGTTTATCAAGCTGGAAGAGACCGAGAGGGAAATGATTCGCGAAGTGAAGGAGGCCTATTTCAACTTTCGCCGGGCAGAGATTCAATTGAGTTCGGAGATGAAGCAGATTCTTTACCGGGAGAGGCTTGCGAAACTTTCCAAGCATAAACTGGATATCCATGAGATTGAATCGAGCGAATATCTTCAGTCGGAACTTGAATTGGTCGATGAAAAGGAAAAGTTTCATAAAGCCATGTCGGATTATTATGTGGCCAGGACCGGTTTGAATCGCGCGGTCGGAGTTCAGGGCCTTTTGCCGATTGAGGATTGGAAAGAGAAGCAATAGAGGTGGCGGCGCATGGATGAAAAGGAAAAACGTTTAAATCCGCAGGAAAGCCCGAAGCCGGAACCGGCTCCGAAAAAAGAGAAAAAGACTTTCTTCCTGTTGAGGATTTTCAAAAAGAAAAAAGTTTTTTTTCAGCCGGAGCAGCCAATCCCTGCCGCCGCTCCCATTCAGGAGGCTTTCTCCGGTTCTGGCACCGTTCCTCCCCAGAAGAAGAAACGGGCTCGCCTTCCCTGGATGAAGGGGCTGATCTGGATTGCGGTCCTCGGGGTCGGAGTGGTGGTATGGAAAGAGTTCTTTCTGATGAAGGAAAAGAATGCTGCCGATGATGCCGCGGCGAAAAAAGAAGCCGCGCAGCAGGAAAAACAGGAGCAGGAGATCCTTCCCGTTCGGGTTTTCAAGATCGGAAGGTTTAACTATGAAGATTCTCTGAACGTACTCGGATCGATCAAAGGGGGAGTGGAATTTAAGCTTAGCTTTGAAATACCGGGTGTGATCAATTCGATCAACTACCGCGAGGGAGAGCGATACGAAGAAGGCGCCCTCTTGATTTCCCTCAGGCAGGATGACGTTTTGATCCGCCTGAAAAGGGCTCAGGCGGAAAAGAATAAAGCCGAGACCACGCAGGCCTTGGCGCAGGAAAAGTTTAACGAGCATCAAAAACTTTTCAAGATCGGCGCCATTCCGAAGACCACCCTCGACCGGGTGAAGCTTGAAGTTGACAGCGCGCAATACGATGCGGAAGGGGCGGGGCTTGAAGTCAAGTTGAATGAGGCGATGCTTGAAAAATCCAATCTTTACGCGCCGTCCGACGGAATGATCGGGCAATTATACGTGGAGGAGGGGGAAGCGATCACGCCGAACACCATGATCGGCTCGCACATGGCCACGGACATGGTTTTCGCCGAATTCGGAGTCGTTGAACGTGAAGTCGGAAAACTTCAGTTGGGGCAAAAAGCGCGCGTATATATTGACGCCTATCCCGATAAAACGTTTGAGGGCGTCGTCGAAAATATCTCTCCGGTCGTGACCGGGACTTCCAGGACGGCGACCGGACGCGTCCGGCTTGAAAATCCCGACGCGGTGTTGCTCCCGGGAATGTTCTCCAGGATCAAGATTCTCTTGTATAGCAAGCGAAATGCCCTGGTGGTTCCGACGGATGCCGTTCAGGGGGGAGAAGAGGAGACTTTTGTTTTTGTCGCAAATCCTCGCGACAATACCGTCTCAAAGCGGAATATCAAGATTGGTTACAAACGTTCGGATTATTCCCAGGTGGATGCGGGCCTTGAAGAAGGGGAATTGGTCTGCGTCTCCGGTCTTGAGAAATTGTCCGAAGGAATGCAGGTAAAGGTGGTTGAACAGCAGCAGGCTGAGACGTAACAGGCTTTAAAATTTTCTCCTTTGGAATTTTCAAAACATACAAGGTGACCGTATCTCATTGAGCCATTATGACGCTTCCTGAAATCGCCATTCAGAAGAAAGTAACCACCATGATGGTGATCGCGGGAATTGTCCTGCTGGGCACCATCGCCATCACCCGTTTGCCTCGCGAACTTTATCCCCGGATCAACTTTCCCCAGCTGACGGTTGTGACCAATTATCTGAACGCGGCGCCTGAGGAAATCGAAAGCCTGATCACCAAGCCGATTGAGGAAGCCGTCGGAACGGTCAGCGGACTTCGAAAAGTTGAATCGGTGTCCCGCGAAGGGAAAAGCTATGTCACGCTTTCGTTTGACTGGGGGACCAATATCGATTTTGCCGCGCTGGGAGTCCGGGAAAAAATCGATCTCGTCAAAGAAAAACTTCCCAAAGAAGCGGAGGACCCCACGGTTCTTAAATTTGATCCTCTGGCCCGTCCGGTGATGATTCTCTCTCTCAGCGGGAACATGTCTCCCGTTGAATTGAAGATGATCGCGGAAAAGACGGTCAAAGATAATCTGGAGAAAGTCCTGGGCGTGGCTTCGGCGGCCATCAGCGGAGGACTGGACCGGGAGATTCTGGTGGATGTGGATCAGGGGAGGCTTCACGCGCACAAGATTTCCATTCTCTCGGTGGTGGACGCGCTTGAGAAAGCCAATCTGTCTTATCCCGCGGGGAGCATCAAAAAAGGCCTGTACGAATATCTGATCCGGACGATGGGGGAATTCCAGAGCGTGGACGAAATTTCCTTCGCGGTTGCCGGCATCGACAAGGCCGATGACCGCCGTCTGAAGGAAGACGTGTTTGTCGAACGCGCCAAGTTTGGCCCCCGCGACACCCTGGAGGGGACCCGCGAAGAAATGAAAAAGGAGCGGCTGAAGAAGCGTCTGATTCTTTTTCGGGAAATCGGGGACGTGCAGGATACGTTCAAGGAGAAGACGAGTATTTCCCGCTACAGCGGAAAAGAAAATATTTCCATCTCCATTCAGAAACAGGCAGGAGCCAATATCATTCAGGTCGTGGAACGGGTGCGGACCGCGCTGGCAGATTTGAAGGAAGAGCTGGATTCCCGTGAAGTGAGACTTGAAATTATCTACGATCAGTCGACTTTTATTAAAGACGCCTTGAACGGCGTGAAAGACGCGGGGCTGCAGGGAGGCGTTCTGACCGTGCTGGTCCTCCTGTTCTTCCTGAGAAACGTTTACGCTTCCCTGATTGTGGCGATTGCCATTCCGATCACGATTATGGGGGTTTTCTTTTTGATGTTTGCCACGGGTATCAGCATGAACACCATGTCGTTGGGCGGATTGGCGCTCGGTGTGGGGATGCTCCTCGATAATGGAATTTGCGTGATCGAAAATATTTACCGCTTTCGCTCCAGCGGCGAAATGTCGCCGGAGGAGGCCGCGACCCGAGCCTCTAACGAAGTGATTTGGCCGATGTTTTCTTCCACGCTGACCACCTGCGCGGTATTTTTTCCGCTGCTTGTCTTTGTGCCCGGCGTGGCCGGCCAGCTTTTCAGGGATCTTTCCTGGACCGTGATCTTCGCGCAAGTGCTTTCCTGGGCGATTTCTCTTTCGGTGACGCCGCTGCTGGCTCTCAAGATTAAAATCAAGCCTAAATCGGAGGGTGAGGAAAAAACAACCAAGGTCAGTGTCTTTAAAAAGTTTTTTCTGAAAGTACAGACCCGGCTTCTCGGGATGACCCCCGTCCGGCAGAATTTTTTTCTGGCCAGAATTATCCTGGTCGCGGGGCTTTCTTTTGTCGGCGGGATTATGATCATGAAAGGATTGGACCGGGAGGTCCTTCCGAAGGTGGATCAGGGGCAGTTTATCATCAAAGTGAATATGCCGGTCGGAACCAAGCTCGAGGCCACGAATGAGGTGTCAACCGCGGTTGAGAAAATTATTCTCGAAATTCCGGATGTGGCCAATACCGCGGTTAGCATCGGTTCCAGCAAAGAGTCGAGCGCGGAAGCGGGCGCGGAAGCCCTGCGCTCTCATCAGGCGCTGATTCTGGTCAATTTGAAACCCGAAAGAAAGCGTTCGTCCGCCTCGATTCTGGAAGAATTGAAAAACAATTTGAAACACTATAATTTAAAGGAAGCGGAGATTGAATATGTTTTGCAGGAAAGCGAATTTTCCGCCATGGGGGGCGGCGGGAAACCCGTGACGGTGGAAATCAGGGGATACGATTTTAAAATCCTGGAAAGTTATCTTGCCCAGGTTGAGGCCATTGTGGGGGAGATTCCGGGGGTTTACGGAATTCAGAATGATTTGGCCAAACCGAGTCCCGAAACGAAAGTCGAAATTGACCGCCGGAAAGCGGCTTTGTACGGAATTTCGGTTCGAGATATTGCCCTGACGGTCAAGACGGCATTGGAAGGGGCGGTCGCGACTCAATATAAAGAGGGAGGGCGGGAATATGATATCCGGGTCAAGCTTCGTGAGGAGGACCGGAATGACCTGCTCCGCCTCGGGGAATTGCTGATTCACTCTCCGGTTTTTGAAGGAGAGGTGCCTTTAAGCGAAGTCGCGAAGTTGAAACGGGGATCCGGTCCCAGCGAGATCCGGAGAAAAAATCAGTCCCGGACGATTACGACGACGGCGAATATCTCTGAGGGTGAGAACAAGCAGGCGATTCTTGACGCTCTCGCCGCGCGGTTGAATGAAGCGTTTGTGAATATTCCCGAGGGCTATGGAGTCGAGATCACGGGAGAGTCTTTAGAGGTGCAGGAGTCCTTCTCGAAAATCTTTTTCGCGCTGATTCTCTCGATTATTCTGGTTTATATGATCATGGCGTCCCAGTTCGAATCGTTGATGCAGCCTTTTGTAATTATGTTCACCGTTCCGTTGTGCGTGATCGGTGCCGCGATTGCCTTGTGGCTTGGGCACACCAGTTTGAACGCGATTTCGCTGTTAGGGTTCATTTTGCTGGGAGGTGTCGTTGTGAATAACGGGATTGTTTTGGTTGAGTATATTAACTCCATGCGGAACGAAGGGAAAGATATTTTGACCGCCGCGCTTCACTCGATTTCGATCCGGACGAAACCGATTTGCATGACCGCGATTTCATCTGTTATGGGCTCGATTCCTCTCGCGATTGGTTTGGGAGGAGCCGGATCTTCTATTCAGGCTCCCATGGCGATTACAACAATAGGAGGACTTGTCTCCGCGACTTTTTTAACTCTTGCGGTTCTTCCATCCATTTATGTTCTTGTTGAGAGGGCTGCAGAGGCGTGCATGCAGAAATTTTTTGGTTCTGAAGAAGAGGAAGTCGTTTAACTTTAGACCGAGATAACGTTGCAAACCTATTTAGTGTAATAGTTTATAGGCTCGAAATTAACTAGGTTTCGAATTTCCTCAATGGTGAATGAGGAAGTTTTTTTAGCATAGATACTAAATAGTTTAAAAATGAAATTTCAAACGATTTCAAGTTTAAAGGCTCATAAAAATATAGAATTAGATTATTTTGCTTTGAAACTTGCATTTTTACTATTGGGTGTTATTCTTTGAGTAAAGACGATTAGACAAGCAAAGGGCAGAGTTGATTCAAGGAATCGCACGGGTGTTACAAATTTAATGTGTTTTAGGTCCACATCACCGGGAGAAAGTTGTGGGATTACCAAGTTTTTCTGCTAAGCGACCCATTTTGATTTTTATGTTTTTGTGCGGGATTATTTTGCTCGGCGTTGTCGCGTTGCTGCATTTGCAGGTTGAGCTTTATCAGGGGTCGGCCCGGGGAATTATCAGCATTGTGATTCGTGTGCGAGGAGGGCTTTCGCCAGAAGAAGTGGAAAAGGCCGTGACGAAACCCGTTGAGGAATCGGTGGCGACGGTCAGTCATCTGAAAAACCTGTACTCCAGTTCCCGTGAAGCGGAGGCGCGGGTGACGCTTGAATTTGAGCCGGGCACCGATATGAGTTTTGCGGCCCTGGAAGTTCGTGAAAAGTTCGCGAAAGCCAAACCCAAACTGCCAAAGGAAATTGAAAAACCGGTGATCGCGAATTACAGCGAAGGGGAAGCCGCGATTCTGATTTATTCGGTGACCTCGCAATCCAAGTCGCCCGAAGAGGTCCGCGAAATTGCCGACAGCGAGGTCCGGCCGTTGATCGCGCGAGTCGACGGAGTCGCGAGCATCGAAGTTTACGGCGGACGGGAGCGGAAAATTCTGATCGAATTCGACCGCGACAAAATGTTTGCTTACAACATTTCGGTCGAGCGGGCGATGGATATTATCGGCCAGGCCAATCTCGATCTTCTGGCCGGGACCGTGGAACGGGGAAGCCGTGAGTTTTCCATCCGGACCATGGGCGGATTCAGGACGGTGGAGGAGATCGGCGAGATCGGGATTTCGACGACGCCGGAAGGTTCGATCATTCCTCTGAAGGAGATCGCGACGATCAAGGACACGTATCTGGAGCCGCAGGATTACGCGCGGCTGAACCTGACGCAGAGTGTTTCCATTCAGGTCAAGAAAGCCTCGGACGCGAACACGATTCAGGTCTCAGGGGACGTGCAGGCTGCCGTGAAAGTCTACGAGGCGAATTGCAAGGAGGACTTGCGGTTCACGATTATTTCGGATCATGCAAAGTCCATCCGTAAAGCGATTGATGACGTGGTTGAGGCTTTGCTGATCGGGGTGGTTTTGACGACGTTTGTGATTTATCTTTTCCTTCGCCGCCTGGTGCTTGCGTTTCTGATTTTTATTTCGATCCCGGTGTCGCTTCTGGTGACGTTTATCTGCATGGGGATGCTGAGGATCAGTCTCAACGTGATGACGCTGACGGGAATGGCGATGGCGGTGGGGATGGTGGTGGACGACTCGATTGTGGTTCTTGAAAATATTTTCAAGCAGAAAGAAGGCGGCAAGCCTGCTGACGAGGCGATTGTGGAGGGCGCGGAGGAAATGTGGCTTGCGATTCTTGCCTCCACGATTACGACGGTGGTGGTGTTTCTTCCCATTATGTTTATCGACAAAGGGATTCAGCTGATTTATCAGGGGCTCGCTTTTACCGTCACGGTGGCGCTTGTAGCGTCTCTCGTGGTGGCGGTTTCCATTGTTCCGATGCTCTGCAAAAAACTGAATGTTTTCAAGGTCCCGGTCAAGGCCGCGCGTCCGGAAGGGGTTCACGCGAAAAAGAAAGTGAAGGCGTATTCGCTGTACCGGAGGCTGTTGCAGGAGACGTTCCGGGCGAAATATGCGGTTCTTCTGGGCGTCTTCATGCTTTTCGCGCTTTCCGCCAAGGGGATTTCCCAAATGGATATCGACCTTCCGAGCACGCTTGAGGAAAATGAGTTCGGTGTGGTGGTGTTCCCGATCGCCGGAGCGGATCTCGAGGCGAATGACCGCGTGGCGAAAAAGATCGAAGAGCTTTTGAAGGCCTATCCTGAGATCGAGACGATGTCGACGGTGGTCCGGAAAGATGATTTGCGCGTGATGGTGAAGTTGATCCCGAGAAAGAAGCGCGAGCATTCCAAGGATGAGATTATGCAGGCGGTTCGCGAAAAGGGGCAGGAGTCGATCAAGGAAATTCACGAGGATTATTCGCTGATTGTCGATGAAGGCGTCTCGTCCGACGAGGGACGGAAATTTATTATCAATATTTTCGGGCATGAAAACGACAAGTTGGAGGAACTCGCCCACGAGTTGGCCCAGAGGGTCGGGAAAGTGGAAGGCGTGAGCAATATTGTGATGACGGACTTGAGAAAAAGGCCCGAGTACGATCTTGTCGTGGACCGCGGGCGCGCCGCCTACTACGGTCTGACGGTGAAGGATGTCGCGGATTCCATTCATGCCCAGGTCCGGGGGATGAGGCCGACAAAATATCATGAGGCGAAGGGAGGTCAGGAGATTGAAACCATCACCCGTCTGCAGGGAATTTACCGCCAGAAAATCGAGGATCTTTCGAGGCTCTACGTGATGGCGCCGCAGACGCGTGAACAGATTTTAATTGAGCAGATCGCCAATTTTTATCCTTCGTTCGGGCCGAACACCATCGACCGGATGCAGAAATACCGCTACGTGTTTGTGAAAGCGGACACCAACGCGGCGCTGGAGACTACCGCGAAGCGGGTGAAGGAGGCTTTGGGGGACATGAAATTTCCGCAGGATTATTTTTACCGCTTCGGGGGCGCTTATTCGGATTTGGTCAAGAGCAAGGGGCAGCTTTCTTTTGCCGTGGGGATTACGGTGCTTTTGATTTACATGATTTTGGCCTGTCTGTTTCAGTCTTATCTTCAACCGCTGATTATCATGGCGGCCGTGCCGCTTGCCGCGGTGGGAATTTACGCGGGGCTTCGAATTACCGGAAAGCCTTTGAGCGAACACGTGTTCATCGGAATGATTATTCTTGCCGGCTCGGTGGTAAAAAATTCAGTTGTGATGATCGATCATTACAACAGTCTTAAATCCGTGATCAGCGATCCTCATGAATTGTTGATTCGATCCGGCGAAGATCGCATGCGGCCTATTTTAATGACGAGCATCGCGACCATTCTCGGGTTTGTTCCGATGGCTATCGGGATCGGTCAATCCAGCGATTTGTGGTCTCCTCTTGCGATTACCATGATCGGAGGTTTGACAAGTTCTACGATTTTAACGCTCATAATTATCCCCAATATTTTGCTGGTTGGAACCGATGTAAAATCTTTTTTTTCGCAGGCAAAGGGTAAAATGGATGGGATCGTGTTAAAGTTTATTGCAACTTATTCAATAATAACAGGTTACAGGAGTTTGAATCGTGGCCGAAAAATGTGCTGAACTTATTTCAGTGATTGACTTTTTAAACGGTTAATGTTAAACTTTATAATGATCTTAGATAAAGTAATGTTAACTCTGGTGAAAATATGAAAAAAACGTTGAGTTTAGCAAAGGCAGAAAAAACAATTTCACGCGGGAGCATTACTACAGCAAAGGCAACGGGAGGCGAGTGGATTTGCTCAAAGCTTTTTAGTTCAAGGTGATTAAAGGCTTGACCGGGAGAAAAGCGAATATGCCTAGGATCGGACTTATGCAGCGCTCTTGGAAGGGAGAGGATGCAAAGTGATTAGCCTTTTTCAATGTGAGAAGAAAAGGTTTTTCCTCAGGGCAATTGCGATTGTCGTGGTCGTGACATTCAGCACGACGCAGTTGGGCTGGGCCGACGGGATTTCGCTTCTCCGGCAGGAAACGCTGCCCGAAGCGGGAGTCGCAAACACCGGAGCGGCGAAAGATTTTATCGACCGCGTCGAGTTATCTTCCGACATCGCCGAGGTGAGAAAAGTTTTCAGGGGGGAAGGCGACCGGGTCGTTATTCATGTCCAGGACGCGCACGCCAATTACGAAGCTCAAAAAAATATCGCCGCAATTCTGAAATATTTCAATTCCAACCACGAAGTCCGGCTTGTCAACGTCGAAGGAACTTCCGGTGAGATCGATACGTCGATTCTGGCCAGCTTTCCCGACTCCGAGGTGCGGCATGCGGTTTCGGATTATTTTCTCCGGCAGGCGAAAATCTCCGGCCCGGAATTTTACGCGATTTCAAGCGCCGGTCCGCTGACTCTGAACGGAATTGAGCGCGGGAATCTTTACGAGGAAAACCGTCAGGTTTTTATCGAGGCGCTTTCCTACGCGAATGACGACGAGAAACTTCTAAAGTCCCTGAGGGCGGTTCTGGAAGAACTCGGCCGTTATCTTTTTTCCCGGGACATGAAGGCTTTGTACAAACTCCGCAAGCGCTTTGAGGAAGATCCCCAGTATCTTCCTCACTACGCCGAAGCGCTTTTGCAAAAAGCCCGCGAGCGGGGTATTTCCCTTGAGAACTGCCGCCATCTGGAATCGTTTGAGAGGTTGCGGGCGCTTGAGGGAAAAATTGATTTTGAAACGGCGGAAAAGGAAGTCGGGCTTCTGACGGAGGAAATCAAAAGAGCGCTTTCCCGCGACGAGCGCTCCCTTTTTGTCGAGAAGGCCGTCGCGTTTCGCACCCGCAAGCTCACGCGAGCCGAATATTACGGCTATCTGGAGGGGGAAGCGACGCGGCTCGGGATTGAGCGCGAACGGTATCAAAACGTTCTGGATTATCTTGAGTACGGGAGGCTTTACGATTCGATCGGGGTGGATCTGTTCAGCGAACTGGAGGCGCTGGAATCCGCGCTGAAAGAGAAAATCCTGGCCGACGGGGACGAGAGGCGGCTGGATGAACTGTTCGGGTATCTCAGGATTCTGGAACGTCTGTTTTCTTTTTCTCTCACGAAAGACGACGCGCTGTTTTTCTATTCCAACCGCTCCGGATTTTCCTCCAAAGTGTTCGTGTCGTTTATCGACGGCATCGTCCGGAAGAATCATTATCGCCTTTTGAACTCGCTTCCGATGAATCTTTCCGTGATTGACCGCGATGTCGAGCGGATTCAGAAATTTTATGAATGCGCGATCAAGCGCGATGAAGTCATTATCGCGAATGCCCTTGAGAAAATGGACGCGTCCCAACAACCGGTGTCCGTGATGGTGACGGGAGGATTCCATACGGCCGGGATTGAACGGGCGCTGGAGGACCGCAAGATTTCCTACCTGGTGGTGGCGCCGAAAGTTTTGAAAGCCGCCGACGAAGAGGAAGAGAAGAAACTGTATCAGGATTCGATCGTGCAGCGGCCGGCGGCGATCGAGCAGTATCTGATCCGCAATTATCTGGCGTCAAAGCCCGCGACCCTTCACGATCCCCGCTATCAACTGGCGGCGCGCAGTCTTCTTCCGCTGGTCGGAGTTGATTACGATCAGAAAGCCCAAAGCGATCTGGCGTTTTCCGCCAGCGTTGCCGCCTTGTTCAAGGCTCTTGCGTTTTTGCTGAAAGATCAGCGCGGGGTGGAGGTCTCCAAGCCGTGGGAAGATTCGCTCCGGGAATTGCTGACGCAGCAGGGAATGGAGGGCCGCGTTGAGGAAGCGACCCGTCTTCTTTCCGTCGTCATGAATGCCGTGATCGGCGGCGAGAGTGTGTTCAAACAGCCCGAGGCGTTTAAATCCCCGATTTATCTGATTCGCGGTGAACCGGTGCCCGGTTCGGACCGTTTTCTCGTGATGGCGGTTTCTCAGGAGGCGATTTCACAAAAGGCGGAATGGAGCGTGGGGCTCCGGACGCCGGCCGGCGGGGTCGAGCAGATCGGGGAGGCCTCTCACTTTACCGTTCCGAAAGCCGGAGAGGTGTATGTCCAGGTGTACGGAGTTTCCGGTGACCGTGCCGCGGAAATTTTCGGCGGGCCGGAAAAAATCCGGCCGGAAATTTCAGCCAAACCGGCGGGCGAAGACCGCCGCGCGGTCCGGACGCCTTCTTTCGCCGGCGCGCTTTCCGTGGAGGGGGGACAATTTCAGGATCCCGCTTTGAATGAAATTCTGGAAGCCTTGCGGGGGCGGTTCGGGGAGCGCTATGCTCCGGACACGATGGCCCCGGAATATTTCGCGGCTTCCGTTCTTGTTTTTGCGATTTCCAGGGCGCTGACGCAGATTGGCGAAGCGCGGCAGGCGTTTTCGGGGAAAAACACGAGGGCGTTGCGCAAACTGGTGGACGCGCTGAACCGTTACCGGTCCAATCCCCGGGCCCAGGCTTTCCGGGAAAGTGTGGAGACTGAGACGGAATCGGCCGTCCGGCATTTGTATGCCATGTTCCCGCAACCGGAGGGGGAATCTTCGGAAGGATTCGAAGGCTTTAAAAGCGCTTTGATCGCGATGACCGAAGGGTATCTGGAGAGTGAAAAATTATCCCTGCCTCTTTCGGCGTTTTCGATTTATCTCAAAGGCTCTTCGCTGGGAGAAGAAGCCGCGGTTTCCGTTCCTGAAGTGACGCCGGCAGTTGAAATCGGCAGGACTTTGCTTCAGACGAGAAAACCGGTTGCTCCCGTTACGGCAACCATCGACGAAGCGGCGCGGCAGCGCGTTCTTTCGGCTTTTGGAATGCTTCAGCAGTCGAATGCGCCCGTAAGCGTTCGGAGTGTCGCGAGTCTGTTTGGCGAGGAGGCATTTGAAGACGGGCGAATTCGCGCGTACTCCCGTATGGGAGTTTTGGCTCATCTTTCCGAACCCGCGGAGGCGGAAGGCGTGCGGATTGCTTTCGATGAGAGCATTCTCGACAGTCCGGAGGGTATTGAGCTTGCCGTGTTCCATTTGGCTCTGCATGACGCGAGCCGAAAGGCTCACCTGGCGCGGGACGCGCTGCCTGAAGATCTTTCGGATTCGCAGCGGAATTTTCTGGAAGAAGTTTGGGTGGTCTCCAAAGAACTCGAATACCTGGCTGAAACTTTTTCTCCGGAAGCGACCGAAGCGTATCTTGCTTTTCTGAAAGATACGCGTCAAATCAATCATTCCATTTTTCTCAAGATGTTTGAGGAATACCGGAAGGCCGAAACTCCGGACGCCAAAATCAGGGCCGTCGCGAAATTCGTCAAAATGGCCGCGAAGCGCGACCATCTTTTTCCGGATTTAAACGTCGATCTTCGCACGACGAAGGACCGGAATTTTGTCGCTGAAGGGGTGAAGAGTCTTGATGCCGCTTTCGCAAGGGTTGAATCGGTTTTGACGGCAGAAGAAGAGGAAACCACGATCACTCCGGCTCCGGAAATGAAACCCGCCGTTCCCGCGCGCCGTTTCAACCCGCTCCGGTTTGTTTTGGCGGGAATCCTGCTGTTGGGAAGTATTCTGTTATTGATTTTCGCATTACGCCCCAATTTTCCCCAGTTGTCGAAAGGAGATATCGCGGTTTTGTGGGCCGGTGGCACGCCGACGGCCGCTGCCGAGGTTGTGGATGCGGCGTCCCTGGAATGGCCGGCATGGATTTTGGGAGAGGGTGGACGGAAGATTGAAATCCCCGGATTGGGCAGAGGATTGATTCCGGAGACGGTTTTACCGGGAACGCAACTGACTCCATTGACTGGGGAGGCAGGTCTTCCTTTGCATGGAACGTCACCCCTGGATATGGATCAGCGGGGCCCGAGCGAAGCGCCTCTCGTTGTTCCGTCTCTTCCCGCGGCAAAGAAATTTGATCTAGCTGAGGAACTTACCGGGCAGGGAGTGGAATTGGAACCTGCCAAAGAGGGGCCGCCTCTGACCCCGGAATCAAGACAGCCCGTGGTGACGGTACCGATGACTTCCGTTCCGGCTCCGGAATTCTCGCAAATTCTGAGCGCGGCGGCGACGACGGATTTTGAAACGATTGCGAATGTTTTGGCCGGCGAGGGGCAGGCAAATGCTCAGGAGCGGATGGCCGCATTGTACGGTCTTTTGGGGCATTTGAGCCAGCCGGGCTTCATTAGTAATAGCGACAGTAATAGCGACGGTTCCATTGAACGGGTCTTACCCTATGTTGTGCGAATCTCCAACGATTCCGAAAATCCTGAGATGGCGAAAATTGCCTCCCAGGTTCTTGCCGGAATCAGCAGCCTGTATCCTGATTCGATTCAGTCTTTCTGTGTTGTTGACAAAGAAGCTCGCCACTATGGCTATGAACTCTATGCGGGTACTCCGGACGGGCAGTCTCTTCAGGTTGGGAAAGTTGTGGTGGATATCGATGCGGATGAAGTATCCCTGGTGAGCGCGGATGGCCATGAGATAGGAGATTTCACGATCGGGAGTGAGGAAGCCGCTTCGAAAGCGAGCCGGGCCGTGGAGGATTTGGTTTCGGACGGGCTTGAACAATACGGACTTGATATGGACTCTCATCCCGAAGTGGTTCCGGATCCTCTCACGGATGCCGTGACGAATCTTCAGGCCTCCGTTTCAAACCTTGTCTTGAATCACGGAATGGACGGGGAAAGCCGGACGAGACTTCCGGAGGGAAAGAGCGCTCCTGAATATTTCGGAGATCCCACACCGGTTCTTTCGGATGGCGAGGATTTTGGATGGCGCATTCACCCTGTTCAGCATTATCGGAAGTTTCATTATGGAAATGATATCACGGCCAAGTACATTCCGTTACGCTCCCCTGCTGATGGGATAGTGGAGCGTATCACTCATGGCGGAGGGGGTGGCACTACGATTTGGATCAGTCATCCGGATACGGGGTTGACGGAAGTTTATATGCATTTGAGTGAAATTTATCTTAATCCCGGAGACAGAGTTATTGCAAACACAACTGTTCACTCAAAGTCCGGCAACTCCGGGACTTTGACTACAGGGGCTCACCTTCATTACGGAATGATGCGCAATGGAGAATGGGTTGATCCGGAAGAGTGGTTCCCTCTCTTTTTCGAAGTCTGGCCGGATGCTTCGTCGGATCTCCCCCAAAATGTTGCCGGAGTCCGATTGTATCGCGCGGGGCTCGGGAATACGTTTGCCCGTTCGATGGATGGCAATGGCTTGGTGGGATTGGCCGCGGAAGCTTTTGCAAGACCCGGTTATGAACGTCTTTTGCAAGGCGATTTTCTGGGATTGATGTCCGATGTGCAGGATTGGATTCGGGGTTCCGTTCAGCCGACCGGGGCGCAGAGACAGGGTTCTCTTGATAATCTTTCCGGATTATTTCAAAAAATGGGTGCGTCTCGCAGCATTTCCGATTTCTCCGGTTTGCCGGATCGGGGGGTCCGTGTAGGAGTATCACCGGGAGGGATATTGACCGTTAGCGCCTCTTCGCTGGGGGGAAGCGTTGAGACGGCCGGTTCCGGGGAAATTAAAACGCCCGCTCCGCTAAAAGTCCCGAAAAAAACGTTGTCGCGAAATCTTCTTCTGCTGGGGATTGTGCTTGGTGTCGTCGCCGGATTGTTTTTGCTCGCTCATTCGGGACTTCTTGCCGCGGGGTGGAGTCAGGTTGCCGCGTTCTGGACTCACTCGGCCGCGCCAAGATTTTTGATTCTCTGGAATACGTTTAAATGGGCGACCCTGTTCGGTGTTTCCGTGAAACTTTTCGGAGCCTGGTGGCAGAACCGTCTGGACGCGGTCGCGAAAGGCGAAAAGATCCGTTTCCTTGGCGGATTTATCAGGTTTTGGGACCGTTATGTGACCGGCCGGGACCAGCTTGCTTTAAGGGGAGAGCAGCTGGAGAAGCTTGAGAGTTCGGGAATCGGAATCAGAAATAAAAGAGTCCGCCGCGTCACTTCGCTGTCTTCCGCGCAGGCGTTGCTTGACCGGATTGCCGATCAGTGGTTTATCCCGCTTCCGATGCTTCCCGAGATAACCCAGGACCAGGTTTATGACGGACTGAACGCGGTTTCGGAAGCATTTCTGGGAGGGACGGTGGATCTCCGGCATTTGACCGCGAAGATGAATCGGGATCCCAGAATGCTGGAGCTTGTCCGAAAGGCGGCGTTGTCCATGAGGGTTTCGGAACTGGAAGGGGAAACAGTCCCGGAGCTGGTCGCTTCGCTTCAGGAAAAACTGAATGAGCAGATCCGTCAGGCGAACGCGCGCAGGAGGGAGGAAAATGAAAAGAAGCGGCCGGCGGTTGTAAAAAAACTCTCGGAGCAATTGGGCGTCGATCTTTCAGATATGACTCCCGAAATGAACCGCGACCGGAAGTTGATCGCTCAATTGAGATTTATTTTTGATCAAATGCACGGGCGGAACAACGCCTCGTTTCAGCAGATTTCGGCCCAGCTTCGTCATCCCGCGCATGGAGGGCAATCTCAGGTGCCGGAACGCTTGACGGTGGGAATTCGCCTGAAATTGATGGCGGACAAACTGAGCAGCGCCTTTGGTCTGGATAAACTGGAAAAGAAAAAACGCCCGGTGACGGGAAATATTCTTCAGCGGGGTTTTTCGGAATTTTACAATCTTGGGCTTACGGCCGTGTTTTATCTGTTCCAGCTGATTCGCGCGGTGTTTTATACCGCTCCGGAAAAAGGTTATGAAGTCCTGGATTCGTTTTACTTTAAATTTTTCAGCCCTCTGGAGTACGAGTGGCTGAGGTCTGACCGCAACTTTATCGCGCCCGAAGACGCGATGCGGAGCCTTGAGACGGCGGCCCGTCTCGCGAATCAATTGACGGACCGGGAGGTCGCGCGGTACGGGAACGGCTTGAGATGGTTTTTGGAAACGTTTTTGAGAAAACTTGTGTTCCCGGCGGCCATTGTGAATTTTCTTTATCGCAGAATTCATCTTGGGGTGTTGAGCGCGATTTCAGGCGCCGCGGTGATCGCGTTTCTTCCGATGGAAGTGTTGAAGTTTAATTTCTGGACGGTGCTGGGTCAGTCTTCCGTCACGGCGGCGGGGCCGGGGACGTCTGCGATGGCTTCGGCGGTCGGGGCCGGACCGTGGACGATGTGGCTTCTGGTCGGTATTCTGGCATTGAGCATTCTGGCCGTGGCAGTCAGCGCTTCAAGCGGAGCCCCGGGGTTGAGCGCGACGCAAGCCGTTGCGGGGATGGAGCAAGAAGCCGTTGCGCCAAAAGAAAAAGAAGCCGTCAATCCGTTTTTATTGACGCTTCTGAGGGTCGGAGCGGTTCTTTTTATTCTTCACAGCATCGGAGCTTTAAGCTCCATCGCTGTTTTGGTCGCGACCGTCCTTCCGTTACTGCCGCCTTTTACCATATCGGCTCTTCTGGGGGCTGTTGTTTTGGCGTTTGGCCTTGCCGCTCCCGCGGCTTTGAGACTTTATTCCAAGTATTTCGCGGAACAGTCGCTTGACCGGAGATTTCTACTGCAGCGAGAGGTCGAACTCCCGGCGGTGCCGAAGCCGGAGGCTCCGGAAACCAAGGCTCCGGCGGCCGAACCTCAAGCGGAAGCCGTCAAGCCCGAGTTGGTATCCGAGGAGCAGGTGCCGGGCGTGGGGACGGTCAGAATGGAACGGGTCGAGGAACCGGAGGAAATGGAAGCGCCCGCGGAAGCCGAGACTCCCGAAGTCAAAACGCAGGTGACGGATTACGGGCTGAGTTTTGTGTGGAGTCAGGATGAACAGCACGGTCTTCAGACGTATCACACCCGGCAGGGGATGAAACAAATCCGGCGTTTGGGGCTTAAAGAATATCTGGCGCTTTCCCGGAAAATGCTTGTTGAAGCGCATCTGACGGATGAAATGCGCGAGGAATTGATGAGAATTCGCGAGATTCATGAAAGTAACCCCGAAGAGGCCGCGACGCGACTTGAAGCGCTGGACGCGAAGATTAAAGAATCCGTTGGCAAGGATGTCGCGGCTAAAAAGAAAGCCGCCGAGTTGCGAAAACTTTTCCAGGACGGGGTGTTTCAATTCCGCGACCGGCTCGAGGCGGAGGAAGCGCATATGGCTCTGGGACAGTTCGAGGCATTTGTGGGCATCCCGCCCGCGGTGGACCGGCGCGCGAAATTCTGGAGTCTCGAGGTTCCTTCCTTCCGCCGCGCGAAAATGTTCTGGACTTCTTATTTGAAAGCGTTTTTTCATATGGTCAAAGTGTACACGGTCGGACTTTTGACGGAAATCGCCGCGTTTTTCTTCCGGAAAGAAGACTCCACGCTGAATAAAATCGACCGGAAGATTTTGGCCGGCTATTACACCTCGATTTTCGGATTACTCATTGTCGGGACCGAAATTTACATGGTCGTTAAAGCCGCGGGATGGGTGGACAGTCTTCTCCATACGGATCATCTTCAGATTTTCAAAGAAGAGACAGGATTTGTGAAGCCGCTCATCGAAACGATTGAAGGGCAGCATGATCCGAATAAAGCGCCGGAGGAACAGTTTGTCGGAGCGATCGGAAGCGGACACGAACTGCTTTCGCTTTTCGGGGAGCTGACGGGCGCTCCGATCGAAGACGTGGCGTTTGTCCTGTTTGACCGCGGACGGCATGCCGAAAAAACACTGTCTCAGTTGAGAACGGAGCTGGCGCAGGAAGTGACCCAGGAGCAGGCGGAGATTTACAAAGGGCTTCTCGAGGGGGGTGACAAGGAAATCGTGGGGAGTTTGTTTGACCGGGGATTGGAGTTTTTCAGGAAAATTTTCGGGAGAGCCGCCGAAGCGCCTGTGCAGGGCGAGGGGCTTCTCGCGCGCGCGGAGCGCCGGGGGGAGATCCTTGTCGCTTCCAGTGACGCGGATCTGGATATGCAATTATTGGCTGAACACCGTGAGCGGGAAGCCGGGGAGATTCCGTTGATGCGGGCCGGTGTTGTCGAGGTCCCCCAGGTTGTGGTGGATTTCGCGGCCCGCACGAAAGGCCTGGTGGAAGAGGGAACTCAGCGGCTTCAACAGGCAATTCTTCGGGATGTCGTTCCTGTTTTAAATCCCGGGATGTATCACTATTACGCAAGCACTCAATTTCAGAGTCAGCACAAGAAGATTCAGGAAACTTTGCAGCAGCGGTTGAGCAGCGCGACGGATGTGGAAGAAAAGAAACAAGCGTGCGTGGAGGCGGCCGAAGCGCTTACAGGGATCCGGGATCTGGCTTCGCAGGCGGCTCCGACCCAGGAAGACCGCGATAAAACCGTGGCGAGTCTGGACGCGAATATCCGTGAATTTGGATCGGTTTTGCCCGCTCTTTTCGGGATTCAGGCGGATATCAATCGCGGGCCGGTTTCGGCGGAAGAGGGAAAACCGGTTCCCAGCGAATCGCGCGCGCAATTTTATCGTGATCAGGCGGATCGTCTGGAACAGCTTCAGACGCAGAGCGGGACGGTGAGTACCGGTGTTCAAAGCAGTATTCAGGAGACGAGAGCTTTTTCGGATACGATGGCCACATGGACTTCTGACGTTCAGGTGGAATTGGAACGCGGGCTTTCGGAAGCCGGCAAAGATCATGCGCGGAGAGGGCAGGTTTATGCGGACGCGGCCCATCGCGCGCAGGAGCTGATCGAGGGGCTGCCGGCCCAGTCCAATCTCCGGGAGACTTTTGCAAGCAATGCGAATGAATTGGCGGCGATTTCGGAGGTGGAGCATACGCTGGAGACCGGACTTAAGGCGGGCACTCCGGCGGCATACCGTGAAACGGCGGCCCAACTCAGGGCTTTGGCGGAACGGGCGGGTGTTGCAACGGAGACGGCGGACGGGATCCGTCAGACGGCGGAAGAATTGGAGAGAAATGCCGGAGCGTTTGAAGCCGAAGCGCGGCAGACCCGGCAGTCTCAGGGAACACAGTCGGACCGCGCGGATCAAGCCCGAAAGGAATGGGAACGGATTATTGCCGAGAGCAGGACTGAAACACAGACGGATTTAGAGAGTACTCCGGACGCGGAGAAGTATGGATTTATGCGGGACGATGTGGCCCGGATTGTGGGAGTGGAAGATTCCGGGACGGGGACCACTACGATTAATATGTGGATGAACGCGTATTTTATTCCGATGTATGACAGCGCGAGAATTTCGGGAAAAACTCCCGATGAGCGGCGCGCGGACATGGAAAAATATCTTAAAGCTTTAGGCGACGGAGCGCAGAGCATTACCGGAAGACTGGAGGATGAACGGTATCAACTTCCGTTTCTTCAGGATTTCAAACCCGCTCCCCGTCTGGCAGGAGAAGCGCCCGAGGCTCCGGCCGCCCGGGAAGTGACTGCCCGCGCCGACCTGATCCGTTCCGCGGAACTGGAACGCGGGAATTTGGGGACGGCGTTTGAGAGGTTGAGAGAGGCGATAGCTGCCATTCCCGAGGCGGAGACGGCTGCTCCCGCCGTTCCGGAGGCTCCGAAAGAAGAGGCCCCCGCGCCTGAGGGGGAGGAGGGCGCGGAAGTGACTCCCGCGCCGGCTCCGGTCCGGGTGGGGGAAATTCCGGGAGAAGCTTTGCGGGAGTGCCGCGATATTTCTGAAGAAGCTCGCGCGCTTTTCGACAAAGTCCAGTCTTTTGATTTGAGCACTGCGGACACGGAGGGATTCTCGACGCAACTTCAGGATTTTCGCGACCGTCTGGTTTTTCTGAAACACAAACTTTCGGCGTATAACAGCGCTGAATTTCCGAAGGCCCAGAAAGCGCATCAGGCGGTGGAAGCGTTGATTAACGAGATTTCGGAATTGTCTTCCCTGTGCAGAAAAATCGCCCAGGCGCCCGCGGAAGTTCCCGCGGCTCCCGTGGCGGAGGAAGAGCCTCCCGCGCAGGAACCGTCCGGTTTAAGATCCATGACACTGGCCGGGGTCGAAGTGAAGGCCGCGGAGACGCCGGAAGGGCTGGTGTTTTATGTTTTGGGAGCGGAAATTCAGATGAAGAATCTTGACGGCGCGGATTCGACGCTTGTGTGGAGAGACAAAACGGAAGTTCTCAAGAAAGGAGAGGGCGTGTCTTTTACCATCAACGGGACACGCGTCACATTCGTCAAGGGGCAGCAGGGCTTTCTGGTTATCCGCATCGGCGAGAAGAGCAATACGCAAGGCAATGAGGCGATTTTCGCGAGCGCGCAGGCCCTCTATGATATGACAATCGCGAATTTATTCCTGAATCAGGCGTTCAGCAACGCGAAATTGCGATGGAATTTCGCGGATGTCCAGCGCCGGCTCGCGAGACCCCAATTCCGCGCGTATCTCTGGTTCACGTACGATCCCTTCTCGCAGGATCTATTTATTCAAGGGCTGGGTCGCGAGCTGGGAGTGATTCCGAATCAAAGCCTTTCTTCGAAATTCGTTAACTCGTTTGTGTCTGCGGTGGCCGGAGGAACGGTCAGGGAAATCGGAAATTATTTTACGGAAATGATCACGCCGGAACCTGAACCGACTCGCAGGCAGGAACCCGCGCGGGCGCCGTCGATTCCCGAAGGGACGCTTCCTCCCGGAGTGCCGCAGCCGGGCATTCCTCCCGTTCCCGGACAAGTGCTTGCTCCCGCGCCCGGCGCGGAGACCCGGGGGACGGAACGTGCTGCAGCAGTAGAACCCCTTCCTCCGGCAGTTGATCCTTCCATGCCCAAGCGGGACGCTTTGACCGCGATCGAGGGGTTAACCTCCGCGAGAGAATTGAGTGCTTATCGAAATCATTCTGATTCTGAAGTCCGGGGAAGAGCCTCGAACCGCGCGCGTGATTTGACAATGGAGAGACAACTTCCTCCCGACGAAATGACGGAAGTGGACCGCCTGATGAGAGAAATCCGGGAATCCACGTCGAGTCAGCGGATTGCCGCCGGCGGCTGGCGGGATCATTTTAATCCGGTGGTCAAGGAAGAAGCGCGCCGGAAATATCGTGAGTTGAGAGAGCAGGAGGAACTGCGTGGTGCTATTCCCGGAGCCCCCATACCTCCTGCCTCTCCAACCCTTCCTGAAGCCATTACTGCGGCGCCTCTGGTCGCGGATGCCGGCGGGGCGAAGGCTTCGGAAACGACACCGACCGTGATCGTAGAAGTCGCTCAAGACGTCGAAGCGGCCATCGCGGCGTTGGGGCCGGTGGACCGGGTTGAAGTCACCTCGGCGTTGGATGCGATTCGTGCCGCTGATTTTGTTTCGGATTTAAAACCATATCTTGATCATTCAAATCAAATGGTGCGCGATGCCGCTCAAGCCAGAAAAGAATATCTTTCCGATTCGAGGCTTTTGGGAGGAGATCCTTCGGAAATCTCGGCGGCTTTGAGATCAATTGAGCGCATGGAATCGTCCGACGAAGTGAAATTTTCTGCTTACTACGATCATTTGAATCCCATTGTTCGCGATTCCGCAAGATACCGGTATCTGGTATTGAGAGGCATGGAACGTGAAGCCAGAGGAGAGCCGGCTCCGCAGGATGAAGCTCTCGATCTGAGCCAGTTAAGGCTTCGTCTTGCGATGAGCGAGGGCCTTCCCGGTTCAGATGAGGAGGAAGGGGCCGTGCCGGGCGGGCTGTCGTTGAGGGCGCCCGCGGATGTGCAGCTGACACCGGATCTTACCCATGAAGTTCCGGCAGTGCAGGGGCCTGCCGCTTCGGCGGTTGTTCCGGCTTCGCCGGCAACTTCTTCAGCTCCGGCCATAGCTCCCGGAACGACCCGTCAGAGACGTGAGGGTGAAGCCGATGAAGATTTGGAAGACTTGCTGGATGGTGAAGGGGCTTTGCCGGATACGAGATTGACGCATCCTGAGGGCATTGACGGCCAACTGCAAACGGTTCGGGAGATGACGGACCGCGAACAGCTTCAAATCATGGCAAAGGACAATACCCTGAATCCGGAAGTGAGGAATGCCGCGAGGACCCGTCTGAAAGAATTGGATCGACCCGGACGGGAAACTACCGCGCGGCGGCAGACTCGGGATGATGCCAAGGGCCCGTTGACTGTGGAAGGATTGGCCGATCTGGATTGGGATGGAATCGAGGAAGCGCTGCAAAGTGGTGATCGGGTTTATTTTGACGATAGCCGGGAGGATTACGCGGAATTGTTGTTCGGATGTGTTTTGGTCGGCTCAATTGATAACGCGAAGAAGAATATTTCCGAAGCGGAATGGGGCGCGTATGAAAGATTCACCGAGATGGCCGCGAATAACGGATGGTTCATGCTCGGCGTTCGGCACCGGCCCGCGTTTATCGGAGCCGTCCCTGAGAAGGAAGTGGAGGGTGGGGATTATCGTCATGCCGGTGAGCAGTCTTACCTGAGGCCCTGGATGCAGGGGAACAGTGATCGTCATCCTCAAACCCTGATTTTGAATGTCGCGGGGCATGAGCACCCGATTGATGCCGAAATGATGGCGGAATTTTTCAATCCTGACAGCGATGATGTGGATTTCAATAGCGATGGGCGGGTGGAAGAAGTTGTTACTCAAGGATTCGCGGGCTCGTCCGGCTATTTGAAAGTGATTGTCATGGAAGCGGGAGTCACGATTGAAGCGGTGAGTTTTGAAGATGACGGAAGCGCGCGTATCTTAAGATCTTTATCGCTATCCCGGAATGGCGGGTATGTGGTGCATGACTCCGCGAAAAACGGACCCGGCGATCCCGGACTCGGGACTGTTCTTGGCGTTGCCTATGTGGTTAGCGATGTCCAAGATGAAAACGAAGAAAGATTGGAACATTGTTTCGCGATAATGGGACAGGATGCCGCCGCTGAAGAATCCCGCGGCCGGAATATTGCGACTCTTTTTGCGGGAGATATTGAGACAATGGTTCCTTTGCCGGAGGCGTTGCTCCGGAATCCCGTTGTCGCGGCACCCGGTAATCATCAGGGATGGAAAGGAATTGAGAGATGGCTTACGGCAGAGGTCGCAAAGCCTGAAGGGGTTTTGGCAGGTGAATTTCGCGGCGACCGGCCGACGGTGGTTGAGCGGGAGGCCCCTTCGCGGGAACGCGAACCGGCGGATGTGGGAGCCGCGCGTGTGCCGGGCGCCGGAGAACCGCAGGCGGCTTTACCGGATGTGGTATCTCCGGGAGTTTCTGGCGGTCCGCTACAGGGCGCTCCTTTACTTGCGGACGCGGGAGGGGTTTCCGGGGTAATGCCGGAATCAGCTTCCCGGTCAGCATTGCCGGATACAGCGCAGACCGGAGTTTCTCCGGACACCTCAAGTCCGACGGTGATGATTGCCGATGCGGGTCTTGTCGCGGGTGCTTCGGAATCTTATACGGGATCGACTACGAAAGGAGAGTCTTCTCTTTCTCAATCCGTGTCCGGCGGAGATACCGTCGCCACGAGTGATGTAGCTGCTCCGGGAACCGATACGGTGACGACTTCCACGGGAGTGAAAACGGCGAGCCGCGCGACTCGTGATATTTCGGGTGAAGTTGTTCCTTCCGCGACACGGGGGGATCGAAGCGCGACGGGGGAGACGGAAATTCCGGGCGCGTCTGACGGCGGTTCCGCGGCAAGCTCAACCATTCTTGAAAGGGCCAAAAGAGACGGCGCGGTGCTGGTCGCTTTCGGAGGATCGGACCAGGAATTAGCTCAATTGCTGGCTCAAAGCGGCGGAGGGGATGCGGAAGATCAACCTGCGGCAGCGGAAATGCAAAGCGGCGGAGGCGGAGGAGAAGTCGGGAATGACTGGACCGAGCTTACGCTTCAGCTTGAAGAAGCCTTCGGAGGGGACGCTCAGGCGCATTCGGACGCGCTGTTTTTCGCGTCCTGGATTATGGAAAGAGAAGGAGGCGAGTCTGAACATTGGCGGCAGTATATTCAGGCGGACGGAACGCTTCCTCTGGATAAAGTGAATATGATTGCGCAGATGAGGACTTTATTTGCCGAGCAGATGCTGCCTTTAGTGCATGACAATACCACCGTGGCAATGCTTTATTCTTCACAGATTATCCGGGAAGCGCTGGATAACGGGTTTTCCATCGCCGCCAACGGATTGCTTTCGGCAAACAGGGATTTTGTCATCACCATCGAAGACGGAAATATGGTTCTCCGCCTGAATGGAACCGGTGAGAACGCGATTCGATCACTCGTGATTACTTTGGATACGAATGAAGCCGCGTTAGCCGGGCTACTTCGTGCGCTGGGAGGGACATTGGAGGATTCTCTTCCGGTGGCGCAGGGAACGCTGACGTATGTGTTTCAGAAGTTAATTGCCCATGAACGGGATCCGGGCATGGAAGGAATGAAATTTCTTTTGAAGGGCCCCGACTACACGGTTGAGGGGACGATTGACGATAATAACCAGATGACGGTTATTTTGACGCAGCGAGGGACGAATCTGGTCGTGACGTTTGGCGCGGGCCAGCATGCTCTTGCGGTGAGAATGGTAGAACGGGGAATCGCGGAGCTTGACGCAAGCGGACTTGCCGGTTTCCTGACCAGTGAAATTATGGCTAAAGAACTTGGGATTGAAGGCGCGACCGGCGTGAAATGGATGATTCAAGGCACGGATTATACGATTAACGGAGAACTCGGCAGCGTGGACGCGACGATTACGTGGACGGCGACCGGAGAAAACGTGGTGGTGACCTTTGCGAACGCGTCGAGCGCGTTGTCAGCCGCGATGGAGTTGAGAGGGATCGCGGAAAGCGATGCGGGCGGTACGGCAGGGTGGATTACCGGCGAGATCCTCGCGAAGGCGCGCGGGATTGAAGGCGCGGAAGGCGTGAAATGGATGATTGAGAATGAAGATTATACGATCAGCGGGACGGTTGGGGATCCCGACGCGACGATTACCTGGACGGACACGGGAATCAATGTGGTGGTGACGTTTACAAACGCGTCCAACGCGCTGGCGGCGGCGATGGAATTAAGAGGAATCGCGGAGAATAATGCCGCGGGGACTGCGGGCTGGGTGACCGGTGAGATTCTCGCGAAGGCGCACGGGATCGCAGGCGCGGAGGGCGTGAAGTGGATGATCGAGAATGAGGATTACAGCGTGAGCGGAACGATCGGGGATCCCGATGCGACGATTACCTGGACGGATACCGGTATTAATGTAGTGGTGACATTTGAGAATGCCTCAAGCGCGTTGGCAGCCGCGATGGAGTTGCGCGGGATTGCCGAGACGGATGCGGCAGGGATTGCGGGTTTCCTGACAGGTGAAATCTTGTCTCAGGAGCGCGGGATTGAAGGCGCGACGGGCGTGAAGTGGATGGTTAAGGGCGCGGACTATACGGTGAATGGTGAGATCGGCAGCGCGGATGCGACGATTACATGGACGGCAACGGGACAAAATGTGGTGGTGACGTTCGCGAACGCGTCGAACGCATTGGCGGCGGCATTGCAGCTTCGCGGGATTTCAGAGTCGGATGCCGACGGTGTGGCCGGGTCTCTGACGGGCGAGATTCTGGCGAAGGCGCGCGGGATCGAGGGCGCGGACGGCGTGAAATGGATGATTGAGAATACGGATTACACGATTAGCGGGACGATCGGCGGCGCGGACGCGACGATTACGTGGACGGCGACCGGAGAGAACCTGGTGGTGACATTTACCAACGCGTCGCTTGCGCTTGCGGCGGCGATGGAGTTACGAGGGGTCGCGGAAAACAATGCGCAGGGGACGGCCAGCTATATTACCGGTGAAATTTTAGCCAAGGCGCGCGGGATCGAAGGCGCGGAGGGCGTGAAGTGGATGATCGAGAATGAGGATTATACCGTGAGCGGGACGATGGGCGGCACGGACGCGACGATCACGTGGACGGACACGGGCATTAATGTGGTGGTGACGTTTACCGACGCGAACGGTGCTTTGTCGGCAGCGATGCAATTGCGGGGAATTGCGGAAACGGATGCGGTTGGGATTGCAGGCTGGCTGACGGGGGAAATTATCGCGGAGGAAAGAAATATTCCGGGAGCGACGGGCGTAAAGTGGATGATCAAGAATACGGATTATACGGTGAGCGGGACGATCGGCAGCGCGGACGCGACGATTACCTGGACGGCGACCGGAGAGAATGTGGTGGTGACGTTTACGAATGCGTCAAGCGCGCTTGCGGCTGCGCTGGAACTTCGAGGAGTCAATCCGGCGGATTCTGCGGGTGTTGCGGGTTCGTTGACGGGCGAGATTTTGGCGAAGGCGCGCGGCGTTGAAGGCGCGGCGGGCGTGAAGTGGATGATCGAGGGCACGGATTACACGATCAGCGGGACGATCGGGAGCGCGGACGCGACGATTACGTGGACGGCGACGGGAGAAAATGTGATTGTGACGTTCGCGAATGCGTCGCTTGCGCTTGCGGCGGCGATGGAACTCCGGGGGATTGGCGAGACCGATGCGCAGGGAACAGCAGTTTATATTACGAACGAGGTATTGGCGAAAGCGCGGGATATTCCGGGTGCGGAAGGCGTGAAGTGGATGATCGAGAATGAAGATTACACGGTGAGCGGAACGATTGGCGGCGCGGACGCGACGATCACGTGGACGGATAGCGGAATTAATATGGTGGTGACCTTTGAAAACGCGTCGAACGCGTTGGCAGCTGCGATGGAGTTGCGGGGAATCGCGGAGAATGACGCCGCGGGAACTGCAGGCTGGGTGACGGGCGAGATTTTGGCAAAGGCGCGGGAAATTGAAGGCGCGGAGGGCGTGAAATGGATGATTGAG
>Ga0172375_10001633_pt1 | contig 35783 bp, 50 predicted proteins | sample LakKiv1m_FD_114537 | JGI IMG/M metagenome (GOLD analysis project Ga0172375, IMG submission 114537) | Freshwater microbial communities from Kabuno Bay, South-Kivu, Congo - kab_092012_11.1m | ecosystem: Environmental > Aquatic > Freshwater > Lake | place: Democratic Republic of the Congo... | reverse complement strand
TCTTTACCAAAAGACATTGGAGTTCCTTTTGAATATACTTCAAATGGATTAGACATAAGATTTGAAAATTTAGAAATAGAGGGTGATAAGGAAGAAAAAAAGGTTATAACCTTTACAATTGAAGATTATTGCCAAAACAAATTAAAAAATAAAATTAAAACAAATCCAATTTGGGTGATTAAATATTATAATGAATTTAAAGAACTACTAGAGGTGGATTGGGGAAGTTATAAAGATATAAATGCAAAAGATAATAATAACAACACAGCCCTCATCATTGCAGCCCTTTACGGTCATACAGACATTGTCAAATTATTAATTGAAAACGGAGCAGATATAAATGCAAAAAATAAATATGGTTACACAGCCCTCATCTTTGCAGCCTTTTACGGCAAAACAGACATTGTCAAATATTTAATTGAAAATGGAGCAGACATAGAGGCAAAAGATAATGATGGCAACACAGCCCTCACCATTGCAGCCCATTACGGTCATACAGACATTGTCAAATATTTAATTGAAAACGGAGCAGATATAAATGCAAAAAATAAATATGGCGACACAGCCCTCACCTATGCAGCCTATAACGGTCATACAGACATTGTCAAATTATTAATTGAAAATGGAGCAGACATAAATGCAAAAAATAAATATGGTAACACAGCCCTCACCTTTGCAGTCTATAACGGCTATACAGCCATTGTCAAATATTTAATTGAAAAAGGAGCAGACATAGAGGCAAAAGATAATGATGGCGACACAGCCCTCCACTTTGCAGCCATTAACGGCCGTACAGACATTGTCAAATTATTAATTGAAAACGGAGCAGACATAGAGGCAAAAAATAATTATGGTAGTACAGTCCTCACCAAAGCAGTCAATAAAGAAATAAAAAGATTGCTTATAGAAAATGGTGCTAAAGAATGAAATTAAGAATTTCAAATTTAAAATATCAGGAGAAATAAAAATGTTAATTAAATGTAATAAGTCTAAACAGGCAAATTTTGAAAATGAATTAAAAATAAAAGCAAAAGAAGTAGCAGAAATTGTAATTGAAAAAAATAGGAAATATGGAGATTCAATTCACAAAACTATTGCTATTCTTAAAATTCTTTATCCAAATGGTATATCGAAAGAACGGTATGTAAATCTTCTAACTATTGTCAGAATGCTTGATAAATTAAGTCGTTTAGCAAATAATGATAAAAATGATGATGAAGATCCTATAACAGATTTAATTGGTTATTCACTTTTAAGATCTTGCACAAAACTTTAAAAAATTTGGAAATAATTTATGTTTTTATTAAATTATAAATAAAAAATACAAAAAAGATAAATGAACAAAGAAATTCTAAAAGAAACTTGGTTAAATTTATATAAGGATGATCTAGTTTTAATTGAAAAATTAGAAGTCAAAGATACATCATTAATTCCTGAAGGTAACTATTGTGAAGATTGTCCTTATTTGGATAAAGATTTAGATCGTCCAAAACAAATGAATGGTTATTGCCACTATTTAGAAAAAGGTGATTGGGAACGAAGTTATGAAATGGAAATTAGAGAACCTGATACAGGTAGAATAATTACAAAAAAAGAAAAAGATGAAATCCCATTTAGTTTTTCGTTAATTTGGGATGGTGTTAAAGAATGTAGTATAAATAAATAGGAGAAATAAAAATGAAATTAAATAACATTTATTCAGCTTTTGAAGGTGAAGGAATTTGGATAGGAACACCAACAGTATTTGTAAGATTTCAAGGTTGTCAAATTTGTTGCCAAAACTGTGATAGTAAAGAAACTTGGAACTTTAAAAAAGGAAAAGAACTTTCCCAAGGTCAAATAGCTGCTGAAGTATTTGAAAAGTTTCCAAATATAAGAAGAGTTAGCATAACAGGTGGGAATCCTTTAGAACAAGATCATACCAAATTGATAGACTTGATTCATCTTCTAAAACTTGAAGGGCATAAGATAGTAAATATAGAATTACCTGGTGTTTATGATAAAGAAAATTTCAAAGATAATCCAGATCAATTTGTTAAATTACTAAATATAACAGATCAATTATCTATTGACATTAAACCACCAAGTACTGGAAGGTGGAACGAAAGTTTAGACACATTTGTATATCAGTATCATGATATTCTAAAAAGTAATATTCTTTTTAAAAATAAACAGCAACAAGTAAAAATGGTTATAAGCAATACAGAAGATGATTATTTGGCTTTAGAAGAAACCATTGAAACTTTAGAACGAATAAATTATTTACATCCTTTTGTAATTACACCTTGTTGGAATACTGGAGACAAATTTGAACAGATGAATTGGATTGATAATTTATATACTTTAGTAAAGAAAATTGAAAGTATAAAGAAATTAGATATTCGAATAATTTTACAGCAACATAAAGTTATTTATGGATCAGAAAGGCAGGATATATGAAATTTAAAAAAGCAGATCTAAAAAATCTGTTTCTAATAATAGAAATACTGCTTAAAAAAGGAGCTGATATTAACTCAATAGATAATGAAGGATTTACTGTTCTTATGGGATGTTCATTTCATCACAATGACAAATAAATTTTTGAATTTTTATTAGAAAAAGGAGCAAAGGTATTCAGAATAATAGCCTCATAATTTCTAAAAGAAACAAAAGTAAAAATATAAAACTAAAGAGGAGGACTTTAAATGAAAGTATTCTTACCAAATGTATTTGACCAATTCCTAAAAAATATGAGTTTAGGAAAAATTGTAAATGAAGCAGTAATAAGTATTCGATCAGATTCTATTACTACAAGAATTCAAAATTATCCAGAAAAGACTTTATTAGTTTATGGATCAATTGATTATGATGGATCTAAATTAGATTTGCCAGATCTTGAATATAAAACCAAAACAGAAACATTTACAGAAAAAAGATATGATCTTGGACTTCCAGCAATTGATCTTTTACAAAGAGTTTTTAGTTCGTTAGAACAAGACGATTCAAACAAAGTTCAATGTCAAATTGATACCAATGCAATCTTACTAGCAGATCAACAATCAACTTATCGTATTATTCTTTGTTATCCAGACATTATCCATGTCCCACCTAAATTGAAACCTTTATCTTATCCAGTGGAATTTACTTTAGATAAAAAAGAAGTAGATGTTTTAATGAAAGGCATGTCTAACATTTCTGAAGATATGTTTTCAGTAATTCAAGAAAATGGTGAAGCCAAGATTAAGATTGGTATTGACATTACAAATAATTACATTAAGACTATTGTTAATGAAAGCGCACATGACCAAGCAAATGATAATTTCGAAAAATTCTTTATGAAAGATCATGTTTATTCAATTCTTGGTACAAGTAAATATATCGATGGTATTAAGTTTGGAGTAAGTGATAAAATTATGAAAATTACAGTAGAAGACAAATTGATTGGAATGAAATTTGAGTATTACTTAAGTCCAAAAGTAGTAGACAAAACAGATAATTAAATTTTTTATCTTGGGGGGATAATTAGATGGAAGAGAAAACTTTGTTTGTAGAAAAATATAGACCTAAAGAATTAGATGATTTTATATGTCCTGAATCAATGAAAAATAAGTTTAAGTATTATTTAGATACAGAAGATATCCCACACATCTTGCTTTGTGGCCCTGCTGGAACAGGGAAAACCACCATTGCTAAAATCTTTGCTAAAAAAATTGCAGGTGATTACATTTATATCAATGCTTCTGAAGAAAGAGGAATTGATGTATTAAGAGACAAGATCAAAGGATTTTCATACTACATGGGGTCAGATGAAAACAAATTGAAAATTGTAATCTTAGATGAAGTAGACGGTACAACCCCGGTTTTTCAGGCTGCTATGAGAGGTACAATGGAAATGACATATAAACATACAAGGTTTATTCTTACATGTAATTATCCCCAAAAGATAATTGATCCTGTTCGTTCAAGATGTCAAATTTTTGAATTGAAATCATTTACAAAGGAACAGATTGTTGATAAACTTATCTATATACTTAAAAATGAAAAAATCACTTTTAACAAAACAGATGTAGAAGATATTGCTAGAAGTACGTATCCAGATATTCGTTCAGCTATAAATACTATTCAGAAATTCTCCCAGCAAGGAAAATTAACAGTAGACAAGAGAATAATACTTACTGATAATAATTCGAAAATTATGGAGTTTATATTAAGGAAAGACTGGAAATCTGCTAGAAAATTAATGCTGGAAGAAGGAATAGATTATGAAGAATTATATGAATTTTTATTTACAGAATTTGCGGAAAATAAGATGGAACTTGATGATACTGCAACTGGCGATATTCTTCTATCAATTAACGAATCTTTATATCGACAATCTTTTGTAGCAAGTCCAGATATAAATGCTACTGCATGTATGATTGATATTATTAGCAAACTATAGAAAAATATGCCAAATCCACAAGATAATACATTATTCATTTTTCTAAAACAGATTACTGAAACTAAAGATAAAAATTTCATAGATAATCTACCAGAAGAAAAACGAAAAGCCCTAAATCCATTCATAATCAATCTTTGGTTAAGTATGAATGAAAATTTGCTTCCATTAGCATCTTATCTAAACAAATATGTCTTTAATATGGATCTTCGTAAATATTATCATATTTGCAGAACAATTATTCCGAAACACAAAGCCTGGTTTCAATGGCTTAAATATGAAAAGAAGAAAAAAGACGGTTCATATCCTAAATGGCTTATAGAATTAATAGTAAGAGAATATGAATTTATCAGTAAAAAGGAAGCTAAAGAATATGCAACACTTCTAATTATGAATAAAGGAATAATTGACATAGCTTTAAAATATCCTTTGGAAGACAAAGAGAAAAAAGAACTCTATAAGCTATGTCAATTAGAAATGCCAAAGATTGCCAAATCAACTATGACATATGAAAAACAAGAAAAAGTAGAAAAGAAAGATGATTTTGACGATATGTTTGAATAAAAGAAAGGGAGAGAAAAATGTATACAAGAATGTTATCTGATGCAATTGCTATTAGACATAATGAAATTGTAAAAAGACTGCTAAAAACTTGGGAAGGGCTATATGATATATCAAAACTAAAAGCAGCCGCCCTAAAATATGAAAACAAAGAAATTCTTGAAATTCTAAAGAAGTATTAAAAAATTTGGAAATTTTTGCTATATTTATTAAATTTATAAATAAGAAGAATTAAAAATTTTATGAAACAAAAGGAGGAGTTATAAAAATGTCTGAAACAAATCTTACTCCAATTATGAAATCCCGCTTAATCGATGTTCAAAAATTTATCAAACGAATACAAGGACCCATGGAATCTTATGGTATAACCCTTGAAGCAATTAATTACGACTACCATAAAGATTCTGAATTAATAACATTTTCTATATCATATAACATAAAAAATCCAGAATTTATGGATGAGTATGCTAATAGTGAAGAAAATGAAATAGAAGAAGAACAGTAAAATTTCCAAATAGGGAGGAAAAATGACAAAAGTTATAAAGAAAATCGAAGCAAATGGAAATCAAATTCTAAATGAAAAAAATAAAAGAATTAAAAAAGTTTCAAAACATCTATATAAATGTTTATTAGAAATGGGTTTTGATCCAGAAGATCAAAACTTAAAAGAAACACCAAATCGGGTAGCTAAAATGTGGATTAATGAATTATTTTCAGGGTGTTCAGAAGAAGAACCAAAGGTTACCATTTTTGAAAATGTTAAAGACTATGATCAAATAATAGTATTAGATTCAATTGATCTAATTTCAACTTGTTCCCATCATTTTATGCCATTTCATGGAAAAGCATATATCGCTTATATACCAGATAAGAAAATAGTAGGAGTTTCTAAATTAGCAAGAGTAGTTCAATGGTATATGAAAAGACCGCAAATTCAAGAAGAGTTAACTTGCCAAATTGCTAATTATATAAATGAAGTATTACAACCTTTAGGTGTGGGGGTAATTATTAAAGCTAAACATTACTGTATGATAGCAAGAGGAGTTAAACAGAATAATTCAGAAATGATTACATCTAAGTTAATAGGCAACTTTAAAGAGAATCAAGTTAAGAATGAATTTCTAAAACTAATAGAAATAAAAGAGTAAAGATGGAAAATTACGAAACAAAATTAGTAAATTTGATGATTAACGATAAACCTGTTATTGTAAAAGTTTATAAAGATGATTTGATTGGCAATCATTTAGAGAAAAGAAAATATCCTTATGAAAGAAGATATTTGAAAAAATGTTTACTTTACATGAGAGAAGGTTCTGAAAGTATAGTAATAGATTGTGGGGCAAATATTGGTAATCATTCTATGTTTTGGTCTGAATATGTTTCTAAAATTATTGCAATTGAAGGATTCCCGCCAACTTTTGAATTACTAAAGTATAATATTGAAAATAATGGGTTTACTAATATTTATCCAATTTTAGCAATGTTATCATCTAAATCGAAAGAAAAATTTATTACGAAAATTCATAAGAAAAACATGGGTTCAAATATGTTTGTACCAAACACTAAAGGTGGTATAAATTCTAATACTTTAGATGTTGTTTTAAATTGTTCGAAGTGTGATTTCATAAAATTAGATGTAGAAGGGTTTGAACTTAAAGTTTTAGAGGGTGCAAAAGAAATTTTATCTAAATTTAAACCCTTTTTGGCAATAGAATTACATGAAAAAGAAAATAGAGAAAAAATAAACCAATTTCTAAAATTTATGGGATATCAAAAAGATAACTATATGTTTAAAGGAGACATTTAAAAATGTTAAGACTTTACCCAGCATATTCAATTACAGCAAAAACTATATTAAATAATCAAAAAGTATGTTCAACCGAATTTGATAAATATTTAAAAAATGTTCTTTATAAAACTTGTGAAAATGTCTTATTATCTTTTTCTTTTCATTATAATGATAATCCAAAGATACGAACAAAATTTCATTATTCAAAAAATGTTTTGGGAGATTCTGGTGGATTTCAATTAGCGCAAAAAGAAATATATAAAGATAATTTCAAAACCGATACTAAATTTATAACACCAAAAAATGTTTTAACATGGCTTGAAGATAATTGTGATTTTGGAATGAATCTTGATATACCCCCCATTATTAATAAATCAAATGATAATTATGAATCAATTTTTGATAATTCTTTGAAGGTATCAAATGAAAACTTTGATTATTTTCAAAAAAATCGAAATGAAAATAGCAATTTAAAATTGTTTAATGTATTACATGGAAGAAATTTTGATTTTATACAAAAATGGTTTGATATGGCCAGTAAGTATGAATTTGAAGGATGGGCAATAGGCGTTAAGCCTAATTATAATCCTATTTTTATGATTCTTATACTTTTATTTTTATATGATAGGCTTAAAAATCAAGGCAAAAATTTAGAAAATTATTATGTTCATATTCTTGGAACCGATGCATATCCACTTTTATTTGCTTTAGCGAAATTTAATTCATTTTGTAACATAAAATATCTTTCATATGATTCCTCCACATATTCTACTGGATCACAATATGCTCAATTTCAGGTTCCAACAGGATATCAACATGAACGATTTTTATTAGATTTTCATTTAAAAATGGATAGAGAAACAGTTACACAAATTAAAAATAATACATCATATACATCCGGAAATTTAATTCTTGATGATTATATACGAAATGGGTTAAAAATGCCTTGTCTTTGTGAGCTATGTTCTTCTTGGAATGAATTCATAGATAAAAATGAAAAATATGTTAATGATGATTTAATATTTAGATTTACCGGAATAAATTGCTCACATCATAATTTATTACAAAGATTAACATATACCAAATTTTTAAATGGGTTAATGTTAAATCAAAGTTTCTTTAATGTTTATGCAAAAACATTATTCAAACAAAATGATACTAATTTTACTGAAACTATTAAATCTTTTGAAATTATGGAAAAATATTTCATAAAAGGAATTAGCATAAATAATCTAATAAAATCATATTTTCCAACAATAGAACAAACTATTTCAAGAATTATGAATAATGATAATTTTCAAACTTTTGATGATAGCTTATTTGAGGAATAAAAAATGAATTTCTTTTTTGGAAAAGAAGTTGAAGGAAGATTTCGAAATTATCCAACTTTATTTGTTATTAGTGATCAAGAAATAGATCATATTCTAAAATATTCTAATGAATATAAGGTAAAGCAAATTTATTTTGGTGCTGGATTTCAATCAAAAGTTAATAATTTAGATATTTTAAACAAAATCAAATTAAAAGTTAAAGATGAAATTCTTGTTAGTTATGAATTTGTATTTAAATCATTATCTGAATATATACAAATTAAAAAATTATTGCCTAAATGTCATTTGATTATTTGTTTTAAAAACATAGACCTAAGTAATATTTTATCATTTATATATCTATTATGTTTTAAATCAAGTAATAAATTATTAACTGTTAAACTTGAAACAAAGAAAAATATTACTTGTTTTAATAGTTATAAGAAATATGTTAATTCTTGGAATGTGTATAATGATGATATTGTTTTGGAGTAGTAAAAATGAAAATATTTCAATTTGAAATAACAAACATTTGTCAGTTTAATTGCTGGTATTGTCCAAGAAAATTTATGAAAAGAGATCTTGGGTGGATGTCTAAAAATTCAATAGATAGAATTTGCAAAATTATTGAAAATAATGAAACTCAATTACATCATTATGGCGAATCATTATTTTTTCCAGGCATTGTATATTATGCTATTGAATCGTTGAATAAAAAAAATGTTAAAAGTATACTAAATACTAATGGAGAATTTTTAACAAATGAAATATGTTCAAATTTAGTTGATAGAAATATACATCAGATAATTATTTCATATCATAATGATTTAAGTTTGAAAAATTTATCTTTTATAAATAAAGAATTTCGAGAAAAAATTACTATAATTAAAATAACAGAAGATTTAGAAAAGCAATATCCTGAATTTGATAAACTAAAAGAACAAGGATTTAATATTGAATTAAAACGGCTTCGTAATTTAGGAAATGTAAATATTATAAAAGATTCATTTGAAATTGCAAAATCTGAAAAATGTTCTTTTGTTAAAAATAATGAATTTGTAGTATTATGGAATGGAGATATAGTTCCATGTTGTGAATGTTTCGATGATACATACAAATTAGGAAATATTTTTAATGATAATTTACAAAACATGAACAATATATACTTTTCACAATGTAAAAATTGTTTAGGTTATGGTAATGAAGAATCAGAAACAGAAAAAATAACATATTAAAATGAAGCAATCAATTTACATTAAGACAATTTTCGAAGGATTTCATTCTTGGCCATTTGCACCAAAAGAAGTAGAATTTTTAAAGAATAAACATCGACATCTTTTTAATGTTTATGTTGAAGTTGGAGTTAATCACAATGATAGAGATGTTGAATTTTTCATGTTTAAAAGAGAAGTAGATAAATTTATCAATGAAAAATTTGATAAACAGGATCTTGGTAGTTGTGAAATGATGTGTGAACGGATTTACCAAGGATTTAAAGAAAAGTATTCTATATTGGAAATTCGAGTAAACGAAGATGATGAAAACGGTGCTATTCTAAAAATAACTGAATAAGGAAAACAGAAATGATTTATCTAATAGATTTGGAACCCATAGAAAAAAGATATACAAAACAATGGTCTACTTGGATACCAGAAATGTTTTATAAATTAAATACAGAAATTAAAATTATTTCTGGTAATATTTACGAGTTCCAAAAAGGTCAATTTTTAGATTTTAATAATACGAATAAATATAAAGCTGACCAGATTTTAAAAATAGCCAATTTATTCAATGAAGGAAAAGTTAAATCTGGTGATATTTTCTTTTTCTATGATGGATATCATTTTGGTATTACAGCTTTAAAATATATGGCGCAGTTAAATGATATAGATATAAAAATTGCAGCTATTTGGCATGCAGGAAGTTATGATCCTTATGATTTTATTACACAAGCCGGAATGGATTACTGGAGTAAATTTCAAGAAGAAGCTTGGTTTATGGCAACGGATTTTATATTTGTAGCTACTAATTTTCATAAAGAATTAATATTAAGAAGTAGAAATGTTTTGCCAAGTAGTATCTATGTAACAGGATTACCATTTGATTTTTCATTTTCAGATATTATTTTACCAAAAAAAGAAAATATTGTAATTTTCCCTCATAGAAAATCACCAGAAAAAAGATTAGACATATTTTTAGAAATAGAAAAAAAATTCCCAAATTATCAGTTTATAGTAACAACAGATGTTACAAATACTAAAGAAGAATACTATAAATTACTTTCTAAAGCTAAATTTGTTTTTTCTGCTAATTTACAAGAAACATGGGGAATAGGCACTTTTGAAGCTGCTGCATTAGGATGTATTCCTATTATTCCAGATGATCTTAGTTATAAAGAAATGTATAATGAAATTTTCCGATATAAAACAATTGATGAAGCCGAAAATATGATAAGTGATGAACGATATAAATACAAGCGAGAAATATTAAAAAAAGATATTTCTTTAATAAAATATAATTCTGAAAATTCTATTCATTTGATGAACAAAATTATGATGAAAGAATAAAAATGGAACCTTTAATTTGTATCCCTTTAGATAAATATAATGATAGTCAAAATATTTGTGGAAGAATTTTTAATCAAAACTATTCAAATTCTTTTATTTTAGAAAATCCAGATTCTGATTTTAGATGGGGATCAAGTATTTCAAATACTATTTTAAAACAATTCCCATATAAAGATGTGGATGCCGATTTTATTTATCTAAATGATAAAAGTTCAATAAATCATTTTTTAATAGGTCAAACTAATTCTTTTAATTATTTTAAACTTTTACTAAAATTTTATTGTTTAAATGACTTTTATAAAAATAAAAAAGAAACAGTTTTGCTTGATACTAAAAAAAATAGATCATTTCTTGAATTTTCTTTTTTTGAAAAATTTACTTCTATACTAAAGGCGGATATTGTTTGGGTTACATCTAATGAAATGTTTGAAGATATTTTATTTTTTTTAAAAAATAATTTTAGTAAAAGAATAACGGAAAATTTTCAAAATAAGTCAATAATCACTCCACCATTTTGTGTTTATAGATTTTTAAAGTTTGATCCCTTTATATACAATGAAAAAAAGTATAATGATATAGTTTTTATTTGGAATAATCGGGTAACTGCTGAGAAAAGATTTAATTTATTTTTAGAGACAGTTCAATTATTTCAATTAAATTATCCAAATATTAACAGTTATGTATATATAACATGTGATAAAAAAGATCTTAATAATCATAATCAAGTAATAATAGATAAACTAAAAAATGTTAATTTAACTGGTTTCATTTCAAATAAAGAAGAATATGAAAAATTAGTCAAAAAATCAAATTGTCATATTGTTACTACAAACAGAGATAGTTTTTATTCATCGTTATATGATTCAATTTCAAAAGACAATGTCATTTTTAGTTATTCTGATACAAATATTTACACACCTATTTTTGGGAATAGATATGCATGTAACACAATAGAAGAAATGGTAAATAAAATATATGAAACATTTAGAAGTAAAGATAGAATAGTAGAAAACATTATCTATCACAAAAATATTGTTAAAAATTTACCAAAAATAGAAGATTCTGTTAAAATTATAACAAATAAATTGCAAATGGTTTTAGAAAAACATGTTAATTCTTTAGGGATTATGAATGAATCTGTTGGAATAAATAAATTATTAAAGTTAATTGAAAATAAAAAAATTGTAACAAAACGGGATTTATATAAAGAACTAGAATTTACTATAGGAATAAATGATTTTTGGCTTATATATTATTATAAAATACGTAAGCTTGGAGTTAAAGTTAAATATTTTAATGGCAAAACATATTATTTTTTGGATGACTTTGATTTTAATGAAAAAAGAAATCAAATTATTTCATCACAAATAGATAGTAATCTTTTTGAAGAATAAAGGGGGGAGGAAAGTAATGGAAAATTTAGTAAACATTGAAAATGTAGGAAACAAGATATATCTTTGGTATGTGGATGAAATTGGAAAATTAACAAAGAAAATAGATGAAAATTATCGACCATATTTCTATGTTGAAGCCTCACAATTTTCGGAAGAATTACAAGATAGTAAAGAATATCAAACTATTGATGGAAACACTGTTATAAAAATGTTTTTTAATGATTTAAATGAACTAAAAGAAAAACAGAAAGAATTTGAAGCACAAGATATTTCAATGTGGGAATCTGATATAGACTATGTTCAAAGATATCTATTGGATAAATTCTCATATAAAGTAAATACAAAGTTACTTCCAGTTAGAACATGGTTTTTAGATATAGAAGTTTTAGTTGGTAATAAATTTCCAGAATTTACAAATCCTACAAATCCTATTACAGCAATTTCCATATATGATACTATGTTAAAGAAAGTAATTACATTAGCTTGGCATCCTACAGAATACAAGAAAAATTTTCCTGGAGTTATGGTTTTAGAAAATGAAACAAAGATGTTAAGTACATTTATCGAACTTGTTAAAAAATTAGACCCCATGATTATTTCTGGATGGAATAGTGAAAAATTTGATTATCCATATCTTCTTTGTAGAATGTCTAAAATATTTGATAATGAAACCTTAAGAACATTATCTACAGTAGGAAGAATAGATATTAGTCCAGAATATGAAAGATTTAAAATTTACGGAAGATGTGAACTTGATTATATGTTACTCTATAAAAAATTCTCTATTAATGAAAGAGATAGTTATAGTCTAAATTCGGTTAGTCAAGCAGAATTGGGAGAAGGAAAAATAGAATATAAAGGAAAATTAGATGATCTTTGGAAAAATGATTTTGCAAAATTTCTGGAATATAACATTCAAGATGTTAATTTGTTAAAAAAATTAGATGAAAATTTGAAATTTATAGATTTATCAAGAGAATTAACAGCTTATGCTAACATTAAGTTAGAGAAGGTATTTTACAATTCAATGTTAAATGAATCTTTAATTTTGACAAAAATTCACAAGGATGGATTTATATGTTTTGATAATCCTAACAAAAGTAAAGGTCATCATGAATCATTTGCTGGGGGATATGTTAAAGATCCAATAGTGGGGTTACATGATTGGATGTTTTCATTAGATTTAACATCTCTATATCCAAGCATTATCAGAACTCTAAACATGTCTTTTGATACTTTAGTTTTAGGAGATGAAAAACTAAGTGATGATCCTAATGCGGAAAATAAGATTAATACAGATTTTTATCGAAGTTGTAATGATCAAGCATTTGTTAAATCCCCAAGAGGAATCATCCCAACATTACTTGATACTTTGTTTACTAAAAGAATCGAATATAAAAAGTTAATGAAAAAGGCAGAAAAAGAAAATGATGAATATCTAACAAATTTTTATGATACAAAACAGTATACTATGAAAATTTTTCTAAATTCTATCTATGGATATTTAGGTATGCCATCAGCAAGATTTTTCGATAAAAGAATAGCAGAAGGAGTTACATTAACAGGTCAAGAAATTATCAAAAGTTCAATCAAGTATGTTGAAACTAGATATAAAAATCGAGTTCAAGCCATTGCAGCAGATACAGATTCAATGTATCTAAAAATACTGAATATGGAAGACATCAATTTAGAGAAAATTTTAGAATTTGCTAATAGAGTAAACAACGATGTTAATACATATCTAATTAAAGAATTTAGTCCAAAACATTGTAATGTATTTCCAGAAAATAAAGAACCCAATTATTTTGAATTTAAATTTGAAAAGGTAATGTCGTCAGCAATTTTCTTAGCTAAAAAAAGATATGCAGCAAATGTAGTTTGGGATGAAGGATTCCCACCAAAACCAGGAAAAGAAATAAAAGTAATAGGAATCGAAGTAGTTAGATCAGATACCCCAATTTCTTGTAGAAAATTTATGAAAGAAGTATTGACAATGATATTACATCATAATAAAAAAGAGGAAGTAGACAAATATATCTTACAGTTTAAAAAAGATATAAAAAAGTTGCCATTGAGAGAAGTAGGAATCCCCATAGGAGTAAATGGAATAAATAAATACTGGAATGTGGAAGAAAAAATCCCAAATGAAAATACACTCTGTAAAAAAGGAACACCTATTCAAGTTAGAGCAGCTATAAATTACAATGCAGCATTTTCTAAATTTGGGCAAGATATGGATTATCCCGAAATAATTAATAGTGATAAAATCAAATGGTTCTATATTAAACCAACATCAAATTATAATGTTTCAGTTATGGCTATGAAAGAAGGAATAGAAAAGCATATAGAGCAGTTTCAAATTGATTGGGATTCGATGTTAGCAAGATTAGTAGATGGAAAAATCGAAACTATTTACGAACCTTTAAATTGGGGATCACCACAAGATCCAGCAGTTCAAATTTCCGATGAATTATTCGAGTAAATAAAAAATTTGAACTTATTTTTAACATAAAGTTACAAAAATTTAAGAATTAATAGTTTAAAAATAATTGAAATTTTTAATCAAAAAAATTAAAACAAAAGGAGTTTAAAATGAGTGAAGAAGAAAAAGAAATTCTAAAACAAACAAAAGTGAACAATTTGGAAAACAATGTTCTAATTGAAGTAGCTAAAATACTTTCTAAATCTAATAAAACTGTAGTAAGAGCAAAAGTAGTAGATGCTCTTGTAGAAAAGGAATTAGAAAGAAGAGCACAATTAATTATGTCTGCTTTAACACTTTATGAAAAAGTAAATGATGATCTAAAGAAAATCAAACCAGATTCCAAAGTTTATGATATAGAAGGGAAAATTATAAGTGAAGGTTATTCAGAAAATGCTTCTAAAAACAAAACAGCTTTAACTAAAAAATTAGAGGACCTTAATCTCACTATTTCTAATGCTTTAGAGAAAAATGATTATCAAAAAATTGAGCAGATGATAAAAAATGCTTGACATTGAAAAATTAAAAAATGAAACTAAAGAATTAACAGATAAAAAAATTGATAGGTTAATTCAAATGGTTTTGTCAAAATATTCTAAAGATCATCTTTTTAAAAGAAATGTACTTTTATCAAAGTGTAATTGTAATGCTTGTAAATTACTTAGAAGATATGTAAGATTAAAAATTGATATACGAAATTTAGATAAAGATTATCAAATATGTGATAAAGATTTTGATGATAAAATTAAAATTAAAAATTGTTATCAAGAAAAAATTGATTCAATTAAACCGTTAATTGAAAAATTAAAAGAAAATAACTAAAAAATCAGGAGATGGAAAAAATGTCAGATGAAAAACCCATTTACGAAAAACAAGAATTACCCCCAGAAATGAAAGAACAAGAAATTCCCGAAACAATGTTAGATCTTGATAAAATGACCACAGAGGAAAAACTTAATTTCATTATTTCTACCCAAGCCGATACTATGCGCTTACTTATATTTATTGTTCAAGCAATACAAATGATGGGCGTTCCTATAGAAAAGAAAAGCAAAGCAGGAATAGTTTTACCCTTTAATATCAAATGAAAACAAGAGATCCAAAAGACAATTCACTAAATGATATAACTAATTCTCATGATTGGTTAAAAAATTTACATACTGTTTTTACTTACCAACCGAATTTGAAAAAGGTATATAAAGGAATAGAAACAAGAGGAGTAGCTAAGCCACCAGAACTTTTAGAGCAACTAATCAATTTTTTTACTAAAAAAGATCAATGGGTATTAGATCCTTTTGCTGGAATAGGAACAACTAACATTGCTGCTAAAAAATTAAATAGAAATAGTGTAGGAATTGAACTTTATTCAGATATGAAAAATTCTTATAAGAAACTTCTTGATAGAAATTTTCCGCCTATTCTAAATGATGAAGAACAAAACGGAAATAAATCAATTTTTTTAATAGGAAATAATTTAGAAGTTATTCCTACACTTAATCAAAAGTTCAATCTAATTCTAACTGATCCTCCTTATGGAATAAATCATAGAAAAAGACAAGATGAAAACGCTCCATTTGAAATGTTTGGAAATGATAGTGTAAATGATATAGGACTCGCTAAAAATTATGAACAATTTTATGAAAGATTAGCAAACACATTTGAACTATGTAGAGAAAAGTTAGTAGATAAAGGATGGCTTGTAATTTTCTTAGGTGATAGATATTCATCTAAATATATTCCAGTAGCATATGAAGCAAATCCATATATTGAAAATAAAGGTTATGTTCTAAAAGGAGTTAGAATTTGGAATCAACCAAATGTTATGAGGCAAGTTTATGGCTGGTGGCAAACATATGTTCCTGTTATTAACCATTGGAACATAATGATTTATAAGAAAAATTGAAAATTCTTGTAAATATATTTGGATTTCTCCTTTATTTTTATTAAATTTATATATAAGAAAATAAAAGGTATCTCAATTAGGAGAATTCAAGTCATGAAAAAACTAATCAAAGAATTTGTTCTAATTCATGGTAAAATGTTATCTGATAATCCTTGCCTAAAGTGTGATAGGGTATATGGCAATAGCGGATGTAAAAGTTATTCACCTAAAACTGCTTGTAAATTATGGTGGAATTGGAACGATAATGATAGTAAATTATGGATTGAATTTTGTATAGAACATAAGTTTGGAAAGTATAAAAATGTAAGTTATTTCGGCATAAAAGATAAAGAATTTCTTTTAAACATCATAGGAAAAAGGTTTAAACAAGAACTTGAAAATGTTTTGGAATTGCGTAAAGCTTTACAAACAATTGCAAATGCTGATGAAGATTCAATTCAATTTGCTAAATCATTAATCTCAAATTAAAGAAAAAAGATATAGTCTAAATTTTCTAAAAAGAAAGGTAATAAAAAGAAATGAAAAACTTATTTCTAACAATTTTATTATTTGTGGTAGGTGAGGTAAGCTTTTTAGTTAATGCACAAGAAACATATACTTTTAGATGTGATAACTATTATTCTGCTGAAACTTGGTATTGGGCAAGATGAACCTATAAAAAGAATGGAAGGTGAAACTGTCGCAATAGATGGAGGAGTAGAATTCTGTAGTTGGAAAGATTTGTAAAGACATTAAAAAATATCTATTTTTACAAATTTGCAAAAGGTTTCATTAATATCTTAAAAAAGGTATTTTTGAAACCTTTTTTATTTATATATATTTATATAAAAGTAAAAATCAGTAACCTCTTAATAATATTCAAATTAATTTTTTTTATATTTATATTATAGATAATAGGAATAATATTCATAATAGGAGCTTGCTAAAAATGGGAAAGAAACCCATATCATTTACCATTGAAGAATATAAAGCAGAAACATTCAAAAATTTAACATCAGAAAAATTTATTAATAGATCTATTCTTGTCGAAAATCTAATCGAACATTGGATATATGAACAAATTTCAGGTTCAAAAAGTTTGGTTAGTCAATCTATGTCTTTTGCACAATCAAACAATCAATAGAAAAATTTAGGAGGAAAAATGGAAATTAAAAAAGTATTAGAAGATCAAATTTCTATTAACGAAAAATTGTTAAAAGGTCTAATAAATAAAACAACAGATAGAGATTTCTTTTTCAAAGATGATAATAATATATATATTTCTTTACTAACCCAGCAATTAGAATATATAAAATTTTTATATGAATTATCATTATATAATGATAATTATGGATATGTTTATGATTTAGAAAAAAATGAAATACAAACAGAAAATTAGGAAATCATAAAAATGATAAAACCAAATGGAAGTAGATTAAAAATACTTGTATTAGGAGATGATCCAAGGATACCTTCTGGTGTAGGAGTTATGACTGAAGCAATTACAAGGGGATTTGTTAAGGAAGGATGGGAAGTCTTTTGTTTAGGTGGGGCAATGCGAGAAAGACCTGAACAGCTTGTTATGGATGAAATAGGTAGAAAAATTCTTCCTATTCCAGGATATGGTGATATTATGTTAATAAGACAAGTAATAGCAGCAGAAAAACCAGATATTATGTGGATTATGACAGACCCAAGATATTGGACTTGGCTTTGGGCATTTGAAAATGAAATTCGAATAAAAATGCCTCTAATTTATTATCATGTTTGGGACGATATTCCAGCACCCAAATACAATGATCCATATTACGAATCTTGTGATGAAATTCTTTGTATTTCAAAACTTTCATATGATATCGTTAAAGAAGCTAAAAAAAGAACTAAAGCAAATTACAGATATTCATACATTCCTCATGGAATAGATCTTGAAAATTACAAACCTCTTCCTTTAGATACTATTATTGAAAATCCAGCAGAAATGCCTAAATGGATAAATGAAAATAAAGATAAACCAGAAGAACAGAAATCACCAAAACCAATTATTTCTCTGACTACTCTTTTGGAGAATTTGAAAAATGTAAATGAAAATGTAAGAAAAAATAAAAGCAAGATTAAGTTTATAGTGTTTTGGAACAATCGAAATATTCGTAGAAAAATGCCCACCGATGTAGTTTCTGCTTTTGCCAGATTTGCTAAAGATAAAAAAGATGTAATGTTAATTATGCACACAGATCCAGTAGATCAACATGGAACAGATATACCAAGAATGATAGATGATTTATTCCCCGATGCTCCCATTGTTATCGCTCCTCAGAAAGTACCAAAACAAGTATTAGCCAGCTTTTATAATCTTTGCCAATGTACAATTAACATAGGTTCAGCTGAAGGGTTTGGATTATCAAGTGCTGAATCTTTAGCTTGCGGAATTCCCATTATTAACATCTTAACCGGTGGATTGCAAGATCAAGTGTCATTTACAGAAAATGGAATAGAGAAATTTACTGGCATATGTATTGATCCAGATGCAGTAGTTACTGTAGGATCTCCACCTACACCTTACATTTATGAAAGGTATGTGGATATAGATTCAATAGTTAAAGCATTGCAAGAAATGTATGATATTTATAAAAATAATCCCATTAAATATGAAGAATTCAAAGCTAATGCCAGAAGAAAAGCAGAATTAGAATTTGATGAAAAAATAATGGTGCAAAAACACATTGATTCTGTTAAATCAATTATTAAGACATGGGAACCAAGGAAAAGATGGGAGATGTTTCAAGTATGAAAATGAAAATAGATATATCAAAGAAACTTACAATTCTTACTCCTTTTGAAACTATCGAAGAACAGATTAGAAAATTCGAAAAAGAAACTGTTGAGGTAAGTATATCTAATCTTCGACAATTTTTAAATGAAATCCTTAAACCATTTGAAGATATTATCAAATTTGACATTTTTCACGGCAACACTAACTTCTTAGTTTATCTATATATTTTAAATGAAGATAAAACAAAAACCACACAAACCAAAGTTGTTGAAATTTTAACAATCAAACAAACAGTAAATACATCGTCCGAAGCAAATATATATACATCCCATGAAGGAGAAGTATAAGCAAGGATAATTACAGGCTTATTATCAACTTATAGTTTCTTTGATGATAAGGGGGTTAACCATATAATTGATCTTAAAAAATCCATTACAACTTAGTAAATTTAAATTTTAAAAAAGGAAATATAAAAATGGCAATAAAAAGAAAAGCAGTAGCTAAATCAGTAACAAAAGCCAAAGCAGTTAAAATTACTAAAGCTGTAACATCAAAAGTGTTAGTGGCAGAAAAATCAGAACCTCGAGGATTTTTAGGGTTATTTAAACCTAAAAAGAAAAAACCAGAAGTTCAGATTAAAGGAAAATATACACCTTTACCAGTTAAACCATATGGTGAACCTAAAAGAGTGGGGTTAAAAACTGTTGTGGGCAGTTTTAAAGCATATCCGGGTTCGGCATTTGAATTAACTCCTGGAACGGTAGCAGTGTTTAGATATGTAGGAGAAGATTCCCATGAACCAAGACCTACAGTTATAGTGTTTTCAGATGGTTTCTATAAAGGACTTTTACATGCTATAAACTTAATGTATTTAGATAAAGCTACTTTAAAAAAATTAAGAGATGTAATCAAAGACAACAAAGATAGAATAGGAAATCCAAAAGCATTCTATGATTCTACTTTAAAACATTTTCTTAGTTCTTTAGGAGACAGAGGTATAAATGCTTATAGAACTTATAAGAAAAGTGGCATAAGCGCTATAAGAATTTTTGATATGGATATTTTCGATATTCAGTAAAGTTAAAAGGAGAAATAAAAATGGCTTATGATTTAGAAAAAATGCCTTGTTTTTATCAAGATAAAGAAGATAGAAATGAAAAAACTGAGATTGTTTGCAACTGTGATAAATTCTATAGTGTGTGGGGCTTATAGTAGAATATGAGCGTTGCAAAAATTGTGATAGAAGAGAAGATAAGAAAGATAGAGAAACATTGAAAACATCAACAGAGATGTAAATGGCGCAGTAAACATTTACAAAGTATGTACGGGCATTTATAATCTGCCACTTGACACCCTTAAAGTGTCTAAAAGGAGTGGATGGGGATATGTGCATAAACAATCCCACCAACATTCACTTGAATAGAAAGTATATAAATTTAGTATAGATTTTTTATGAATTTATATGAAATCAAATACTTTTTATATTATATGTGACTTAAAACAACAATAAAATCATTGATAATTAATGATGAGATTTTAAAGAAAGAACAAAAGTTAAAAGAATCCCAAGACAATTTTACATTTAGTAGTTATGAACCTATTCCTTTTAAAGATGATATAACTGTTAATTCAAGTTTAGTTTGGAATCCTTTAAGATTTACAAAAATAGGACAGTAATATGAGACTTAAAATGAAAATGAAAACATTGATAATTGATGATGAAATTTTAAAAAAAGAAACAAATGAAAGAATAGAAACTTTTTTCAAGATAAACAGGATTCCACCTGAATATCTTTACTTAAAACCAGTTTCCATTGGTCTTACAAAGATGAAAGTAGCAAATGCTGCAAGTACAATACATCTTTTATATCAGAAATCAAAACCAAAAGGAGAAAAATGAATCAAGATGAAATTAAAAATGCTATGAACGATACAATCAATCAAGAATTAACTCCTCCTATATTGCCCACATTGGAAGAATTGAAAACAGAATTGAAAACTTTCATGGGAGCCAATAAATTAAAAGTATTATTTAGAGCTCCATTTCTAGTACAAAGTGGATATTCAAGTTGGGCTGTACAATTTGCTTATTTACTTTCAGAAATTCCAGAAATAGATTTGTATCTTTGGTCTGTTCCTTGGGGGCATTGTAGATCAGATGTTTTAGATATGGAAGATACAATAAATAATAAATGTTTAAAAAGAATAAAAGAACTTATTCAAAAACCAAGATTACAACAAGAGCCTGATATATTCTATACTATGACGACTCCTGCAGAATTTCAAAGAATGTGTAAGATAAATATAGGAATTACAGCTGGAGTAGAAGCCGATAGAATTACTCCTAAATGGATAGAAAAATGTAACGAAATGGATTTAATTTATGGTATATCTAAATTTACTGCTCGAATCATTGCATCTACAGGATATAAACAGCAAAATGGGCAAGATTTACGAGTAGTTAAACCTATAGACATTTTACAACCAGCAGTTGATATTGATATATATAAATCAGATTTACCACCTTTGGGTATTCCAGGCTTATATACAAATAAAAATTTCCTATTTGTGGGAAGATGGTTACAAGGTGGGTTAGGTAATGATAGAAAAAATATCGGATTAACTATCCGAACATTTTTAGAAACATTTTTAGGAGTTTCAGATGTAGGTTTCATCTTAAAAACAAGTCATACTCATGAATCAATTATGGATAAATATGAACTAAAACGAAAAATTAACGACATACGAAAATCTATTCCTAACCCAAATAACAAACAATTTCCACCTATTTACATTCTACATGGTTATCTAACAAATCAAGAAATGGCACAACTTTACAACCATCCTTCGGTTATTGCATATTTATCTGCTCATCATGGAGAAGGATGGGGAATGCCTATAACCGAAGCAATGGCTTGTAATGTTCCTGTTATTCTAACACCTTGGTCTGGAAATACAGATTACATGACAAATTTCAATACAATTGCTGTTTCTTTTGATATGGGGAATGTTCCAGGTGATGCACAATGGGGTGAAATATTTGTAGATGGAATGCAGTGGGCAAATCCAAGAATGGATAATTTATCACAAATTCTAAAATGGACAGTAGAAAACCCTCAGCAAGCTAAAAGGATAGGCTTAACAGGTGGGGAAGATATAAGAAAATATCATAGTTTAGAAATTCGTCAATATCATGTTTATCTACTTTTACTAAATATCTTACGAGCAATAAAAGGAAAACAATCATTACCACAAATCAATTTTGAGGAAATATAAAAATGAAAAAACAACAAAGAAAAATTCTAAAAAAAAAAGTGAATACTACCGCTTCTAATCTAATTACTGAAAAGGAAATAAAACTAACAGAATTGGGAATAGGAGAACTTTTAGAAACATATACAGTTAATCTTAAGCATTATCTGGTGGATGAAATTTTTGACTTTGTGATTCTAACATTTGAAAATGATACATCTAAAATGAAGATGATCCTCACTTTAGATAACTTATTAGAATTATCATCCACCGCCAAAATCTTTGCTGATGAAGTATCAGATAAATATGAAATCAGAAGAAAAAAGATGATGAAGAATGCAGATATTTTTAACGAAATAGAAAAAACAGAAGCAAAAGAAAAATTATTTAAAGAAGATTTTTCACAAATGAACAAAGAAAAATAGTAATTAACAATCATGAATTTTCCAATTTAAATTTAGAAACAGTAAACAATATTCTTAAAAATTTTTAAATCTTCCGCTAATTGAAAAAATAGAAGACTTTAATGACAATGTTAAAAACAGTATAAAAGAAAAAATAAAAACAACTAAGGAGGAAGTTGATGAATTACGGAAGAAAGTGAATGTAGATCCTATTCAAGAATTAAATGATGAATTGAAAAACAAAAAACAAGAAGAGGAACCCAAATGAAAATTCTTTATGTGATGCCAAGATCAACAAGCGATGTTATGCAAAGTACAGCAGTTTGTAGACGATTAAAAGAAAAATTCCCAGATTCAGAAATATACTTTGGGGTAGAAGAACAATATGCATCATCAATTAAAGATTGCCCTTGGATCACCAAAGTCTTAAAGTACAATCCACAAATGGATAATCCAGACCTTCTAAATTTCATGACGAATTTTGATATTTGCTATACTCCTCATATTTACTTACAATATCTAAATACAGCAAATTTCGTACATTATCCCCTTTGCGAAAAAAATATCGTAGAACATTTCTGTTGGCATACAGATTTATCTATAGACAAATTTTCCAAAGATGACTTCTATATTCCCATTGACGAAACATATTCAATTCCAAAATCTAAATACATCTTAGTTATTACAGCTACAGGAATAGATAACAAAACTAAGATATATGAAAAATGGGATGACATTATCTATTCATTAAAAATGGATATACCAAACGATATAAAAATTATTCAAGCCGGAGATGGTAAAGATAGTTTAATAGCTGTGGATGGAATCATTGATTTTAGAGGAAAAACTAAAACGGTAGCTCAATTAAACAAATTGATAAAAAATGCTACATTAGTTTTATCAATAGATAGTTATCCTATGCATGCTGCTTATGTTCTTGGAATTCCATTTATTAGTTTATTTTCGTCTACATCGGCTAAATGTTCAGGCCCAACATACCTAAAAGATTCCACACAAAATTTCCAAATTTTTGAAGCTAAATTATCAGAAGGTTGCAAAAAAGTTTGTTATAAAAATGAATGTATGGTGAGAAATAATTGTATTAATAGCATAGATGACCAAGAAGTATATAAAACAGCTATAAAATTTTTAAACCAAGAACCAAAAGAATACAAAGTTTTATATCCTTCAATTTCTGGTTATACCACAATTTTTAACGGTGAAAAAGCAGGTCTTCCATATATCGAATCTATTCAATCTGTTCTTCCACATGTAGATGAACTGGTAATCATTGATGGAGAATCAACAGATGGAACTTATGAAAAATTACAAGAAATGTTTGGAAATGATGAAAAGATAAAAATATATCAGAAACCATATGATATGTCGGAACCTGGAATAGATGGTCAACAAAAAGCATATTCAAGAGCATTATGCACATCTAAATACTGTTTACAATTTGATGCAGATCAAATTTTTGAAGATGGAGAAAAATATAAACTAAAAGATTTAGTTAAAAAATTTCCTAAAGATCAAGTATTGATGCATTTTCCGATAATTGACTATTTTGGAACAATTGATAATATAAAAGAAGGAAAATACTATATAAGTGATGATTATCATATGAGTAGATGGGCACTTAGTTGTAATATGGATAATTGTACACATGGAATATGTAAACAAGCTAAATTGATAAATGAAAAAACTGGGGTAATTTATGCTAAAGAATTTTCTGACGGATGTGAATATATCGACATAGTAAGTGAAGAAATAATTCCACAGTTTGGACCTTATACACCTGATATAGATTTTCTAAGAAGAACCAATCCTAAAAAATATGAAATTGAAATAAATAGATTATACAAAGAATATCCACATTTTCATCATTTGAGTTGGTATTCGATAGAGCAGAAAATAAATCACTTTATTACTTTTTGGTCAACACAATGGAATTTGTTATATCAAACAAATAATCCAAATCGCTTTTTCCCAAATATAAATCCTGAAGATGTTACAAAAGAAATGATTCAAACTGAAGCTAAGAAACTTTTCAAACAAGGTGGCTGTCATCTAAAGGAAAATGAACAAGGTATATTGATTCCTTTACATACCAAGTTTCCAGAAATTCTAAATAGCTGGCGTGAAAAAGTAATTAAAAAATGGAGTTAAAAATGGAGATTATAGAGAGTGTGATAGCTGGAATATTTCTTGCTTTACTATATCCCCACATAGAAGGATTTAAAACAATATTTAAAAATTTTGGAAAAAAAGAAAAGATAAAAACATGGTTAAAAGAAATAATTGTTAAAGATGGAGAAATTTGGAGAGATATTCAAAGAAGTTTAACAAATAAAGAAACACCATCTGGTGTTAGAGTATCAGATGAATGTATAAAAATAAGAGTTTCGGAACACATAAAAAAATTGAAATTAAATATAAAGTTAAAAAATAGTAAAATTATAGCGACGCAAAATGATAATGTTATTATAAAACTATTAAATCAACCATTATTTGAATTTATATGTGAAGAAATTTTAGGAGAAAATAAAAAGTAAAATGGGGAGAGTAGGAAATGGAAGAAATAGAACAGGAAAAACTTGATAAAAATTATAAAAAATGGGTTGAAGAAAATACTATTCCAGCAAGTATGGAAGAATTATCAGATCTGAAATTGCCTTACTCAGACCACATAAGACTTGATTTAGATGATTGTCGAACTATTTTTATTTAAAATGGATAACTATTAATGATTTTATTTATAGAACATAGACAAATAGAAGGAACTTTCTGGTCAAGAATAACTGATCAATGGAGAATAATTTCAAGTAAACTAAAAACAAAATTTCCAAATTTAGAAGTTTATTTTATAGACTGGAAAGAAGATTTAACAAATTATCCTATTCCTGATATATTTTTCAATGTATGTATTTGGCACAAAGAATACATTCTAAAAAATAGAAAAAAGATAAAATGTATTATCACTTTTTCTGGGAATTCACATCCACAACACATTGCTAAAATGATAAATCCAGAAATTGCTTTATTTCAAAAAAATCCAGAAGCATTTTACAATTTATATATAGATAAGAATACATATAGCAAACCCATGACAAATGATATTCAGTTTCAAACTATTTTAAATATTTCGGATTATATAATTTTACCGGGAGAATTTACAAAAGAAACATTTATAAAAAATGGAATAAAGGAATCTAAAATTATTCCTTTAGTATATTCAGTAGAACCGGAAAGATTTAAAAGAAAATTTCCAAGAGATCCAAACTTTACTATATTTTTTGCTGGTGGTGATAGATTAAGAAAAGGAGAAAGAATAACTATTCAAGCTATCAATGAATTAAGAAAGGAAATTCCAAATTTTATATATTTGGATACTGGGCATGGTCCTAAAATTTATGATACTGTGTATGGAAAATCATCAATAGCCTTTCTACCAAGTTTAGAAGATGGATTGCCAGTAACATTATTAGAATGTATGTCTTACGAAGTACCCTTTATAACATCATTCAATATGTCATTTTCAGAGTTTTTCGATTTAGATGAAAATAATTTTGCATATATAAAAGGTACAAACTATAAAAAGTTATGCGGAAAGTTTATAGATGTAAATAATAAAGATACTATCCATGAAGAAACTAAAAAAGCGATTAATTTTTTCTACCAAAACAAAGATAAATTAGATGAATATGGTAAAAATTGTAGAGAGGTAATTTTAAAGCAAATAACATGGGAAAAGTATAGAGATAAGTTATATACTTTCTTAAAACAAAGAATAGAGGAGATTGAAAATAATGGAAATTTCTCTAATTGAAAAACTTGCCAATTATGTCATTAAAATAAGAAAAATTAACCCAGACATTTCAGAGGAAGAAATGTTTAAACTATTACAAGATAAAGAAATTGAAATTATTCTAAATTATGCTAAAGAGATTAGCATTAAAAAATTGGAGGAAATTAAAAATGAAAAATGAAAACATAAGAATTCTAAAAGAAAAACAATTAAAAATGGGCTGCAAAGAAATAGATTTTATAGATTACAATTATGAAAATGGTCAAAGGCGGCTTACAAAAATAGTTTCAAAAGATGGGGGTTATGTAGGGACTAAACAAATTTTTAAAGGTATGGCAAGAAGAGGAATAGTTCCAGAATTAGCTAATAAACAAAATAAAGTTTGTTCAATAGGTTTTTGTAAAAAAGAACAGAAATGGTATGGGTGGAGTCATAGAGCGCTATGTGGATTTGGAATAGAAGATATGCTTTTTAAAGAAAATGAATATAAAGGTGGGGATATACCATTTGTAAAAGGAGGAAAAGTAAAAATTAAAACTTTAGAACAAGCAAGAGAAGCAGCGATTAATTTTGCAGATTATATAAGTTAAGGAGATATAAAAATGTCTAACTGTAAAAATTATTTTTTTAAAGTTAATTGTAATGATAAATTTCTAAAAGATTTACAAACATTCTTAGATAATTGCATAGAATTTACCAAAGATAGAAATTTAGAAATAAAAGAATGTGAACTAAGTTATAAAAGTACTATAGTAAGTTATGGAATTGAAAAAACGGTAGAACCTATAATTTTAGATGTAAGTAAATTTAGTAAAGAAGAAATGGATGAATTTATGGTATATATAAAAAATAATCCAGGTGAAATAAAAGTAATTAACTATAAAAAGGAGATTTAGAAATGGCTTATCTACATTGTTATAACTGTGATTGGAATCAAGATGATTTCTGATCTGATAATTACTTACCATTCAAAAATACTAATGATTTAAAAGAGGATTTATTTAAAGATAAAATACAAATAGATAAATGGTGGGCTGAAGAAAATAACATTCCTTTTGAAATGATAAAAGAAAAGAGAAAATTTGAAAAGCAAGATTTTCTAAAAGGATCAATAGGAGATATTTCAGACGAAAATGGTGAAATGTATGTTAATGTTTGTTATGTAAAAGGAACAGATTATGTAATTTCAGAATTAGAAGAAACAATTAGAAGAATCAAAGGTATGAAAATTAAAACATGGGATGAATGGTTAAAAGTTAAAGATATATTTGTATGCCCAAAATGTTGGTCTAAAAAATTAGATATAGATTATAAGAAAGGACAAAGAATGAAAACCCAGGAACAAATTATCCAAGAACAACTATATGAAAAGTATGAAAAATGGCTTGAAGAAAATACCATTTTATCACCAGACATGATAAAAACATGTCGTGAAAATGAATTAAAAGAACAACAAACAGAAGAACTTAAGGAAAAAAATAATCCACTAAAATTTATAGCAAAAGAGGATAATTTTAAAACAGGGCAAGATATAAAAATTGAATTTATCAAAGATGAAAATTATACGAATAGATTTAAACTTAGTATCGAAAGTAGTAAAGGAAAGTTAATTTTATGTATAAGAATTAATTCTTTAATTAAATGTATGGACAGAAAATGCAGAAAAAATTTAACAGAACTTATTCGAGTTGTAGATGATGAAGAATTAAAAAAATGGGCATTTTCTGCTGGGGAATGTGCAGGATTGGTAGGGGGTAGTAATGATGAAGGATCTGCGGTACATTATCCAAATGGAGATTGATAATTTTATAATCTAAAAGGAAACAAAAATGAAACATTTAGATTGGGTAGTAACAGTTCCTAAAACTATAAATTGGAATGATTATCTAAAAGAAATAAATGATGTAGAAAAGAAAAATTTAGTAATAAACTATAAAGCTTCATACATTCCAAAAGATATGAAAGTTAACGATAGAATGTGGATTGTGCATAATGGAAGAATTAGAGGATTCATGAAAATTTGTAGTTTTGGAAAACAAGATGGGTTTGTTTGTCAAACTACTGGTAAAAAATGGGCAAATGGAAACTATATACAAAGAAGCGGAAAATTTTATGAATTAGATCATTATGTAGCTATGAAGGGATTTCAAGGATTAAGAAAATTAGATATACAGAAAATTGTAAAAGAAGATTAAGAAAATTATGACCCCCCAAGAAATAATCAATAAAGCAAATAGTATAGAAGGATGGTTTCAAATTCAAGATATGCAAGCAATAATAAATGTTATTCAATCCTTTAATAACAATCCAATCAAATATTTAGAACTTGGAAGTTCCAGAGGTCGTTCTACTATTTCTATAGGATTATCATTACCTCCATATAGCGAATATTTAGGAATAGATAGATTTATGCCAGAAAAAGGACATGTAGAACCTTTGATGGTTTGGGATGATAATTGGGAAAGAATGATAAATAAAGAAGTACATGATGAATATCTAAGAAATTTAGAATATCTTAGAAAAGAAAATCCTACTTGCAAATTTGATAATTTGGTATTAGACACTATAGATGCAGTAGATAAAGTTAAAGATAATTACTACGATATACTGTTTATAGATGCAGATCATTCTTTTGAAGGTGTAAAAAGAGACCTAATCAATTATTATCCAAAAGTTAAAGAAACAGGAATAATTGCTGGTCATGACTATTTTGCTGGATTTCCAGGGATTATCAAATGTGTGAATATGTTTTGTAAAGGAAAACAGATAACAGGATCTTTTGGTGGGTGTGTTTGGTATGTTAAAAAAAGTGATATTGATAAAAAAATGATTCCGAGGAAAAAACGATAAAAGATTTTTCAATAATTGTACCAGTTAGAAATGATGATCATGCTGATCAATTTATTCATAGATGGTTAACTTCCTTACATAGCATAGCAAATTCGGCTAAAAAAATTGGAAGTAACAAAGTAGAATATATCATTTTAGACTATGGGTCAGATGCTTTAGGTAGGAAATGGTTAGATGAAGAATATGGTCATTTGTTTCCTACTAATATACAAATTAAAATAGTTAGAATTCCTCATCAAGCTTTAGAATATAAGTCTAAAGGGTGGCCACCATCACATCCTATTGCTGCAAATTTTTCATTTCCCCTAATTTTCAATGTGGGTTTAAAACATTTTTCAGATGCTAAATATATCATATCTACTTGTGCTGATGTGTATTTTTCTTCAGATATATTTCTATTTTTACAAAAGACTATTAACATAAATAAAGACGATCTAATATTATGTACAAGAGTAGATATTCCTACAGAAGCACATGAAAACATTACATATAACGATATTGACTCTTATATTACAAAGATAAATAGAATCCAAAACGAAATAATTTCCAAAGATAATCTAAATCAATTACATATATGGCCAGTAATAAATGGCTGGAATGGAGCTATAGGTGATTTCCAAATGTTATCAAAAGAAAACTGGAATAAATTGAAAGGTCATATAGAATATGCCCCACATAGATGTTTTACAGATATAAATCTTTGTCAAAGAGCAATGGTTCAGGAAAAATTATCAATTACAAACATTTTTGATTTTTATCAAAGAAAATTTGTTTTTCATTTAGGTCATAAAAAATTTATCGGAAATGAAGTAACAAATGATATGACTTTTTATCCAGAAAAGGTAAATTTAGATACTTGGGGGGATTATGAAGGACAAATAGAATACATTGAAAATTTCTTTAATAGAACGGTTGTAATAAGAGATCTTAATTTTATGGTAAATTTATACTAAAAAAATTCATATCTTTTTTTCATATAAAAATCAATTAAAAACATTAAGAAAATTGGTAAAAAATGGCAGAAAACAAGCAAAAACTATATATTTATGCTATGAATTTACATTTCACAAAATTAGCATCCGTTTGTAAAAGTGAATATGGGCATTTTTACAAATTTATAGCAAATGATTATCAATTAATTCCTATAGATGATCCTAATATGAAATTTGAAGAAGATAGTATAATTTACTGTTTACTTGGGAATCATGGAGTACCAAATGACTTAGTAAATGTTTTAGATAATAATATAAATGTTAAAACAAGAAAAATTTGTGTAGTTGATGAAAGCCCACAATATGCTCCAGTAGTCTTTGTAAAAGATCATATTCTGGAAAAATATTTTGATATCATTTATAGATGTACATTTTTTACTTGTGACCAAACAAAATCATTTCGTTTTTTAACTTTACAAAGAAGGTTTATGTGGTCTGATCCTAAAACAGGTATGACATCATTTCCAATTCCTAAAAATTTGCATGTAGAAAAAAATAGAATAGAAGATAAATTTCTAATGATTCTAAATAATAAACATATCCAAATTCCTATAGAAAGACAAAGTGACTTTTTACTAAATGATAATTTGATAAAGAATAATTTACCTTTGAGATATGAAATAGGAAGGTATTTAGATAAAAAAAATAAAGTAGATTTATATGGTACTGGGTGGGAAAATTTTACAAATAATAAAGGAAGATATTTAGGAAATAGAGTAAGCATATATCGAAACTATAAATTTTGTATTACTATGGAAAATTGTGTATGTGATAACTTTGTATCTGAAAAAATCTTTGATGCTATTTGTAGCGGATGTATTCCTATTTATAAAGGTGGGCCAAGAGTAAAACAAATGTTGCCAAAAGACACATTTATATGTTTAGACGATTTTGATGATAAATATGAAAGAGCAATAGAATATGCTTTAGATAAAGGATATGAATATTTTTATAGGAATATATGCAAGAATATCGAAAAAATTGAAGAGAAAATTGAATCAAGAAAATATTTCTATGATTTGTTAAAAATAGGAATAGAAGGAGATAGAGAAAAGATTATTAGTTATTTAGAGGATAAATTATGGTGGAAGGAGTAAAAAGTGTGGAAGCAATAACAGCATCTACAGTAGAAAAATTAACAGGAGGATTTGTTTCAGGGGTAATTTCGGAATATCAAGAAAAAAGAAGAAGAAAAAAATTGATTAAAGATAAATTTTTATTTTTTCTTGGTGCATATAAAAGAATTTTTATAGAAGATGTTAGAAATACATATCACCCATTGTCGGAAATGAAGGAATGTTTGAAGTATTATATGAATAAAAAATTAAAAACAATTAATAATTTTAAGGATCTTTATGAAATACACATTTTTCTTTGGAAATATAAAATAAAACTTTATCCAGTTTTTTTGGAAATAATGAAAATATGCGATGAATTTTCATTGATATTTGGAATAAAAGAATCCCAAGAGATATTCTTTTACTTTCAGGAAAAAGTAAATAATTCTTTTTATCTAAAATTAGTCGAATCTGAATCTTTTTTAAATGACAAAAATGAAAATTATTCAAAGACAGAATCCTCACTAAGATCTAATTCAACATATGGTGGATTGATTGGGTTTGAAGATAATTACACTAAAGAAATTGATTATCTTATTTCTTGGATCAAAACATTCCCAAAGAAACCTGAAAACCCAATGTTTAGTTATCTATATGAACTTTTTGAAAAATTTATAAGTAAAATAATTGGTGAATTTATAAAAATTTGGAATGAATTCTTTCCTCAAAAGAAAAAATAAATAATGAAATCAACCCTATACATATATACCATGAATTTTGAATTTAGCAAATTAGCTGCAAATCTAAAAGGTGAATATGGTTATTTTCTAAAAAAAATTGCTGAAGAATACACTTTGATTCCTATCAATACAAACACTATATTCGAAGATAATTACATAGCATTATGTTTAGTAGGAAGATTTGATATTCCAAATGATTTATTCCATGTGTTTGATAAAAATAAAGATATAAAAGCAAGAAAAAGAATTTGCATAGTTGACGAAGCACCTATATATGTTCCAGCTTTATTTGTTAAAAATCATATATTAGAAAATTATTTCGACATAATTTATAGATGTTTAGCTTCTGGATGTGATAATGTTAAATCATTTTTATATTTAACAATTCAAAGAAGATATTTATGGGCAGATCCTAAAACAGGAATGAATGCTTTACCTATTCCTAAAAATTTTCATATAAGTAAAAATAGAAGTGATAAAATTTTAGTTCTTCTAAATAACAAATATAGAACAAATGAATGGCAAAATAGACCAAGTCAAATAGAAATAAACGGAGAAATAATTCCTAATCTTCTAAAATTTAGATATGATGTAGGAAAATGGCTTGATACTAATTTACCAGTTGATTTATATGGAGATTACTGGAAAAACTTTAAAAATGCTAAAGGTATATATTTAGGAAATAGATGGAATTTATACAGAAACTATAAATTTTGTTTTACTTGTGAAAATTGTATATGTGATAATTATGTAGCTGATAGATTATTTGATGTAATAGGAAGCGGATGTATTCCTATTTATTTAGGAGGAACACAAGTAAATAGAATGCTACCAAAAGATATATTTGTAAATATAGCAAATTTTAAAGGTGATTACATTAAAGTTTTTGAATATGCTTTTGATATGGGGTATGAATATTTTTATAACAATATATGTGAAAATATAGAAAAGTTAGAAGAGAAAATTGAAACAAGAAAGTATGTATACGATCTTTTGAAATTAGGAATAGAAGGGGATGCTACAAAAATTATAAAGTATATGGAAGATAAACTTTGGTGGAATAAAAAAAGCCACCTAATTTCTTATTAAGTGGCTTTTATAAAAGACAAGTTCGAAAAAATTACTTCTTACAATAATCAAAAAGTATTTCATCTAGAAGAGTATCAAGCTTCCTGAAATCTTCTCCCTGGGAATTTACAAACTCGTTCCAAGTCATTCCAGTCATCTTTTGAAAAGTCCGTTCTGCAGACTTTTGAAACGATTTCCTATAGCGATAATGCTTTTGATGAATAGCTTTCTTTGTTTTGGATACTGTGGATGCTTGCTCCTTAACTATCTTAAGAGCATCGGAAATTTTAACATCCTTCAAACTAATTACGGAATCCTTAATGTTTGTAATTTCTGCTTTTTCATTTGAAAAACTATTCTTCAAATCATCTATAACTTGAAGAATTTGCGTTGCGTTTACATTTTGTAATGATAACATTTTTGTACCCTTTTTATAATTTTGAAATTTGATTATTTTATTTCTAACATATATAATTTAATAAAAATTTTTGAAATATCCAAATTAATTCATAAAAAAAATTAAAAAATTAAAAAATTAAAAAAAGAAAATCCTCAAAACCCATGACAAACAAAGAAAGACGATATTTACCTACATTTTCAGAACTTGTAGATAGATTAACTATTACACAGATTAAAGAGGTTTTAATAAAGGATCATAAAGAAGAATATGCTAAAGAAATTGAAGATATTTTACATGATATAGAAATAGAAATGGAAGATAATGATATAAAGATTACATCAGATATGATCAGAGACATTATTGTTTTATCACAAATTAATTTACATATCTGGTATAATGAATCAAAAGCAAGAAATGGAGAAAATTCTGGGGAAAATCTAAGATTAACCCATGGTCTAAATGGTATTCGAAATACGGCTAAAAACCGGATACAAAATAAAATAGGTGGAAGAAAAGATTATAAAGTAGATTGTTTAGCATCAGAATTTAAAGATTGGGAAATATCTTGGAAGAAATGAAAAAACCACCTAATTTCTTATAAGTGGTTTTTTCTAAAAGATTATTCTAATTCTTTCTTTGCGGTATTTTCACACCATTGCATAAACATTTCATCCATCATCTTATCTAGTTTTACAACATCAGGTCCCATTTCTTCTAATATTTCTTCAGCTGTCATTCCAGTTAATTTCTTAATTCCTTTTTTAGCACTTTCTATCATTCTTTTTCTTTTTCCCTGATACTTTTGATGAATAGATTTCTTTTTCTTTGTTTTTTGTTTTTGCAATTCCAATACAATTTTCATGGCTTCACTTACCTTTTTCTTATCAATAGAAACTGTTTCACTTTCTGCTTCAGAAATTTCTTTTAATTCATTTTTAAAAGCATCTTTCATTTCTTCAGCAAATTCAATAATTTCATTTGGTGTTTGTGGCAATCCTTCATTTAGAATTTCTTCTCTGATCAATTGTCTTAGTTCTCTTTCATTCATTTTTGATGTCCTCCTGTTTTGGTTATTGTTTTTACTCTTTTATATAAATATAAAAAAAAATTTAGAATTTTTTACTCTTTAGCTCCAGCTTGTTTTAGTAATTTGACAATGTCTGTTTTGCCGTTATCAGCTGCTAAGGTGAGGGCTGTGTTGTCATAATTATCTTTTGCCTCTATGTTTACTCCGTTTTCAATTAATAATTTGACAATGTCTGTATGGCCGTTAATGGCTGCAAAGTGGAAAGCTGTATAACCATTTTTATTTTTTGCATTTATGTTTGCTCTGTTTTCAATTAATAATTTGACAATGTTTGTATGGCCGTTAACGGCTGCATTGATTAGGGCTGTGTTGCCATAATCATTTTTTGCATTTATGTTTGCTTTATTTTCAATTAAATATTTGACAATGTCTGTTTTGCCGTTATTGGCTGCAATGGTGAGGGCTGTGTCGCTATCATTATTTTTTGCATTTATATCTACTCCATTTTTAATTAATAATTTGACAATGTCTGTATGGCTGTTATTGGCTGCTAAGGTGAGGGCTGTGCCACCACCACATTTATCTTTTGCCTTTATGTCTGCTCCATTTTCAATTAGTAATTTGACAATGTCTGTATAGCCGTTAAGGGCTGCTAAGATGAAGGCTGTGTCGCCATTATTATTTTTTGCCTTTATGTTTGCTTCTTTTTCAATTAGATATTTGACAGTGGCTGTATGGCCGTTATAGGCTGCAATGGTGAGGGCTGTGTTGCCATATTTATTTTTTGCTTCTATATCCCCACCTTCATCTAGATATTTTTTAATTCTTTTTAAATCATTTGTTTCTGCCCACCCCCAAATATCATTTGAAATTTCTATATCTTCATCTTTGGTGTTGTAGTAGATGTTTTTTGGTTTTTTATATAAAACATCATATTTGAATTCACCTTGTTTTGTATCAAGCCAATTTTGAAAGGTGGTTTTTAATCTTTGATCTTGTTTTCCATAAATGG
>Ga0172375_10001629_pt1 | contig 35875 bp, 48 predicted proteins | sample LakKiv1m_FD_114537 | JGI IMG/M metagenome (GOLD analysis project Ga0172375, IMG submission 114537) | Freshwater microbial communities from Kabuno Bay, South-Kivu, Congo - kab_092012_11.1m | ecosystem: Environmental > Aquatic > Freshwater > Lake | place: Democratic Republic of the Congo... | reverse complement strand
TTGCAGTTGATATGTTTGACTGAACTCGGTCTGTCGCTGAGCTAAGTCTTGAGCAAACTGACTGATCTGCGCCGAAAGTTGGGTGTTCTGAATCGCCTCCCCTGCTTGGGCGCGGCGAATATCTTCAGCTAATTGTTCCCTGGAAATACCAAGCTGTTGAGCGAACTTGTTCATGTCATTGGCTTGAATAGTTTGGAACTGTTGCTGCGCTGCAGTAAACTCGGTCTGCCGCTGAGTCAGATCACGGTTGAACTGATCCACCCTAGCGTCTAACTCTGCTGTTGCCAAGCTATCCCCAGCCTGTCGGGCAGTAATCGCCTCATCTAACTGAGCCCGAGTCATCCCCATTTCTTGAGCAAACTGATCTATTTGATTGTTCAATGTGGCTTGGAACTGGGTGCTTTGGTTAGCCACTTCTTGCTCACGTAAAGCAAGTTCACGTTCGCCCATCCCCTGTTGCCAGGTTTGTTGAGCCGACTGTAGACCATACGTGCGGTCAAACTCACTTTGCTGGTTAGCCAAGGTCTGTAAAAACTTAGCCAGATCATTCGAGATCTGTGTATTTTGGATTGCCTCACCAGCCTGAGCCCGGCGAATCTCCTCGTCTAGTTGTTCACGGCTTAGACCGTACTGCTGAGCAAACTGATTCTTTTGATTGTCTAAGGTCTGACCGAACTCAAACTGCTTTTGAGCAAACTCTGCTTCGGCAAGACCTTGTCCGCGCTCAGCTAAGTTCAAAGACACTCGCTGAGCCTCCGCTGCCAGAGTCTCGTACGCTTGGCCTGTCTGTGGATCAACATAAATGCCTGTAGCATTACCCTGCATAACTGCACGGTTAACTGCTTCAGTTAGCCGTTGACTTTCCGCCTGCCATTCGGTTATGTCTTGCGCCATCTGAGTCTGTCTGGCTCCAGAGTACTGTGAGTACCCCTGGGCGCCAAGAGTAGCTGCCTGATTAATCCGGTTCATCTCAGCGGTCTCTTGCTGAGCCAACTGTTCCTGCATCATTGGAACGTAGATATTCTGGCTGATCTCTTTTTCGGTATTGGCCAAGTTCTCTACAAGTTTTTGACTGTGTGCGCCAGAATCGAACAACCCCCGTGACCGCATGTATTGGCTGATCAGTTGCTGCCGCTGGTTCGACGCATCAAGGTACGGCTTGGCGTAGTAATCGGTGATCTCCTTGAACCGCTGGTCATCATAAACACTGCCCTTACCAAGGTTTTCCACCGCTTTTTGCTGCGCCTCGGCAAAACCCAACCCATACTTCTGTTGTTCTTGTTCGTACTGAGCAGGATCAAATGTGAAAGTTTTGGCCATGTTGTCCTCTACGTGTTAAACCGCCTACCACGCGGCAGCCACCAAGCCGTGATACTATTGATCTGGTGTGGGTCTGAGTTATCTTGCTCAGTCAACTTGAACTGGAACATTCGGCTACGAGCCAATGCCTTTAACCGCGCCTGAGTTGGAGTGCTGCTATAAGCTAAACGAGATTGATCAAGAATGAAGTCGATAGAAAGTCGTCCGCCAGTAGTGCCAACTGCACCAGTAGACTGGATGATCGTTCCTTCACCAAGACCGATCACCTCCAAGGTAAAGTTCTTGGTAGTCGGGATTACAGCATCGACCCATATCTCTTTTAACCGTTTGATCCCATCATAGCCAAAGTCCAACATCCCCGTCTGCATTTCACTGTCAACAACCGAACCAGATGTCCCTCCATCAAGATTACCAGTATCGTAATTATCATCCCCCCAAGCTACCCACACCCCACCAGTATAATCGCCCAGTAGGGTCACTTCCTTCTTGTCTGAGTTGGTATAACTGATCCCGCAGTTGTAACGGAAATTAGCGTAAGGCGATGAGAACACACTCCAGTCTTCTAACTCAGTGTTCCAGACCAAAGCAGTATCATGGTAACTACTCGCTGACGATGTCGCTAACCACACCACCTCGTTCCATGGCTCGCCCCGTTCAAAGCCTTCCAAGTACTCCATCCGTAAACGGTTAAGATTTCCCCAGGTCTCTTCTATTGGGTAACTGATATACTCCGGTGGAGAGTTGGGTGACTTGATCCGGTAGATCCCTTCTGGAGTAGCAAAGTACGTAACCCCCTTAGAGTGAACCACTGATCCAGCAGCAATCGTTCCCATCGTCTCCGTGATCGGTTGCTGTACCCATGGCTCAGTAGACGAGTAGTCGTAGTTGATCCGGTGGATTGACTTCTCGTGGAACACTAACAACGTGCTTTTACCATGATTGGCTAACGCTACCCCTTGAGTCTCACGAGAGCAATGCATGTACTGTCCAGAAGCCCACTCAGTAGCTACCCCTTCATCAGACCATTCAAGTATCGTCTTCCCGTTACTGGTGTTCAGAGCCCAAAGACGACCTTGAAACGTAGCGATGTCTTTAGCGTACTGTGGTCCAGTAGTAATCGCATCCGTCAGAGTAGTAGCGTTTCCAGTTCCTGTCCATTTCCATAGACGGTTGTTACCAGGTGCTGTGCCCACGATATAATCAGTTGTTCCTTCAATGAACTGAGCCACCCTCATCCTGCTGGTTGCTCCATCAGCAAAAGTAAGGCTACCAGTAAGCTCAACCCATTCAGATGTGTTGAAGTAGTAGATTTTGCCATTACACAGAGCAATCAGTTTATTGATCGTTCCAGACTCAAAAACAGCTAATTGCTGAACTGGTTTGGCGTCTACTACATTGAGTGGGATAAGTCTGGTAGAGCCTTTACGCTTGAGCACTCGACCACGGCCAACAAGATGGTAGTTCTTTAACGAAAACAGGTACCCGGCTGAGTAGACCTCGTCGGTCAGCCCAGCACGCTCGTGGATACCATGCCAACCAAAACCACGCCTAGGTAGCCGGTATGATTGGCGCTGCGGTCCAGGCGGCATGCTTTAATTCCCATCCCCATAGTAACTGTCCCCAGAAACCTCATGGTAGTTCCACGCAGGCGTTCGCATACGGTCGAACTGCCCAACATCAATCACCGCTGCCATCTGTGGCAGGTCGATCTGATTGAACCGTTGTAGCATCGCCGTAGACCTGGGATCGTCCTCCTCTTCCCATAAATAAGAGAGTGAAGCATGGACGGCTACCTGAGAGAACTCATCTGGGAGCAAAAGATTGCCACCGTTGATCCCGGCAGTACCAGCAAAGTTCTCAATCTGCCACCCTTGACCGTAGACGTTCGGGTAGGATGCTATATGGGTTACTGATGGCTTTGGAGCGATCCACAGTTCAGCACCCATGTGGCAGATATAGGACGGGGTACCAGTGGTTGCTCCGGTGTCACGCCAAGTCGGTTCGAGTTTGAAGTCTATTTCTTTTTCGGTAGCCCATTCGAGATAGGTGTCTCGTCCGGCATAGCGGAATGAATGGGTATCGAACCGAAAGATCAATGGACAGACGGAAGAGATCACGTAGTTATGGGTAGACGCAACAAGAGGAATAGTGATCGTAGTTTTCAGCCAAGGCCAAGCCCCCGAACGACCGATCATCCGCAACCCCATCTTAGCCGCGGCTTCTACAGAAGCATCATCCTCAGTGGAATCACCAAACCCACCAACTCGTCTGATCTCTTCCGTTAACTCAGTGAAAGTCATGCCTTCTTCGCTTTCATTGCGTTGACCGTGGTCTTGAGTTCAGCTAACTGCTCTTGAATGGCTTGCAAGGCAATCCCCAGGTTATCCTGGGTGACGAACACATCCTGAGCAGCAGACATCACCAGCTTTTTTATTGCCTCCTCCTGATCGTCAGCCATGATGTCCTTTGCCACTCGGAAGCACTCCATCCTTGGTTTATTGTAGATTGGTCCAAGCAAGGTATCGATATGGATCGGGTTAATCACCCACTCCAATCGTCGTGGCTTGCCGTTTCGGTCCAAGTACGCCGCATTCGGGGGGAATGTGAGTCGTCCGGCACCGGAAAGATCAACACCAACCTTTCCGTCGATCAGACACTCAATCGGCATACCCTTGGGGGTGTCGTTCATATATCCTCCTAAGAAAGAGGCCGGGGAGCCGTCTGACCCCCCGGCCGGTAGACGCTACGGATTTGTCTGCCGCGTACCGCCACCAGCTTCAGTGCGGTACGACCGATAGGCGATCAAGGTGATGAACGTCGTATCGGTAGCAGTTGTTGCCGTATGGGTGCACTTCCATCGGCCCAGACGAGCCGCACGCAACTTGAGAATACCCCGAGGATTAGCAACCGTCGAATCTACATCAGTAACCGTAGAATCGGCGTACTGAGCGTAATAGACACGCAACTTCTTAATCAACGCCGTCTTCGAAGTGATCGAAGTGCCATGGTACCAAACAGGGATACCAGTGCTGGTGAAGAAGTTGGTTCCATCCAGACTAACCTCCAACGAACAGGACGCAGTCTGCGTCCCACCGTCAGTGTTAGTCCCACCCACCAAGATCATCGCCGAAAACGCTTCCAGATTGGCTAGATCAATCTCGGTAGTCGTGTCTACATCTGCCGTCCCCTTGAGGGTATCCTGGAGACCGCCGGTACCAAGCCCATGGTTATTGCTCCAGCGCATGGTATCAACGTAAACCCTTGCTCCTGGCGCCTTCAGAAAACTGTGGGTGGTCGCTTGAGCATTGACTGCCACCATCAGCGCCATAGTAGCAATGAGGATGCCATTCTTCATGGCTTCACCTCCAGGTTAAGGGGTGAAGGGCTTGTAGGAACGGTAGACTACCAGGGTGACAAACGATGTATCCGCCGCCCCGCTAGCCTGAGCACACTTGAACCGACCCAACCGCGACCCCTGGATCACCATACGCGTACGTGGACCAGGGATATCAGTAGCGGTTACCGCCGAGTCGCCATCCACTGCGTAGTACACCCTGAACGCCTTAGACGCAGTCGCTCCTGGAGAAGAAGATAGCGTATAGATCGGCGTTCCCGTGACCGTCATAAAGTTGGTCCCGTCCAGACTAACCTCCAACGAGCAAGAGGTTGTATGGGTGCCACCAGCAGTCCCCTGAGCACCCTTAACGCTGAAGAACGCACTCAGAGCCTCCAGGTTAGACAACTGGATCTCGGTAGTAGTGTCGACGTCCGCAGCGGCCTTCAGGGTATCGACCAACCCGCCGGTACCAATACCGTGGTTGTTGCTCCACCGCAAGGTATCGACGTAGACCCTCGCCCCTCGATCCTTGAGGTAGCTATAGGACGCTGACGGTCCAGCGTACACCGAAGCCACCATAAAGGAACTCAGGATTGCCGTGAGGAGGAACTTGTTCATGGTTTTATCCTCCTTATTCGTAAGTCTCGGTAGCACGCCAGACGTTCAACTGGATAGACGACTGGTTCATGGTGGTAGCGTCGCTGTCCTGCATGAAGTCCGTGCGCGTGCAACCAAAGACCTGACGAATCGCCTTACCGTAGCGATCATCATAGAATGTCTCGGTACGCTCAACAATGCGTGGCCGAGACCCGTAAGCAACCGCCAACGCCCCAGCACCCAGCAACAGGCACCGACCGATATTGTCAGCGTTAGCTCCAGAGCCCGCTACCCGCATCCGCTCATACTCGAACACGTGCATCCCCTGGAACGACCCTACCTCACCCGAAGCAATCGGGTTATCAGCACCAGCCGGAAGAGCATCCTTCAACTCGCGGAAGATTGGGTCCTGCCGCAGGTCGCTGCAAACGAAGGTATCAGCCAAGAAAACATACCCGTCTGTGCTGTCCTTCTTCACCGGGGCGATCTTCAGCCGACGAGCAAACGACCGCAAACGCATCATCTCAGTCGCGTTCAAGGTCATGGTCGCGTTCATGTCAGCCTGAGCTGTGGCATTGCCCGTGTATCGCTGGTTCGGATGCGCTACCGCAGTCTGGGTAGCCAGCAAACTGGACGCCTGACCAAAGTACGGATACTTCTCGTACATCCCGTCCAGGAACGCTTCCTCAGTATTCTCGATCAACCAGTCAAGCAGCGCAGCCTTGGCCTGCTCGCCGAGATTGATCGAGGACACATGATCGTACATATCAGGCGAGTTGTACCCCGCCGCGTGCTTGAGCAGAGACAGGATCACCGCACAATCGTAAAAGACCAGCGCTTCCTCATTGCCAGTCATTACGTTCGTTGTGCCGTAGGTATAGGCACTGTTACGCGGCGTACTGGTAAGCTGCCGACGCAACGAGATCCGCACCTCAGACCCCGCCGCCTTACCCAACTCGTCATACAGATGGATCGGCGCTCCAGCCATACGCCGGAACACCTCCTCCCCGCCCTTCGCCTGTGCGGTCATCCCACCCTTAGCGAAGAACGTCTCGAACTGCACCTGCACATGCGCCGTCTTTGACCAGAAGATCTCCCCGAGGGGGTCACTGGCATCAATGGCGGCAGTTAGAGCAGTGTCAACCGACATGGTTTATCACTCCTTGGATGTTTAACACCAAGGATCTTAAGCGCCTTCCGCGTACTCTTGCCGGGCCTGCGAACGCAACTCACGATACCGCTTCATCTCGTTGTCGCTGAACGCTGCCTGTACCTGTTCTTGCGTAAAGATTTTCGCTCTCAACCCCTGGCTGTATCGTTCAATCTTGGCAATTAGTGCATCATCTCCACTACTTGTCTGCCGGCTCGCCCGCGTTGGCGTGCTAGCAGTTGCAGATTCTCCTTGCACCCTCTTGAGGAGTGTTTCTTTACGCGCTCCTGCTGTTTCTCTGGCAAGCATCGCTTTACGGCCAGCCGGTGACGCCCAGATTGCACTATCAACAGCATCAGCCTTGTAACGCCACTGACCGTTATTATCAAACGACCCGAACTCAGGCGAAACTTGCGCGTAGAAATACTTGCGAACATCAGCAGTATCTTCCGAACTCAGAGCAGTATCACCATACTTTTCCTTCAACGTCCGCTGGAATAGTTCCTCGTTCTCCCGCTGAGCCTTTTCCCGCGCTCCCTCTAACGACACCTGATTACGAACCTTACCAACCTCCTTAGCCAACTGTGCCTGGAACGTAGCCTTCAACTCATCCAGATCACGTTTGTGTTGCGCCTGCAACCGCTTGGCTACCCGCTCCTCGCGGTCATCCAATGCCGCTGAAACCTCAGCCGCAACCTTCTTTCCAGCATCCGTATCCCCGAGATAATCAATGCTACCAAGTCGATCCAGAACCGGGTAAGGGGTATCATCTGGCTCCTTGTCCTTGGGTGCAAACCCACGCAACGTGTTAACCATCTGCTCGTTGACCTTTGCCTGAGCATTGCGTTCGTTCAACCACGCTTGCCGCTCTTCCTGAAACCGCTTACGTTCAGTTTCAATCGCTTCACGTTCGCGCCTGTTAGCCTCGGCCCGCTCGTGGTTGGCATTAGCAAACTTATACCCGTTGACCAACTCATCACGGGTAACATGCTTGCCTTCAATCTCGAAGGTTTCCTGCTCTGTGGTCGTCTCTTCATCTTCCATTGCTATCGTCCTTTACTGGCACAAGCTACGGAGGCCATCGCGGAGGCCGTCGATCGGCACGCTCCCGGCACGTTACGCTTGGAGGTCTTAGGGATCGAGTTCACTGCTTCGCTACCATTTCTGCCTTTGGTCCATCAAAGGCTTCCCACATGTAATCCTTACCAGAACCCTTGGCAATCAGCGCCGCACAAGCTCGATTGAGATCGTGCGGCTTGACAACTATGCCATACCACTCATTACGACTAGGTACTTCGTATACTGGCTTGCCATCCATAAACGGCGAGATAACCCCAACCTCAACCCCATGGAAAGCAACTACTGCATGACCAGGTGGAATCTTACCCTTCTTCTGGGTTGTCCAATTAATCGTACAATCCCACCCGTCAAAACGACCAGTAAACACCCCAATATCATGGTTCGCCCGTCCAGCCTCCTTGGTAATCCCCAAGTCAATCTTCAACTGACTAGCCTTCAAAGGTCCAGACGACTCCACTACAGCAAACAAGATCCGCTCAAATAGCGGGTTGATCGGCCTCGGTTGCTGGTAAAGGTGGTCGGTCTCCGCCGTTACCAGCGGCACCCCATACTGCCGATCATCCTTCTGCGGGTCAATGATGATCTGGTGAGCCACTAGTGATCCCTCTCGTGATGCAGTAATCGCACTGGATCACTGCCGCTACGCTGATGAAGGTTGATGTCAGCACCAGATGTCTTACTTATTCTGTTTAACTCTTGTTCAATTTGGTCATTAACCAACCTATCATCGAAATTACTTCGATTTGTCCATTTAAGAACACCCCTTTTTTGATTCATTTTTTCTGCTGTGTTATCTCGTATTTGAACCCCTTCTCTGTCCATACGAGCCTGAACGTTTCTTTCTCTGGCGGGAGAACTTGACTTACCCATCTTACTTATCCTCCTTCTTTGGCGAAACCCGGTCGCTCACATACTCGCTCTTGGTTTGGGTCTGCCACCGTGGCTTACCCTCGGTAGAGCCACCAACCCCACAGGCGTTACCAAGGATCGCGTCCTTGATCTCCTTGTCCGTTAGGACCTCGCTCTTTGCCATCACAGTCCTTTCTGCTCGTGCACGAATGGCACCTTGTTAGGATTCGCCTTGGATTTGCTCTTACCCTTCGCTTGGTCCATGTTCGCCTGCTGCTGGTCTCGCGCTGCTACCAACCCACGACGGGTACTACGGTCCATCATTGGTTCCGCCGGCATCTCCATAGTCTTACCACCTGGAGGTGGGACATTAGGCAAGCCAGTAATCCTACCAGTCGGTGGCGGTCCAGCAGGTACCCGTGGTACCTTCTGCATAGTATTTGGCGGAACCATCGGAGGCTTAGTGGTAGGCACTGGTTGATTAGTCGGCGTCACCGAAGGCACCGCAGGTGGAACCGCTGGTGGCTTTTTTACAGGCATCCCCATATCTCCACCTATAGGCATCTTAGCATTAGGGAAATTCTGGGTAGCTACCGGAGGAAACTGATTTCTTGGCATTGTCAACGACCCTTCCCCTTGCAACCCTTCTTCCCCCCCTTGCTCTTGCACTTACCCATGATGATCTCCTTTACTTACGTTTCTTCACCCCTTGTAGGGTCATCGTGATCGACGCATTGGCCACCGCCGCCTTGGCGTAGCCGGCTACATACGACATCGGACCAATGAACAACCCCCGGCCATCAGTAGCGTTGCCGAAGTCAAACTCAAGGTTAGACCCGTTCTTAGCGCAGATCCCCTTGGCGGCAACGTAATAATTATTAGTGTAGGAAATCGTTCTAGCTACATCACTATATACCCTCAACTCTACCTGTACTGCGGTCGTGTCATTGTTGACGAATGATACCTTCTCGATCACTGGATAGTCATTCTTGCCAAACAACTTGTGACCAACCGGCCCCCATCTCTGACCAGCCGGAATCGAGTCAATACGCGACTGACGCGGGGTCTTATCCACCTGATAGATCAAAATTGGCTGAGTCTCGGTCGTGTCCAACCACGCCATGTCCCACGCATGGAAGTTCTTCGCCGTGCTATCAGGTCTGGTCGTCTTGGTATACAACACATCAAAGGTAGCGGTGCTATCTGAGTCTCGGATAGCACCGATATGAACATAGGCCGTGTCAGTACTGAACGCCCGTTCGTAGGCATAGCGGATCAGCGAACTATCCAGTTCAGACTTGATGTACCAGACGTTGTCGATCTTGCCGGTGAACTGCGAGGTGGCGCCACGGAACGCCCCCAACTGAAGCGAATCAACCGTTAAAGCCGTATTGGCGTTCGTCAGTGCAACACTACCCTTATCGTGACCATCGATCATGATGTAGGCAGTGTTTGTCCGCCTCTGGATCGTTGCCTGATGCCAAGTGCTGTCATAGTAATCAACCGCCAACCTAACCGTATCTAAACTGGTACCGTTACTGGTCGTAGCATAAAAGATCGGTTTGCCGCCAACGCCAATATCAAACTTAAGCATCACCGGACTCGAATAGGCAGCCCACAGCACCTGAGCCTTCTCAGGATTGGCCTTGTTACGAGAGTTGAACCACAGGTTTACTGTCCACTCATTAGTGCTAAGACGAAAATCGCTGTCAGCATAGCGATAGAGATAGGTCCCATTCTTAGCCGAGTAGGCATTCCCATAAATACCAGGGACGAAAGCAGGAGTGCCACCCTTGTATAGGAAGTTCGCACTTGGACCTTCATCGGTCGTTGCACTCAATGGCCAAACACCAGTTGGAGCAATAGCACCAGAATTGCCGGTCTGGACGCTGTCAAACCAAGTCTGCGTCGCATAGACTGCCGCTATCATGGTATCTGTAGACATGTTGCTAAAGGTGCCATCGGCCGCCATGTTCCCGTCGATGATCTCCCAGTTAGTGTCTACATCAGTATCGGTCACGGTCAACACAAAAGCCTGGTTCGCCCCACCGCCAGCATCAGGAGGGAGGTAAGTAACTGTTCCCCAAGCAGCGGTAGCCAGTACTGCCAACACCAAAAGCAATCGTTTCATTACCATCTCCTATTCCATTGCCGCACGTTTAGCGATGCGCGACACGCCACGTTGGGGAGGCATCTGTGAAGGCAAAGCACCATCAATGGGCACTGTACCGCCAACCATAGGCGGGGCGCCGGGAGGCATCATTCCAGCCGCACCTGGCGGAGGTGGCCCCCCGGGACCCCCAGCAGGCATAGCCCCCTGTGGAGGCTGGGAGGCATTAACGACCATCTCCAATGCCTGCTCAACAGTCATCCCGGTCTTCTTCTGGAAATCTTCATCACGCTTGAGCGCGGACATCCCCGAGTCACGTTCCTCAATCGCTCGCAACAGCATATCGCGGTTGTTCCAATCCAACTCATTAGCCGCCCACTCGACCGCCGCCGGACCAACAATATTAAGCACCATCTCTGCCTGGTCCATCCGTTCGAGCTTGTTCGCCTCCTGACGAGTATCCAGCGTCAACTTCAACCGCTCGAACACCATATCCTCCACCACCTCATCATTAAGCACCATGATCTCGGCCTTCTGGCCGTCAGGCGTCTGCAACTCGCCTTGATCATCTTGCTGCAAATCAAAGAAATACATCGCCTCGTCTTCTGAATGCGCCAAGAACAAGTACTTACCCTGACGCGTACCCGGGTCCGCTACTTGCATGATCCGCGGTCCCCGCATGAACTGACAGATATTATGTAACCGTAGCAACGTCGCTCGCCGTAGACCACTCTCGATATGCCGTTTAACCTTGACGTTCAGTCGGCTGGTCTTCGCCTGCAAAGCTCGAATTGCACGGCCGGACTGAATACTCCCAGGGACATCTCCCCGGTCTACCTGCTGCACCCCCGAGGTATCGTCCGACAACTTGCGGATCAGCGGCAGAATGCTCGATGCCGCTTGCAACCCCGTGGGATTAACCCCCCGATGCTCCGGCGGTGGCACCCCAATCTGGCTCTCGATCACCTGATGGGGTTCGTAGAACAACTTGGTCAACTTCTCGCGTTCTTGAGGCATCAGTGACCCTTTGAACACGTGCCAGTAACCCACATTAGCCAGAAACAACTGCTCCAAGAGCTGAGAGACCGACTCGTTGTAAATATCTTGGATTGACATCAGGAACGAGATCTCCCCTCGCGCCCGAGGCTCGTCCATCAACATCTCATACGAGAAGAACGCGAACGGGTAATGACCGTGTCCCCCCAAACTCTTATCAAACGGCGACAAATGATACTCAACCAGCACTGGTCCAATCGCTACTGCCTCCCATAACTCGGTCACTGGAGTACGATTAACTACCACCATCTGCTTCTCGTCCTCCGACAAGTCCTTGTAGGTCTTCGCTGTCAGTGGTTCACGTCCTTCCTCGGTCTGCACGAACGCTCGCTCACCCGATTCGAGATAACGGTAGTACTTGACAAACTTCCGCTTCTTCTCCCACTGCCGCTTGACCCAGCACCGCGAGTTTTTCGGTCGGTCAGTGGTCAGTAGGGGAGCCATGTTGTGTCTGGTGGGTGAGAAAGCGGCCACCAGCGCAGGGGGTTGGAGAAAGTGGTCGTAGGACTCGGCGGGGAAATCCCCCTCGTGACCCGGATAGCGGTCCTCCAGGTCCTTAACGCGCTCATGCTTGAGCATGATGATGTACTCGGCGTCTTCCCTTTGAATATCTTCCGCATGCTTGTCCCAAATCAGGTAACGAGTATCCACCGGGAACGCCACCGGCATCCCCATCCCATTCGCCGCATACTGATCCCACCCCTCAAACAACGCACCTTCACCGATATGGATGGTCATCGTAATGACCTTTTCCAGATCAGAGTCCCAGTTGTCCTCCTCATCCCGCGACCAGTCAAGAATCTGCATCAACTGGTGGCCAAGCTCGTAGTCCCCTGCCTTGCGTCCAATCGGATTAACTACTGGCTTGCCATCAAGGATCTCCGCCGCGATCATGTCCACATCACGACGGATGAAATTAGCCACCAACCGAATACGGAACCGATCACGACGTTGCGTCCGATGCCGATACTGCTCAGAAGCATAGTACTTCTCCGCATCATGAGCAATGCCAACCCAAGGAGACATGTCCGTTACACCATCGTGAATCCGTTCATTAATCAAATCCACGATCTCATCAGCATTAGATGGTATCTGCTCTCGCTCTTCAAGTGATCTGGGAATAAAGTCGGTAGCTACCATAGCATCGCCAAGTTAATGGTTTTTAGCAACTACATAGTATCATGTAGTACTAATATAGTATACGAAAACAGCCTTGTCAAGGAATTCTTTTAACTAAAATTGTATCGGCAATAGCAATCTCTAAATCGCCTAATGGACCCTTGTAATAGGTAGTCCCGTCAGTCCCCCTTACTTCAATAGTATCGTATGGTTCACGATTGCCCAAATCGTTTATGACCGACAGTGGAACCTGAAGAAATTTACCGTTAACCCAAAAACGCATCACCGGAACATACTCCTGCTTAGGCCATACCATCCAAGTGATAAACGATATAGCTAACGTAGCGAATGTTAGATGGAGACCATACTGACGCAAAAATTTCATCTCTTAGCTCCCTCAGCCCAACTGGACCATATCTCTCGGTGGCGATTTAGGTTGGCTTCCATTTCCTGTTCTAATTCTGGATCATCAACTGGCTCAGCATAGCCATCAGCAAATTCCCACCTTCTTACTTGAAAGGTTATATCATCTAACTCAAACTGTGCCAATACCATACCAACACAACGTCGGGTGTATACATCAGCCTCTCGATCTTCAATGAAGATCTTACAGTGCTGAGCTACGGTGAGAAGTTTCGCCTCCCACAAACTATCAATCAGAGAAACATTATACTCCTCGTCTTCGTGTTCAACCTCCCTTACCGAAGCAGTCTTATGCACTGTCTTGAAAAATGGAAACCACTCCCTGAAATAGTACTCCCCCAGACCTGGATCGTAGTACATTAACCCATCAATTCGTCGAACAAACTCGGTGAATGGTACAGCCAATCTGGTCCCATCAGCATTCGCTCTACCACCTGGTGGGACCATAACTTGTTCAACTGGGTAGATGTCCTTAAGAGCAACTACCGCTTGAGCTAACCGCCTTTTCGTCGGCCTAATCTTGTTGTCTGGCGGGATATTGAAGCGCTTACACTCCTTGGGGGTGAAGTCGGATGGATCAAGTGCCACCGCTTCATCAAGAATCCGTACCGGTCTGTGCTTTTGGGCAAAGTTCGCTTCGTAGATTTCTCCCAACACGGCAACATATCCTGGCTTAGTCTCCTTGGGCGGCACTATACCCATCCAACAACGAGTTAACTGATAATCAGGCCGATACTTAGACAAATTTGCCTTACTCCCCAAGCCTTCGAACACATCCCACAGAGGCATTACAGGGTTACGCTTAAACTGGATCAACCGATTCATCTGCCACAATCCTTCCATCAGGACCAAGAATTAGCTTCTTTCCCTCTAAAGTGGGTAAGTTCTGGTGGTCTTTATACATTTCCTTAAGAACCATCATTAGACGATGAGCTATTACTCCCTCGTTAGGGTATCCCGCCGCATGTAGTTTGACTTTGCCTGACCCATTAGGTTCAAAAATAAATATAAACCGATCCTTTTCTCTCCCACCCTGTTGATGAATACGAAACTCTCCATCTTCGTTCTCTGAAATCAAGATGTAACTCGGTGCCTGTCGGATAAGCTCTAGCACTTTCCGTTCATTGATAGACAGATGACGCTTCATGGCAATCTCCTGAGAATTGCTGTGCGATTATCCCCCCAGACAATCTCCCACCCTGGTTGATAAGCCACTACAGCAGGTATGAGAAACTTGAGTTTAGACGAAAATGGAAGGCAATCTACCACCACGTAATCAATGTTTCGATTCTCCCAAAAGGTAGTAACTTCTTGTGGTGAAGCAAATGGGTAGCAATAGGAAACCCTACTACTAACCACTTGGAACCAAGATGCTTTGCGGGTGCAGAATACTGCTTCCGGCTTTGTGTTCTCCTTAGCCCACAACGCCGCTGCCTCATACTCACCCCACTCTTTGCTCCAGCGGGTACTAAACACCTCGCCACCTTCATACCCGTAGAAAACCAAAGCAGCAATCAAAGTAAAATAGACCTTGGCTTGGGACTTTAACATCACAATACCATATATCAGGAACGGGATCGCCGGAAGTAGTATCCGGTGCGCTCCCCAAGGCCACAGCAACATTACCGGTAAGTAAACCAATGCTGGCCAACTGTAACGATAATTAACCAAGCCAACCCACAATACCCCACCCCACATACCATACATGATTACATGGCTGTAAACTCGTCTAACAATGTCCATCATACTAGCAGTAGCATTCCCGTCATAGGCATTACTGGCAATCAATTGGCTGAAATACGCACTCCCACCAGAATACACCATCTCTCTGATAAAAATTGGACTAATCAAGATCACGCTGAGAACAACCGACAACGGCCAGTGGATGCGCTTGTACACAATGTAAGACACCAAAAAAACCACCCCGACAGTCTTAAGCCAAACCGCTGCAATCAAAACCAACAACCCAGTCAAATACTTTGGCTTACCTATAAACACCAGAGTAATAAGGCAAACAAACAATAAGTCAGGCAATTCCTGAGAACTAAATAGTATCAAGTGTGGTTCAAAAAAAGACAGCACTGCACCGATAGGCCCAAGGCACCAAGCCATTATCGCCGTAATGGTCATATAGGAAATAGCTGCTGGGTACTTGTATAGATAGTCGGGTATAACCGACAAAATATAAGAGAACCCAGGAGGGTACTTGGTGGCTGGAACACCGTTAATCTGTAATCCTTGACCGGTAGCCACAGACTGAGCTGCTAGAATATACTCAGCATTATCTCCGCTGATGGACAGTTCTCTTTGCCACATCGCAGCACACAGGATCAAAGCAACGAACACTGAACCGATGGTTAACTGGATTTTATTCTCCATAAATCACCTTGTGAGTTTTCTACAATGCCTCTCCGTTGAAGGTTTTTGAGAATCGTATTGGTGATCTTGGGAGTCATACTCAAGGCTAAAGCCAACCTGACCGAACTGACTCCATCTGGGAACATCCTCATTTTTTCGATCGTTTCCCGATAAGGGATAGTACCGTTAACCCAAGAGTTTATCGGTTGTATGACCATGACAATAGATCCTCTATCTCAGTAAACACCGGAATATCGTTGTTTTTAGCGAACTCAACCTCTTTGTCGCCACCAGGAGATTTACCTTCTAAGCGCAGTAAACAATGGCACACCTTAAGCCATTCAAGATCATAGCTGATCCAGAAGTCATACGGCCTTGGGTTGATCAGATTCCACAAATGACTTAGGTGGGGAACAAACGGTATAAATCCATACCCAGCCAAGTAGTCTGCCATCACAATTGCTCGGCGTACATTTACCGACACATCTCCGGTAGTATATGGTCCGGCGATATAGACTCTAATCTTTGGTTCCATAAAGTACGAGCCATTGGCTGTACGGCAACCACCACTTTGTGGTGCAACTCCATCGTCGCCTGACTCTAAACCCAGCCCTGATAAGCGACCTGCGGACACCAAACAATCTTGGAACTTGACTGTGACGACTGATCCACCATCTAATCCAATAGGGGTAGTCAAAGACATTTAACATACCTCATGGTTTAAGAACTCGATACGCCTCTTGTTGCCACCCGTCATTCATACTAATCACCGACCCGACAGCAAAAACACGGTCAACAGTTCGATCTCTAAATGGTAAGTGTAGTGCATCAGCTTTAACATCTGGAATACCAACCAAATCAACCCCAAGATATCTTTCTGCGAATGGTCGGTATTGTTTCTCTCCACAACCAAGATCAATAGTCAATCCACCAAAGTTTTTGCTCAGTTCATTGGCTATGTGGTAGTATACTTTAGGCATTTCGTTCAGATAACACCGAATGTATAATCTCTCTTAACCTGAACTCCTGCCAGTTCCACGGACCAGTCATAGGACTACAAGCTACCAAAGCCAAGCCATCGTCAGCATTCATTATATCCATTCGGTTTTTCATTAGCGTCTCGTAGTCATCCCATCGTTGTTCGCCATCGTACTCTGGCAACCCAAGGTTGTGCAGAATCTTCTGGCCTGATTGGCGCCGTACTGCGGTAGTGGTAAGATTGAGTCCATGCCAAGCACACACCGAGTAATCTACTGCAGGGTAAACTAACCCACGGTAGGTGGTTGGCTGACACAGTATCCGCCAATCAACACTATAGGCTTCTTGTAGAGGAAGATGTTGACGACCACAATAGGCTACTCCCTGATACCCACTATAAACAAACGTAGGGATATGCTTTTTGAACTTCTTGCTGGCCATCCGCTGGTAGAGCCTAAGCAAGATCGAAAACTGCAAACACCGCAGGTAAACTAAATTCAGTTTCTTAGCGTACTTACCCCACCACTCACGATCTTCTGGAGTAATATCAATATCTAAGGCTCGATGCTCCATGTTCCAACCAATACCATCAATTGGTCCCTGTAGATTATCAACGTACTGCCGGAAGAACTCACCAGAGGTCTGGTGGGTCTGGTACTCTGCCAAGATCTTCCCCAAATTGTGGTTGTCACGACCAGCGTTCCATGGTGGCTCCATAGTGCGAACGATCTGCAATCCTGCCGATGCCATAGTTCCCACGTACCCATCGGTATGGTGCATGGGGATACCAACATGGGTTACCCCCGCGCTCAACTCAGCGTTAATCGCTTCTTCACCAGCAAGCCCAGCCCTGAACCCATGCCAATCGAAAATATTCATCTTACCCCTCCCAAGTATGAACTTGCCATAAATCCAACAGTAAACCAAAACCCACTGAAGAACATCAGGATCAGAACGAATCCTATCATAAACATAGATCCCCTATCTGGCGATACCCTGCCTGTTCCACCGCACTCGCTACAAATCTCGTATTCCATCTCAACCTCGTTTTGCGATCATTTTACTAAGACTTTTTCCGTGTCCCTGCAAAGCCAAGTAGGTCCAATACTCTACTGGTAAATTATAGATCCCAGACCGTAATCTCAACTTAGTATCCCATCGGATCAACTTACCGGTGGCTCCACCGAGTTGTGATCCAATACGGTTAGCACGGATATAAAACCGTTCCAACCGCAACTCAGCGGCATATTCTTTGATTTGATCAACGGCCCAATCAGACAACCAAGGAAGGTGTTGGTCTTCCAGTCTCCACCCACCCCATGATGCCAGATCGTTAGGATACTGCAAGCCCATCGTGATTGCCTTGCTCCACAGATCGGTCCCCGGCCAAGGAGTGTAGAAGTATAGCATCTGCTCAATGCGTTCTTTCCGGTATTGGCCGATAAGACGATAGGTATCACTACGTTCTTTAGATGTTTCACCAGGGAACCCGACTATCCAAGATAACAAAACTTGAATACCAAACTCGTGACAGATCTTTACAGCCTGCTGTAACTCGTCAACAGTAGCCTGCTTGTGAACGATCTCTGCCAACACCCGATTGCTACCTGATTCAGCTCCAACAGCCAATTCGGTCAAGCCTGACTTAACCATTAGCTTGGCAAACTCTGGCGTCCATGATGCGATAGTATCGGCACGAGCAAATGCAGACCACTGAATATGTATCTTACGATTAATGAGACCTAGAGCAAACTTAACTGCCCGACTGCTAGATCCGAAGAAGTTCCCGTCATCAAACCTAACCGCATTCAACTGATACTTAAACACTAACTCATTGATGTTATCCAGTAAGTGATTAACATGTTCACCCACCCATCCACCACCAATAGCACAAAAACCACATCGGTTTGGACACCCAACAGATGAACAGTATGACAGTGTTCTGGTGCCAAGATCTGGCCCAACATAGTCAAGCATGTTGACCAGATGGTATGCTGGACGAGTGAAACCATGAACAGGTTCAGTAAACACCCTATCTGCCAAACTGTGGCGAAACCTCAATTGTTCCAGTGCTTTCACCAGCGCTTCTTCACCGCGACCAATTACTACTGCATCAACCAACGGATGAGCTAAGGTCTCTTCTGGTAAAATCGACGGATGCCATCCACCCCAAATGATGGGTATCGCTTGGTTAGTCTCTCTTACCACACGTGCTGCTGCTAAGGCATGGTTAATCTGGAAACCAGTCATAGTAGAGATGCCTACTGCTAACGCTCCATCGCACTGTTGCCGCAACACATCAAGCGAACTGAGATGTCCGTCAATAATCACCGGATCATAATCGTGCTCTTCAAGTGCCGTTGCCAAGGTCATCACGGAAAGTGGCATCTTGAACCACTTCTCAGGGACCCCCACCTTGGGGAAGTATAGCACCACCTTTCTGCTCACCCAGCTACCTCCTTGATAGCATTAACCCACTGTTGCTCAGTGTACTGTGGATGGAAGTGTTTCTCGGCATAACGACGACCCCAATGGCCAATCATTGCTCGCAAAACATCATCACGTTTCAATAACTTGATAGCTTTAACCCAATCGTCAACAGTATGCCTTATTTTTACTGCCGAAGCAAACTCTGGAGTGTTTGGTGACCTTGTAGTTATCACTGGAACCCTGCACCACATCGCCTCCATAACCCCTTTCGGTATTCCAGGAGCACTACAGGCATTAAGCATCAGATCATACTGTGGTATTTTCTGAACCAAGTAATGATTTGGTAAAGTCTTATGAGAATGAACATAATCGGGAAACAGTCTGGTTGTTTCGCCACCATAGATATGCAATTGCAACCCTGCGATCCCGCAAGCGTCAATAATTGGTCTAATGTCTATGATCTTATCTACTCGATTAATCCATATCCCATTACCACGCCACTGAAAATCAGTCTTAGGGTGGTCAAAGTCTTGGCACACCACATTGTAAATAACGCGGAAGTTTTTGGCTCTACACTTTTGTGCATAACTTTCAGTTGCACTATACACTCCTACTACTAGATCTACCCGTGGCATCGACCATTTAGTCAATATCATGTCCCATACTCGAAGCCATTTGATTGGGTCAGTCAAGCGATATTGTTTGTTGCACCACAGTCTGTCACAGTGTAGTGACATTAGTACCGGGATACCTAATTGGTGTTTGATCTTGGCGCCAAGATACCCACCAAGACGGTCACCACAACGTATCACATCTGGCTTGATCGTTTTTGCTAACGATACTGCTCGATGGACCAATAATGGCAAAGTGACTAGTGACAATGCTTGGTTTACTGCCTTGCCACCATACCATAGAGCGTGGGTAGCAGTAGGCACATCCCCTACTGCTATGGCTGGGAATATGTTTGTGTCACTACTACAGGTAAGTACATCAACCTGATCGAACATATATCCAGGATTGTAGTATCGTGCTGGTATTTCCCCCTTGCGAACAAGGTCGATGGGGGGATCGGCAATGATCCACAGCACTTTCATCGCTTAATTAACCATCCGAGAATCCAGTATATTGCACCAAACATAATTACTACTAATCCTGTTAAAGCAACAATCGGAAGTACTGTAAAAAATAGTACTATGAAAACTATTACACTTAAAATACGGACTACCACCAGCCATGCTCCTTAGCCCACCGATCAACTTCATCTGGGTTAAGTACATGCAGAGGATTCGCCACTGACCGCAACTGTGAGTGTGGGTACTCTCGGAAAGTAGTCCAATCACCCGCCCATTCAAGGCCAACTCTGCGGATACATTCACCATAAGTTTGCCACATAACCTTAGCTCTGGTATCATCTGGTGGTTCGGTGATATCCCAAAGCAGACGTTTAGAATCAAACATTGGACAAGCATCCCACGCTTCGCCGAACTGATGCCAACTCTCTCCTGGTCCAGCGTTGGTCACATGACGACCAATAACTCCTGACTGTGGCCCAACCTTCCAAATGATCTTGCTCAGATTAGTAAAACCAGCATACGACAATCGTTCAACCTTATTCTCGATATCCTGACGAACCCGACTCTGGCGATATAACCGTGCCTGTGTCCAAGGATCTCTGTAAGTATCCAGCCCAAGCACATCCATACCGTGACTAAGCGTCTGTTCCAATACCTGCTCAACCTTTTCTTTAACCGATGGAATCAATCCATCAAGACTTCTGGTAGGCTTAGACCAGTCCATTCCACCACCTCCATAGTTGCACCAATATCAGAATAGTACTAAGAATCAAGCCAAGTGCTGCAAATAAAATGATCGGCCAGTTGGTCTTACTCATTGTTACACTCTACGGTAATAGATCTGCCAATAGTGCCTGACACATAGCCACATGGCATACAATGGTTTGCCGCAAAGATGGCAAGTCTTCATGGGTCGCTCCGAGAAAAATTGAGAACTACTAATGCCCTTAACATCTTGGGTGTTTTATGGTCAAACATCCTGACAACAGTCTTGTTGGTGACCGAGTTATCTGCAAATTTTGCATGATAGGCAAGTACAACGAAAATCATACTGTAATATAACCATTTCTATATGTTGTGTCAACGGCTGTAGTTAGCTACGTGTTGATGTGCCCAGTTAGCTTTCTCTCTATTACCCAGTTTGACATAGACAGACGCCAAATTCTGCCAAACAGGAACATTATAAGGCTCAATCACCGTAGCCATTCTAAGATATTGCTCGGCGAGAATCAGATCCCCCTTCATCCAGTACCATATGCCAAGATTGGCTTGCACCCCAACCTCCTCCGGTGCAGTCGCCTCCAATGCTCGCAACAGTTCTCCAGCCTCATCAAGTCTACCTGTTTGCAGATAGCAAGCAGAAAGATTGTTCATCGCCCTTGGACGGATAACTCCAGTAACATCTAAATCCATAGATTTCTTGAACAGCTCTTCGGCCTTATCCCACTGAAGTTCTCCAGCCAATGATCTTTTGACATATACCATACCAAGCTCCAAGTTCCCCCTAGACGAGTTTGGCGACTTCTCGACTGTATCGGTCCACAGTTTCTCTGGCGTAGACCATACATCATTACGCTGCCAGGTAAGCAATAGAAACACTACTGCTAACGGCACCAAGGCTTTTCTTGGTAGGTGAGCCAACAACAAGCATAGCGGAGCCAATGATAGGTATAACCGTCTCTCTGCCATCAACACATTCAACGGCACCACTGCTAACAGAACCAAAGGCAAGACCACCCACAAAAGGTACGGGCGCTTATCAGGGAATGCGTAGAATGACCAAGCTACCGCAAAGATCACCCACCAGCCTGCCACCGTCACCCAGACACGTTCAGTAGTAACTACATGCTCGATACTTAGGGGATAAGGGATCAGTAGGTACCAAGCATGATAAGCAACCACCACGAACTGGACCTTGACCTGTTCAACCCATGAACGCGGATTGTGGGTAAACGACTGCGACAAGTGACCATTGTCAGCAATCTGCCACACGAACAGTACGACAATAGCCAAGTATAACCAATTATACAGTGTTCTACGGTTAGTGCCACATAATTCCCTATAAATCGGAATTATCGCCAATGGAGCCAAGGCCGCTTTGGTAAGCATACCCAAGGAAAAAGCGGTGACCGGCTTTAGTACTTCACTAAATCGCCACACTTTCCTATTTAGTAAAGTACCCATAAACAGGAAAGTAAAGGTCCCGCAGAGCAGGTCGCTGCGGGAGCAAATGTAGTTCACCGGTTCAGATGCTAATGGGTGGACGGCAAACAACAACGCTCCCCATAGAGCTAATCTCCGGTCAAGTTTTAAGGCAACCCAATACAGCAAACAAGCGTTCAAGGCATGAAGTATGATATTGATTGCTTGCCACCAGAAGAAATCATACTTTACTAACCAGTAAGTCAGTGCGTAATTAACCAAAAGAACGGGTCGGTACATCCCCCATTGGGGGTTGGCGCTAAACATAGATGGGTCAGTAAAAAATGACGGTATATTCGCTAATGAACGAATGTGTGGGTTGTCTAAAATAGAATGGGTGTCGTCGAAATACCAATCTCCAGAAAACCCATTACCGTAGGCGATCAGTGCTACCAGAAAGATGAGTATTACTCTGGCCATACTTTCACCGGATGGCGACGCGATTCGCATGAAAACTTAACTAGGGAAGCGTTGAAAATCGCTATCTGTGCTTCGCCGATAGGTACCGGATCATGCCATATACCGATCAGTCGGCGACCATCAAAACGCACACTGGATGGTAATAGCTTGATCATGTTCCCCCGTATTGTTGGTCGTATTCTTCCAGAGTCGTCATCAGTTTCATCCCTCGTGGATCTTTGGTCTTGGCAAATCGTTCCAGAGCTTCGATCATCATTGGTCTAAGCACAGGATACTGACTGGCATTACATACTGGTTTACTCCCATGGAAGATGGCTTCAGCCCAATCGTCTACTACCTTGGGTTCAACCTTTGGTACTGTCGATACCGCTTTTTCTTTTGGCTTATAGACATGCTTGTCGTAATCAAAATGTGGCTCTGCTTCGACTGCACGGTCAGTAAGCGTATTGATTGCACCAATAGCAGCATGAGCCAAGGCAATCAGCGGGTCAATCTTATCGGCGCTCTTCTCTTTAGCGATCCGCCATCCCCGCGTCGATTCAATAGCTACAGCCCTAGTAGCAGCAATCTTCAGTTCATCATCAGGATAAAGAACCAAGTTCTTGTGGGTAAGCAACTCATAAAGGTTCTGACCCATACGGGTTAGATTTGATGGTGATTGGGGATACTCGATCATCGGAACCCCGATCTTCAGCAGGGTCGTTGCCGAACGGTGGAACTGATACGGGTCGTAGTACACCGCTCGCACGGTGTAGTTCTTCCACCATTCCAGAATGGTTGCTTCGAGCGTGTCCTCCAGATCCAACGGGTCGGACGGTGATGGCTTAAAAATGCGGTGCTTGGCCAATACCACTTGACGCTCAAAATCACGGTAGGTTACCCCAACAACAGAAGCCTGGTCATGTCTAATTGATGCATCTACCCCTAAATCCAGAATGATCGATTTATCCGGCGCCACCAACGGCCGATGATCTGGGTCAACACACGCATTCCATACCTCCGGAGTAAGGAAAGAATCTTCGTTGCTGGTCCACATGTTCCAGTGCAGCCGGCGGAACGCATTGGGTCGCAACTCGCGCTCTTGCGAAGCATAGTAGGCTTCCCCATCTTCCCCTTGCTGCCAAGCCATCCGGTGACAGGCTTCCCCAGCAGTCTCATAGGAATCCCAATAAGCAAACGAGGTCTCGTTACGATAACAAGGTAGATCAAGTCCTTCAAGTTCGGCCGGGGGTACCTTCTCGCCACGTTTGACTACTCGCTCATAAATCTCCCAAAGTAACTTGGCTTCACCAAGATACCCGGCGTAGGTACTGATAAATCTAAGAGATATTGGCATAGTTGGTATAGGGGTAAGTTCATCATACAACCTACGAGCACCTTCGGAACTATAGCCCCATAACTCATCAAATACTACCAATGCTTGTCGTTGGGCTCCAGCAGCTCCGGCATAATCACCAGAAAGAACCTGTATTTTAGACCCGTTGCTCCACTGAATAGCCTTTTTTATGGCTACTGTCCGATTAGAAATTCTTTGATTACCCCTAACTAGTTCCTGAACATTTTCGAAAGCTCGGCTGATGGCCTGCTCTTCGTCATTGGCGCACGAAAAGATTTCAACCGGACCAGGCCAAGTATCAGCAGCCCAACCCATTACCAAAGCAGCAATCGTCGTCTTGCCGCTCTTCTTACTAGCACTATAAATGACCGTCGTATACGGGTACTTCCCCTTATCATTGGGGGTGAACGCATGGCGCAGGATTGCCTTCTGGTGCGGTTCCAGCACAATCGGCCGCGACGGCATCCCTGGCTCAGCAGCAATGACAAACTCTCGTTCAGCCCACTCAACAATCGTGGTTGGACGACTTTGAGCTGCTGCTTGAAACAGAATATCTATCGATCCCACTTACGATACCTTTTCCTTGATCTCCGAAAAAATCTCAGTCCTGCTGGCAAAGAAATCTTGTTCGGCTTTGATGAATCTAAGTTTGTCTTCCATCATCCCCACCACCAGCGATCCAGCCATCAACCCTACCATAGCTAGTGGTAACTATGGCCACTGGGGGATATCATACTGCTTCAAGAGGATCGCAATTGTGCTGACGTTCAGGCTGAGGCGAAGGAACGTCATGCCTCTGATCATCAGCACACGGTATGACGCCAGCCGTCTCACCAGCGGGTTCACCGTGGTAAGTGGCAAGCAGTTCGTTGTATCGGTCAAAGAATCGTTCGATGTCTTCAAGGATAGCCATGATCTCATTTTTCTCTCTATTAGTCCACACCACGTTCTCTAAGAGCCACCGAAACCGGACCAGTTTTTCTTGCATTAGTTCATCTCCCAAGTCCAGATAGCCTTTGACAGAGCATGTGACGCCTGATCGAGCCAAAGAATCTTGTGTCCGGTACGATAATAGTACCGGCAACTACAAAAATCGGTAGTCCAGTGCCAGATGAACTCCATCAACCCAAGCCAGGTCGAACCGGTAACGACAGTCACCCCAGCCGCATTGACCAAGGCATGACCAGTAAGCACCAATGGCCAATATGGGTTGTCTGGAGTTTTTCCAGAGAACTGTGGACCTTGAAGAGCAAGATCGGTCACTGCATGAGCCATCCCTAATTTGAACAGCAGTTCAAGAAACATTGGTCCTCCTATGAATGGTTACGGTACCCAAATAATGTGATCGTTAGTCCCGGTAACAGGCAAGGACATTGTTGCCAATCCTTTCAAAGACATACCCAAGGGGGAACTGCGGATTGGCTTGGCGTAAGTGTGGCAGGTCTTTATAGACAACTACTGGATGGTCTTGCCGGAGGATACGTTGAGCCCCTTGAATAACTTGTTCTTCGTACCCTTCTACATCGATCTTGATCAGGTCAATCTTTTGGTGGTAGTTCTCGGCAAAGAATCCATCAAGAGTAGTACAGCGAACCTTACGACCATGAGGATCAATGTGGTTACTGGCACCTTTACCTGTAGTGAACCCTGTAGCTCCGGTGTGGTCAGTAACCACCTCTGGGATGATGGAGAACTTATCAAACACTCCATTGATCTGAGCGTTGATAGCCAGGTGGATCATCTGTGGATCAGGTTCGAAAGCATAAACTCGTTGGCACTGCTTAGCGAACCGTAGTGAGTAGTACCAGCCATTGTTAGCCCCCACATCGACGTACACCTTTGGACAAATTGTTCGTAGACGTTCCCACAGCTGGTCGGGTTGGGGTTTATCCAGAGCTTGGCCATCACCAAGAATATAGTTATTATCGGTGTTGTAGTAAATCAGGTACTTTGTTCCTTGATCGTACTTGACCAGGTACCACCGTCCCTGTTGATGTTCCCAGAAGACTTGGGTATGGTCAGTCAGCCAACTCAACTTACGGATAACCTGTCGGCGCCAGATGTACTCATGGACTTGTCTGAGTTTATTCAACAGGACCATAGGTACCTTTCTAGGTAGGTCCCACATTTGGCTTTGTATCTCAAGATCCCTGCTTCCTTTGCAGTGCTTGGACAAGGGTTACAATTGCCGAGGTCAAACACTTGGTGACCGCGCTGATGGCATTCTTGGATGGCAGCCCAATGAAGCGAGTCTTGTGCATTTCGTCCATACCCTTCTGGAAGGCTCCAACACCAGAACTCTTGGGACCAACCGAAACCTGTTATGACCCCCAAGCCAGCGATGATTCTACCTTCATAGGTAGCTTGCAAGAGAAACCCATCGTGATTGATAACCTGATCAAGGTAAAGATCGACCAAAGGAAATGGCTTTTTTACTTGATACATCGTCTGGAGAAAGCGCGGACGGTCGGTAACTGGCTCAATATGGCAAGTTGAGTGCTTGATGTTTTTGCGGACGGAACGGTCGAACGACGACAACAGCTCATCGGTCTGGAGGTCAACCAGGTAGGTCCCCCAGGGAACAGCAGTCTTAGTTTTGACTAAGGACGGGATGACGTAGATACCCGAGGCTTTTATCTGATCTAAGATCTCTGGCTCAGCCCCAACCGGACAACAATACCACCTTAGTGTTGGCAGAACTCGTCTTACCAACCTTGACCACTTGGGGTAGTACCCTACCTTGTCAAGCAAAGACCCACGAAAAACAATGTGTGATCCACTATCGTTGAACAGCAGATGGCAGGTAGAGCCGGTAGCTAAACAGTGCCAGTCGCAGTACCACTGGGACCGAAAAACCACCGGCCCCGTTACTACTTGGTGCGGCATTCCTTGCACTTCCCCGTAGGAGAAGGGCGTCCACGCACCTTCTTCCCGCAGACCGAGCAAGTCATAGGCTTCCTCCTGTGATGTCGCCAAGGATATCCTCAGCGGTGTGGACCTGCTGAAACGCTTCGTAATGATCTTTGATCTCATCCAGCAGGTGGGAAAAATCTTCTTTAGACAAATCACATATTTGACAAAAAGCGATCATCCCACACTTAATCAACTCAAACACCTCGAACGGTTCACGGTTACCATAGTTCAACGTGAACACCAAATCCTTACAATCTTCTCGGCGGATCGTCATCCCCACGTCAGTGAAAAATGTTTCGTAGGCAGCGATCATCACTTCTCGTTAGCGTAACGGGCTCGAATACTGGCCTGAGCCTGAGCCTTGGTAACACTACTACCAACAACCTTACCGGTATCCTTACTGATGATCTTCCACGGTCGATCACCCGTGCGCTTCTCAATCTTGTATGGCATCTTATTGCTCCTTAGTTGGAGCCGGGGGCTGGACTCGAACCAGCACCTCACCGATTACAAATCGGCGGCTCTGAATTAAGCTACCCCGGCTGGTAGCGGGACTGGGAATCGAACCCAGGGATGCGGCGTATGAGACCGCTGTTCTACCACTGAACTATCCCGCAATGATTGGTCAGGGAGGACGGGATCGAACCGCCGACCACTTGGTCCCAAACCAAGCGCTCTACCACTGAGCTACTCCCTGACAATCTCCGCCTTGACCCTGACAACTTCCTTCAACTCGTAGATCCCCACCTTAGACTCCTTGGGGTTCCACGCCACCAGGTCGCGCAACGACCGGTTGAAATCGACGCCATACTTGGTGGCGACTCCGTACACCTTCTTAGGCAACTTCTTGGTCTTCTTGGCCATCAGATCCTCCATCATGGTGTTGAGGTTGTAGTAGCGCTTAGACACTTAACGATTACCCATAGTTACTTAACGTCCACTTAACGATTGGCTCCAGTTACCTGACGATTACTTGACGATTAGGTGCTGGCGGCATTCCTCGGCTGCCGGATAGGACTTACGCCGATCCACGATCAGTCAAGATTCGTAGCTCGCAAGGGGATGTTTCCAGGGGGGACCGGTTAGCGTCGGTATCTTCCCCCTGGCTTGACTGTTCTTCCCACGCTACAGGCAGCACCATAGAATAAATATAATTGATTAAAGAGAATTGTCAAGGCGCCCGTTGAACTTCTCGATCAGGGCGTTGATGGCCTGCACGTAACATTCGAACGACCACGGCTCTAGCCAGACCGCGTGCTTCCAGATCTTGGCCGAATCCTGGCGTTTCTGAATGTCAAGAATGTGGGGATTTTGTTCAAGGATCTGCACCCTCAGGGCGATCCCGTTCCTCATCCCGTGCTGGTCCTCGTACCGGTGGATGATCCGAACGCATCCGGTCCTTCCCCACTCGCCGGCCAAGATCAGCGGATCATCATCTCCATCACCACCGTCTTGACACAGGTAGCGAGCAGCCGCTTCAATCCGATCCTGGCTGACCACTAAGGGTCCGCGGAACTCGTCCATCAGTGGACCTCGAAGGTTTCGTGGGTGGCGATCTGACGATGCTGGTCCCTGAGTTTTTGCATCTTGATCATTTCAATATACTCCAAGGCTTTTTCGTGAGTACCAAAATCGTGAATGATCACCACGGGATCGAAAAAAACCTTACTAAACAATCCCTGAAACATTATCTGGTATTCCTCGGAAACTCGGAAGAACCGCTCCCCCAGGCCGTTCTCGTGCTCGGTGATCGTCAGTTTCATTGTCGTTCCTTTAGTAAGAGGGTTTGCTAGTGCAAAAACGGTGACCTTTCGAGCAACGGTAACAAGTGGTGCTGGTATTACATGGTTCAGGTGGATGGTAAACTCCGAGAGTATCGTACACCCCATCCCCACAATACATGGCGGTAACCATTGAATACCCATCACTTCTAACCGTGCTCTTCCAGCCTTTGAACTGGCAGCCGCGGCAGAGTCCAATAAAAGACTGCTGCCATACCGAGTCGGGGATGGTACTATCCGTTCTCGCCGTAGCGAACCAACTCTCTGGTTGGTTCCAAAAGGCTTCTTGGTCGCGGGTGTAGACCTTCACCGAATCGCCTTCGAAATGGCGGATGGTGTCGCTGGTCGAGATGCCGATATAAGCGTTGGTTAGTCGGGGAAGGCGGTCACCGCGAGCAGTCTGACCGTAAGCCAATGAAAAGGTTAAAAGGATCAGGATAATTAGTTTCATCACGGTTCCTTGGTATCAAGTGAGACTACTTAGTATCAAGTCCATCAAGAATCTGCTTCTCAGTATACACCTCCGTCCGCTCCCTTACTAAAGCTAAAGCCTCATGAAAACACTCCTCCACGTACTCCGACTCAATCACTCCCTTAGTAATCTCCTCAAACGCCTGCGCTAAATGACCCAAGGTTAAAACAAACCCCGTCTCATCCTTGGGTAACTGCACAATCAAAACACTATGCTCCGTCGATAACCGCAACAACCCATGTCCCACCTCCCGCTTAACTAAACATTGCTCATCCATCAGGTTCTCCTTTCACCACTAAATATATACCATTTCCCCAATACCGCAATGGAGGGGGACCCATTTCACGGGAGAAATCAGCCACCCCCTACTCAATAGTAACCCGAGCGAACATCCCCAGCTCCTGCTCAATCCTTGCCTTCGCCATCTGGCAGTACTTGGCGTTCAGCTCGATCAGGACCGCGTCCCGGCCTAGGCGGTCCGCGACCAGTCCAGTGGTCCCCGAGCCGCCGAACGGGTCTAGTACTGTTGACGGTACCGGGTCGCCGCCGTGGTCGCAGGTCGGAGTCCAGCCGGTGGTAGAGCGGGGAGTTTCTCCAATACGGCCGCTGTGGCGAAGGGCATCATTTCTTAGCGTGGTGGCACTGTTATCAGACGTTCCGTCTTGTCCAGTATTCTCCCCTTTATCCACCACCCGCCGCCACGGCGCCCCGCAGACCTGGCAGCAGCCGCGCTCGCTCGTCCCCGCCTTGAGGCACGGCTCCACCAACTTTGTGGGATACGAGGCGTAGTGGTCTACCCCAGCGATCCGGCGCTGAGGTTCCGTGCCGATGCACCAGACGTTGCGGAGGTTGCGGCCTACCTGTTGCTCTTTTTGCTGTTGCAACTGCGGCATAGGGCCTGAATGTTCTCCATTGTGTGCTGCCCCCCCTTGGTGATCGGGATTATGTGATCTCTGGTCAGAATCTTTTCCTTCCCGCACATCGCACAGAGATGATTCTGGCGATTCTTTATCTGCTCCCATTGTTCTGCTGTCAGGTCGCAAACTACCAACTTCATTTGTGCCCGACGCTTGTGAACACCACGAGACAGCGACTCCACTCCCTTGGGAGTTTGCTGGAACCTTTTTATTGCATCCTTCCCCTTCCCACTCTCGTAATACCGGCGTAGAACAGCTTTCCGCTTTTCTGACTTCCTGTACCGAGCCAGATACGCTTTCCCCGCCTCGGTCTCTAACCACTTCTTTCTTGCCTGTGCCATCTTCTCCGAGCGAGAATATGCTTGTCTCTTCTCCGCTCCGGCCTTGCTTTCTCGATATCTTTTGTTGGTCTCCCGAGACCGTTCCCGGTTCCCTGGTTTCTCCCTCCACTCCCTCATGTACTCTGCGCTTGTTTTCATGTCCATAAACATACGGTTTCACTGCCTCCGCGTCAAGTTCTCTAACCGCGAAGCTGTCGTAGTAGTACCGGGCGCTCTTGGTCAGCAGGTACACCATCTCATAGGCCGAGGTCGGCCGGTCGGTCACACTCTCCGGCATCACCGACCCCGCCCAAGTCGGACAAAAACTCAACCCCTTCGCCCACACAATCGCACTGCGTACCCACCAACCATCAGCCTGGAGCGACAACGCCAGGCGGGGTGGGACCAGGCACAGGTCCTTGGGCTTGAGGCCGTCACGATTAGCCGTCGATTGCCGCATATTCTCCGTATACCCAAACTTATTACTTGGTGCCAAATCATCTGGCTTTTTACTGTTACCATGATACCCAGCATACCCATCCCCGATGTTCAACCATACCGTCCCATCCTCCCGCAGGACACGCCACACCTCAGCAAAAACAGCCGTCATCCGGCAGATGTAGCAACAGCCACACCTGGTCCCCGTCGCCCAACCAAGACAATCCAACGTCGGCTCCAGGCCGAGCTGACCGGAGATGCCGTAGTCCCTCAGGCCGCATGTTCACCAGTACGGCGGGGAAGTCACCACGCAGTGGCAACTCCCAGCCGCCATACCGGCCAGCGCCTCCTTTACATCTTGGTTAATTATCCGAACCATCACTCCCCCAGTGGTAAAAACGATACAACTTTTTCAACGTGGTGAGTATGATGTCAAGTCACTTCAATAAAGCCGTCACCGGAACCCCTAACTTCCCCGCCACTAATTCCAACTCACTAACCAGACAATCACCATCCTTTATCAGTTTCTTATACCTCCAGTAACTCAACATCTCCGCCTTCTTAATACACCGATACCCCCCAGGTCGCCAATCACCACGCCGCAATCGCTCCACTAACTCCACATTGATCGGCATCAGAAACCCCCTTTTCTAGTGTCCAGCCGAGAAAATTGAATCCCACCTTTTAATATACCATAGTTCAACCGCTCTGTCAAGGGAAAAATCAGCGCCAAACTACCCAAAACACCGCGTTTTAGTTGGTTTTTTACCCCAAATTCTACTGGGAGTCGATATGCAAACGAGAGAATTTGAACTACGATTACAACATCCCACCACAGGGGTCCCTAAACCTCGGGAGAATTAGGCCAGGGGGGGCTGTAAAGGCGGCAGGGGTTGCGCGGGGAAAACAGCGGTAGGTAGAGATGGGGGGAAATATGTTCACGTAGCCACAGCAGGCGCGCGCGCGCGCGGGTGCCACTTGTGACCCCCGGGGGTGGGGGGTCGGTATCGCAACTCTTACGTTTACGGCAGGGTTAATTATCTAGTCGGATCATTATCGCTACTTGACTCGCGCTGTCCATCGACGGCCGTATCCCCTTGCACCGCACCGTCTTGACTCTGCTGATACCCCTGCACGGCTACACATAGCGTCCGCCAGATCCACGGAGCCATAGCGAGCTGGCCCGCCAGCGCCCTGAGCCGGTCCTGCCCCTGGTCAGCATCGGTCAGGCTGGCGATGATCGCACCCGCTACCTCAGCCGGCGGCTTGTCTAACGCCTTGGCCTGCAATGAGTTAGACTCTAAGCCGAGATACGGCGCAACTTGCTTGTAGCCGCTGATTGCAGCCGCGTACTGACCAGCCGCCTCGGCCTGAGCGACGCACCGCACGTACCCCGCCAGCCAATCCCCCGCGGTTGGCAGCCCGCTGGGGAGCGGCACGGCCTGGACTACGGCAGCGGTGACGGCGGCCTGTAGCTCAGCCACTCTTGAGGCGACTTGAGGCTTGCTGAGGATGTGGCACGGTCCGCCTTTGCCGGGGTGGCCGTCGTACCCAGCGGCGCGGTAAGCCTCAGCTTGGGGTACGCCAGCGGCGACGGCAGCGGCCATCTGCTCAGAGCGCGGGTCTGGCACGGGTTCACCCGGCAGGCGGTCACGGCCTTTTAGGGTTCTACCTCGGCGTGCTCTAGGTGTATCAGTCATACTTGGTATTATATACTACGAGATGAGGCTTGTCAAGGGGATTATTTAGTTGCGTCCAACTTTTCGTGCCGAAAAGCCGGACACAACATACTGAGTTCACTACTTGGTATCACGTAGTATTAAGTAGTATCAAAGGGATAGTTGTTAGGGGGAAAACGTTTCCCTAAATTTCCTGGTTTTGGCAAAGATTTCCCTTGACTTAACCCTAAATCGTGCCGTTATTCTCTAACAACACCATTTCCTAGTCGCCGGCCACGCGCCGGCTTAACCGGAGGTATCAAGATGAACGTCAGTATCTTCGCTAACGGCCGCATGCACTCGGGAGCAAAAACCGATGACCGGTACTATGGCCTGATCTACGGCAATACCGGCGCGTGGGTCGCTCGCGCTATCACCCCCACCAGTGAGACCCACGCCGTATTCTGCTCGTACGCCGAGGCAGAGGCGTGGGTCAGTGTCAAGACGCGCAACCCAGAAACTCCCCGCTCCCCCTCCGAGATCCTCCGCGACATGGTTGAGTTCTTTACCAACGACACGCCGGTCCGCCCCGGGTCCGATCTGGCTGATGAGGCGGTCCAGTGTATCGCTGAGCTGTCCTGAGCGTGCGCGGCCGCATGGACGCGGCCAGCCCGAGACAACGGGGGCTCAGCACCAGCTGAGTCGGCGTAAGGCCAACCGGAGGTATCGAGATGCTGCAAATCAAGTGGGGTCTGGACATCTGCTGCGCCACCTGTCGAGCTGGACAGGACGATTGCCACCTGTGCGAGTCGGATAGCGTCAAGGATTACGCCCATTGGGCTCCCACCGAGGAGGCGCGCCGCGACCTGCTGCGGATCGCCAGCGAGGCGATTGACATCGCCAAGCACTAGTCTCACGGCCGGCGCTGCCGGCCACGGTCCCCTGTCGGCCGCCTGCACGGTGGCGGGACTGCGCAACTACCGAGAGCCGACAATATCAGGAGGTCGTATCATGTGGGGATATGACGAGTACGCCAAGGTTGGCGACGTGGGGTTTTTGGTCGAACACAGCAACGTCCTCCACCCGCGCACCCCGAGCGCGTACCATCTCACCGAGCACCCGGCGCACACCAATATGTCGCACGCGCCGCGCCTGACCGGCTGGTGCGGCACCACGAACGACATCTATATCTACGCCCACGGCATCGGCCGCGTCGCTCGCACCTGCCGCAACGGCCGGGTCCAGTACACCCGCGTCACCGACCCCACCGAGGTTGCCCGCGTCCTCGACTCGCTCGGGTACCCTGAATTGGAATAACTCCCACGGCCGGCCGGGAGCCGCAATCCCGGCCGCAGATCGGCGGATTCCAACCGCGATAGTGAGGAGCCGCAACCCCTTATCGGAGATCTTACCATGCGCGACATTGACTGGAACCAATTGGGAATCGCCGCTATCATCGCCACTATTGCCGCGACGCTCTATATCGTGGCACGGATCTGGCAAACCATGTAAGTATTGGCGTCCGGGTTTAGCTTTGCTAAACGCGGACACCTTAACGCGGGAGTAATAGCAATGGATCGCTTTGACCTATATGGTGCTTTACACGTGCTCTGTGTTCGCTACCATTCCGGCCAGTGGTCCCGCGGTTACCGGATCCTTTCCCGCTTGTACCGCGCCGGCTACAATCCCGGAATGACCATTCAATCGGGACACTTTGAGTCGATTGAGCAGGCGCATCTCTACCGCACCCTGCGCCAGCGGTACGCCAAGACGCTGTAAACCTGGACACCGCTATTGACAACGGCGGCCGGGTACCCGTTATTACTACCAACCAAGGAAGTCAACTAATGGCAACCATAACGCTTGACCAGTGGGTACATGCTAGTCCGGCAGCCAGGTCCGAGTACTTAGCAGAAGGATACGAACTGGACGAAGGCTCCCGGCTAGTCCTCAGAGATGCACAGGCATGGAAAGATGCCGGAGCTACCATCTCCGACTATGACATGATCCGTTATTGGAAGGCTCGGAAAGCCTAACCAAGAAGGCCGCCGCATGAAACCCACGCCCGCCCAACACGAGGCCGCCCAACAGCGGCGCGAAGCGTTCCGCGCCTTGGTCCGTAAGGTGGCGCAGCTCAGCGAGGCCGAACGCACCGAGATTGCCGATAAGATCGGCGGCGTCCTCCGAGTCGAAGGTGGCACCCTCAGTCCGCGCAACACCCTGTTGTGCTACTTTCAGTGTCCGACCGCTAGTATGGTCGGCGGATTCAGACAGTGGCTCAACAATGGTCGAGCTGTTCGCAAAGGTGAACATGGGTTCACTATCTGGATCCCGTCAACGCGAAAAGGCGAAACCGAGGAGGACAACGAAACGGTGTTTTTGACCGGAACCGTCTTTGACATCAGCCAAACCGAAGAAGTTACCGCCTAGCCAACCTGGCCGGCGGTCCACCCCAACCGAGGCCGCGTTATGGATACTCCACCCGGCACCTAAGCCGCCTACCCCGGCGGCAATTACCCCGATCTGCTCGAAAGAGATGCGTCGGGAAATAGGGGGAAGACGGGACCGATACCAATTGCGGCGTAGCCGATAGGTGTCCCACGGTCCCGCTCTGTGCCGGTGATCCGAAAGGAAAAGCCGGTAAAATAACCCTTGACAACCATCTAAGAACTAGCGTTATTAAAACTCGGACACCGCTCTAAACCCGGTCACTACTCACAAGGGGGAAACGATGAAGACCCTAAAGGAACGCATCAACACCTTGGGTATCACCATGGACCTGGAAGCCGGAGACGTCCGCGACGGCTGGCCAAGCGGCTCCCACCACTACCGCGCTACCCTCAAGCTCAGTCGCCGCCGGATGACCGTGCCATTCTCTACCGGTTCCGCCTGGACCCACGACCCCGAGGTCGCCGATGTCCTCGACTACCTCATCTCCGACGCCAGCGGTTATGATGGATCTGGTAGTTTCGAGACGTGGGCAGCTGAGTACGGGTACGACCCCGATTCCCGAAAAGCGGAGAAAATCTATAAGGCAGTCGAGTGCCAGACCGACAAGCTCAAGCAGTTCCTCGGCGTCCACTACGACGATTTCATCAACAACACTGAGACCCTATAATGCGCGACGCCGCCGGGTGGCTATACCAAATCGGCCGGTTCAGCGTCAGCCTCAACCGCTACCGACCGTCTGTCTGGTCAATCGTCCGCCATCCCTGCGGAATCCACTTGGGGATAGGGAAAATCCGCCTGCAATATAAGGGAAGATAGATCACGTTCACCGAGGAGAGAGTATCGCCCGCGCCGCCATCAGCAAAGCCACGGGAGACTGACGCCATGATCGAGATCCGCCGCTGGACCGATAACGCGGTAATCTATACCGCCGACTGCGAAACCATCAGGGAGGCAGTAAAGGAGGCAGTAAGGACCCGCGCCAACCTGACCGGCGCCAACCTGACCGGCGCCAACCTGATCGACGCCCACCTGACCGGCGCCCACCTGACCGGCGCCAACCTGACCGGCGCCAACCTGATCGACGCCC
>Ga0172375_10001627_pt1 | contig 35945 bp, 29 predicted proteins | sample LakKiv1m_FD_114537 | JGI IMG/M metagenome (GOLD analysis project Ga0172375, IMG submission 114537) | Freshwater microbial communities from Kabuno Bay, South-Kivu, Congo - kab_092012_11.1m | ecosystem: Environmental > Aquatic > Freshwater > Lake | place: Democratic Republic of the Congo... | reverse complement strand
GCTCGGCATGGTGGCTGCTGCGAAGGATCTTCCGAAAAGGGCGATTGAATATAACCTGAAGGCCCTTGAACTGGACCCGCGCAATGTGGATGCCTGGCACAACATGGGCCTGACCTATCTCGAGACCGGCAGATCCCGGGAGGCCATCCGCTGCTTTGAAAATGCCTTATCTCTCGAAGAACGGACTGATACGCGACGGTTTCTGGAGCGGGCGTATGAGGGGATGACAGACTGAAGCTCAAAGCTGAAAGGGAGAGGGATGGGGGTCGGATGTCGGAGGTCAGGGATCAGGAGTTGGGAGTCGGAGGGCGGGGGATTGATGGACGGGTGGATGATGACCGAAGGGGCGGCGGAGAGAGCTTGATTTGTGAATTATCGTTTTGAGTTGGGGGTATCGAGCATATCAATTAAAGGCCTTTGGCTCGAAGCCTTCGCGGTTCAAAAGCGTGGGCCCGTCTTCACCGGTTTGGGTCAAGGATTGGGTCCTTCGCACCAGTCTTCAAGCAACAAGCCCGGCACCCGGGCAAATTCCTTGACATTGTTGGTTACCAGTATCAGACCGGACGCCCTGGCCTGGCCGGCTATCATCATATCGTAAGGACCTATGGGCCGTCCCCCAGCGTAGAGAGCAGCCCGTATCTGTCCGAAATGATAAGCTGCTTTGGCGTCGAGGGGAAGCACCTCAAGTCGCGCGACCATGGCCTCGATGTCTGCCAGATTCCGTTCCACCTGTTGTGAGTTCTCGGCGCCAAACACCAATTCCCCCAAGGTTACTGCAGAAATGCACATCTCGCCTTGATGCCGCTCGAAATGTCTCTTTACCTGGAGCGGGCGGTTTTTTATCGTATAAATGACAATATTGGTGTCCAGAAGATATTTCAGCATCACAAGCTCTCCCGATTTTGATCTTCCGGCTGGTTCCGGTCTGTCATGAAGTCACTGGAAACACACGGACCCGCAAACCAGTCATCCCACGACTGACCTGCAGGAAGGATAATTCGCATGCTGCCGATTGCCGTGATTTCCACTTCTTTGACCGATTCCGGAAAGGCGATCTCTTTGGGGAGACGAACGGCCTGACTTCGATTGCTTTTAAACAGTTTGGTTTGAACGGATGCCATCGCCATACCTCCAGGTAAGGATTCAACTCATTCAATGCACTGATCGATTATATGCACGAGGCTGGGATATGTCAACAGGATATACCTATCCATTGGCATCATGATGGATGAGATAGGTCCATTCCACATCTTGCTGGGGAAGGCGGCTGTCTGAATGGTTACGGCCGCAGCCGATCCCTATGACCCGGCGGACTCGTGGAAACAGGGGATGCCGATTCGTTGGGTTCTGGCTGAATACGGGGCCTGCGTGTATCGCTGGTTGAAGAGAGGCATCAAAAACTGAAGAAATTTCACACAGAGGCACAGAGGCTCAAAGATCTCTTGAAACTGTTCAAGAACATATCCACCGCAGCCGCACCTGGTTGGCTCCTGCTTGCGCGCCGTCCTGCCATTTTTATGCTTCTTCAGGATCAGAAGGTCAAAAGGTCATTGATAGATGTCTCATGATTGACTATGGTGGGCGGAACTCCTGTCCACGCCAAGATTGATGGAGGTCCACAAAAACGACCTTTCGGTAACAGGGAGGGAGACCTATGGAAAAACGGAGAATGAATCCCTATCTGCTGATGGGCGTGATCGGCGTGTTTACGATCGGGTCCTTGCTGTTCACCCATCTGTATCAGGCATTTTGGGCGGATCAGAATATCTGCTGGACGCCTGCTCAGTTGAGGCTGACGGTGGAAGAGACAGGGAACCGTTTTCAAATGACCATCGGGGGGAAGGCCTTACGGAAGCACCTGGCCGATGGGACGCTGCTTGCCGTGGATTCGAACGGTAATCCATACCGGGTGGTTTCGCAGGATGTGGGGGTGCGGGTGAACAACTGGGATCGGGTCAAGGGGACCATATTGACCGGCGCGCTTGCCAGCAGCTTCGGGTTCGGCGTATCCCTTACCCTGCTGATCGCTGGATGGGTTTATTGGGTCAAGGAGAAAAAAGGCAGGTTAAGCCCCGGAAAGGGGTTTCAAGGGCACTGAGTCTGCCCTCCGCGACTGTCGGACCTCATCAATCAGTTTGGGAGGATATACGGGCTATGGGCTCTTACCGCGAAGTGGAGATCGATGTTCCTGGAAGGTTGCCCGGGAAAACTTTTGTGCGGAGGTTTATGCCAGCCATGTTGCTCCGGATCGGTTTGTCTGTGGTTTCACTGCTGTTTTCTGTGGGGTGGGCTGAGGCTGAAACGGCATTGCCTCGGCATGTTGAAAATTCCCTCGGCATGAGATTCGTTCTGGTGCCCTCCGGGGAATTTCTTATGGGGAGCGACGAGACGCCGGATTCACTGGCCAGGGCGTATCCCCAGTACGACCGCCAGCGTTTTTTGCTCATCGGCGACGAGGCCCCTGTCCACCGGGTCCGCATCACTCGACCCTTTTACTTGGGGGAGTGTGAAGTCACTGTCGGTCAGTTCAAGAAATTTCTTGAACTCTCGGGCTACACGCCCGAGTCCATAGCCGACGGCACAGGCGGGTATGGCTACAACCCCGATTATGACCCGAAGAAATCCAAACGGGGGGATGCCTTCGAGGGCCGCAGTCCGAGGTATTCCTGGAGCAACCCGGGCTTCCAGCAGGGTGACGACGAACCGGTGGTGAATGTGACCTGGAACGATGCGTCCGCCATGACCTCGTGGTTGACCAGGAGGGAAGGGGCAACCTACCGCCTTCCCACCGAGGCCGAGTGGGAATATGCCTGCCGCGCAGGTACGCGGACGCGCTATCACAGCGGGGATGATCCGATGGGCCTGCTCAAGGTCGCGAATGTGTTTGACGCCGATTCCATGAGAAACTGGCCCCAGTGGAAGGTGTACGCCCTCCCTGAGCACGACGGCTTCCCATTCACGGCGCCTGTCGGCAGTTTCACCCCCAACGCATGGGGCCTGTACGATATGCACGGCAATGTATGGGAATGGTGCTCCGACTGGCATGGGGATGACTATTATGCAGCATCGCCAGGGGACGATCCGCAGGGACCTGCCACGGGAACCGTTCGGGTCCGGCGTGGCGGGTCGTGGCACACCTGGTCGTTCTACGCGCGATCCGCATATCGAAACTGGAATATGCCGAGCACGCGCTATACGCTGGTCGGCTTCCGGGTGCTGCGGGAAGCGGATGCGCGCTGAGAGGCTGAAACCGGCTCGTTTGGGTTAAGGCTTGACGCTTTCAACCCGGCACGTCAGCTCCCCTTCCCCCAGGAGGACCTGGACCCCGCTGCCCGGTTCAATGTTCGAGGCCGATCGTACGACCTGTCTTTCAGGCCATGTGAGGGTAATGCTGTAGCCCCGCCTGAGGACGGACAGTGGGCTCAGGTCGGTCATCCGTCTCTCCAGGATGGAGCGGTTCATGGCCATGTCTCTGAGCTTTGCCTGCATGGCCGCCATGAGTCTCCGCGCCTGAAAATCAAGCTGCTGTCGTCTGTATCGGATCCGGTTCATCGGTGAATGAAGACGCAGGGTGCGCACCTCCGATGCAAGCCGGTCCCGCCTCTGCTGAATCACCTGGTCCATCCGCCGCATCAGCCGGCTGTGGACCTCATCCAGCCTCATCCAGAGACTTGACAGCCGTTTTTTGGGGTCCTGAATGCGGTTTCTGAGGCGGTTCAGTTCGTCCCCGCGGCGCTTGATAGCCAGACCGATGGCCGAAACGAGTCGGGTGTGGTACTGGTTCAGACGCTGGACCAGGGTTTCTTTTTCAGCGGCCAGGAGTTCGGCGGCCGCAGAAGGGGTGGGGGCCCTGACATCGGCCGCCAGATCCGAGATGGTCACGTCAATCTCGTGCCCCACCGCGGAAACGACCGGGACTCGGGACGCTCGAATGGCGCGCGCCAGCATTTCCTGGTTGAAGGCCCAGAGGTCTTCGAGGGAGCCGCCGCCCCGGGTCAGGACGATCACGTCCATGGCCAGTTCCCGGTTGACCAGATCGAGGGCAGAGACGATCTCCTCGCAGGCCTGATCCCCCTGGACCCGGACCGGGACGATCACGATCTCGATGTTGGCAAACCGCCTTTGGACGATCTTGAGAAAATCGCGGATGGCCGCCCCTGTCGGGGAGGTGATGACGGCCACTTTCTTGGGGAGGAAGGGGAGGGGCTTCTTGATATGGGGGTCGAACAGCCCCTCTTCGGCCAGTTTTTTCTTGACCTGTTCAAAGGCAAGGGCCAGTGCCCCCACGCCGAGTGGCTCCAGATAATCAAGAACGATCTGGTACTCTCCTCGAGGAGGGTAGATGCTGATCCTCCCTTGGGCAATCACCTTCATCCCGTCTTCGGGAACGAATCGAAGATACCGGATCTGGGGGCGGAACATGACGGCCCGTATCTGGGCCGCCTCGTCCTTGATGATCATGTAATAGTGTCCGGAGACCGGGGATCTGAAATTGGATAGTTCCCCTTCCACCCACACGAAGTCGAACCGTTCCTCGAGCAGGGTCTGAATCGCCTCGGTAAGCTGACGGACAGTGTAGATTCTGTTGCCGTTGGACGTCTCGGTCACTATGGAAAAAACCTCCCCGACTGGATGGCGGTTGCGGGTTTCTGACGTAGCACGGAAGCTCCCGGCTGATCCTTCGGACCTGTCGGCCGGGCACCAGCCTGCTTGATGGATGTCACGTTTCCGAAGGATATCGCACAGGCCCAAGGCCCATGCCAGTCGGTCGATCCGCACCGTTTTCTGCGTACCTTATTGCCTCGTTTTCTGTTACAAAAAACAAGAAAATCTCTTGGGTGTCACGCATCATGTTTGACTCACACAAAGGCATGGGGGACGCAAAGAAGGGCATCTCATAATTTCTTAACGAAAAATCCTTTCTGTGCTTTGCCTGCCCCGTGGAACCTTTTTCTGTTGTTTCACCGGGGTGGTTTCCGTGTGATGAATGTTGGGTTGCGGGGATGGCCTGTGTCAGAATAGCATGACGCCCGCTGCAAGACAATCGCGTTTCGTCCCGGAGCAAAAATGAATTCCCTTGACCATCGGCTCCAAGTTACCCTATATTTTAAAATATGCCACAATTGGCGAGGAATTGCTCCAGGGAGCTCCGCAGCATCCACCTTCTGCTGCAACCGGTTAGCGCCAACTCACAACGACACGGAGGCTTGACATGGACCCTTTTTTGGAAAACGGGACTAAGAACCCACTCAAAATTCAGGACAATACCTTCAGGGACGGCCATCAATCCCTGCTGGCCACTCGAATGCGGACCGAGGACATGATCCCGATTGCTGAAAAAATGGACAGCGTCGGCTTTTGGGCCATGGAGGTATGGGGAGGAGCGACCTTCGACACCATGCATCGCTTCCTGGCCGAGGACCCGTTTGACCGGATCCGCACCCTGAAGAAACATATTCAGAAGACCCCCTTTTCCATGCTCCTGAGGGGCCAGAACCTGGTGGGGTACCGGAATTACGCGGACGACACGGCCCGGCTGTTTGTGGACAAGGCATGCGAGGCCGGCATGGATGTCTTTCGAGTCTTTGATGCCCTCAACGATTTTCGGAATTTTCAGACTGTTGTGGAGCGGATCAAGGCCAATGGCAAACATTTTCAGGGGACCATCTGCTACTCCCTGACGGAACGGCGCATGGGCGGCGAGGTGTTCAACCTGGAATATTATATCAGTAAGGCCAAAGAGATTCAGTCCATGGGGGCCGATACCCTCTGCTTGAAGGATATGGCCGGGATCATGGCGCCCTTTGATATTGCGAAGATCATCACGGAACTCAAGAAGGTGGTCTCCATTCCGATCCACCTTCACACCCATTACACCAGCGGCATGGCCTCCATGGTGTATTTAGAGGCCATTAAGGCGGGGGTCGATATCGTGGACACCTGTCTGGCGCCATTTGCCCTGAGGACATCTCAGCCCGCTGTAGAGCCGATTGTGGCCACCCTTTACCAAACGGTGAGGGATACGGGATTTGACCTGGCCCTTCTCCTGGAGCTGGGCGACTATATGGAAAGCGTGGCGCCGAAGTACCGGGATTATCTGGCAAAGCATCGAATGTCGGTGATCGACACGGGGGTCTTGGCCCACCAGGTCCCCGGCGGGATGATCTCCAATCTGGTCAGCCAGTTGTCCGAGGCCAAGGCGCTTCACCGGTTGCCGGAGGTATACAAGGAGGTGGCGGTGACCCGAAAGGAGCTGGGCATGCCCCCGCTCGTGACCCCCACCAGCCAGATCGTAGGGGTCCAGGCCGTTCTGAATGTCCTGTTCGGTCGCTACAAGATGGTCACCAACGAGGTCAAGGATCTGGTCTTTGGTCTGTACGGCAAGACCCCGATCCCGGTGGATACGGAGGTCCAGAAACAGGTCCTGAAAGGATACAAACGCGGACAGACTCCGGTCACCGGCCGGGCGGCCGATTACCTGGAGCCTGAACTGGAAGCGGACCGAAAAAAGATCGGAGACCTGGCCAAGGACGATTTTGATCTCCTCATCTATGCTTTGTACCCCACCACGGGGGAGAAATTTTTGAAGTGGAAGTACGGCCTGGAGGAGAAGCCTGCTTCGGTCAGGCCCAAGACCCTGGAAGATATTCGAAAAGAAGATGCGGCCATGGCCGCTGCCATCGAGCAGGTGTGCAAGACCGCTTAAGGGAAAAGGGCGCTAAAGGAGTCGTACTGTCCCGCCGGTCGGCGGGACAGTTTTTTCAAGCCGTTTGGAGATGAGGATGTGTTTTTGACCTTCGAAGGAATTGAGGGGTGTGGAAAGTCGACCCAGGCCAGGCGCCTTGCAGGCCGGCTCGAGAAGGAGGGCATTTCATGCGTCCTGACGTTCGAGCCGGGCGGAACGGCCATCGGCCAGAAGATTCGACGCATCCTGCTGGATCAGAACCATCAGGATCTGTGCGCCCTCTCCGAACTGTTTCTCTACGAGGCGGATCGGGCCCAGCACGTGGCATGGGTGATACGGCCTGCGCTCGCTCAGGGGCAGTGGGTGATCTGTGACCGCTTCTTCGATGCCACCACCGTGTACCAAGGGGTTGCCCGGGACCAGGATCTCGACATGATCAGGCTGTTGAATGAAAAGGCCTCCATGGGCATTACGCCGGATCGGACTTTTGTCATCGATTGTCCTGTAGACGTGGGCCTCGAAAGGGCATTGAGACGGAATGTCTCCCACGAAGAGCCCGGCCAGGACCGGTTTGAAAAGGAACATCGGGAATTCCACACGGCCGTTCGAAACGGATACCTTAGAATGGCCGAAAAGGAGCCCCATCGTTTTGTGGTGGTGGATGGGAGACTGGGAGAGGAAGCGCTTGAAGAGATTATTTTTGATTACGTTCGCCCCCAGTTGGGACCAATAAATTCATGAACTGGGCTTTCCAAACCGGGAAGTCTCACACGGAGTCACAGATACTCAAAAAAAAAGAATAGACGGTTGCAGCACGCAACGGATACGGATCTTGGCCGTGTGCGACCACGTTAGGCATTTTCAATTTCAGGCAGTATAGCCACTATATATCATGCGCTTTTCCCAGATCATCGGCCAGGATAGGGTCAAGGATTTCTTCAGGCGGGCGGTAGCCGAGGACCGGATTCCCCATGCCTATTTGTTTACGGGCATCGCTGGCGTGGGAAAAACGAGCACGGCCATAGCCCTGACCATGGCCCTCAATTGCCGGCAGCCGACAGGCATCGAGGCCTGCGGGGTCTGCCCTTCCTGCCGTCAGATGACCGGAGGCAATTTTCCCGACTTCATATCTGTGCGGCCGGATGGGCAGAACATCAAGATCGAACAGATGCGGGAAATCAACCGAAGGCTCAGTTTTGCGCCGGTATCCGCGAGGTACAGGGTATGTGTGATTCAGCAGGCCGAGGCGATGACCACGGATGCGGCCAATTGTTTTCTGAAGACCCTGGAGGAGCCGCCGGCCGGCAACATCCTGGTGCTCAATGCCGTTGAACCCCTGAATCTGCTGCCCACGATCGTCTCACGCTGCCAGAGGGTCCCTTTTCAGCCGCTCCCGGTGGATACCATGACCGAGTGGCTGGTCGAAGAAAGGAAGGTGGACCGGAAAAGGGCGGCCATTGCGGCTCGGGCCTCGGGCGGTAGCCCGGGACGCGCCCTGCAGATGAGCGAAGAGGTGTTTTTTGAGAAAAGGAAATCCTGGATCTCCTATCTTTTAAAACTGCCGGTCCTTTCCAAGGGGGATGCCCTGACCATGGCAATGGATGCCGCTGTCAAAGAGAAGGAAAGGGGATCGGACCCTTCAGCGGGAGACGAGCCCGGACTGCTGGAGATGCTGGCCTTGTGGGGGGGCTGGTTTAGGGACCTTCTCATTGTCAAGGTCGGGGCCTCGGACCGTCTGATCACGAATATGGACCTCCGGGAACGCCTGAACGAGGTGGCCCGATCGGCCACCGTCGAGACCCTGATGGCAAGCCTTCTTGCCGTGGATCAGGCAGCCAGGGATCTGCGCAGGATGGGAAACGCCCAACTGGTCATGGGGCATACGGTTCTTTGCCTTCAAAGGCTGTGCAGTCGTCACACGTGATGTGGCGACGCTGGTTCGATGAATGGGTGCCAGCGTTTAACACAAGTGAGGAATTGCTGTTCGAAATCTGCCATGAACAAAATCGTCGGTGTACAGTTCAGAACCCAAGGAAAGATATATGACTTCGAGTCGGGCCATTTTGTCCTAAAGAAAGGGGACAGGGTGGTGGTCGTCAGTGAAGAGGGGCCTGCCATCGGCTGCGTGTGCACCATTCCTCAGAATGTGAGCACGGGGAGCACGGATCGGAATCTCAAGAAGATTTTTCGCCTGGCCACTGTGGAAGAGATCGATCGTTACGAAAACGACTGCCGACTCGAAAGAGAGGTCTTCGAATATTGCCATTGCAAGGTGATGGAGCGATCCCTCCCCATGCGTCTCGTATCCGTGGAACGGCGGTTTGACGGCAGTAAGATGGTTGTCTATTTCACGGCGGACGGGAGGGTCGATTTCAGACAGTTGGTGAAGGACCTGGTCAGCAAATTCAGGACGCGGATCGAGATGAGACAGATCGGGGTCCGCCATCAGGCCAAGATGGTGGGCGGTCTCGGGACGTGCGGCCGACCCCTATGCTGCACGACATTTCTTGGCGCCTTTGACCCGGTCACCATCAAGATGGCCAAAAAACAGAATATTTCCCTCAATCCCAACAAGATATCCGGGATGTGCGGGAGGCTCATGTGCTGCCTGACGTTCGAGCATGAGTACTACGAAAAGATCAAGAAGACCTTCCCCAAGATCGGTAAACGGGTTTCGACCCCCGAGGGAGAAGGAAAAATCATTCGTCAGAACGCCCTGAAGGAGACGGTGACCGTGGCCCTGGACTCGGGGGAAGAACTGGAAATTCCAGTAAAGGACCTCGGGTCCGGCCCGAGTGCGGCAAAAGAAGGCCTGTTCAAGCGAAAAAAACCCAAAAAAGAGTCATAAGGATATCCCGTGTCTGAACGTTTTTATGTGACCACGCCCATTTATTACGTCAATGCAGCGCCCCATATCGGGCATGCCTACACCACGATTGTGGCGGATGTGTTGAACCGATTCCACGTCCTGTCGGGGATGGATACGTATTTCTTGACCGGCACGGATGAACATGGCGACAAGATCGTCACGGCGGCCGAGCAATCAGGGGAATCTCCAAAGGCATATGTGGACCGGATCAGCCAGATGTTCAGGGACCTGTGGCCCAAACTGAATATCTCCTACAACCAGTTCATCCGGACCACCGATCCGGACCACCAGGAGACGGTTCGGCTCATCCTGTCGCGGGTCAAGGAAAAGGGAGACATCTACTTCAGCGAATATGAAGGCCTTTACTGTTTTGGATGCGAGCGATTTTACACGGAAAAGGAACTGGTGGAGGGGAAGTGTCCCGACCATCAGACGGAACCCAAACTGATCAAGGAGGCCAATTATTTTTTTCGGATGAGCCGTTATCAGCAATGGCTCATTGATCATATCCACGAGCACCCGGATTTCATTCGGCCGGAGCGGTATCGAAACGAGGTCCTTTCTTTCTTGTCCGAGCCGCTCGAGGACCTTTGCATTTCGCGGCCCAAGTCCCGCCTGACCTGGGGAATCACCCTCCCCTTTGACGAGAATTTCGTGACCTATGTGTGGTTCGACGCCCTGATCAACTATGTATCGGCCCTGGGGTATCCGTCAGGGAGCCGATTTGAGACCTACTGGCCCCATGCCCAGCATGTGATCGCCAAGGACATCTTGAAACCGCATGGCATCTACTGGCCCTGCATGCTCAAGGCCGCGGGTATTGAACCCTACCGCCACCTCAATGTGCACGGCTACTGGAACGTGAGCCGGGGCAAGATGTCCAAGAGCCTTGGAAATGTGGTGCGGCCCCTGGATCTGGTGGGGGTTTACGGGCTGGACGCCTTCCGGTATTTTCTTCTGAGGGAAATGGTATTCGGACTCGATTCCGAGTTCAGTGAAGAGGCCCTGGTGGCCAGACTCAACGCAGACTTGGCAAACGACCTGGGAAACCTGGTCAGTCGAAGCCTCACCATGGTTCAGAAGTATTTCAAGGGGGAGCTGCCCGATCCAGGCCCTTCGCTTGGGCCCGATGAGGAGCTGAAACGGAGCGCCCTTGAACTGGTGGACCTTTACGGGGAACTGATGGGGGGCTTGGGGCTTCATAAGGCCCTGATGGCCGTATGGGAGGTGATCGCCAGGGTCAACAAATATATCGATGAGACGGCGCCGTGGGTCCTCGCGCGATCCGATCCGAAGCGCCTGGCCACTGTGATCCGCCATATCTATGAGACCCTCAGGATTGTCGCGGGTCTCCTCTGGCCCTTTATCCCTGAATCTGCTGAAAAGATTCAGGACCAGTTGGGACTGCCCAGGCAGGGGAAGGATGTCACCCTTCACGACCTTCGAATATGGGGCGTGGAGCGGCCGGTTCGGGCCATCACCAAGGCGCCTGCGCTCTTTCCCCGGATCGAGGAAAAACGGGAGGACGCCCTTTCAACGCCGGCGGCCTCCCAAAAGCCGTCATCTCCCCCGAAGGAGCCAGCGAAAGGAACGCCCGAGGGATCGACCCTGATCACCTATGAGGACTTTCAACGGATGGACCTCAGGATCGGGGTCATTCGTGCGGCCGAGGCGATTTCGGGATCCAAGAAACTGGTGAAGCTGACCGTGGACATCGGCGAAGAGCGAACCGTGGCGGCCGGCATCAAGGGGCATTACGCCGAAGAGGACCTTGTGGGGAAGGCAATTGTGCTGGTGACCAATCTGAAACCGGCGACCCTGATGGGCGTGGAATCCCAGGGGATGGTCCTGGCCGCGACAGACGCCTCCGGGCTTCACCTCCTGGTCCCTGACACTGAGACGACCCCCGGCAGCCGGGTTAGATAAGCCCTTTCTTCCTTATCTTGACCCGCACATCCGTCCCCATGGGGCTCTCGGAAACGATCTCCCCGTCGTTGTGGAAGACTACCTTCTTCACTTTTTCGAGCTTGTCGCTTTCCACGATAAACTCGAAGACGTCATTCACGGGGAGAATTCTGAGACATAGACCTACGTCCAAGAAGGCCTTTCAACAGTCCCCCCGGTAATCCATTACATCAAATGGCATGTCCGTTTTCCTCTTGTCGAGAGGTTGCCAGCAAAAAGTCGATCAGGGCCTGGCAGAGGGGGGAAACGATCCTCCGCTTGTCCCGAATCAGGAAGAAGTGACGATACATGAACAGGCCTTCGATCCTCAGGGCCTTGACGATGCCGGCCTTCAGTTCGGTATCCACGGCCCTCAAGGAAAGGACCGACACCCCGAGCCCTCCTTTGACCGCTTCCTTGATCGCGGTGGATGTTTCAAAACAGGCCACCGGTCGAAGGGCAGCGAGTCCGGCGAATCCGGCGGCCTGAAGATACCCGTCAAGGATCTTGAATGTGCCCGATCCCGGTTCCCTGACAATGAAGGGCTCCTCCAGGAGGGCATCCGCGGGGATCTCTTCCTTTTCAGCCCAGCGGTGGTGGGCGGGGACGGTTACCACCAGCTCGTCTCGCCAGAGTTTGTGCTGGATCAGATGCTTTTGGGCGCTTTTGGAACCTACCACGCCCAGCTCGAGATCTCCGCCAAGCACCCGGGTTTCGATGGCGGTTGTGTCCCCCACGGTCAGCGTCACCCACAAAGACGGGTAGGCCCGGCAGAATTGGCCGATAACCCTGGGGAGAATGTACTCGCCCGGAATCGTGCTTCCACCGAGGCGTATCTCACCACGCCGTACGCCGAGGAATTCGGCCATCTCCAGAACGGCGGTCCGCTTCATGTCGAGGAGGAGGACCGCGTGTTTGTAAAGGAGTTCGCCGGCCTTGGTAGGGACTACTTCCCGGCCCAGCCGATTGAGAAGCCGCGTTCCCACCATCTCTTCAAGGGTGCTGATCCGTTCGCTCACTGAGGCCTGGGTCAAAAACACCGCATCCGCAGCCTTGGAAAAGCTCTTGAGGTCTACCACCTTGCGGAAGACCTCCAGTTGACGCAGGTCAAAATCGATGGATGGTGTTTGCTCAGACATGGCGTTTTGGGCGTTGGACAGGGGGGCGCCGGAAGAAGCCCTCGCGGCTTGCGCCCTGGCCTATTGCTTCCCCCCTGGCACTCCCCGCGGTTCACCCATTTTGGGTGCCTTAGATGTTAGGCAGTTCAGGCAGTTCCGCCGATGACCTACAGGTATGCAAACCAATAGGACTCGATCGTCTTGAAGTTTTCTTTGACGGCCTCCCTGCCAGTCACCACATCTCCGTGACCAGTCAGCAGGTAGTCTACGTCAAGGTTCGAGATTCGACGAATGCTCTCCTTGAGTTCCGAGCCGTTGCCCCCCGGCAGATCTGTCCTGCCGATCCCCTGATTGAATACCACATCGCCTGTAAAAAGGACCTTTTGGTCCGGCCAGTAGAGACAGATGGATCCCGGGGAATGTCCCGGCGTATGGATCACCTCGAATGTCCGGCTGCCGACCTTCAGATCCCCCTCCTGAAGCAGGATCTGTGGCTCAAAGTCGGGAATCCCCAATGCCTCCCCATAGTGGGGGGCCACAGTCTGTATGAATTCCATTTCCCGGGAAGACACGGCCACCAGGGCCTCGGTCCCTTGAAATACCCTGACCCCCTCCATGTGATCGGGGTGGCCGTGGGTGATGATGACCAGGTCCATGTCTTCAGGGGAGAGGGACAACCCGGAAAGCTGGCCCCGCACGTGATCGAAAAGATGATAGTGGCCTGGATCGATGAGGATCCTGTTGTCGCCGTCGATGAAATAGGTATTGCAGTTGTTGGCGGTCATGCTGTTCCACGGGAACATGTGCAGATCGTCCAATAGCTTCATAAGCCCTCCGCTTTGTTAGGGATGGAGCAACCCAGCCCCTTACCTGTAAGGTGTCTACGCTCGGTTATCAAGATAGAGGGCTGGGTTAACGATGTCAAGGGATTCGATCTCTGAGTCAGGGATGGGGACCATCCTGCGTTCAACTTCCCTCGCCATCGCATGATGAAGAGCACTGGTGCGTCCATTGGGGCTTTAATCGTGATGGACCGTCGATACCCCATGGTTCAGCAACTGTCGGTATCCGGCCCGCCCGTCTATTGATGCTAATTGAGGCCTACCAGCCGCTGCCTCCGCCCCCGCCGCCTCCCCCTCCGGATGACCCGCCCCCTCCGCTCCCGGAACGCGATCCCGGGGCTGTTGCCGAGGAGGCGATGGCCCCGGAAAATGCCGAACCCAGGGTGGAGGCAAGTCCCGAACCCCCGAGGTCGCTGAAGGATGAGCCGCGGTACCATGTGGGCGAATAGACCAGCCCGTCCTTTCCAGCGGCTGCCAGCACATCGGAGAATTGCTCGCTCCAGGCGTGCTCCACGTCCAGGGCCAGGGCATAGGGCAGATACGTTTCAAACAGCTCCGGCGTTTTTTCAGGGGGATGGAGTACCTCGAGACGGTGGGCTTCGGCCTTGGAAAGATAGAGTTTGAATCCTTCGAGCCGGTCCATGACCCGGCGGCCCAGAAGGGTGGGGGCCTTGAGCAGATGGTAAAAAAGGAGGTTCAGCAGTGCCATCGCCAGGAGCAGCCAGACAGCCCCTATGGATGTCTGGGATGCGAAGACGACGATGCCGATCGCCTCTCCCAAAAAAAAGGGAAGACCGAAAAGGGTGATCGTGAAGGCCGATCGCTTGGCACGGAACGGGCCTCGCCACGCGCTCTTCCAGGCGTTCTTGATAACGAAAAAGAGTACGGTGCACCCGATGGTCCAGAAGGTCAGCCAGAGACCTATGAATCCAACTTCGGGTCCGTCCGATGCAAAGAGGGCCAATACACCCAGTATGAGGAGCGTGATGCCCACTCCCGGGATGAAATAGCGCCAGTTCTTTACAAAATACGTCTTCTCGAAATCGACCTGCAATCCCCTCTTCAGGCCGGCTACTGCCTTGCCGATTTTCGCATGATTCTGGTTCTTCAAGACGATGTGATCGGCAGTTGCGAACAGGCTGTTCGCGATCCCTTTTTCCCGCGGGGAAAGGGTGCCGGCGTCGCCTGAAACGCGCATCAGGGTGAATTCCCCTTTTGCGTCTTCCACGATCTTCAAACACCCTTTTACTGCCATGTGGACAATGGCTGCGGCCATGGCCTTGTTGTCGTAGCCCATGCGCAGGACATACCGGGCAGCGGCCGGCGTGAATCCTTCAGGCGGCTCGAACAGGGGAATGATGGTGCCCCGTTTCGGATCCCGACCCGCCTTGAACCACGCCACCATATAGTAGATGAGCAAAAGGAGGGTCCCGCCTACCGAGATGATCAGAGGCGTCTGGTCCCTGACAAAATAGACCGCTTTTTCCGCCTCGGTCGGTTCGGCCACCAGACCCTTGGGCCAGGCTACCGCCACAGTGAACCCCTCTCCCGGATTCAGGGGTCGAGTGGTTCTGAACCGGATGGACCTGTCTGTCTCCCGGTCGATGACAAAATCCTTCCGTTTCGCGCCCTGCGGCCCGGTGTAGGCGGCCTGTTGCAGGATAGTGCCGCCTTCAGGGATATGGACGACTGCCTCGGCCTGGTCAATGGGGAAAGTCCAGTCGTTTCCCGTAACGTTCCAGTACAGCTCGTCATAGGCATCAAAGAAGCCCAGTTGCCGGCCGGTCTTGTAGGTGATGGAATAGGTGTAACGGCCTGGTTTTAACAGGACATCCTTTTGGCCGATGAAGATCTTCTTGCCGTTGGCGGCCTCCTTGATGTGATACGGTTCGGGTCTGCCGTCCTTTTGGATGGAAAGGATTTGAAACGGCACCGTGACGGTTCCGCCGGAACGGAGTCGGTAGCGGGTCGGGAAATCGCGCACGATCCCCCGTTGAATCTCCCTCCCTGCACCATAAACCGTCAGCACTTCCGTGACGGTGATGGAAGCATCGGAGTGGACGGTGATACGGCTCTGAAAGTCGATAATCCGCTCAATGCCATTCGAGAAGGAGGGGGTTGCCCCCCAGACCAGGCAGACCATCAGGCCTGCCAGCAGAGAGGCGACCTTTCTATGCATGGCCACCGGCCTTCCCATCAGAACGAAACCCTGGGCACAGCCCGGTCCGTTTCTTCTGCGATCTCGAAAAATTCCGCCTGATTGAAGGCAAAGGATCGGGCCACCAGATTGCTGGGAAAGGATTCCACCCGGATATTGTAGTCCCTGACGGTCCCATTGTAGTATCGGCGCGCCATCTGAATCTGTTCTTCCAGTTGCGAAAGCTGCGACTGGAGATCCAGAAAATTCTGATTGGCCTTGAGGTCCGGGTATCCTTCGGCAACGGCAAAGAGGTTGGCCAGTGATCGCGACAAGGCCCCTTCCACCCTGCCCCGGTCCTCTACGTGGTCGGTCTTCAGGCTCTGGGCACGCAGTTCCGTGACCTTCTCCAGGAGACCGCGTTCATGGCCCATGTACCCCTTGGCGGTCTCAATGAGATTGGGAATGAGATCGGCCCGACGCTTGAGCTGAACCTCTATGCCGCTCCATCCCTCTTTGACCAGGTTCCGGTTACGGACAAGACTGTTGTAAATGCCGATCGCCCAGACAGCGAGCACAAGGATGATGCCGATAAGAACCAGCCCTGCAATCATCGAAAGCCTCCTTCAGATATTTCAAGAACCCGTTGAATACGCTCACGTAACTCACGCCCGCGCGAAATCAGGCTTTTCGTCGGGGAAAACAGAAACCCCCGGCCCACGGGCGAAGCGTACGCACGGTTTGACCATCACACGCGCGGGAATCCCTTGTCCTGTATTTGTCCCTGAATCTTTATCAGGGGCGGCTTTTGCCCATTCCAGCCCTAACCTGTAACGCTCCTGCAAAAACAGCCATTCCTTCATCAGCGTGCCCATTCTGACCATACCATAATTGAAATGGAACTCTGAAGCTATAGAATCCTATTCATATATCTACGAAAGGCCTTCCCATTGATATCTTTCATGCGGGTCCGGATGTCCAGCAACTCGCTGGCAACAATTTGGGTCCTCTGCCTGGTTACTTCGGCGATATAGAGCAGATGGTTGAAATATATCTGTGCGTCGAACTCCGTTCGAGCATCTTTCGTCAAAAAGTTATCCCGGTAAAGTGCAGTCATTCGATCCGCAAATGCTTCTTCCAGGGGGATATCGGCCAATCGCTCAATCCAGCACTCAAATGGCCATTTTGCGCGGGCTAACATCGGATCTGGATCTCTCATTCTTAGCGTTTCATATACGTCCCTAATCTCTTTACTGAAAACGAGAGGAACATCCACCGACAATGGATCAAAAAACAGGGCGAAAGTCAGTGCGGTAAGCGCTTCTCTCTTCATCTTCACCTTGTCAAAGCAAAATGACTGATAGGTTCTCAGTTGAGCATTTTCACCCGTTTTATTGAGATACCTCAGGGCCCTCTGGCTGGCCTCGCGGTAGCGACCGATTGTCAGTAGGCAAAAGGACGGATGGATATTCTCGGTAAGGTAACCGAAGTCTTCATCTTTCAATTTATTGGTCAGACGCCCGAACCAATAACCCTGCAGATCATCGAGCTCGGGTTTCAATTCCTCATCCGGAAAGTCCAGGAGGAGCTTCTCCCAATAACAGGCCATTTCCCCTGGGGATCCGTCCTCGCTTTTCTTGATCCTGGCCAGCTCTTTCTCCCAGAAAAGCTTCTTCTTTTGCCAGCCAGAAGGACGGTTCTCTGGTTCATCCAGGGATAGAATGATCCTTGGCAGGGACTCCCAATCCCCCTTCCTGATAGCCCTGTGATAATCCCCCAAGATTATCTGGGGTATGCCAAAAAGACTCAATTGCTCCAATTGAACGAAAATCCCTTTCCTGCTGTATTTTTCTAAATCACCAGGCCACGTAGCCCGGATTTTCAGTTTGGATTCGTTCTCTTCCCGAGGTTCCGTTTTCGGAGGATGAATATCAGGTGGGCAATCCTTCGGTTTCGGTTGGCCGGACCTCCATTCATGTAAATTATTTGCCGGGAGACCGGGTGTTGGATCAAGAAGGCCTGGTATGTTTTTCCGGCTTTCATGGCCTCGCCCACAGTGTCGCAGATTTCCAAGATGGTCCTGTCACATCGGTATGCGCCGTATTCCTTTTTGTCAATCTGCTTAACGATTGAAAAAGTCTCTACTATATATTCGACCTCATCTTATTACGCTACCTGACGCGCGCCGCGTCAACACATCGGGTTACCTCTTCAGGTCCCCTCGCAATGGCATATTGCCAGTGTCCGAACTTACCGTCCGCATTGACGGCCTTCACCCAACGCTCCGCCGCAGCCTTTTTCACTTCTTCCAACGGATCAAACCCTTTGGTTTCCAGAATCAAATGATACGCCTTCTCTTCATCTGATATTAACCGGATCAGAAAATCAGGGACATAATCGTGCGGCTGGCCATTGTGGAAGTAGGGTATGGCAAAACCCAGCCCTGAATTCTTGACAAACGCTGATACGCCATTGTGGGTATCAATCAGATAGGCGGCTGACTGCTCCCACTTTTTCGTGTCGGCTACGGCGTAGTTGAGGTGGCATCGGTTCACATCTCGAACGTCGCGACTGGTCCAGAAATCCACCTCGTCGGTGGATCCTGGCTTTCGATGACGTTCATATTTAGGCACTTCAGGCGTCTCACCCTGGGAGATGTCCGGTCTTATGGCCTCCAGCAAGCGTTCGATCACCCAGCCGTAATAGGGAGACAAGAAGACGTCCATCACCTCGGCAGGGGGATGCGCCACGATTTGGTCCTCGAGGTATTGCCTTACCACACGCAACAACTGGGGGAAAAGAACATGAGAAGGAATCTCGCAATGCTCTTGAGACGTGTATTCCCGGGTCAGTGTTGCGGCCAATTCGAAGAGGAGTTCCTGTTTGCGCCGTTTTGCCCTGAAAGGGTTCAAGTTGACATCTTCCAGCCTTCCCGGACCGGTGAGTGACGGCCTCCCGGTATTGTTCGGCAAGGCGGCCTTCATCTGAACCTCGGGCGGAATATGAAACGGATCCAAAAGAAGTCTGGGCTCGGCCGCCCAGTCGATGGTTATCTTGTTGCGAATGGCCTGGGTATATCCCTCAATCCTGGGGAAAACGATACGATACTGAGCCTTTCCCGGAATAGCATGCACATGATGCCGCTTCTCCCGCTCTCCATTCCTCCCTTTCCCGGTCGCCTTGAATGGGACCACCTCGAAAGGCACGCCAAATATCTTGGAGACCTCTTCTTCAAATCGATCCGCGTCCGGGCGCAGGGAATAACTCGCACGCCGAAGCCCTCTTCCAACCACCTGTTCGCACAAGAGCTGCGACATGAACGGTCGAAGCCCAATAATATGGGTGACCGTATTGCAGTCCCATCCCTCTGTCAGCATGCCCACGCTGACAATACAGCGAACATCTCTGCCCGGCGGGTGCTTGGGCCTTCCCAGTTTTGTTGCCAGCGCCTCAAAGTTCTCCGGATAAATCGGTCGCCCCTGTCTATCCATCGGCCAGGTTGTCTTTCCAATGGTGTCCAGGGTCACACGCATCCAGCTCAGCTCGTCGGTTTTCGCCCCCTCTGTATCGGTCTCCTGAATCACCTTCGTATCCACGCGTATGGTGTTCACTCGATCGTCCGAGTTTCGGAATCCAGGGATGTTTGCAGGAGGGATCCCGGCGGGCCTTTCATCCAGCGCGAGCCATTCATACACGACCTTGGCAATCTTTGTATTTTTGCAGACGATAATGAACACAGGCGGCCGGGGATCCTCCAGGTTTTGCGTCCATTCCTTTAACGTGTCTTCCCACAACCCTCCCAGCATGGCAATGGGATGGTTGGCCCACTTCAAGATGGCCTCCGGCTTTGGGCTTCCTTTTTTTCCACCCCGTTCTGCAGGGGTTAGTCTCGGCATAATCCATTGCCAGATATTGAAATATCCGGGAATCTCATCCCCACTGCTATCCCTTACCGCCAACTGGGGGATTTTGGTGAGGCCGGATTCGATGGCATCGGTCAGACCGAACTCGCTGACCACCCAAGGAAAGGGCCGATTCGCATCCCTTCCTGCCTTTGATAGATAAAACGGCGTTGCGGACAGGTCCACGCAAACATTGATGCCCCTGAGTCGATGAATTCGATCCAGCCCTTCCACCCACACGGTCGCCTCCCGGATGAATTCCTCTTCCTCTTCGAGCTCCTCCATTTCCTCGAACAGGTCGGCCTGTTCATCCTCCTCCGTCTCGGCCTGGATACGATAGGCATGGTGGGCCTCGTCATTCATCACCAGGATATTCTGCTTTCCGGCGATCCCCTTTCCCAGGACGCGTTCCATCCATCGGGTATCGCTTTCAACATATCGGAATGATTCCACCTTGACCTTTCCCAGATTCCCCTTTTTGTCCCGTTCCTCGCTCACCACCCTGAGCAACCCAAGGTCAATTTGCCGCCTGAGATCCGATTCCTTGAGGTACCGCCTCCCTCTGGCCGTGGTTGTTTTGTCGCCGATAAAGATCGTCTCTGTGGTCCGCAAAGGGACCCCGATCTTGCTCACCTTTGCAGGCACGCCCCCGACCTGGATGGTTTGTCTTTCGAAAATGTGCCAGTTGGTGACAAGGACCCTTCCCTGAAGAAGCGTCGGCATCAAATGAGACGGCACAAGGTCCCGCGTCCGGTAGACGCTGGCATCTCCCTCGTCCAGGTCAAGCTCCCGCAGTCGGTTTTTTATGGTGACATTGGGGCAGATTATTAGGACCGAATCGCTGAACCGTCCGTCGCCCCGGTCATTGATCTTGTTCAGAATGGACCAGGCCGCCAGCATGCCCATGACCGTTGTTTTGCCGGTGCCGGTGGCCATTTTGCTGGCATATCGTTTAAAGGCGGTGACCCCTTCGGCCTTCTGTTGCGGGGTGGGTTCATCCAGCGGCACGCTGATTCCCTGCCTCAGATCCTGTCTGGCTTCTGTTAGGAAGATAATCGTCTCGGCCGCCTCAAGCTGAGCAAAAAAGAGCCGCATCTTGCGGCCTTCGCGATGCCAGTACTGGAGCAGCTCCAAGGTTGTCCGCGTCACTCCCGGATATCCATGATCCCGCCAGGATTTCACTCGTTCACGGATACGATTCACCAGCTTGAGTTCGATGGCCGTGCCGATGCCCCTGTCCGCGGCGCTATAGCTGGGTGGGCGGTAGTAATACATGGCCGGTCGTCTGCCTGGAACACGCTCGGGTTCCTCGCCTTCCATAATCCGCCAGTATTCCCGAGGTGCTTCATATGGAGAATTCAGGATGGGATCCTGTACCTCAAAACCTGTCATAGCCTGAATGCCTCCATGATTTTGTCCAGCTTGTCCTTTACTTCTGGATGGATCTCTTCGGGCTTCATGGCCGCAGCGATCTCATGATACCGTGTGTACGGGAAGCCCGGAAGACCCCCGGCTTCCAGGGCCGGCGGCAGCAATTCGGTTCGTGCTTTGGTGTTCTTGAGATAGGGGATATCGTCCAGAGGGTTTTTCAGAAAGGCGGGAGGATAGGTCTCTTGAAAATGCCGCTGCAAGTCTTCGATATAGGGCCCAGCGCTCTCTTCCCCTACCTGGCTGACAATGAAGCGCTTCAGGCCTTCTGGATGAAGGAGGTAGCTTTCGATCTCATAGCGGTACCATCTCAGCCGTTGAAGACCCTGGCCGGTAATGGGAGTGGATTGGATGTTCGGATGGGCATCTCCATCGATGAGCACCAGACCGGGCAGATCCTGGTTCGCCAGCCTCAATGCATCATAATGATCCTGGGCCTTCACCCCATCAGCCCCTAACCTCGTTTCCCACACAGTGGGCTTCCAGAATACGCGTTGAAGCAGGTCGTAGGCAGGGTGGTTGAGGATTTTTGCCCACGCACGCAGAATCTCCAGATCTGTCCTCCCTTCCAGATAGAGAACGCCCGGGGCATTGACGGCAAGCATAATATCCGTGTTGGAGAGAATCCTTAGGGACTTCAGAAGCGTGCTTTTTTCCGCATCCTCGGCCAAAGGGCGGACCGTTTGGAGGGTCACCCACAATTCCCGGGGGTCCACGGAGTTGATGATTACCTCGGAATGGGTGGCCATGATGAGCTGAGACCTCTGCCGTGCCGCAACCGCACGAAGTTCGCCGTAGATGGAATCCTGCAGCAGCACATGCAAATGGGCGTCGGGCTCATCGAGAAGCAATACGGTGGCCGGTCGGGTGTTGAGGAAGGTGAGGAGCATGAGCACCTGCTGAAACCCGCTGCCGGCACTCGAAATATCCAATCGTGGTCCGTCTTCCGAGGCCTGATATTCCGCAACGATATAGGCGCCGGCAGCATCCGGGGGCAGGAGCCTGTAACCGAAGAGCCTTTCAATCGATAGGGAAAGTTCTTTCCACGCCTTTTCAGAACGATTGGCCTGAACCAGTAGATTTCTTAAAACATCTCCGGGTTTCGCCTGACCCAGCAGGTCAGCGACCGTCTCGGGATTGGCGTAGAGGGGTTCCTCCTTGCTCAACCCGGTCATGGCAGGGACAAAGACTGATTCCATATGCGCGTTCCTGAGGGCCGTCGGATCAACGGACCTGGAGGGCCGGACAAAGATCTGCTCCGTACTGTCGGCGATGAACTCCATACCAATGGTCCAGCCCTCCGTATCCCGGATCTCGACCTCAAGATTCCCCGTATAGTCCCTGTTCGACCACATGAGATCGTACCGTCTCAACGGCACAGCGGAAAAGGCCTGCCTGGCAATCGGCGCTTTGGCATAATAGCCGCCATGACGCTGGAAATCATTTAGCTCCTTCCATTTGTTGAGAGCCAGTGACCATGCTGAGATGGCCTGAAGGATGGTGGTCTTGCCCATGTTGTTGGGACCCGCCAGGACCACATGACGGCCGTTCAGCTCAAAGGAGATCTCTTCAAACCTCTTGAAACGTCGAATGGTAACTGCCCGAATCATTTTGCCGCCTCCGCAAGCTCTTTGATCACCATCAGCTCGTTGCCGCGATCGTCGATCACCTTCACAGCGACCCGACCGTAATCTCCCGCCTCAAAAGGTGCGCTTAACGTTCCCGCAAGGTGTTCCCATACATTCACTTCGTAATCCGTCTTTAGGGCCTTTTTGAGATTGTCCCAAGCACCGGTGCGGGGGAAAAAGGCCTGGCATACATGAAAGACCGTTCCGTTGTAATCCGTATCCAAGAACCAGGCCGGCACATTCTCCCCTGTGCTGGATTCATGGGTCATGGTGATCGGATCAAAGACATCCAGCCCCACGAGTTCAACCTGATATTTGCCGTCATCTGATCGGACAATCCCAATCTCCGGCAGACCGCAGACGCTGAAGACCTGGGAGGAACGTGTGTTCTTCAACAGGTCGCCCATCATGAGGTCACGGGCCGCCTCCACATAGGTGGCTGGAATTCCCATCACCTCATCGCATTTTTCAACCAGGGTCCTGGCATTGGGCTCGATGCCGAACCCCACCACGAAAAGATGCGCGTAGTCGCCCTTGCCGTGGGCCTCTCTGGCCGCCTCGTACACCAGCCGTTCACTCACAGACCCATTTTCAGGACCGAACACAAAGGCCACGGCCTTCCCGGCCATTTCATCTGCATGGCCCCCGTTGGCGATGGCCTCTGCGGACAGGGTCAGGGTCTTGGCAGGAAGTCGAACATTTTTCAGCTCGATCTTTCGGTTCCCCGGCAGGTGCAGGGTCTTCACTTTCCGGAGCACCTCCAGCATCCGGTCCTCATAGGCGCCTTGTTCCTCCTGCACGCCTTTGGCCTCCGCCTTCTCCTCTTCCCAACTCATTGGCGTGGGAATGCTCGCCTCCACCACAAAAGGACCGCTCACCCGGGTAATGTGGTTGACCGTCTCAGGACGATCCACAAGAACCTCTTCGGCCGGGGGCTCATTGTTGGCGATGCTCTTGAGCGTAATATGGGGAACGATGCCTCCCACCTCTTCCCCCTTCTTGTTCTGCTTGCGCTTGTACACAAACCCACCAGCAGGCCCCATGGACTCATCCTTCAATTCGTAATAGTCGAATGTCGCGGTTAGAAGCCGCTGCCGCGCCAATGCCAGGGGCACACGGCTCACATCAGTGGTGATCCAGCGTCGGCCCCACTGCTCGGCCACATAGGCCGTGGTCCCGCTGCCGCACGTGGGATCGAGCACAAGGTCTCCGGGATCGGTGGTCATGAGGATGCAACGCTCGACAATTTTTGCTAAGGTTTGAACTACGTAAAGCTTCTCTTCACCAACAAAACCACCGAATCTAGTATCACTCCAGAGATTGTTAATTTGCAGAAATGGAAAATCATTGAAGAAGATTTTATACCTGAGCGAGTTTCCCTGTGCGTGCAGTCTCCCAGCCGCTCTTAAGCGATCCATGCCATCTCTTGTGGTTCTCCAACCCCGAGACCCTGAATCATATTCAACTCCTTCAAAGGAATATTTATATGTAATTGAATCAGAGGGAGTCTGGGACGTTAAGTCATTTAAGCCGAAATGCCGCCAATCGTCTGTTATAATCTTCGGGTTTTGCCTTTCCTCCTTTGACTTTTTTCGCGTTATTTTCGAATCAAATGATTCAATCCAATCGTAATACTTTGCACCATCTTCACCCATGTCTTTTTGTTTGAAAATGGGGCGAAATTTTACATGCTCTTTCGAATTAGCATACCAGAGAAGGTAGTCACCTGCCGAGGCAATCAATGTAGAAGTAGCTCCGGTCGTTTTTTGGAATGAGATGACCGAACAGAAATTCTCCGATCCGAAAATCTCATCCATTAACTCTCTTACATGATGGATATTCTCATCGCTGATCTGAACGAAAATACTTCCCGATGGCGCCAGCAGTTCACGGGCCAAATAGAGCCGATCCCGCATATAAGTCAGATAGGAATGCAGCCCCAGTTCCCACGTATCCCGGTAGGCCTGGACCATCTCGGGCTCGTAGGTCATGTGGTCGTCGTCCCCATGTCGGACGTCCCGCTTGCGCACAAAGGGCTGGAAGTTGGAGCCGAATTTGACGCCGTATGGCGGGTCCATGTAGATCATCTGGACCTGTCCGCCCATGCCCTCGTAATGGAGGAGGGAATTCATCACCACCAGGGAATCCCCGAGGATCATGCGGTTGACCCACTTGTCCGCATATTCGTAGGCCTTCAGGACCTGATCGGCGATGGAATGCTGGGGGTCCCCGAAAAGGGTCAGTTGTTCCATCCCCTTCTTATGGCCCTTGAGGGTGTCGATAATTGCAGTTGTGCTCAGGCGCTCGTGGATGAACAGGGGAAGGGTCGGCACCTCGAATTCCGCCCGTTCCGCCTTGCCCGACCAGTTCAGAAAGGGGGCAGACATGGCCTTGAGACTCTCAGCCGAGGCCTTTGCGGCTTCAAGGGAATCGGCCTCCAGTATTTCACGGATCAGACGCTCCCCTTTTTCCCTGGCGGGGTTCCCTTCATCCCACGACATGGCCGGGTCAAGGGAATCGTCGTACCGGTATTTAGCCGGGGGCCTTTTCTTGCGGAATTGCGCCTGGGTTCCTACCTCCGGCCGGAGAAGAGACTCCACCGTGGGGTGCCGGTAGGTGTCCGTGCTTTCCCTATTTATGGTTTTCTCTTTCTTTGGCATCTTTTTTTCCTGAGAATGAAGTAGTTATCGGGTATTTGGATATTGTGAGTATTCAGTACGTTGCTTTAATACGATCGCGAAAATACAAAACCCCGCCATCCATCTGTTTGGAATAACAGGGTTTTGTGGTTCGTTGAGACCATTTTGAATCCTCCTGCCCCTGGCGGGGATGAAAGGAGAAAGCCGGGTCCATGTTGACTGCCGGGTGTTATGTAGTCCCAACTGTCGAATTAGTCAAGGGAAAGAGGACAATAGCTGATGGCTGATGGCTCATGGCTGATAAGCGAGACCACTGGTTGCTGGGTACTGGATGCTCGATACTGGATACTGGATGCTGGATACTTGCCGTCTGACCTCTGACCCCCGATCTCTGACTGGTGGCCTCTGTCCTCCGTTCCAATTCCTTGACAACCCGCACTCCTTTCACTATATCTGTCTTATAAAAAGCAGGTTACTGTCATGCAAACGAAAGGAGGATCCCTTTGAAAACTGTCTGTTTGCTGGGAAGCCCTCGAACAAAGGGCAATAGCGCCGCATTGGCTGGACAATTCTGCGAAGTCGTTAAGAACTTGGGTGGCGAGGTGGAAACCTTTGTCTTGAACGGATTGAGCTACCGAGGTTGTCAGGGGTGCATGATGTGCAAGACCAAATTGGAGAAATGCGCCTTGAAAGACGACCTGGAGACCGTTCTGGACAGTATTCGGGATGCCGATATCCTTGTCATGGCCACCCCTACCTATTACGGCGAGGTGTCCAGTCAGATGAAGGGGTTTATCGACCGGACCTTCTCGTATCTCAAACCGGACTATATGACCAATTCAGTCCCCAGCCGGCTGAAGGGCGGCAAGAAGCTGGTTTTCATTCAGACCCAGGCGCAACCCGATGAGGACCAGTTTGCTGATGTATTTCCACGGTATGAATATTTCTTCAAGTGGTATGGATTTGATGACATCCGCTTGGTTCGGGCCTGCGGGGTTATGGGGCCGGGTGAGGTGAGGGAACGGAAGGACGCCATGGACTTGGCCGCGGAAACTGCCAGGAGACTGATGGCGGACATCGCGTAATCACAAAATTCCCGTCTTGCTTTTTTGATGGCCTCCCCATGCACATGCAGGAGACCCTTTTGTATTTCCTTTGACCGATAATCCCCGTTTCTCTATACTCATCGAAACCAACAAATTCCTGCCGCTGTGCCCAAACAGACCCAATCTTAGGGACCTCAACGGGCCTTCCCTCCGAATCACCGGGGAGACAGGGATGTTGAGACAGTCCACAGGGTTGGCGGCCTGAACCAAAATGAGGAAGGCGACTTTATGAACGTATTGATAGTGGCCTCCGAGGCGGCCCCGGTCGCCTCGACCGGGGGGCTGGGCGATGTGGTGGGGAGCCTCCCGGCGGCACTGGCCGAACTGGGGTGCTCGGTGTCGGTCGCGATCCCTGCCTATCGGCAGGCCCTGGATCGAATCCAGGCGTGGGATGTGGCAGGGGTCGGCCTCTCGGTGCCCATGGGCTGGGGAACCATGCGGGGGGATATCCTTCAAAGCGAACTGGCGCCCGGCGTGCCTCTCTACCTGGTCCGGTGCGATCCCTTTTTTGACCGTGAGTGGATCTACGGCCCCCCTTCCGGGGGATATTGGGACAACCCGGAAAGGTACATCTTTTTTTCCCGGATCATTCCTTCCCTGTGTGCATCCCTTTCACTGAGCCCGGACGTCATTTTGGCAAACGACTGGCACACGGGGCTGGTCATGGCTCTTCTCAACGAAGGGGCCGTACCGGGCGCGGTGGGGGTCTTTTCCATCCACAACATGGGTTACCTGGGCCTGGCCCCCCTGGACCGGGCCGGGAGCATCGGTCTCCCGTCGTCTTATTACGGGATGGAAGGGATCGAGTTTAGCGGACAGGTCAGCCTGCTCAAGGCGGGTATCGTATATGCAAAAAACGTGGTGACGGTCAGCCCCGCCTACGCCCAGGAAATCCAGACCCCGGGATTGGGGTTTGGCCTGGACGGGTTGATGCGCTCCATCAGCGGACGGGTTCACGGGATCCTCAACGGCGTGGATTACGGGATCTGGGATCCGGCCATAGACCCGCATCTCACTCGGAATTATAACCCCACGGATCTCTCAGGAAAGACTGCGTGCAAGGAAGAGCTGCTACAGGTTATGGGACTTCCTCCGGACCTGGCCGGCAAACCGCTTGCGGGGATGGTGACGCGTCTGGTGGCTCAGAAGGGGTCCGGTCTTCTGACGGATGCCTGCCACGCCCTTTTTTCCATGGGCATGGGTCTGGCGGTCCTGGGATCGGGCGATGCAGGCTACGAGCAGGCGCTCATGGATCTTCAGACCCGCTACCCGGATCGTCTGGGTGTCAAAATCGGGTTCGACCCTGTCCTGGCCCACCAGATCGTGGCGGGGAGCGATATCTTTCTGATCCCTTCCCTTTACGAGCCGTGCGGTCTCACGCAGATGTACAGCCTCAAGTACGGGACCCTTCCGGTGGCCCGGGCCACAGGGGGGCTCAGGGACACCATTGTGGACCCCAATGAGGGGAAGGGGGAAGGGACCGGGTTCAAATTCGACCGGTTTCATGCCACCGATCTGGTGGCCGCGGTCGCCCGGGCGATCATGGCCAGGGAACGTCCGAATGTCTGGAAGGCGATGCAGGAGAATGCCATGGTCCAGGATTTTTCATGGCGGCGTTCGGCAGAGGCCTACCTGCAGCTTTTTGAAAAAACCGTATCGATGAACCGATAGGCGAAGGCGCATGCCGGCAGTTGATGCGGCGAGTCTTTCTCATTTAGGATTTCCACCAATGGCCCGGTCGGCGACGCTTCCGGCAAAAGGCGTGACATCCAAAGAATCCACAGGAGAAGTGATGACCGATCACCAGAAATTCCTCTGCATACACGGGCATTTCTATCAACCCCCGCGGGAGAACCCGTGGCTTAATCAGATCCAATTTCAGGCGTCCGCCCTTCCGTATCACGACTGGAACGAACGGGTCACCCGTGAGTGTTACGGACCGAACACGCGGGCCCGCCTTTTGGGAGAAGGCGGGAGGATCCGCGCGCTGCTCAACAATTATGCGTACATGAGCTTCAACTTCGGTCCGACCCTCCTCTCCTGGATCGAGAAGGCCCACCCCTGGATTTACCGTGAGATCCTTCGTGCCGACCGCATCAGCAGGGACCTGCGACATGGCCACGGGAACGCGCTGGCCCAGGTCTATAACCATATCATCATGCCTTTGGCGTCCAAACGGGATAAGCTGACCCAGATTCGGTGGGGCCTGGCTGACTTCCGGCATCGATTCGGTCGACCGGCCGAAGGGATGTGGCTGGCCGAAACCGCGGTCGATTCGGAAACCCTGCGACTGATGGCCGAAGCGGGCGTGAAATTCACCATCCTGTCGCCCGATCAGGCGGCCATGGTGCGATCCGTCGGAGCGTCCGGACGGGAGGGAACGTGGAAAGACGTCTCCGGAGGACGGATCGATACGACCCGGCCCTACCGTGTATCCCTGGGAGGAGGGGGAGCATCCATTGCTGTCTTTTTCTATCATGGTCCCATCTCACGGGCGGTGGCCTATGAGAAGCTCCTGGCCTCCGGCGAGGCATTCATGGCCCGTATTCAAGGGACGTTTGAGGAAGATGCGGATCAACCGCAACTGGTCAGTCTGGCCACCGACGGGGAGTCCTACGGACACCATTTCAAGTTCGGAGACATGGCCCTCGCGTGGCTTTTCGATCAACTGAAAAAGGGGGACCGGATGATCCTGACCAACTTCGGTGAATACCTGGAGGGCTTTCCCCCCCAGGAGGAGGTCCGCATTGTGGAGAACAGCGCCTGGAGCTGCGCCCACGGCGTGGGGAGGTGGTGCATGGACTGCGGGTGCAGCGTCGGCCACCGGCCGGGTTGGAACCAGGCCTGGCGGAAACCTCTCCGTGAGGGGATGGACTGGCTGGCCGATAGATTGGCGGTCGTGTTCGATGAGAGGGGGGGGCGCCTCTTTAAAGACCCCTGGAAGACCCGGGACGCATACATCACCCTCCTCCTTCATGCAACGGCTGAGAACAGGGATCGTTTTTTGGACCAGCAATCGGGACGGCCCCTCAGCAGAGAGGAGCGGATCGAGGCCCTCCAGCTTCTGGAATCGCAGCGCATGGCCCTCTTCATGTTCACCAGTTGCGGGTGGTTCTTTGACGACATCTCCGGCCTGGAGGCGACACAGGTCATCGAGTACGCTGTAAGGGGGATAGATCTGGTGCGACAATGGTCCCCGGCCGACCTGGAGAAGCCATTCGTGGCTTTTCTGACCCAGGCCCGCAGCAACGACCCCGATTATGGGACCGGGGCGGAGGTGTATCGAAGAGAGGTAATCCCGTCACGCATCGGACCGTCCCTGGCTGCGGCCAACTATGGCCTGGCCCTGTTGGGCTGGAGGGCGGTCACCGCGACTCGTACGGGAAAACCTGGGCCTTCTAAGGGAATTGTGCTTCCCAAAAGGGAGGCGCCGTTCCAGTCCGGGAATGTGGAAGGCATTCTGGGCGAGGTGCTCATTGTGGAGCCGGGGACCGGCTTCGAGATGGTGAGGACGTATGTGGCGTACCACGATCGTGAGGGTTTCGGCTGCCTGGTGGGAAAGATCCTGGAAACCGGCAACCTGGATCGCATGGCAGACGAGATGGCCGGGGCCATATCAGCGGGCGTACCGGATCCTGTTCGAACGGTTTTTGAGCGGCATGTCGCTGAAGTGACATCGTACGCCATCGAGGATCTGATCCCGGACACGCGAAACGCCTTGATCAGCGGGATGTTTCAATGGCTGGACCGGCAGATCGGGAAGACGATCAGCGGCCGACGGATCGAGGCCGAGGCATTTCTCACCCTCCTTCAGGAGAGCGGAGGCCCCCTCCTCGAGGCCCCGAACCACATCCTCAGCATCCTGTTCGCCGACGAACTCCGCAGGATTGCGGAGACGGTCACGGGAAAAAACGTTGCCGAGTGGTCCTGGCTTGACCTTCTGGCGAAGCAGGCCGCACTGCAGCAGATCAAACTGGACGATCCTTTTATGAAACAGATCACGCAAACGATTCTGGGCTCCCTCATGGCCTTCATGGCGGCGGCCCCGGCACCCACACGGATTGCCGAGATCACCCGTTTTCTCGATATGTGTCGGAAGATCGGCGTGGAGCCGGACCTCTGGGAATGTCAGAACGCCTATGATGATCTGCGCCAGGATTCGGTTTTTCGAAACTCGATGCAGGCGGATGCCGTTCAGGCGTTTGACGAACTTGGGGAACGGCTGGGGTTTGTACCCTTATGAGACTGAGGGATCCCCAACAGCGGCATATGACCGCAAAACAGGGCACCGGGGCGTCCGTGGCCGCCGTGGGCATCTTTATCCTGGTGTCCTTTCTGCCCGGCCTGTTCGGCTCCCTTTTCAGACCGGATGAATGGTACGAAGGCCTTGTCAAACCCTCCCTGAATCCCCCCGGCTGGATATTCGGTCCGGTGTGGACATGCCTCTACGCCGTCATGGGGGTTTCCGCCTGGCTGGTCTGGCGGCAGCGAAACCTGGGTCCGGTCCATGGGGCACTTTCCATCTTTGGGATCCAGCTTTTCTTGAACGGCCTCTGGTCGTATCTCTTCTTCGGGCTTCAGAAACCAGGCCTTGCCTTGATGGACATCCTGTTGCTCTGGGCCGCCATCGCGGCTACCCTGATCGCCTTCTGGCAGCGTCGCAGGGCCGCAGGCCTCCTTCTGGCACCCTACCTGGCGTGGGTCTCATTCGCCGTTTACCTCAATCTGGCCATCTGGAGGCTGAATATGCCCCCACCCTGATGCATGTCGCTGGCTCAGCCTGGCGTTCAGGCCGGTATCAGGCTCGCACCCGGCCGCCCGTGGCCGGCCCGTGCCGGCTTTAGTACCTTATTCCCTGGTCTTCTGTCACGAAAAGCAAATCGTTGGGTGCAATGCATTTGTTTCGACTCACACAAAGGCAGGAAGAACACAAAGAAGGGCATTTTTTGTTTTGCAGCGAAAAACCCTTTGTGTGCTTTGTGGTCTCTGCGTGAGTCCCGCCGTGGCGGGATTGGGTTGCGGGCATCCGCGTCAGGAGGATTGTATTTCTGATTTTGATCTTTCCGTCTCGGCAGCAATGTGATACCCATATCCAGAGAGGCGATCCGGGTGGCGAATCATTTCTGACGAGTCGCCTGGGCCGGGAGAACCGAATACTTTCAACCGCCGCCTTCACGACAGTGGCGGCAACCATCAAGGAGGCAGGACATGACGAGAACGATCGTTGGCAAAGGGATTCGCATCGGTGCACTGGTTGCGTTGTTTGCATGCGGGTGGTTCTTCGGGGCGGTGAGTCAGCGGAGTGCGGACGCCCAGTTAGACAGCCTGAAGAAGACGGCCATGGACAAAGCCGGGCAGCAGGGCGGCACGGTCGGGGCAGCGGCCAAGCTTGGGACGTCCATCAGCGATATCCAGACGCACCTGGACGCTCTGCAAAAGAATGTGGATACGCTCAAGTCGATTAAGTCGATGATCGGCGGATAACAGCCCCTGACGAGGTTGCCAACCCCCCGCCCACGGCATTTCCGTACATGACCATCCTCCATGAGGATCGGGTCAACGGCATGGGCGGGGCTGGCGGGATTCAGGCCAGCAGACCAGGTGCGCTGCTGAAACAGCGTGGATGCGCGGGCCGCGGCCCCGACGCATCTTCCCTTTGAAACGCTGGAGCAACTGGCGGATGATATCAGCCGGGAGGGGCCCGGTATCGCCAGCATCACCTGCCGCACAGCGAAAAAGCCGCTTTCCACCATCGAAGCGGGACAAGGGCCGGCTGGGCCGTTCAACGGCTCCATTCGATCGGGGAGGATTTCATGACCAAAGATGTTTTCAGGCAGTTGCAGGAACGACTGGACCAATACTCGATGGGCTTTCCGGCCACGGATTCGGGGGTGGAGATCGAGATTTTGAGGGAGCTGTTCAGCGTCGAGGATGCAGAGATGTTTCTCCAGCTCACGCCCAAACCGGAAACGCCCGAGGCGGTGGCGGAGCGCGTCGGCTCGTCCGTGGGGTCGGTGGCGGCTCGACTGGACGATATGTCGGAACGGGGTCTTCTTTTTCGCGTGCGAAAGGGGGGTGCTTCCAAGTACGGGGCCATACCGTTTGTACATGGACTGTTCGAATTCCAGGTATCCACTCTGACCCCGCGGCTGGCCGGTCTGGTCCAACGATATATGGACGAGGGGTTCAATGGCGCCATGACCCGGGGGGCGGCAGCCTTTTTGAGGACGGTCCCGATTCAACGGACCCTCGAGGTCATGCACCATGTGGCCGCCTACGAAGATGCGGCCCAGATATTGAGGAATGCCGGCAGGGTGGTGGTCACCGACTGCATCTGCAGAAAGCAGAAGCGCCTGGTGGGGCACGGGTGCGATGCCCCCCTGGAGGTCTGTTTCATGTTCGGTTCCATGGGTCAGTATTATGTGGACCGGGGCATGGGTCGCGAGATCAGCGCCGAAGAAGCCATTCGAATCCTTACCGATGCCCAGGAGGCCGGGCTGGTGACCCAGCCGGCCACGGCCCAGAATCCCGGAGGGATGTGCAACTGCTGCGGGGACTGCTGCGGGGTGCTGACGGCCCTGAAACGGCATCCCAGGCCCGCGGAAAAGGTGTTTTCCAACTATTTCGCGTCGGTGGACCGGGACCTGTGCACAGGCTGTCAAACCTGTGTGGATCGGTGTCAGATGGACGCCATAGAGATCAATTCGGACGGTGACACGGAAATCCTTCGAGAGCGGTGCATTGGGTGCGGTCTGTGCGTGGCTGCATGCCCTGAAGGGGCCTTGCAGTTGATCCTCAAGCCCGAAGAGCAGCGCCGGACGCCCCCGGCCACCGGCTTTGAACAGATGGCCTTGATGGCCGAAATACGGAGGGCGGCCTGAAGAGGGTAAGGTAAGGGCTCAGGGCCTGTCTCGTCCCTGACGCATCCACTGGCCGATAATGCCCCGATCCTTGGTTTCCCACTCAGGAGACAGGCGGCGGTCCATAAAAGCGGCATAGATCTGATCCATGGCGGCCAGGGCCTCCTCGATCAGATAGGCCCTTTCGTAGAAAAAACCGTCCGGATCCCCGTTGCTGTCATTCATGACCCTGGGGGACTTAAAAGAGCGGAGGTTCATCCAGCCGGCATCGAGGACAAAGGACCACCGGTTGTCGCCGATCGCCAGCTTGACGGCCGCCTGGCGGATCTCCTTTCCTTCGGCCAGGGCAAAGCGGGCCTCTTTCATGTCCGAGGTTTCGCCCTCGCAGGTAATGATCTCGACCCCTTTCTCCGTTTCCGACTGGAGCATGATCTTTCCCTCGAGCCAGAGTTCCGCTTTCCCCTTCTCGCCCAGATCAAATATGCCCTCCTCGACCTCGGACTTATACCAGAGCCAGAGGAGAAACTCCCTTCCCAGAAACTCCGTCTTTCTCACCATCTCCAGGATCTGCATGATTAGAGACCCTCCAGAAAACGGGAAGGGACCAGCCCGTCCAGGAGATGACGGGGTGCGCCCGCTTTGTCAAGATGGCGTTCCCCGAGGGTGTAAGGGCATACGGCCTGAAGCTCTATGGTGAAGGTGTGAAGAAACCGCTCCAGAAACTCGTCACAGACCCTGGCGCTGGTGCTGCCGAAAATGACCATGCCGGTGTTCAGATTCCAGATCATGTCATAAATCCTGGCCACGGGGATCGCCCGCTTGAGCAGACGCAGCCGCACGGCCTCCTTGATGTCGGCGCGATGGCTTTTGGAAAGAAACGTCAGGTTTTCTTCCGCCTTGACGCTCTCCTCGGCCTCTCTGGAATATTGTTTGAGGGCCGTCGGGGGGATCTTTCTCTCGTCTATCCTGAGGGACAGGGCCACGTACGGCTCCTTCAGGAATTCCATCCCTGCAAAGCGATTGTCGAACATATCCAGGATGTTCACCCAGCCTGCGGACCGCTCGTCGATGGAGCTCTCATCCAGATTCCTGAACGCGAAGCGGCCGATGGCTTCAGGGAGACCCGCCATGAAATCGTGCGGCAGCGGCGTTTCCGTCATATACCTCGTCACGCTTGCGGCCCCTTGAATCAGGCCCATGGCATCTTCCTCTCGAAGGTGATCTCGTTTTTCATAAACAGCTTGCCAAGGTTCCGAAGATCTGTTAGTCTATACTCAGGTGAGATGATGACTGCGGGTCCAAGTACCGGGATCGGGTCAAAGTCCTGGGGCGTCAGGACACGTTCTCAATGAACCATTAATCCTGTTGTCAGGAGCGCCGCCCGAAGTGCAGCATCATCTCACCACCCACCCGCCAGGATACCCTTCCTCCCCCCGGATGCAGTTTCCCCTCGCCAGGCCGCTAAGCCGTGCCTGTGTCATATACCGATGCGGCCGCTTCCAGTGCCCCGCCTTTGATCTTGACCCCCTGAGCCTTGAGAATCGTCTCCAGGGCCGACAGGAAAAGGATGACATTGCGGTGGTTGGAGGTGTGCCCCATCAAGCCCACTCGCCATACCTTTCCGGCCAGGGCACCCAGACCCCCGCCGATCTCCGTGCTGAAATCGTTCAACAGCGTCTTTCTGACCTTCAGGTCATCGGCGCCGTCCGGTATGCGGATGGTATTGAGCATGGGGAGGCGCTCTCCTTCGGCCACGAGCATGGACAGCCCCATGGCCTCGATGCCTGCCACCAGGGCCCGGTGGTTCAGCAGATGGCGTTCAAAACGGGCCGCCAGCCCCTCTTCCGCGATGATGCGAAGGGCCTCTCTCAGGGCATAAATCATGTTGATGGGGGCTGTGTGATGGTATTTTCTGTCCGCTCCCCAGTAGCTGCTGACCATGCTCATGTCCAGATACCAGCTCAGGACAGGGGTCTTCCGCCCCTGAAGGGCCTTCATGGCCGCAGGCCCGAACGAGATGGGGGAGAGACCGGGAGGGCAGGAGATGCACTTCTGGGTCCCGCTGTAGGCAGCGTCAATGCCCATTCGATCCAGGGCCATATCCATGCCGCCGAGGGAGGTGACCATATCCACCAGGAAGAGGGCGCCCGATTCCTTTGCAATGGCTTGAAGGCCGTCCAGCGGCTGACAGACGCCCGTGGAGGTCTCGGCGTGAACCACGGCCAGGACCTTTGGCTGTCTTCCCTTCACGGCCTGCTGCACCATCTCCGGATCGATGGTCTTGCCCCATTCAGCGTCCACTCGAATCAGTCTTCCGCCGATGCGGTTGACGATATCGGCCATCCGGGTTCCGAAAACCCCGTTGATGCAGACGACCACCTCGTCCCCCGGCTCCACCAGGTTGACGAAGCAGGTTTCCATGCCTGCGCTGCCGGTCCCAGAAACCGGTATGGTCAAGGCATTCCCTGTCTGAAAGAGAAACCGCAGGAGTTGCTGGGTTTCATCCATCATGGCGAGAAAGACCGGGTCAAGATGACCGATGCAGGGGGCGGCCATCGCCTGAAGGACCCGGGGCGGCACGAGGCTGGGACCCGGCCCCATCAGAATTCGGTCTCCCGGATCAATATCTCTAAAAGCAAGGGCGTTCAAGTTCATATTGTCCTCCACTACTGTCCAAAATAAACTGAAAACGGGCTTTTTGGACAGGTAACTATCTGATTTTACATGGTCAGGCCTTTGACTCTTATTTCAGGTTGCCTTTACCCTCAAAATGCTGTCCAAAAGCGG
>Ga0172375_10001626_pt1 | contig 35947 bp, 25 predicted proteins | sample LakKiv1m_FD_114537 | JGI IMG/M metagenome (GOLD analysis project Ga0172375, IMG submission 114537) | Freshwater microbial communities from Kabuno Bay, South-Kivu, Congo - kab_092012_11.1m | ecosystem: Environmental > Aquatic > Freshwater > Lake | place: Democratic Republic of the Congo... | reverse complement strand
TTCGTGATTCCGGGGCGATTCGAACGCCCGACCCACAGCTTAGAAGGCTGTTGCTCTATCCAGCTGAGCTACGGAACCGGATAACGGGTGCAAAAATATAACTTTTTTTGAAATGCTTTCAGACTGACTTCATATAATTAACAAGTCCCTTTTTATCGATTATCCCTTTAAGTTTTTCCGGCAGCGGTTCAAACCTGAAGATCTTCCCTCCTATATTTATTTCACCCCTGCCAAAGCTAAATGTAACTTCCATACCGGGTTTATAAGCTTCGACGGCTCCTTTGTGAACTATCAGGGGGAGCCCCTGGTTTATTGACGACCTGTAAAATATCCTGTTAACCGATTTCACGATAACGGCAGAAATTCCAATATGAGCAAGGCCAACGGAAGGGTGTTCCCGCGAACTTCCGCACCCGAAATTCTCACCGGCAATGATTATATCTCCCCTGGAGGCATTTGAATGAAAAGCCGGGTCAAATTCTTCAAACAGATGCGGTATTATTGCTCCCGGATCAAAACTTAAGACATTGTATGTATGCTTGCCTGCGAACATCTGGTCGGTATTCAGGTTATCAACATCAGAATAATCCCATACATTCCCATGTTTACGGTTCTCACCCTGGGCTATCAAAGCAGTTGAACTCTGAGGTACTGTAAATGGAAACTTAAGTGACAGTATATTTTCATCCGGAACGGTTATAACTCCGGAGAGAGCCGACATTGCTACTGTGGCCGGAGAAGCCAGGTAGATTGAGGCTTCCTTATTACCCATCCTTCCAATGAAATTACGGTTGGCAGTTGAGATAACAGTATGTCCGCTCGCAGGTATTCCAAGTCCTGTGCCCAGGCAGGGTCCGCAGGATGGCGTGAGAATATTGGCTCCTGCTTCGATAAGATCGGTGATTATTCCTTCCTTTATTCCCTGAAGGAATATCTGGTCGGAGGCAGGGATTACATTGAGCTGAAATCCATTCTTTATCCTCTTGCCCTTAAGTATTCGGGCTGCTATTCTCAGGTCTTCTATCCTTCCGTTCGTGCAAGTCCCGATAAGTCCCTCGTGGACGGGTATTCCTGCAACCTCAGAAACTGTTCTGACTTTATCAACATTATGAGGGACTGACACAACGGGGTCAACTTCAGAAAGGTCAATATCAATTATCCGTGAATACGTTGCTCCCTCGTCAGCCCATACCGGATTGCCGCTCTCACTTCTGCCGCCCAAAAAATCAATCAGAATCCTGTCGTGTGGAAAGACAGCATTTTTTGCCCCCATTTCGGAGGCAAGGTTCGCAATCGTCATCCTGTCAGAGACAGAAAGGCTTATCACGCCGTCACCATGATATTCAACCGACATGTAATTCGCGCCATCAGAGCCAATCATACCGATTATCCAAAGGGCAAGGTCCTTTGCCGACACTCCTGGCCGCAACTGTCCCGACAAGTTTATCCTTAGTGATTCAGGAACTCTGAACCAGGTCTCTCCCCTCTTCCATATCCCTGCTGATTCGGTACGGTCTATACCTGTTGCAAACGCGTTGAAAGCTCCTGCTGTGGAGGTATGACTGTCGCTGCCGACAATAAGTATGCCGGGTAAAGCATGGTATGACATTATCTGGTGGCAGATACCCTTTCCTGCATCATAGAACTTTTCAATACCCTGTCCGGCCACAATATTCCTTATTTCCTGATACTGGTTGGCAAGCTTTGAATCAGGAGGAGGAGCATTATGGTCAAGTACAACAAGCATTTGTTGAGGATCAGCAACCCTGGTTCCACCCATTTTCTGAAAAGTCTTGTAAATGCTTGCTGTATTATCGTGTGTAAGGATTATATCGGGCCGGGCAAAAACAATTGTTCCGGCAGGAGCTTTGAATATCTTCTCCGCGAAAGTCATTGGTTTCATATCTCTCTTCATTGATTAAAAAAGGCCTCCATTCTGGTAAATCTTATACTGTACTTCCGGGAAAGGTTCAGCAAAAATAGCAAGTCCGGTTCTCAGGTTGATAATTTCGCCGGTAATAAGATCAATTTTTATGATATCACCATTATTTAAAGTCAGGTCATCAATATTTCTGCAGGTTATCACAGGAAGTGCAGCATTAATTGCATTCCTTTCGTAAATAGCTCCAAAAGATTCGGCAACTATTGCCTTGATGCCCAGTGATTTGAAGCAGTCGACAGCCTGCTGTCGGGAACTGCCTGATCCGAAATTTTTACCAGTTACTACAATGTCACCAGGAGAAGCCTTCGTAGCAAAATCCTCATTACCCTTCAGGTTATCAAAAGTATACTGCCCCATTTCGCGGATATCCGTTATTGAAAGATATCTGTTATGAAAGATCATGTCGGTATCAATATTGTCTTTTTTTATCAGCCATATCTTCCCTTCTATGATTCTGTTCTTTTCCGAAGATGCCGGCCTTTCCTGTTTTACTGACTCTTTTCTGACTATTATGCCTGCAGATTTGAATTCAACAGGATTTTCAGGAATATTACCGGGATCAGTAATACATCCGGCAACAGCCGAGGCTGCAACAATTTCAGGCGATGCCAGGTAAACGCTTCCCTTTCCCTGTTTTCCGGGAAAATTCCGGTTTCCCGTGCTGATTGTAATTTCACCCTGTCCGTTTTGGCCAACCTGACCTGCAGCGCATCCTGCACATCCGGCATTTGATACCAAGGCTCCTGATTTCTTGAAAATATCCAGAATTCCTGAAGAAAGGCACTCTTTCCATATGTTATCAGTTGAAGGAACAATCTTAAGTACAACGCCCGGGGCAACCTTCCTGTTATTAAGGATGGAAGCAGCTTTTTGCATATCTTCCATTCTTCCGTTGGTACAGCTTCCTATAAAGGCAGAATCGATTTTTATCCCGCTTACTTCCCTGATATCAACGGTATCGTGCGGAGCCCCGGGGCGTGATATCATTCTCACAAATCGAGAGACGTCGATATCTGCGACTTCGCTGTATTTTGCATCGTTATCAGCAAAAACAGGTTTGAACTGCTTTCCGGATTTCGTTGTGCAATAGTCAATTATTTTTTTTACAGGAGGAAAAAGTATTATTATTGCTCCCATTTCTGTTGCCATTGATGAGATTGTAATTCTCTGGTCAAGAGTAAGTTTATCAATGGTATTTCCATATAATTCTACTGAATATCCAAGCAATGAGTTTGCTCCGTACCTTGATAGGAGGTTAAGAACTATATCCTTGGCGCTTACGTCGGAGGGAAGATCTCCTGTTAAATTAATTCTTACTGAAGGAGGAACCCTGAACCATATCCGTCCTTTGCTCCACGCTGCTGCAATATCCATATCTCCCATACCCTGCCCGAAAGCTCCTATAGCCCCTAGAATGTTGGCATGAGAGTCGGTTGATACGGCTGTGGCGCCCGGAAATACTATACCTTCATCAATTGCGATATGGGTTCCTATACCTGAATCGATATCAAATACTTTTATTCCGTTGTTTCTTGCGAATTGCCGGCATATATGCTGGTTAACGGCATATTTCTGATCGGATCCCCCTGGATTGCAATCGAACGTAAAGAAAGTGCTTTCCGGATCGTCAATACCAAGATTGTGGTCAAGAATATTCTTTACAACATTAGCTCCTCCAAAATCACGAGCAATTCTTGCATCTATATTTATATCAATTATATCGCCCGGTTTTACCGAATCATATTTTGAATGCCGGGCAAGGATTTTTTCAAGCAATGTCATTGCCATAGTTTATTTATTATTACATAAGAAAACCTGTTTTATACGAACTGTGCCCGGTATGCTTTGGGCGAGAATCCTTCTGATTTCCGGAACTGTTTATTGAAATTGGAGATGCTTGAAAAGCCGCATTCGGCTGCCACATGATTGATATGATATTTGGTCTCCCGGAGTAAATGGCATGCTCTTGTGATTCTTATCTTATTAAGATATTCAATAAATCCGGTCCCTGAATTCCTTTTAAAGAAACGACTGAAGGCAAAAGGGCTCATGTGTGCTATTTTCGATACTTTCTTGAGGGTCAGAGGCTTATTAAAGTTTTCCCTTACATAATTGTATATCTCGGTCATTTTTTTGTTGCCTCTTTCATCAAATGATTGTCTGTAATTTTCTGAACAGAGTGATGTTTTTCTGTCGGAAATGCATAATACCTTAAGGACATTAAAAAAGCTGATCATTTTATCGAGTCCTTTTGTCCTTGCCATTTCCTTCAGAAGAGGTTCAACTTTTTTTGCATCTTCCACTGAAAACCCAATACCTCTCCTGGATTCCAGAAGAAGTTTTTTTACTGGTGTTAATTCGTGCTGTGACAACAATGCATCACCAATAGAACCGAGTTTAAAATGGAGCGTTATTCCATGGTGTTCAGGGACAGAGGAATCATCCCTGTAATAATTCCAGCAGTGAGGGATATTGCCCCCAATCAGTACAAGATCGTACTCGTCGAAAATTTCGATACTGTCACCCACAATTCTGGTACCGTTGCTTTTTGTGGTAAGGGTGATCTCGTATTCGGGATGAAAGTGCCAGAATTCATTAGTATCAGTTACATATTCAATCCTGAATCCCCCTGAATCGTCGAAAGTTATATCCTCAAGTTCGGCAATCATGTCAATGCTAATTATTAATGCTCAGCCCATTATCAAATTTAATTATTATTTTATCAATATCTTTTATTATTTTATCAATATCTTTTATTATTTTATCAATAAATAAATCCGCTTCATCAATAATACATATGCCGTTTTTTAAATATTTTTTTTATTGTTTTGATTATATATATATTTTTTTTATTTTTGTTTCAAGCTCATGCTATTGGTATAAGAGGAGAAAAAGGGTTGTGAGTGAAAATCATCAGGATTGTATTGCAGACATTGACTTTCACATCTGGAACCTAAGGATTAGCGCCAGCTTACCATGGTTCCGTCCTTTTATCAGACAGTAGACACGGGAATTATCTCACTAATAAAGCCCGCTCCCTGATTTTCACAACAGCCCTCCTCCTCTTATTTTTTGGAATATACCGGAATGAAAACCTATATCAGAAGAAGGGAAAAAAACAAAGACCTGGTTGTATTTTACGGAGGATGGGGATCTGACGAAAATGTTTTTACACCTCTTTGCAGTGATGATATTGATTGCATATTATTTTTCAACTATTCTGCCGACGAAGCTCTTGTCCTTCCTGAAACCAAACCCTATGAGTCAATAACACTTATCGGCTGGTCGCTTGGCATATGGGCTGCAGAATATCTTTCACCAAAAACAGGTTTAAAACCTGATCTGGCAATTGCCGTAAACGGAACACCTGTACCGGCTGATGACCATTACGGAATCCCGCTTAAAACATTTGAAGGTACTCTCAATAATATAAGTGAGACGAATATGGAGAAATTTTATCTCCGGATGTTCGGAGACAAGAAAAACTATCTAAGAAATATTGACAGAATTCCTCACATATCTGTTAAATCCCTAAGTGATGAACTCAGATGGCTTTATAACAGGATAATGGAACAGCCAGAGCCCGGATTCAGATGGGATTATGCTGTGACAAGCGAAACCGACCGGGTATTTCCCGGAAGGAATATGAATGAGTATTGGGAAAAACACCCTGAAACAAAGCATATTATTCTGCCGCTTCCTCACTATATTTTCCACGAATGGAAATCATTCAGGGAGTTCATAACTTTTGTTAAGGGGTATGGGGACAAGGTCTGATCTTTCAAAAAAGATCTTTTACAAGGATATTCGATTCTGATTCAGCGACAAGCGTGTTGCATTTCTCAAGCATTGAATTCACTTTATCATATTCCCTGCTTTTAGAAAAAACCATATGCTCTGATCCTCTGTTGTCGAGGCGTTTAAGGACAAAACTGACTGACAGCTTATTTATATCCATTGCAGGCTGGTAGAGCCATTCCTTGTGTTCATTCTCATGAATCACCGAAACAAGTCCCGACTTATTTAGATCCTCCAAAAGATCCCTGACAAGTCTTACAGGTATTTTCAGTGAAGCAGTAATCATTTCGGCGCTTACAGGTTTATCGCCTGCCGAGAAATTTCTGATTATCATATTCATTATCATAAGAGACAATGCTCTCTTCTGATGCTGGCTTACATTTAGCGATTCAGATTCAAATTCATACCTCGAGACATTCTGGTTCGCGAATGACAGTTCTGCACCCAGTAAAAGTATAACCCAGCTGCTCTGGAGCCATATTATGAAAAGTGGAATAGCAGCGAAGCTCCCATATATTGAGCTCAATTTAGATATACCGAACTGAAGATCGATATAAAGCCACTGCAATATCTGAAGAATCGTTCCGGCCACGATACCTGAGACGAGTGCCGGTTTAAATTTAACCTTTGTATTGGGCATTATCATGAACAGTATTGTCAATGCTATCCATGTAAGTATATATGGCGCAAATTTTATCAGGAAGCTGACGAGCGGTTTAAGTGAGTCGAGAATTGATGACTTTGCTATGAGATCAGAGAGGCTTGTGCTGACAAGAACTGTTATGCTGCTTGAGAGTATCAGGAACACCGGAGCAATAAGCATTATTGTAATATAGTCCGTGAACTTTCTGTACCACGGCCGGCCTGACGAAATCTGCCATATATGATTGAAAGAACTTTCGATCTGGTCGAGCAATGACATTACTGACCATATAAGAATTATAACCCCAATCCCGGCAATATAGCCGCCACGGGTTTCCTGAAGGGCATTTGATGCTTCATTCAGGATCCAGTTAAGGACTTCAGGCTGTGTCTGGAATTCTTTTGTAAGCAGGTCTTTAAGATTCTGGTCAAGACCAAATCCCTTGGCAATTGCAAATGCGATGGCGGCAACAGGAATTATTGACAAAAGAGAATATAGAGTCAGCGACGCAGCCCTAAGTTGCACCTTATCGTTTAAAAAGCCTCTGGCAGCCAGGACAATTATCCTTAACTGCCTGAACAAAAATGATTTACCCCTGGAAATATCTGATAATGAGGTGTGCCAGATGGCATCGTTCATTTGTTTCACCTTATTGATTACCCACGATAATGGATCTGCCATGTTTTATCTTCTTCTTTAGTATCAAATATACAAAATACCTCAAATAAAAATATTTGCTATTTTTCCGGCAAATCCCGTTGTATGAACATTGAAATATTGGAATTTGTAGAAGGAGCACGGAATGCCAGAGGATTAACAGTTGTAATTGATGTTTTCAGGGCATTCTCAGTGGAGTGTTATGCTGTTGACTCAGGTGCGCTGAAAATCATAGCTACAGGAAGTGTTGAAGAAGCTTTCAGGCTGGGAAGAAAATACAAGAATTCAGTGCTGGTGGGTGAACGAAACGAGAAAAAAGTAGCTGGTTTTGATTTTGGCAACAGTCCGACTGAAATAATTCAGGCTAATCTGAAAGACACAATTGTAATCCATTCAACTACAGCAGGTACCAATGGCCTTGTCAATGCAGTGAATTCGGATTTAGTCATAACCGGGAGTTTTGTTAACGCTTCAGCTATTGCGAGGTTTATAAAAGCAATAAACCCTGATAAGGTTTCACTTGTAGGAATGGGATACAGGGCAACAGAATCTGCAGAAGAGGACCTCCTGTGCGCCGAATACATAAAATCATTGATTGAGGGTCAGAATAAAGATTTTATGGAACGCATTTCGGATCTCAGGCATACATCCGGAAAAAGGTTTTTTTTGCCTGAAAATGCCGATTTCTCACCTCCTACCGATTTTTTCCTTTGTACAATACCTGACAGGTTTAATTTTGTACTAAAGGGGAATAAAAGGTTTGACGGAAATATTGATATCGAAAAGATTGATCTTTAGATAATTTCAGGTGGTATCCTGAAAATTGGCAGGAATTTCCTTTTTTGATGGATCTCCCTGAAAGTGCAGAACATGCTAATTTTATAGAACCAAAAGAGTAAGAGTGAAATTTTTGAAGAATCGAGACTTATTTCCATTCTATCCCTGTATCTGATAAATATTCCGGCAAGAAGCCCTCTGAGCCTGAACCTTTTGATCCATATGAATGATCTCAAAAGGTTTACCGTAGCGGCAAAAGTCTTTTTATCAGTAACATTGTCATAAAGCCTGCTAAGGTTTTCAATGCTAAGCTTTACTTTCGTCAGGTATTCCTTGTTTGTTTCAAGCCCTTCGTGAATAAGCCCGTTATCAATATGATGAATATTTATCCCGGCTTTTTTCAGCTGGTAGCTGAACAATGTGTCTTCATGACCGTATTGTTTCAGTTCTTCATAAAACCTTATCTTGTGGAACACTGACCTTTCTATCAACACATTGAAAGTAGAAAAGCTGGAGTGAGGATGTTTGTTTCTTTCATGGGTCTTCTTCTGCTCTTTCAATCTGCCATATTTCCATCTAAGAAGCTTGTCGGGATCTCCCGGGGGGTTGTCGTTATAAAGGATTCCACCGGAAATAACCCTTCCAAGGTGAATGTTTTCGAGCCATCTCGTAAGATAATTTTCAGCAGTACCCCTGATCATTACATCGGCATCAATAAATAACAGATAATCACCAGTAGCTTCATTTATCATACGGTTCCGGATTGCTGCCCTCCCGATATTTTTCTCGGAAGTAATGATTTTTATCTTTTCTCCGGCAAGAGACTGATATTTTTTTCTGTATTCTTCTGAGGAACCATCATCACCAATCAGTATCTCACTGAATTCCCCCACATTTTCCATCCCTTCCTTCATGCTGTGCACTAGGGCGATAATATCGTAATTATTCACCGGGATCAGGATGGATATCTTCATTTTCTGGTCAGAATCAGGAATAGTTTTTCAAAAGTACAACATATTTCCAATATTCGAACGTTTGAATTTGGCAAAGAAATTGCATTCATTATTTTTACTGCCCAGAAACAATATTGTCTTTAATATGCGAAAGTTGGTTTTTTGTATAATAATGGTATCCTTCACATTCTGTACAAGAGGACTGGACAAACCAGGATATGAACTAAAAATAACAATTCAGGAACTCAGGGATTCAACTGTATACCTGGGTTATCATTTTGGCGACAAGCAATATATAAAAGACACACTGAAACTCGACAATTCAGGAAATGGACTTCTGTCGGGAACAGAAAAATTACCTCAAGGGATTTATTTAATTGTACTTCCTGGCAAACAATATTTCGAGGTATTGATGCCTGAAGATCAGCATTTTTCAATATCATGCTCATTCCCGGATTATTATAACTCACTTAAGTTTTCCGGTTCTGATGAGAACACCGCCTTTGTCAATTATCAGAAAGAGTGGATGAAGATGCAGAAAAAGGCATCCGTAATAAACACACGTTTACAGGGAAACAGGCAGAATCAGGATTCGCTCAGAATACTGTCGGATATGCAGAAGAACCAGGAAGAATTGATGAAATCGTATCTCAGGGAAATGATAAAGGAACATGACGGCACACTTCTTTCTGTCCTTATAAAAGCTATGCTTCCAATAGATGTTCCTGCAGTTACTGTACCTGCAGATACAAAAAATCCCGACTCAGTGAAGTGGGTAAAGACATATCTTTACAACAAGGATCACTTTTTCGACAATATAGATATCAATGATGAAAGACTTCTGAGGACGCCGATTCTTCAGGCCAGGCTTAATGTATTTTTCACAAATGTTGTGTTGCAGGCCCCTGATTCAATAAACAAGGAGATTGATAAAATGATAAACAAGGTAAAGGATAATTACAAGGTTTTCCAGTTCATTTCCGTCTATTTATTCAATCATTTCAGGGAAAGTGAAATAATGGGGCATGATGCAGTTGTTGTAAAGCTTGCCGATGATATTTACCTTTCGGGCAAAGCTGACTGGGTGTCGCAGGAGTTCAGGGATGACCTCAGAAAACAGGTTGAAAGAATGAGGCCCAACCTTATTGGCAAAAAAGCCCAGAATCTTGTCATGGACTCATACCTTGGAAGATTTGTATCATTATATGATATTGAAAAGGATTTTACAATCCTTTATTTCTGGGAACCGGACTGCGGTCATTGCGCTGAAGCAACACCCAAACTAAAGGCATATTACGATAAGGTGAAGGATAAGGGTTTGGAGGTTTTCAGCGTTTGTACGACAGCCGACAAAGCGAAATGGCAGAAATACATTGAAGAACATAAGCTTGACTGGATCAACGGCTGGGATCCTGACAGAAGAACAAATTACGGGTTCTACTACAATATTGAAGCTACACCGACCATTTACATTCTGGACAGAGATAAGAACATAATTGCCAAAAAAATTAGTGTCGATGATATATCGTCGTTCATTGATAATTACAGGAAATATTTCAGCAAGTAAATCCGCTTACCCGTATCCAGTTTATCAGGTCATATATCGAATCAAACTCCATTGATAAGGAGTCGGTTTTAATAATCCATTTAGCTGAAGTAGAGTTCATTACCTCAATAACCGGAACATCTCCCGACGTAGCGATCCTATATCCGGCCCGGATAAGGGCTTTCTCGGTCCAGAATTTCGCCTGACCTGTACCGGATATTTTAACAACTCCCTTTTCCCTGCTCCTTATTCTGAATGTTCCGTCTTCGATATTGAATTTAACTTTCGATGCATCAAACAGAGAATCAAATGCGCCATCAAGCATAAGGTCCTCAGGCGATCCGCTTCGCATTCCTTTACCATTAAGCAACCAGATCCTGTCAGCCTGGCTTATCGCCATCCCCAGATCATGTGTTGAAAACAATATAGTTTTACCCCGGGCTGAAGCAAGTTCATGCATAATATGCAATATGTCGAATTTTGCTGGTATGTCGAGGAAGGCTGTTGGTTCATCCATTACCATAATACCTGCGTCCTGTGCAAGAACCATTGCAATCATAGCTCTCTGGCGTTCTCCGTCGGAAAGCTGGTTTACAGGTCTGTGAACATGTTCCTTCAATCCTGTTTTTTCAATTGATTCAAGGATAATATTATTATCAGTTTCCCCTATTTTTCCGAACCATCCCGTATAGGGAAACCTTCCCTGCGAAACAAGGTCATAAACTGTCAGGTTACTTACTTTTACAATTTCAGTTGAGATGTAGCCAACCTTTTCGGACAGTCGAACCCTTGAAAAGTCATCTATTTTCTTCCCGTATATCAGAAGGTCTCCTGAGAGGACAGGCTGTAAACCCGCAATTGTCCTAAGTAGGGTACTTTTACCAATACCGTTTCTACCTATAACAGCTATCAGCTCACCCTCGTAAGCTTTATCATTTAGAGGAGGAAGGAGTATGCGCTTTGATTCCGAAGAGCCAAAGCCAATTTCCAGGTTTTTGAGCGATAGAGTTTTTTGTCGTTTGTAATCCATCAGAATATGTCGCGTGATTTTTGATTTTGAAGGATTACCCATATTACGACAGGAATTCCGATCAGAGCTGTAACCGCATTGACAGGAAGCACTGAATCATGTCCTGGCAACTGGCTTACCAGATCGCTTATAAGCATAATTATACTTCCGGTCAGGACAGATGCCGGGATCAGAACCCGGTGGTCTGCAGTCCGGAAAATAAGTCTGGCAAGGTGAGGAACTGCAATTCCGATAAAACCTATAGGGCCGCAGAAAGCAGTTACTGTTCCGGTCAGAATGCTTGTTCCTGCAATAATTATGTTCCTGGAAGTATTGACCTCGAGTCCGATGCTTCTTGCATAATCTTCCCCAAGCAACAAGGCATTCAGCATTTTAACAGAAAAAAGGCTCAGCACGACTCCTGTTATAACTGATACTGCCATCACTTTGAGCTGACCTGCTGAAAGGTTTCCCAGGCTTCCCATTGTCCAGATCACATAGCTTTTAAGCATCGTTTCCGAACTGAAATATTGCATAATGCTGACGATGGCAGAAATAGCGCCTGAAAGCATTATTCCGAGGATCAGGACCGTCATGATGTTTCTGACCCTTGCAGATATTGCCATTATAAGGAGCATGACGGCTCCGGCTCCAATCCATGACGCTCCGGCTATAGCCCAGTTTCCAAATCCGCCTGTGCCGGATGGGGAAATAACTGATGAAAATCCAAGTATAACTATGGCGACGCCAAAACTTGCACCAGAACTAAGACCAAGCACATAAGGACCTGCCATTGGATTTCGGAAAAATGTTTGCATCTGCAGTCCGCTTACTGACAGAGCAATCCCGGCCAGCAATGCAGTAATTGCCTTTGGGAGCCGGAACTGCCTGAGAATTGTTTCGGTGACATCGCCTGCATCATTGAAGAGCGCCCTGAAAATGTCGGCTGGGCTTATCAATACTGAACCAATAAACAGGTCGAGGATGAAAAAGAGAACAAGAAGACACAATAGTATCGAAAAAAGCAATCTGGTCTTCTTATGATTTGATTGTGAATAATTTAACAATTCTCTTTCCACGGTCATCCCAAACAGTATTATTTTAATTTTCTGTAAAAGAACAATTCCCGGTCAGGGAACAGCTCAGGGTGTAATATTGATGCAATATCATAAAGAATTAAATGAGGGTTTATAGTACCGTTCTCCCAGTAATCATTGCCGCCATGAGTGTTTGTCCGTTTAATGTTATTATATACATTCCCGTTCCTGTAACATGGCAATCTGGCAAATCTGCCGTCGAGAGAACTAATCTGTTCCAATGTTTCTGCTGTTCCCGGGTTAAGCCAGTAATCAGCTGTCAAAGCTTTTATATAGACATTTTCGAGTCCCATAGGAGTTGACACATCAGATTTTGTATCGCTCCAGAGATAATATCCTCCCGCGTCGCTTATCAGTTCTGATATATATGAATTACCTGGCGAAACATACCATGTATCCCTGAATGGAAGACCAAGAAGAACCCTCGGACGCCCTTTTGCATTCTTTTCAATAAATGCTTCTATGGAGTTATATTCATGTTCAACGTTTCTAAAAATGGAATCAGCAAGTTTCTCTTTAGAAAAAAGTGCTCCGAATAACTTAATCCATTCAGCTTTTCCAAGGGGGTCTGTTTCAAGATAATCGGCATTCAACATGACTTTCAGACCCAGTTCCCCCAGCTTCCCTTCAAACGCAGCTGACTCCCCTCCTACTCCGTACATCATTACCAGGTCGGGTTTCAGCTTTATTATAAGCTCTTTATTCAGATTATCGTCATAACCTATCTCACTAAGGTTTTTAGCAGATATCATGCGATTATATTCCTGAGAGTATAAAAATCCTGTCCCTGAAAATCCCCTTACCGAACCGGTTTCACCGATTGCAGCTATCATGGCAAGATGAGTTGTAGAGGTAGCAATAATATTTCTGACGGGAACTCGTATAATTTCGCCGGGTTTGATGAATGGTGGCATATTCGCAGTGTCATGTACAAGGTACCAATTCTGGACCACTCCCCTGGCGCCTTGCCAGGGATCTATTATCCGCACATGCGAATACCTTTTTTTTCTTACAACAGAAAATCTCTTCGCATAAGTAATTGTAGAGAGTTCATAAGATTCCTCATTATTATCAGTTGTTAAATCTTTTCCCCTGCAAGAGTAGATAATAACAGTTGATATTGACAGAAATCCGATAATAATGAAGCGCATTAAATGAGAAAAATTAACCCGCTCCATTATTCAGTAATTGAATCTGTATATTCCTTGAAACAGATTGTTCCCGGAATGATACCGGCTTCGTATTCTGAGATAAGAGCGCCACTATTCCGGAAACGTATGAGTTTTCCTCTTTGTACATAATCGGCTGCATCGGTTACAAAAATTTCATTATTAAAAGGATTGATACCAACTTTGTAAAAGAGGTGACCGATTTGCGGAATAAGTACCTGTGAAGGAAGAGACTCATCATAAATAGACATGCGTTTCACTCCGTTGTGCAGGAAATACAGCATTCTGCCATCCCTGTCGATTTGCAGGCAGGTTGGGGAATCATCGATGGATGGGAACCTTAATCTTTTGACAATCTCATTAGTCCTTGTATCAATTCCGATAAGCTCAGCAAAATGCTCACGTCTCCATCCGCCATTGCAGAGCACCCAGAGTGTTTCATTCCAGTCGATTGCCATACTCTCTGGTTCATATCCCACTTCAATGGAGTCGGTTACCTGATCGGTAGCCGTGTTGATAACCATGATTTTGTTTCCTTCCATCCAGCTTGCCACGTAAGCTGTAGAGTAGAGTGTCAGGATTGACTCAGAAGTCTTCTTTATGTTTATATAACCTGAGATTGAATTTGAGGTCAGGTCTATTATTGTCAATGAATCAGAGAAAAGGCTTGTAACATAAGCCTTTGAATCGCTTACAAATGAAATATACCTTGGTGAATCCAGCCCTGTAATTGTCGCCAGCGACTTCATGTTATTTCTGTTGGCAACTTCAATTTTACCTGAATTATTAACAACAACATAGGCCTTCCCTCCAAAAAATCCCATGGAATAGGGTATATCACCCAAAGGCCTTCTGTTAGCCTCCATGAAGACATTATTATACAATTTCACAGAGTCGTATGCAAAGAAGGAAAGTGACCCGTTTCCTGCCCTGAAATTTCCTTCATTGATAATGAATACACCCTGACCTGACAAATAGGATTTATCAAGATTATCAATAACCGGATTGACCTCCTTCGCACATGAATTGATAACAAGTGCCAGAAAAATAAGTGATAAAGTTTTTCTCATATTTTATTTTTTTATTTGAAATATGACTGAGACCATAAAATTTCGCTTTGGCATCGGATAATACGCAATATTTTGATAATCAATATTGAAGATATTATTTGCCTCCAGTCTGATGTCACTGAGTATCTTTCTCAGGCTCAGTTTGATCCCTATATCCATGTCGGTTACTGTGTATGAGGTAAGGTACCTGGAATTATCAGCAACTATAAACCTTTTCCCTGTATGGTTGACCCTTATAGTGGAATACAGGCTTTTCCTTTCGGCTCTAAGGAATAAATTAAACAGATCGGCAGGAACATAAACAAGCTGAAACCTCTCTCCAGAATCTTCAGGAAATTCCGACCCTCTGGCACCTGAGATTGTATGGGAATATCCGGAAGTTAATTTGATATTGGAAATAGGCCCGATGACTGAAATATTTATGAATGCCTCTATTCCGTCCGACACCAGATCATCGATGTTATCAGCCTGCCAGTACGAATATTCTCCCGGATGCCATTGTATTAGTCCTGTAATATGGTTATGGAATACTGTAAGATCTGATCCTATTTTCACTGCTCCGCCTATCCAGTTGCAAAGATTCAGCGTTATTTCAGTACTGTATCCTTCTTCATTTCTCAGGTCAGGATTGCCTCCCGGTGCCCAGTAAAGGTCGTTAAGGGTCGGAATCCTTGAATTTTTCGAGAAACTTATCTTCAGAAGGTAATCTAAGGTTTTAAAAGGTTTTATATCTGCTCCGGCATAAAAATCGGGAGTAAGGAACCTGTCGTCCTGAATAGTCTCCCTTAACAGTAAATTGGCTGAAAACCATTCCAAAATATTCATATCAGCAGCAGCATCGAGCGATAAGACATTTCTGACTTTACTAACGTCATAATTGTTGGTTTTTACAAGATCAAGCTCATTATTTGCAGCAAATTTCAGATTCAGTTTGTTGTTTATAGTCTGGTCAAATATGCCTTTAAAAATTAACCTTCTTACCAAATTTCGTGAGTCAACTGATGCATGTTCATTCTTATAATCGAGCCTGTCAGAAATAAATGCTGAAGTCAGATTCAGTCTGGTTTTATTCATAGTATAATCATACTCAAGCATTGTCCTGACGGACTCATCATTCTGTTTTTCCGGAGGGTTCAGTGAAGATGCGATTATTGGGACAGGAAGATTTCTTTTTGCGCTCTGGTACCAGAAACGTGCCGAGAGTTCATGGTGTGATTTCCTGTAGTACAATTCCTGTATTAATCCTTTTTGTCGTATCTGGTTGTTTTCTCTTAACTCTGTTACAGGATTATCACCTGAGATCGAATTGAGGTACGGAAAATCATTTTCAGCATTTAAAATGAATGCTTTTGTAACTGATTGAAAATCATTTGTGCCTGCCCTGGCTTTTAACAGCAAGGTTCGCCTCTCAAAGCTGCCTGCGGCAGGATTTATCGTGAAAAGTCCTTTTTCTCCCCAGACAGGTTTAGTGTCAAGGTTAATAAGTCCGCCGACATATCCTTTATTAACAGCCATTGAGTTACCCCCGTAAAATATCTTCACATCATCAGTCATGGCAGCCGGTATAAGCGAAAGATCGGACTGACCTGTCATCGGGCTTTCAATATTAATATTATTCCAGGCGATACCGGTATGTCCGGCAGCAGTTCCCCGCAGGGAAGGGGAAGCGAGGCTACCCGGTCCATAAGTTTTGATATAAGCTGATGAGTTATCGGCAATCAGATCACTGATAGAACCGGTATTGTAAATTGAAATAAAAGAAGAGTCAACAGAGGTGTATCCTGAAATGGCATAATGTTTTGCGAGGGGATTACCTTTTATCCTTACCTCGTCGATAAAAATAGTATCATCCTGAACAGAAGTTTGTCCGCTAAGGGGAAAGCCAATCAGAAGAAGTAAATACAAAAATGCTCTTTTCACAAGCCTGGTACTATTATGCTGCCGGGAATCTGAAAGGCTGGAATCGATTACAGATTCTATGCTTTTCTTCCCGAAAGCTTTGAACTTAAATGTCTGGCAGGTCTTCTGACTTATCCCGGCTTTAAGAAGCCTTCCCATCCTTTGTATACCGGACAGTGGCAGGTATTTCTTAAAACCATCGTCACGCAAAAGCGTGACCGGGTATCACAGCAGCGGGTACTGTCGCGGATTCTAACCGCATTCCCTTTTCATTACAATGATGCAAGATCATTGTAACACCATAACAATTCAAAGGTAGTGTAATTTTCAGAACAGGCAATCAGCAAATATCAACAATTGTTAATAACCTGAACAGAGGACATCATGTGATGGGCAAGTTATCATTTGATTGATTTCAGTATCAGATCATCAGTCCCTATCCTGTACCCGGATGACATAAATTTTACAATGCCTTCTTCTGAAGAAATAATTACTACAGGATAGCTCAATCCGGGTCTTGAGCCTGAAATCCAGATTTTATTGAGTATTTTTTCAGGTTGAACATTGAACACATCAGCTTTTTCAGGGAGTCCATTAAAAAGAGAAAGGTCAGGTCTTTCTTCCCGAGGCACAAGAATAATCATACTGCCGTTCCATTTATCAATATCCCTTCGAATTTGGCGCAGGTCGTTCAGAAAGTGATCAGAGGGTTCCATGTCGGGCTCAACTATTGCCAGAATCAATCCTTTTCCTTTAGTATCAATGCTTTTACCTTTATAGAGAAAGTCTGATAGTTTCTTCAAATCTATCCTTCCATAATCTGCGGTTTTCTTTTTTTCTTTCCTTAGTCCGATTTCGCGTGTTACATGCTGGCCAGGAGCAAGATCGAAAAATGTCATTTCTGCAAGTACGTCACCTGAGGGAAGTCTGTTTCCGGAAACGATCAAATAATTACCTGGGACCAACGTAAGCTCGTCAGAAAAATCAGTAATTTTCTTACTGTAGTCATAGTCAAGGGTGTTATAACTCCCGTTTTCCAGTCTTGCAATAGTAAAATGTGTATAATATTCAGGAATGGGATCCTTATCATATGAAATAAGCTTCAGGAAAGCCTTTTGGTTTCCCGGAGTCTTTTCGTCAGGAAAATAAACATCATACCATTTTTGATTAAGAAAATACTGTGGAGTGTTGCTTCCGGGTTCCAGACGTGAAGGAATTCCAAGGCTACGGCAAAGGGCAACAAAATAAATTCTGCGGGAATCCTTATCTGAAACCTTCAGTTCATACACACCAATTGGAGAAAGAGGTGTTTTATAGTAATTTTCAGTTTCAGTTATTGTAATCTCTTTATTAATAAAATCTGCGATAATATCAGGCGCATTTAATGCATCAACCTGTAAAGAAGCTGGGATGGTATTTTGAAAATAGCCGCGGTAAGCAGTCAGCAATTCATTTGCAACACGCGGATTCAGGACATAATTTTGAAAAACCTGACTGTAGGCATCAAGTCCAAGCGGATTTCTGATATTCTGCAGATTATCAGCCAGAACTCCGATTTGTATGTCTCTGAGATCTTTGTCACTCAGAACGCTGAGCAGAGAAAGCGCAAGGTCCATTTCGTCAGGGCCCGTCGAATCGAGGAAATATTTAATGGTCTTCCAGTTACCCATACTTCTTGAAAATATTCCAGCCAGAGAAGCTGTATCAACCTTGATTTTCAGAGCATACTCCTTTACTTCAGAAGGTTTTATCCAGGAATTAATATAGTCCTGACGAATCCTGTTTTCCTCTTCAAATCGCTGTTTATTATTTTCAACAAGATCAGAAGGCAAAGACGGAAAAGAATCCTGCACAGGGGGCACGACAATGTCGAGGATTTCGGTTCCTGACTGTCTGATATTGTTCTCCAGATTCAGGGAAACTGTATCGTTTTCAGATACTGAAACTTTTCTAAAACTAAACTTGTCATTTTTAACTGCCCAGATCAGCAGATCTCCCATCCCTGTCTCGAAGCTGCTCAGTCCATTCATGTCGGTTTTCAATGATGCAAGTGAATAGAATTCAGCATAATTATAGAGTTTGTATTCGACAAGAGCATCACTGACTGGATTATTCAGGCTATCAAGAACCTTTACGAACAGCTTTTTCGTTATTGCATATCTGGACAGGTTGTTTACTTCAGTGAAATACTTCATTTTACGGATGGCATTCTCATTTCCGGAGGATGCACCAAAGGATTTTGAATGAACAAGCATAGCTCTTCTTGCCGGTTCGGTGAACCAGCCCCTGTCGAGAACCGGTTCAGGCTCACAGGCTCCCATATAATGCCATTTGCCGTCAATCCAGACTTCAACCCAGGCATGATTGTCGTCGGTGTGTGCCCACCTGGGAGTATAGACCTGGCGGGCAGGTATACCTGCTGTTCTCAGGGCAGTGACAGTAAATGTTGATTCCTCGCCACATCTACCCCTGGCCGACAGAATAGTATACATTGGCGAAGATGTCCTGGAATCTGAAGGTTGATAAGTAACTTTTTCATGACACCAGTGATTTATTTCCAGCGCTGCATCATTCAGCCCAAGTCCTTTAATCCTTTCTTTTATTTCATCATAATATATGAGCCTGAAAGAATCGAGATTTTCATTATTGACCCTGTATGGAAGCACATAATGAAGGAAGATGTCATCAGGTATATGTTTGCCCCATGGGAATTCCTTTCTGGCTTTGAGTGCCATGTCGGCATTTGCAAGAAAAAACTCACCACTATAATCTGCCATATCATTCAGAGGCATATAAGCAAAGAGGAACATAAGGGCCTCTCTCCGGTTTTCCACCATATTCTGGTTAAAGACTCCATAGAGTGCCTGGTTCCTGCCCGAAGCTATTTTTCTTCTGGCTGAGAAATCGGTTTCGACGGTTTCACGATAGGCTTTATCCTTAATGAGGTGATCATTTACACAGCCTGCAGCTGTGATCAAATAAATTGTCAGAAAAGCTGCAAGGTATTGTTTCATAAGCAGGGATTACAGGTTCTTCACATATTACCGCAGGAATTCCTGACCACAAGTTCGGGCATAATGTTTACCTGACGTTTGTACTTGCTCTTTCCCGAATTTTTCACTTCTGTCCAGATCATGTTTGCAACTTTCAGAGCCATACCTGTCAATGGTTTTCTCAAACATGTTACAGGAGAGTAAAGCAGATCGAATCCTATTCCTTCTTCCAATGAAATTATTGCAATATCCTGAGGGACACGTATTTTCTTTTTGCGAAGGAGAGTCATAACCTGATAGACTAATTCGGAATGTAAAATGATCATAATGTCGGCCCGAAAAGGAGGACGCATGTATTTCTCGATCTGTATGGGATCTATTTCATTTCCTGATCCTATATATTCTAATTCAACAGTCAGCGGTTTATTCATCGATGGTTTCTCATCGACAGCGGCTTTTATCAGCTCAATCAAGTATTTATCCCTTGATACTGATTCTTTGTTAGTTGCTATCAGAATATTAGTGTATCCCAGTTTACCGGCATGATCTATTACGCGACGTATTCCGTCGGACATATCGGTACAGACGGTATTAAGCCGAAGCACCCTGACGGATTTTTCGAGAAGGACAAACGGATATCCTGATGATCTGAGTGATCTGACGGTATAGTCATCTGCGGCTTCACCAACCAGGATTAGTCCGCTGTAGAATTTTTTGAATGCACTTACAAGGCGGTTGTACCTTCCGTCATCAGGATCCTTTGAAATTATTGAGAAACCAACGCCAATGCTGGCAAATGCTTTCTGCAGAAAGGGCGTGATTTCATATATAAAAGGATCATGAAGTGTCGGAACAATCATTCCTATAACTCCGGGTTTCTCTTCTACAGGTGAAATCTCATTCCGTTCTTTTAAGAGTTCAAAATACCCCATTTGCCTTGCCAGTGCAAGAACTTTTTCCTGGGTATCTTTTCTGATTCCATGCTGGTCAGCTTTATTATTAAGCACCAGAGATACGAGCGTACTGGATACGCCAAGCCTTTCGGCAATGTCTTTATTCTTAACTTTTTTCCCCATTTCCCCCTAAAATTTAGAAAGAAATAAATTTATATAAATATTTCAAAAGCATTATATCTATTTAAGAATTTTTAACTTAATAAGATAAATCTAAAATATCTAAATATCTATATAAGCTTATTTTCAGTCTAAATATTTAAAAAGATCATAAAAAAGTTATCTTTTAGGAGGTTTGATTCCGCGTTGTTTAGCAGCTTCTTCCAAACGTTGTTGCCATTTTGATTTTTTCAGTGGCTTTTTCCTGTTTTCCTCAAGTGTAGCAAGAACCTTTTCAGGATCAATGAATCTCTTCATGATATAGTTCTGACCAATTGTGAGAACGTTTGCAAGGAAGTAATAATATGTAAGACCTGATGAAAGCTTATTAAGAACGAACATGAACATTATCGGCATCGCATACATCATCAGCTTCATACCCGGCTGGTCCTGTCCTGTGGTTGAACCGCTCATTTTTGTTGTCAGAATTGTTGATATCGTCATGAGCAGAGTAAAGAGACTTACATGATCACCGTACATGGGGATAGTGAAAGGCAGATTTAGTATGGAATCATATGTAGATAAGTCAGTTGCCCAGAGGAATGGTTCCTGGCGAAGCTCAATGGAAACCGGGAAAAACCTGAACATGGCAAACAATATTGGCATCTGAAGGAGCATCGGAAGGCATCCTCCCATTGGATTGATTCCGGCTCTTTTGTAAAGGTCCATTGTTGCCTGTTGTTTTTTCATTGCATCTTCCTGTTTGGGAAATTTCTTACCGATTTCATCAACAAGAGGCTTCAGAACCTGCATTTTGGCTGTTGACTGATAAGATTTGTAAGTCAGAGGTAAAAGAACAATCTTAATTATTATTGTAAGGATAAGAATTATTATACCATAACTTGAAATGTACCTTTCAAGCCAGTTAAAGACAGGAATAATGATAAACCTGTTTATCCAGCCTGTAATATTTTTTCCGAGGAAGACAATCTGTTCAAGCTGAAGTCCCTCCTTTTTCAATGTTGAAATGTGGTTAGGCCCATAATATAATTTCATTCCGATATCAGAATCATCAGAAGATTCAAAAGGAACTCCGACCTCTGCACTATAATATCTTATATATTGAGATGATTCGGGTGTTTTTGTTGATGTGACTACTCCGTTAAGGAAGAATTCCTTGCTTATGAGAATTGAAGAAAAGAACTGATCCTGAAATGCTACCCAGCTCAGTTTTGTTGGAAGATCGGCTTTTTCCACATCCTTTTGCTGACGTAATCGTAAGCCCTCGACATCATCCTGGTAGTATCTGTATTTTATTGTAGTGTAGAATTCTTCATTCTGTCTTCCCTTTTCCTGCTGTGGCAGATACATTCTCCAGTCAAGTGTGATGCTACTCTGGTTAGAACCGATAATATCCTTCATTGATTTGAAGGTCACATCGAAATCTACAACATACTTATCAGGCGCCAGGGTATATTTATATTCGATATAACTTTCGTTTCCGGCTTTAAGCCTCATTATAAGGCTCTGTGGTTCAGTTGTAACGATAACAGGTCTGGTACCTGATACAGGTTCGAAAAAGAGATCATTTGTACGTATCGCCTTATTATCCACTGTATAAAAATTAAATCCGAAGACAGTTGAATCTCCTGAAAATAAGATAACAGGCAAGGAATCATAAGTCTGGTAACCCTTTATTCTTGCAGAATAGACCCTTCCGCCCCTTGGAGAAATTTTAAGCTCGATTCTGTTATTTTCAAGGGTTATAAGTCCGGTATCACCGCTAACAGCCGATCCAAAAGGTCCGTATTTAAGTGAATCTGTTGCCAGAGTTCCTGAGTGTTGAGGAAGAGAATCAACTTTAACTGAAATTTCAGTTACTTTTCCTGCTTTTTCAGAAGGGGCAAAGCCAAGTATACGATTTATCTCGTTTACCTTTGCCACAGCCTCAGGCTGGTTCGGTTTATATCTCAGGGCATTAATGTATTCAGCCCTGGCATTTTCCATATCACCGGCAGAATAAAGTGAATCAGCCACTTCGATAACTTCCTTATAAGCTCTAGTCATCCGGCTGTTGTTATAAATGCTGAATCCGATGAAAATTGCAAAAATCAGAATTATACCTGTTATTGTATTTTTATCCATGCTTCACTATTAATATTATATCATTTCGTTTCCCTGATCATCAATACAGGCTTTTATAAAATTCACAAAAAGAGGGTGAGGATTGATAACAGTACTGCTGTATTCCGGATGAAACTGGACTCCTATGAACCATTTATGCGAAGGTATTTCGACCATTTCCACTAGATTGGAATCGGGGTTTATGCCGACCGGCACCATTCCCTTTTCTTTAAAGTTGTCAAAATATTTGTTATTGAATTCATACCTGTGCCGATGTCTTTCCACAATGTCGGTCCGTCCATAGATCCTGTATGATAATGAATTTCTGTTTATTACACATTTATAGCCTCCGAGCCTCATTGTACCGCCCTTGTCAATTACGCTTTTCTGCTCTTCCATGAGGTCAATTACCGGGTATTTTGTTTTATGGTTGATCTCAGTTGAATGTGCACCTTCCAGTTTCAGTACATTCCGGGCAAACTCAATTACGGCACATTGCATTCCAAGACAGATGCCAAGGAAAGGTATATTGTTTTCCCTTGCGTACCGGGCTGTAATTATCTTGCCTTCAATACCTCTCGAACCGAAACCAGGGGCAACCAGAATGCCTTTAAGGCCAGCAAGTCTTTGATTGACATTTTCATTTGTGATTTCCTCTGAAGGAATATATTCTACATTCACTTCACACTCATTAACAGCGCCGCCGTGAATGAATGATTCGGCAATTGACTTGTATGCATCCGGAAGCTCCACGTATTTTCCCACAAGGCCGATCCTTATCGAGTGCTTTGGATTTTTCAGTCTTTTAAGGAATTCCCTCCATTCTTTCAGTGGCGGCTCTTCATTCAGAGGCAGGGCCATTTTTCTCAGAACAGTATTATCAAGCTTTTCCTCGAGCATTTTAATTGGAACTTCATATATTGTTGACAGGTCAACAGATTCAACAACTGCATGTTCTTCCACGTTACAAAAGAGGGCCACTTTTCTTTTGATATCGTCTGTAAGGTTTTTTTCCGTACGAAGGACCAGTACATCAGGCTGTATTCCGTTTTCCAGAAGGACTTTTACCGAATGTTGTGTAGGTTTTGTTTTCAGTTCACCTGAAGCTGAAAGGTATGGAACAAGTGTAAGATGAATCACGATGCAGTTTTGAGATCCGAGTTCCCATTTAAGCTGTCTTACTGATTCTATATAAGGAAGGGATTCAATATCACCAACAGTCCCTCCTATCTCCGTAATGACAATATCAAACTTATTACCGGAACTGACGAGCTTTATCCTTCTCTTTATTTCATCGGTAATGTGAGGAATTATCTGGACTGTTTTTCCTAGATAGTCGCCCTTTCTTTCTTTGTTTATGACAGTCTGGTAAATACGTCCGGTAGTAACGTTATTTGCCTGGCTTGTAGGGACATTGAGAAACCTCTCATAATGCCCGAGATCGAGATCAGTTTCAGCGCCATCGAGGGTGACGTAGCATTCCCCGTGTTCGTATGGGTTGAGAGTCCCCGGATCAACATTGATATAGGGATCGAGTTTCTGAATTGTGACTGAATAACCTCTGGCCTGTAGAAGTTTTGCAAGTGATGCAGAAATAATCCCTTTACCCAGAGAGGAGGTCACACCTCCGGTTACAAAAACATATTTAACGTCAGCCAATTTACCGAAATATTTAAATTCAAAGGTTGATATATTAGAGATAAAAGATTATTCGTCGAGACCGGACTGATCAATCATTTTTACTTTCTCCTCAAGTGTTTTAATCATTTTCTTAGCATTTTCGATCTTCTCCTGCACCTCCCTGATCATGGTCTCAGCATTTGGCGATTTTGCAAAAAAACCTATATTGTTTTCCCAAAGAACGATATCATTTTCAAGCTGTTTGATCTTGGTAAAAAATTTATCGCGCTCATTTCTGACTTTGCGTGAGGCCTTGGGATTAGATTTCAGGTTATCAAGTTTTGTCCTGTATTTCAAAATAGTCTTGTCCTCATCGGCAATTTTGAGCCTGTCGAATTCTTTATTCAGAGCATTTCGGTATCTGTTTGTTATTTCCTCCTTTTTATTGAAAGGAACAAAGCCTATCTCTGTCCAACGTTTCTGAAGTTCCTTAAGTCGTTCAAAGGCAGCCTGTACGTCTGATCCCGGCTCAAATTTTTCAAGTTCCTCTATTACTGCTATTTTGGCCTTAAGATTATCCTCATATGAAGAATCAAGGTTAGCAAAATACTCTGCTTTGCGGTTGAAAAAATGATCACAGGCTCTTCTGAACCTCTTCCATGTCTTTTCAGATTGTTTTCTTGGTACTGGTCCGATCTCCTTCCACTCCTTCTGCAGCTTTATCAAAGCATCAGATGTAGCCTTCCAGTCAGTACTGTCCTGAAGTGCCTCAGCCTGAAAACATAATTCGGTCTTGAGTTGGAGATTGTTAAGCTGTATTTCTTTATTGTCGGTATAGAATGACCTCTTCTTCTCAAAAAAAGCATCGCATGCTTCCCTGAATCTCTGATAAACCTTATTATTCTGTTTCTTTGGTGCAAAACCTATAGTCCTCCACATTTTTTGAAGAGCCACTATCTTTTCTGCCTTCTCATCAAAGTCTTTGAAACTTTTTATTTCCTCCAGATTTATTGCTTCCACCTCTTCACAAAGTGCGATCTTGGCATCAAGATTTTTTTTCTGATCATCCTTCTGTTTTTCAAAATACTCATGATGCCTTTTATTAATCTGTGATGTAGCCTCCCTGAATCTCTCCCATATCTCATTTTTTGATTCCTGTGGAACAGGACCTATTTCCCGCCACTGGTTATGATAATCCTGGAGAGATCTGAAAGCATTCACAGGATTCGGCTCTAGTAAAAGCTCTTCAGCTTTTTCGCAAAGCAATACTTTAGCTTCAAGGTTTTTCTTCAGATCAAGGTCGCGGAGTTCCTTGTTTATTTTGATATAATCATAAAATACTTCCACACTGTGGTGATAATTTTCCCACAGATCCTTCAGAGCGGATTGAGGTACAACACCAATAGAGTGCCATTCATTCTGAAGCGACCGAAAATCATGAAAAGTCTTATTTATTGATTCTTCGCGGTTGACAAGGTCCTTAATTTTGTCAATTATATCATATTTCTTTTTGAGGTTCTCGTATTTTTCAGCTTCCTGGACTTTTGAAAAGTCATTTTTCTTTTCCCTGTATTTATCCAAAAGCTCTTTTACGCGATAGTCAAGCGAATCAACCCATATCTTGTAATCTTCAGGTTTACCTCCCTCCTCGAGAAATTTGGTTTTTCTTTCTTCGGCTTCATGCCTGATCTTTTTACTGAACAATGTTCTTATCCGTTCAACATCGTCGCGTATCTCAGAAGGAGGCCTGTTTTCGACAATAAGTGCGAGTGTCTCGACAAGTTCATTTTTTGAATAACCCGAATAATCAACAGGAGGAAGTTCAATATCATCAACCGATTGAATTTCCTCATCCATATGTTGTTGTGTTACTGTAACCGGGTTTTCTTTTTTATCTTCCGCCTCTTCCTCTTTCCCGCCATCAGTTTTTAATATATCCTTCGCTGATCCGTTCTCAGCATTTGCCTCAGTTTCATCTGTTTTCTCAGACTTAAGAGCATCTTCAGTACCGGCAGCAATTTCATTTGCCCCGTTCTGTTCTTCCCGAACAGAGTCTTCCGGATTTTCTTTAATCATAATCAATCCTTTATGGTTCAATAACTTAAAATAAGATTCATCCCATGTTAATGCCATGGGTTTTTCAGAGTACGAAAATATTGAATTATTTATTAAAACTCAAAGTTTTATATAAAATATGAGTCGCTGAGATGCCGTAATAATTAAGGGAGCGTTTGAATAAACAATTCTTTTACCTTAATTATAGCGGATTTATAAAAATGTTCAACATTCCCGGTTTTAGTGCTATATTTGACAATTAATTGTTAAAAATTTAACAGATCTTAAATATCTACAATGAAAAATCAGGATATAATATTTTTTGTCATTGCATTTGCAGCTCTCTCATTCAGCTTATACAGGAAATATATAAAAAAAAATCAGGCAGGCAGGCAGGATGGCGCGAAGGTTATTCACACGGGTTCGCTCAATTCTGTAAAGGATGATTATGAACCTTATAAAGGGAAGTAGATCATTCCCGGTTTCTTGAAACAAGGTATCGCAAAGGATTTACTATCTTCTGTAACAAACGGGTATTATCAGTCATTATTTCCGCAGTACCCTGCATATTCTGTGTGAATTCAAGTTTTTTCCCGTAAAGTGTGGTCAGTCCGGCAGGAAGCTCAAGTTCAATCATATATGAATCACCTGCAGGAACCAGGGATTTGGACTTAATGACCCCTCTGACCATCCCGAACTCAAGATAAGGGAATCCGCTCAACTTGATGTTTACAGGCTGACCTGTCTTTACCTTTCCCGACCTGTTCATTTTAAGACTTATCCTCCCGACAAAATCACCAGGATTCAGAGGGATAATGCTAAGTACCGGTTCATCCCTGGTCACTGTCTGATTCTCACTCCAGTATTTTGTAAAGGTAACTACCCCACTTACAGGCGAAATGATTGTAAAAGTATTTTCCCAAATTTTAAGCTGTGCGAGCAGATTAAGGTATGATTCATTAAGGACTGACAGGAATTTCTCCTTTCCTTCAGTCCTGTTAATGCTGTAATCCTGGAGAAGCTGTTTTTTCCCGGCAAGTTCTATTAATTTTGCCGAATGATCAAGCCTGACCTGCTGAAGTTCAATATTTAGCTTCAGTAAAGCCTGAAGCGATTTTTCGAGCTCACTCTCGGAATAAACACCGGTGACAAATAAAACAGAATCTCTTTTATACTTTTTTTCCTCTATTTTCTGATTCTCTGCAAATAGTTTTTCTTTTACCTCTATCCTGTCGATATAGGCTTTTATTCCATTGATTTCGTCGGAAAGGGATTTTATTTTGTTCCCGTAAAAATCATTCACAACGAAATTATAATAGTCTGAAAGACTTTTATTGAAAGCTCCCCAGTAATTCTGTATTTCGCCAAGTTCATCAAGCAAGGGCAGTCGTGAAAGTTTTAAAATCTCAGGTCTGGTGAGTGTATCTGTCATTTGTTTAAGAAACCTGACCTGCTCCATCGAAGCGGTTGTCTCCATTGTGGCAATAATCTGGCCTGCATTTACCTGTTCCTTTTCCTTAACATATAGCCGCTGAATCCTTCCGGTAATTTTAGAAACCATAGTGACAGGAGGATTCAGGGTAGTTATTTCAACTGGTGCAGTAATGATATCGGGATATTTAACAAGCCAGAGGAGCAAAATGAAAATCAGAAAAACGAACAATATTACAGTGTTCCCACGTCGCACAATAACTGACGGTGGATGTCCCAATATTTCCTGAACTGTTTCCGAATATACAATATCGTCCTTTTTGTTATGTATCATGGTTCATTTGCCAAGTTCAAGCTGGTTTTTTACAAGATTGTAATAAGCGCCTTTTTTTTCTATGAGGCTATCGTGATTCCCTGTCTCGATTATCTCTCCATGGTCCATAACAACTATAAGGTCTGCATTTTTTACGGTACTGAGCCTGTGTGCCACAATTACAGCAGTTTTACCTCTGAAAAAGCCAGTAAGGTTTTCAACAATTGCTTTTTCTGTATTTGCATCCAGCGAATTTGTAGCTTCATCAAAAATCAAAATGTCGGGATTCTTATATACAACCCTGGCTATAAGAAGTCTTTGCTTCTGACCCTCGCTGAGTCCATGTCCGTTTGCACCTATTTTTGTATTATAACCAAGGGGAAGTGACTCAATAAAATCCCTTATATTTGCTATTTCAGCAGCTTTTATCAGTCGTCCCTCATCGATTGGTTCTGAACCCGGAGATATATTTCCGGCTATAGTATCGGGGAACAGGAATCCATCCTGCATAACGGCACCTACTTTGCTTCTCCACAACTTAAGGCTTATCTTTGAGAGATCTGTGCCTCCGACACTGATATTTCCGCTTACAGGCTCGTAAAAACCAAGTATCATTTTCAGCAAAGTTGTTTTCCCGCTTCCGCTGACTCCGACAATTGCTGTAGTTTTGTCTTCTTGTATAAGCAGCGAAGTGTTTTTAAGTGCATATGGAGACTTTGGTCCTTCATACTGGAATGACAGGTTATTAATTTTAATGCTTTTTTCTGATGGCATCCGTGTGACCTTGTTCTCAGGTTCGGATTCCTCGTCTTTCATGCTGTGTACTTCGGCAAGCCTGTTAAGGCTCATCCCTGCATCCTGAACTGTCCTGAAAAACCCTATGATCTGGCTCACAGGAACATTCATCTGACCAATAATAAACTGCACGGCAAGCATCATACCAAGAGTCATTTCCCCTTTCAGAACAGCAGTTGCTGAAATGATTGTTATCAGAATATTCATCATTTCATTAATTAGGGTTGCACCGGCCGACTGGTACTGAATAATGCCCAGACTTTTAACTTTCAGTCCAAATAATGTTGCCTGGTTGTTCTCCCAATCCCAACGCTTGCTAAGCTCACTCTGGGTAAGCTTAATTTCCTGCATGCCATTTATGATATGTATGAGCTTTGAAATTGCAGATGACATTTCACGGAAACGCTGGTTGTCGAGCTTTTTTCTTGATTTCATAAAAAGGGAAACCCACGTTATATATAGTACAGTACCAGCAAGAAAAATAAGAAAAATCTTCCCACTGAACATTGCAAGGACTACTCCAAAAACAATCAGATTAACAAATGAGAAAAGAATGCTAAGGCTGGCTGAAGTCAGAAATTCCTCAATCCGGTTGTTATCTTCCACGCGCTGCAGTATATCACCTGTAAGTTTTGTGTCGAAAAAAGCAACAGGTAACGACATCATTTTCTGAAGGAAACCTGAGACAATTGCCACATTTACCCTTGAACCAATATGCAAAAGAATCCATCCCCTTACAAACTCAACAGACATCCTTCCCAGAACAAGAGATATTTGTGCAAAGAGGATAAGATAAATAAATCCTATATCATTATTATTGATCCCAATATCTATTACCGAGCGTGTAAGAAATGGGATTATTAGCTGGATCAGGCTACCGATTAACAGTCCGATCAGAAGCTGACCGATATATTTTTTATAAGGATTGAAATACGCAAGTAGAAATCTGAATCCGTTTTTCTTTTCAGGCTGATCCTCATTTTCATATAATGCCGGAGTCGGTTCCATTATCAGAACGAGACCAGTCTTCCTGCCATCAGTAATTGAATTTGCCCAGCTCTGTTCAAAAGTGTGCCTGGTATATTTAACAAGCCCCGATGCAGGATCGGCAACCCAAACTATGCCATTTTTAATCTTGTAAACAACAATGAAATGCTTTTGCTGCCAGTAGACGATACAAGGAAGTGTGACCTTCTCTTCAAGAATTTCAAAAGGTATTTTTACACCGATAGTTTTAAAACCAATTGAATCAGCTGCTTCAGAAAGGCCGAGGAAAGAGACTCCTTCTTTTGTTATGAAGCATCTTTTTCTGAGAAATTCCAGGGAAAACTTCTTTTTGTAAAATCCTGCGATCATTTTCAGACATGCAGGACCACAATCCATGGCGTCGTATTGTTTTACAAATGGGAATAACATTTTCCGGTTTCTTTCCGTTTTATTGAGATTAGTAGGGTAAAATGAGAAGTAAAGATATCTTTTTTAACGTAACATTGTATTTCATTGATGCCATGCCTGAATGAGATTTTAGTTTTATTTTCATCAGTCAGGGAAATATTATATTTGCCACATTAATACTGGAAACGTAATCAGCCATTGTTCCGGAAATATTCAGATAGTATAATAATTGAAGGTATCCGTCGTCAGGACGAAAAGATACTCAACTGGCTATACGACAATTATCTGGAACAGGTAAGGCATCATGTTCTTCGAAACAGCGGATTAGAAGCAGACGTACCGGATGTTTTTCAGGAGTCAATCATAGTTCTTTATAAGCAAATCACTGAAAACGAATTAAAACTCACATCTGATCTAAAAGGATATTTCTTTGGAATTGCACGTAATATATGGAATGCGCAGCTCAGAAAGAAAATTCCCCAAACCAGTATCGATTATGACCCACCTGATGAGACTGTTCAGGAGGAAGCCGGTGACAAAATACTGGAAAGGATCATTTCAAGGGTATTCAACAAGCTCAGTGAGGATAACAGGACCATATTAACACTTTTTGCAGAAGGTCTTTCATTTCAGGAAATTGCAAAGGAAATGGATCTGAAGAATGAATCCTATGCAAGGAGAAAAAAATACCTGAGCAAGGAGGCTTTACTGGATCTTGTCAGGGAGGATCCTGAATACAAGGATTATCAGGGTTTTCGGTAGATAAAGAAGATCACAGCAAAAATCAGCAATGCAAGGGCATAATAAGCAATGGAAAGATCTCTTCTGGCGTACAGAGGATCATTATTTCCATAAATTACAAGTGATGACCAGAAATAAGGATGAGATCTGAGCATATCAGCATTTTTAAGATAATCGAGTCTGGCATTACGAAGAGCATCACTTTTCGAAAATCCTCTTTTAATCTGCCCGTAAAAGTCCTTTATTATTTCAGTGCCCGATCTGTCCTCTATTTCCCATAATGACATAATAACTGACTGGCTTCCCGAATAGACAAATCCCCTTGCCAGACTCAGTATGCCCTCACCCGAATGGAGTTTTCCATTGCCTGTGTTGCAGGAACTAAGTATTACCATTCTGGCCTTTAAAGGCAAGCCATATACTTCCCAGGTGTTAAGGTTTCCATCATCCGCTGAATCACTTTCCTGACAAAAGAGCATCTTGGAATACATCGGATACTGATCGTTCAGAACGGTGTGCATGGCCAGATGTATTATGTCATAATTGCCTGCTACCGACTTGAATTCAGACTCCTTCGCGTCATCATTTAAATAAAGCTTGCCATTTGTTATTTCACTAACATACTCTGCTTCGGTTCTTGCAAAAGGAAGATCAGAAAGTGACGAAATACCAGCCTGCCTGCTTCCGAGTAAAGAGTCGACATTTATGACACCGGTATATATAGGAGCAAAAGCCACAACCTTATTACGGTTTCCCTGCTGTCGTATAACCGATTCGGCGAGGAAAGTTGCGGAATATGTATATGAAATTCTGTAATCTTCAAGAATATAGGAAATATCGTTGAACTGAGAGGCTGTTCCTGTTGAATTGCCGGAAGGTATAGCCTCAAATGGCAAATATGAAAGTATATTATCGGGCGAAATCAAAAGTCTGTCAGTGATGAAGAATTTTTCGACAGGTTTAAAAAGAGTATTATAAAGAATTGTTCCCGCTTTAATGAACCTTGCTAAATCGGACTTAGCGTTATTCCCGGGATATGAGACAAGTTCACGGAATTCGTTGACATTATTAAAAAAGGAAGTATCTACAGGTACCGTTACAAGCTGGAGGTATTTTTTGTTTTTGAGAAAAATATAAAGGGCAGTATCGGAAACCACATAGCTAATATAAGTTGTTCTTCCTCCCATTACATTGGGAATGTCATCGGGACTGACAACATTTGAATTATATTTAATCAGATAATAATCAGGATATCGAACTTCAAGTATATTTTTAAGTGAATCGCGGCTTTTTGTTGAATTTAAAACAAGGTTTTTCCATTCCGTAACCATTTCCTCATCAGGAGACCTCTTTAAGTTCTCATCTGCAATCCGGGCCTCATAAAAACTTATTTCAGCTTTCAGTTTTCTCTCAAGCTCGGCGATGTCTGCAGGAATATGAAACTGTGTCGCCTTCAGTTCTCGGGTTGAAGCCAGCAGACCAGCCACCTTACTTTTCTCGGAATATTCAAATGCTTTTTTAAGATATTTTATATCGTTTGTCAGCTTATAGCAAAGATCAAAATCGCGCATTGCATAGAGATATGAATCACGGTAACGGTCACTCAGGATAATACGGCTTTCATCCTCACTGATGTTTATCCTTACCCTGTCGATCAGTCCAATGATGGCTTCGGCGGTACTTGCAGCAGCAAAAAGATATTTTTTATCCTGTGTTTTTGAATAGATTCTCCATAAAGCACCGTACTTTGCCCGCAGGAGTTTAATTGACCACTGAAGAGGTTTAAAAGAGGTGAACTCAGGATTTTCTGTTTCCGGAATAGTATTCTCTCCGTTAAAGTTACTGAATAAAAGCCCCTGAAGTACCTTCAGTGCTTCCAATGAAAAACCGTTGTCATCAAGGGCGAGTGCGTAGCCAAGCATGATTGAATTATTAAGTTGAATATCGTCAGGGTTTTTACCTGCATAGGCTGCGCACTCTTCATAGAGCTGAAGTGATTTCTCTAAATCAATCCTGTAATTACGAAGATAATCGGCATAGTTTTTAAGAACCTCAAAATAATCCCTCGACCCTTCGCCATAAAATGATCTGGCCTTATTCAGGGAGTTCAGCAGCAGCTTATTGCCCCTGTCTGTATTACCGGCTTCTGCAAGAATAATGGCAAAACTATTGAGAAAATTTAATGCAAGTGAAGAATTTGAAGATCTTATCTTACTGAAACCTCTGTTAAAATATTCCTCTGATTTTGCATCCATTCCAAGAAAATAGTAGGTTGCCCCAAGACTATTCAGAAGGTTAATGTAATTGGCATCTTCCGGAAGATGATATTTTATGTAAATTGATTCTGCCTGTTCAAAATACAGTTTAGCTCTTGAATAATCTGACAGCCAGGTATTGCATACTCCGATGTTCATGTATAATACTGCAACAATAGCGATCTGACTTTCATCAGTTTTGTCAATAAGATTAAGAGCAGTATTGCCATAAGTGATAGCTTTGCCATAATCATTGAGGTTGAGGTAAGCAGTAACCAGCGATGACAATCCACTGATAAGGCGAGGATCATTAATACCATACAGTTTCTTTTCAATTTCGACAGATCTGAGTGTGGTTTCCGCCATACGACGGTAATCGCCTGTCCTGTAATATGCAATGCCCATATTAAAAAGACACTTAGCCTGAATCTCGTCCTCAGTATTCATCTGGTCACGAAGTGCTGATGAAAGACGCAACCAATTCAAAGCCTCACCGGCCCTATTCGTCAACAGGTAGTAAACGCCAACTGAATATTGTGCTTTGGATGCTGTAAGGTTATTGTGACTTCCGTTCTTCAGCTCTGCCTTAATCTGATTCAAAAGTGAAACAGAACGTGCAGTATCCATTGAATTAAACGAGTTCAGGAAAGAGTTTGCAAGGTTGTCAAGGCGCTGATCATCAGTGCTAACAGGTTCCGAAAATGATGTCTCAGTTTGTAATGAAGCTATTGTTCCCGTATTGATCTGGTGAATGGCGGAATATGCATAAGCTTGATTTACAGTACTTATACATAAAAGAAGCATTAAAGCCCAACCTTTTTGAATAATCGGGATCATAATACGGCTTGCTGATTTATCATTCCCCTTCCAAGAACGCAAGTTTACGAAAAATGTCATAAATAATTAAAAAGTTGCAGAAAAATATTTTTTGTAAGTAATTGATATTCTTTTATTAAGAAAATAATTTAAAAATAGTTGATTTTTTATTGTCACAAAACAAGGTTTTCCGACATGATACATAAAATAGAGACACTGAAACTGAATTACCCGATTTAATATTATCAATGATTAAAAAACAGAAAAAATGAAAAACCTGAACTTAAACAACATTGAAGAGAGTCTTAAAAATTATGCACTCACAGTTGAAGAGATGATATGTGTAAAAGGCGGTGATATGGGGGAACCTATAATTCTGCCAACAGTTCCGCCAGTGAAGATCTGAGGAAATTTGTTAAAAACAAGAATGTTTCTGATTTAAGGATAATATCTGCCTTATTTGAAATGTTTTATCAATAACTGAGTATTTCTGTCGTTTGACAGAATGCCCGTGGTTGAAGGAAATGGAACCAGTTATTGCCGGCTGAGGCCCGCAAGAGCGGTAAGATGTAATGGTATCAACATGTCTGTTTGATTGTGTCATGTGATATTATTGCAGATCTGGAGATACAGTTATTGCGCGGAGTAATAGTAAATGCACTCTTATATCAAGGCGCAGGTCTGTGACATTAATTTGTTACCGGTTTGCCTGGCTTATATCTTGAGAAAGAATGCAGGAATGCTAAAATATACATTTAAGTTGTTTATTTCCGTTGTGAAATAATTATCTGATAGTTACGGATAACAAATTTGTAATACATTATAAGTCTATGAAAACGATCGATTTTTCTTATTTCATCGAAAGGTACCTTGCCGGAGAGATGGATCAAGCCGAAAAAGACTGGTTTATCAAAGAGCTCGAAGGTAATAAAGACCTTAGGAAGGAAGTGGATCTGCGACGCAGGACTGATTCAGTACTGCAGAATCAAAACATTTTAAATCTGCGGTCCAGGCTGGCAGCAATAGAAAAGCAGCGAGCGGAACCCTTACCTGAAATCTCCGGAACAAAACGCAGAACAGGCATAAAATATGCCGCTGCAATAGCCATCTTGCTTATTGCCGGAAGCAGTATCTTAATGCTTCGGCCGCGAAGTCTGACTGGTTCAGAAATCATCGAAAAGTATTACAGGCCATATGAGGTTCCCTCGACAACAAGGTCAGGCGCCATTGTATCTTTCGAAGATTACAATACCGCCCTTGAATATTACAATATTGGTGAATTCAGGATGGCTGCTGTTTATTTTAGCAAAGTTCTGGGTCGTGAACCTGACAACATGGGTTCTGCACTGCTTAACGGGATATCAAATTATGAAATTAAGAATTATCCTGAAGCAGAGGGATCCTTTAAAAAGGTCATTAATGATGATAACAGCTATTTTGTCGATCATGCCCAATGGTATCTTGGCTTGTGCTATATTCAGACTGGTGAGACACAAAAAGCTAAGGATCAGATGTCTATTGTCTTCAATTCAAACAGCATATATTCAAAAAAAGCCAGGAAAATTTTAAGGGCTCTTAAGTAAAAAACTAAAGGGAAAATAATGTTTGACGTTTCCGGATATAGTGCTGGATTCCCAGGGAAATCGGCTGATAAGGGAAGAGTGGCTTTCAGAAATGATGATGCGGTAATGCATAGAATTTCTGATTGCCCAATTGTTCTTTCTGAACTTTCAAGGGAAATGAGAACCCAGATGAACGCCATAGTCGCATTTTCATTTCTTTTAAAAAAGCCAGAAT